>JAESFJ010000156.1_pt1 | contig 70331 bp, 71 predicted proteins | sample 9266161 | NCBI WGS metagenome assembly JAESFJ01 (sample SAMN14506165, study PRJNA617096) | algae metagenome | isolation source: Calothrix sp. FI2-JRJ7 and co-occurring heterotrophs from granitic desert soil | place: USA: Red Pass Lake area, Fort Irwin, California | collected 2000-06-01
AACAAGAGGGGTACGGAGCAATAATATACGTACCAGTAATGCATAAAGGTAGTAGAGAGAGTGTGTAGCTAGATAGGGGTTTATTGACTTCGTAAGTCTATCTGCTGTGCAAAGAGCGCCCGGTACTGCATTATGAGTTCCTGTATACATTCTGTAGCAGGCCAATTCCACGTCACCTATTAATCAAATTGATATGGTTTCCTCTCAGAAGGAAATCACTTAAGCTGCTCACCAGTTGTCCAACTTGGCGATCTGGTATAAGATAAGAGCTGGCTCTACCATGGTGAACCTGTAGTCTTGGCTGATGAGCGATATTAGTTTGGACATAGGCCAAATCGTTGGTGGACCCGAGATTGCTCAACTAGACTTGGATGCTCTCTATGGAGAGGCGAAAGAACCTACGCGACCAGTAAGCGAGCATGAGTGCAAACACACTCAAGTCAGTTTGCAGCGGCTAGACTCTACTTCTGCTCCAGCGCTTGCAGAGCATATGGGCACAGTGTCAGAGCAGAAGCTGGCTTTTCAGACCTTCTTGCACGAAGTTGCGCCATTCATTTGGCTTATCGATAGTTGTGGAGAGTTCTGGTTCGCGCTTGAAGAAGCGGTCGGTCCGACCAGAGCGATACTGTCTACAAAGCTGCCCCCTGAAGGTTACGTTAAACTTGGGCACCCAGCAATTCTGACTAATCAAGGTACGTTGGAGGCTCGAATCGGAGGAGAGCTTGGGTTCGATCCAGCCTTCAACGCAGATTATCCGTGGGTACTGACCAATGCTTCAGGACGTTATGGAATTGGGATGGGTCGAACGAGCGTGCATTTGGAAAATGTTAAAGAGCTACTCAGTGGCTTTGGTATAAATGTATGCACGATAATGTACTAAGGACGGGCACATGGGCATAGACATTGCGAGCCTAACTCCATCCGAGGTTAGAAAACTAGGCGAACACGATTGGGCAGTGTCGCGGCTGGAAGAGATTCTAAAGGCAGTTGCTGACCTTGTATCCGGTAAACTTCGAGACGTAGGCTGGGAGCAGGATGCGATTTTTACATCCGTGCGGAAGTTGACGTCAGTGGGATTGTGGGATCGGATACCGTCCGAGCAGCTTGTGCTTGCCCTTGCTAAAGGCGACCACGCCAAGGTCAACGCCTTTGTAGATGGACTACCTACTCCTGTGGCAGAGAACGTAAAAGCTTCGTTGGAGGCAGCGGAGGCTCAGAAATTTGCTCCGGTGGAGGAAAGTTCGACTTCAGGTGAATATGGTTTCTTGTTGAAAGTTCGCAAGTTCCAACGTCATTTAGCGTCGAGCCACAAATCGGAAAAATATAACCGCCACGGGTATTGGAGTTCCAAAAGAACTCGTATTCAAAGTAATTGGGTTGTTGTAGAAATTCCGAAAGGCTCTTCTGTCGACATAATAGATGTGACCCTTAAGAAGGTCTTTCCCCATAAATTGATTGATGATCGGTTGGTCACCTCTTTATCTGAGAGGAACATTCATTCTGATTATCGGGCAACCATTAAGCAGACAGGGCGTAGCGTAAAATTGGTATCTCTCGATCCTTCCGATACTTCTAAAGAGAAGGACCGAGAACCGCGATTGAAGATGCAAATACAGAGCTAAAAACTGCCCGCGATGTTATTTACGCCGGGCTTGGGCAATTTTCCGAACTGATTGCTCAAGTATCTCCTCCCTGCTGAAGCCCGGCAGCGTTGCTCGCCAATCAAAGAACGCGTTTAGTCGAGCTTGATAACCTGCGGACCGTTCAGTTGCCCCACGAGCTTCGACCCAAGCATTCCAAAGTTCCTTTGGATTAGTAGCACCCTGGGCAATATCGTCAGCACCTCTGCCCATACGCTCTATGTTGGCTGCTGCACCGGGCACCTCTCTGTCCATGGCTTCACGCATGGCAGAGCGAAGGTCAGCGGCATGGTACATATCGATGATGTAGCTATCGAAAACTGTAATCACCGGGACATTCACAGCCGTGAACTGGTCAATGATGCTGGCAGTGATGCGTCCATCGACAGCCATAAGCTCTACACCCTTGTCTGAGCAAAAATGTCGGGCAATGGATGGATGTCGCTTCTCAAATGCCATGAGCATTTCTTGCAGCATCCTGTTGGTGAAGCGCTTCGCTGGTGATCCTGCAAGCTGCTTCTGACGAAACGCACGAAAGGCAGATCCTTTGTCGTCTGCATTAATAGTAACTAGAGACAGCGTCTTGATCCAGCCGCGCAACTCTTTAGATGTGTAGGTCGTCGCAAGATCGACGGTGTAAGCGTCTCCCTCCAAGTGCACTCCTTCCATCCCATAGAGCAAAGCAATGTGGGTTCCCGAATAGTCATCTTCGATAACTGGGACGTCGTTTATATGTAGTTGCGCTCGGATGTCCTCCGGCAGGCGCTGCCAATATCCGCCGTGGTTTCGGCCACCAAGGTCTAGCTGGCCTCTATAGAAAATCCGACGCGAGAACTTGTCATTCTGGTCAATTCTAACCTTGGTGTCGCGTTCGTTTGATGCACGAGCTTGCCGGACGACCACGGGATAATCTAGTGAAGGTATGTCAACAAAAGTGTGATGGAGCAGCTCATTGTACCGCTTCATACCCTCCCGCATCCGAATAGTTTCAGGGGTGTCGTCATACTCCATTGGACGACCTTCAGCATCATTGAGAACGATAGTCTCTTGGTCGCGGTGGCGGATGATGTCGGTGATGCCGAACTTAGCCTTGGCGAACAAAGCCTGCAGAGGCTCTGCTGCCCATATCCGGGTATTTCGTTGCCAAGCCTGATCCCCACGCCATAGCCCGAACAACCCAGACTCGTGCGCACGGTGCACAAGCTGAATAATCACTGGTGAGATATGCAGGGCATTGTACCGGCTGTTGGCAACATAGCCACGATTGCTCATGGATATGCCAATGCTCAGCTCCGGGTCGGTCTTCCAAGCTACGAACAGATCAAGGATCAGCACTTTGAGTTGCCGTTTGGGGTGACTGAGCGGTCGCCTACCCGGCCCTCCAGTGTCCGGATCGAAGTCGCTGAAGTAGCTATCCCAAAGGTAATCAATGAGCGAGTGCACCTCTGGGTGCTCAGACCACCTGTGCACGTCTAAAGGTAGTGAGTGGTCGATGTTACGAGAGGTCAGGTTCTCACTCTCTTCAACTGTAATGCTTTTGGTCAAATCGCTCTCCATTAGCTACCTACACGGGTATAGGAACTACTCAGTCAAACATACGGAAATAGGTGGTGCATGTAAGTCTGCATCTTTAGGTATGACAAAGTTCCATTGTATTTGGAATACATATACTCACTCCAATCGGACTACATAAGAAATCAAGAAGAAACCAAACTGGTTCAGACCAACAAACCTTGGGTTAGCCAGCAATGAATATTTTGGTCGCTTGACATCACGTGCCGATAATCTTAGAAACGGCGTCCGTCAACTGCTAAAAAGAAGGACGCACCAATGTATTCGGACGAGGAAGATGCTGCCAACGCCGCAGAGTGGGTTGTTAAGGTGACAAACGAGTGCGAACGCCCGCGTGGCGTGGGGCGCTACTTCGCAACGGGCGAGCTGATGGTAGACGGGGCTGTTGTGAGCCGGTTTGAGCTAACCGATGAACGGCCCATCACCACATGGGAGCAGATGGACATTAGGGGCGCAATAGCTGCGCTAACCGAGATAGGCCGAAGCGAAAAGCCAGATGTACCAATTAAGGTTTGGCATTACCGGGATTACGTGAAAAACTCTGTAACGGAATGGTACCCTCAATGGAGGGACAATGGTGGCCTGCTACTTACCAAACCACACCGCCCTCGCAACTATGACCGTGTGGGAGAGCTGTTTGCCCTAGCCGAGACGATGGACATCCGGTGGTTTAGCCTTGAAGCTTCAGACCACCAGCGGTGGGCGCCTCTTGATGACGATCTTAAAGACGAGATGTAACGGAGGGTTCTAATCCCCTTATCTGAGTATCTCTCTATTACCTTTATGCACTGGTACGTATATTATTTGTGACTATGCTTGCTTCATGCATTCGCCAAACCCGGCATAGGCGCTTGAGTTTGGAATGGACTGGTAGTTCCCTGTCTCAAGGACACCAAGCACAACGGTACGCTTTGATCGCAAACTAAGTCTTAGTAGAGCTTTCATCTGCTTTGCTGGAGGCACTTAGTCTGGCGGCGTAATCATGGAGAACAGAGTGCTTCGCATATTTCTTGCTTCGATACGTATCCGAAGAAATGCCCAAAGATATTCGAGCTGCACCCAAATTTGTAAACTTCCTGTCGGAGGTTCCTTCATATTCCTTCATTAAAGCCTCTCCCAGAGAGATATCCACATCGATCTGGTTAAGGGAAGAGTAGCCGGCTTTTTTAACTTCTCGCACGAATTCGGATACCAAAGACTTCTCCGACCTGGTCCGGTCCGGAAACTTCCTCTGCAAAAGCTCAAACATGGTTTCAAGGTTTATTTCGTCAGTGCCTGCGTCAGGAGAGTTCTCCCGAGCCTGACCCTGCGCTGCAGCTTTAGCTTTATAGACGGCCTCAAATTCGTTATCCGCAACATAGAAGATGGCGCTGAGTGCATTCATGGAGCGCTTGAGTTCTGATGGCACGTCCCACTCGCCTTTATAGTCGAGATAATGAGATGCCGCTGCCCAAGCATGCATGCACAAGGTCCTGACTTGAACCTCAAATTGCATATGTTTGATTGTATCGTACCGATAGCCGGTATATTCATCCGTTAACTTACATATGTAATGTACGGACATATACCCAAAGGTGTTCTCGGCAGTTTCTATTTTATTATCGACCGATATAATTTCAAAATGCTTCTTTAGAACTTGATCTACTAGTTCAAGTTCAGATCTTAGAAGACATATCACTCGAAGTCCGACTAGATCAGAAAGTTGTAGCCAAGCTTGACCTAAATCCTTCTCCTGCAATTTTATGAGGATGGATCTACGATCTTTCACTCTGCCTTCGATGCCGTGCACCTTTATCCCAGCAGCCTTCAGCGTGCCGTGCAGAATGAACTCTACCTCCTGTTGAAGGGCCACAAGGGTCGGTACAGTTTTTTGATATTCTCGGTCAAAGACCTCTTCATCGTTGGAGGAGCTTCGACTGTTACTTGCTAATGTCTTTGCCATTGTCCTCTGGAAGCCGCTTATAGTTTTATGAGGGTTTAGAATAGATCCTCGCTAGAGGTGATTGCTATGGTGGCGCAGTACGCTTGACGGAGTGTTGCATCTCAATTGTCTATATATCCATCCTCTGACCTTTATGCATTACTGGTACGTATATTATTGCTCCGTACCCCTCTTGTTGCACGATATGTAAAGCCTCCCGCCGAGCTTCGCTGAAGGGCTGTTTGACAAGCTTTTGCCCCAAAATACGCCGAAGCTGTATTCGATACCCTATGGGGTAGGGGTGGCACTGGCCCGGGGTAGTAACCTTGTCAGTGACATTCTTTGCTAGTTCTAGAAGCCGTTGAGACACCGTAGACCAAACCGTAGACCAAGCTGCGGCTGTTGACATGGTGCCGTTTGTAGCTAACCTATTGATCTACATAGGCAGAACAGCTGAATGGCTCCGGCGGGGGGCACCACAAAATCTCTCCGCACATGTCTAAGCATCTGATTTGCCTACGGAACCTGTCTCGAACAGCTTTTGGGGTCGCACGCCAATAAGCGCCCTTATTGCGCGTCAGCTTCCATTTCTACTGCTATTTGCCGCACAGGGCCATCGTTCCCGTTGACCAACCATTCATGAACTGCCCTGACGAATTCGTACTCGTTCTCTGTAACGCTGTGTTCGTGTGAGTTCTGATTTCGGATTTTGTTTAGCTTAACTAACCACCCAGTCCTGTCATCTTTCTTTAGTTTTTCTTGCCCCGGAATTGTGAAGCGCTTCTGAAATATGACGGACCAGTTGGCACCGTAGCTCATAACATCACGGTAGTTGATGATGTACATGCAGTCCCAAGGTGTTTTCTCGTCTTCTACGTGTTCGATTTCGCGGTTCTTCTTGGCCGCATCCGCGTGCAACTTCTCAAAAAGTGGACCTGGTATACCCTTCTTGAGCCACGCGCTACCATGAGCCTTTTCGAGTGCCTCTTTCACTTCGTCCCTTAGCAAAAACTCAAGGTCACCAATCTTTTCATATGTTTCTAGATTGTACTGCCTCGACTGGTTGATCCAGTATTCCTCTAGCCCTTCCGGCGCGAAGTCAGGCCGGTAATCAGCAATACCCTTTTGGAGACACCTCCATAGCCTTGTGTCAGCCCCTGAGCCGTATTTCGACTTAAGATTTAGCCGCTCGTCGAACGTAAGGCCCTTCATGTATTCGACAAAGCCATCGAGGTAGTAGGTCATTTCGGATAGGAGAACTGACGCGCTGTCCGTTAACGGGTCTACTTTGCCGGTTTCTTTGAGGTGCTGAAGTACGTCGCTAATAAGCCAGATATAAGCTGTGATGCCAGCATTCACGGATAACAAAGCTCCGTCAGTGGCTCTACGTTGCCATTCGTCTGGAAGCCGGTCTTGGCTGTACTGCAAACAGTGGAAAATAAAATCCTTTAGTCGCTCAAGGGTCTTCTCACTGCTGCCAACGTAGAAATACCCGTGCTGAACAATTGCGCTCTTGGTGTACTTTCCGACGAACTTGCTTCTCTGAACGCCTTTTAGGATTGCTTCCAAAGTAATTGTACGTGTGTCGGTTTTCTCGTCTTCCCCAACTTGAACTCTGCCGAAAAGGGGAGAATGGATGTCGTCGCCAAGATCCAACGCAAGTTGCTTTCGTATACCATCCGCCCGCTCCTTCAGATTTTCTGAATTCCATTTAAGATCTGCATCCAACGTGTTCTTCAGATTTTTAGAGACCGCTTTTTGGTTTTCGTTGATGTCCATAAACAGACGGAGCTGGTCTGCCCGGTCTAAGTCAACGAAGGCCACTACAGGGATAGCATTTGTCTCAGCATAGGGGCTTCCGCTGTAAGCATATAGACGATGCTGGCCGTCGATCACGTAAAGGGACCGGTACCTCGGAGGAAGGTGAAGCATACCTAGCTTCGTTATCGAGTTTTCCGGCTGATCTTTGGCCCGGTCGAAGGTCAGTTTTTTGCCACCGGAATCCACGCTTACTAGCAAGGAGTTTGGGAAAAAGCCTCCGTTCGCAACGAACGCTTGAATATTGGCTAATCTCCCCTTTTTTATTAGCCTTTGGTAGCTGGGAGTCATTCTGACCGACTTTGTTCGGTGTAAGACAAACCCAAGCTTAAGCAACTTCGCTGGCTCTATGGAGAACGAATAGTAAGTGTGACCACCCATTTTCCCTTGAATGGCTGGCACTTTGTTGTCGATCTCGGGAATGTCCTGCCCGCCAAAGAGATCCGCGTGGAATTGGAACCGTGCCGACTCGCCAAGGTGCGCGGTCAGGTCGTGAAAGTACTCTATGTCCCTTTCACTTATGTGCCTGATATTGAACGCATCCATACGCTCTTTGTCAGCCGGAGTTATTTGATATCGGCGAGTGACAAATACAAACCCTATCTTCAGCTTGGGCTTCCCAAAGAGGGTGCGTAGCTCCCTTATCAGTCCAGCTTTTTTGCCTCCAATAGCTTCGATAGTCTCCTTGAAATTGCCCTTCTTTGTTTCCTTCCCGTCAGCAGCTTTGCACTCTACCAAGATGGCGCATTCGTCATCAACAGCAAGCACATCCATCTGCTGCTTCGCACCGCCCTGATCGTCATAGCTTATGGTCAGTTTGCGATCTTTGGAGAGGTATTTGAATCCCATCTCGGAGAACAGGGACCAAATCTCGTCCTCTAAAATCTCGTCAGGCTCTTTGTTCTTTGCCACTTTTGTGACTGTTTTGAGCTTCTTAAGTTCATACCAGCCGTCTTCAAGCGAAGGCGGATACTCAGAGTTTCTGATTGAGCGCTCAACATAGGGGAGCCTGCGCGTCCTTCGTAAAGCCTTCTGGGCATCCACGTTGGCAAGCAAATCAACCAAGTTTTCCTTCTTCAGAACGGTCAAAATTCCTCTCCCAAGTTCGTGAAGATCAGCTCAGAGATCTGCCCACGAGCGGCTTTGAGTCCGCCGATGAGATTTGCCCGACTTACTTCGTGTACCCTGTCGCCGAAGTTGAAGATTTCCCGCACCTTTTCGTGTGCTGCGTTCGTAAGAATGTACTTCGCTCCGATACCGCGAATTGCTTCTACGTAATCTCGCAACCTATAGTAATCTTCCAAATTGAACAAATTTTTATTGTATTTTATGAAGCCGTTTTTGTTGTGGGATACAGTATAAGGCGGATCGATGAAGACTAAATCGCCGGCGCTAACCCTGTAGATGGATTGACTGAAGTCTTCGGAATACAGATTAGCTGAACGGAGTTTGACACTGGCAGCCAGTATTGCATCGGGATCTAAAAAGTTCTTTGTCCTACGACCAAACGGAACATTGTACTCGCCCCGCAGGTTTACCCGATAAATTCCATTGTAAGACGTTTGGTTGAGAAATATGAAGCGAGCTGCTTTAGCAATATCGCCACTTGGGCTTGATGAACGGGCATCGTAGTACGACGCCTCATCGTTCCTATATTCAGCCAGTGCAGAGATGACCTCTTCAGGGCATTCCTTAACCGCACTATACGTTTCTATAAGCTCTGTATTCCTGTCAGCGAGGTGCGCTTTCCCGAAGCTAGGCATTGAGAAAAATACAGATCCACCACCTAAGAAGGGTTCGTGGTAGGCGTCGAAAGCCAGTTCGGCCAACTGTTTTGAATAGCGTTTGACAAACCACGTCTTACCCCCTGCCCAACGCAGAAAAGGAGGTACTGAGACGAGCGTGTCGTGGCTCAGGGCTTCAATAGAATCAGAGGCTTGAATCAGCTGCATCCATTGAAAGTACAGCAAAGCCTATGGTGTAAAAGCTTAAGTTAATGGCCCTGTCTGTCTGAGATGAGATCCATCCACTTCGCCTTGACCTGCATCGGATAGCCACTGCCGTACCCCTGGCCTTCGCCGGAAGTTGTCCAGCCGCCTAATTGATCCACGATATCACTGGGGCATTCGAGCGCCCGAAGCCGATCACGGAAGCTGTGCCGGAAGCTATGCACAACGCATCCTTTCGGAGCAATGGAACCAAGCCACTTGTTTAGTGCGGCGCTCGCAGAGTTTGAGCTGGTACGCTCTACCCGGTTGTAGCGTGGAAAGGCCAAGTCTGAGCTATTGCGCTCAAGAATTCTGTTGGCGGCCCAGAGTGCTTCCCCAACGAGCGGCACCGACCGTTCACTAGCGTTTGTCTTAAGGGAGCGCCACGGATGCGGTTGTATTTTGACGTAAGGTATTGATTCGTCCACCTTGAAGTCGTTGATAGCCAATCCAGCGGCCTCAGCTAGTCTCATACCAGTGTCGCTTATCAACGCAACAAGCCACCGAATGTCGTCGTCCATCTCGCGACACTTAGCTTGAATTCTCCTTATGTCAGACAGGGGAATCGGTTTTCGATCTTCAGCTTTCTCCTGCCTATTTAGATACACCCCAGCAAATGGGTTGGGTGCAGTTATGCCTGACTCACTCATCACTAGAGCCACTATTGCCTTGATGGTGGTCATCACACGTTCAACGCTGCTCGTGCTTAGCTTGCGAGCGTAGAGAGCATCTCTGAAGGTCGTTGCGTCCGACTTGGTATAGGCAAGTAGAGCCTTGTTGCCGTTAGCTGTTACAAGATACTCCACTGCCCGCTCAACAGCCATGTGGAAGGTCTTTGGCCTGCCGCTTCCCTTTAAACGCAGGTACAATACCTTTGCCTCAATAATGGTCGGACTGGGCTTTCGGGTTCGTTCTTCATCATTAAGCAGCCGATGATGTCCCGGAGCTTTACCGCCGTTCATCCGCAGCTTGAACCAGAACTCATCCAGCTTAAGTGCGTAAATTAGTCCTCGTGTCTCAGCTTCTTTCGCTGATCTGGTGCGAAGTGAAAAAGAGATTCGATCAGTCGCGTAGTGAGTGCGAAGGTCTGAAGGCACTCGTCTAGTGAAGTAGTAGATGCCGTCTTTCAAGAAGGCATATGTAACTGATTTGGTCTGCAATTTGGTCTACCCCAAAAGCTGTTCGAGACAGGTTCCGTAGGCAAATCAGATGCTTAGACATGTGCGGAGAGATTTTGTGGTGCCCCCCGCCGGACTCGAACCGGCACGTCTTGCGACGGAGGATTTTGAGTCCTCTGCGTCTACCATTCCGCCAGAGGGGCACGAAACAGGTCTCTAGCGCAGGTCGAGGATTCCCGCAAGCGATCAGGCAGCCAAAGCGAGCCGCGCGAAGTAAACGGTCACGACACCGAGCGCCATTGCCGCTAAGAGATTGCGCGTTACGAAGAACACAACAGCCGTCGCAGCGGCGGCAATTGCTTCTGCGGGGCTGCCGGTCACAAGCGCCGGCGCCACTAAAGACGCCATCACGGCACCTGGAATATGCTTGAGCCAGGCAGCAGCAAAACCGGTGCGGGGCAGGCGCCCGGCAAGCAACAAGCCGCTGGCCTTGATCGCAAAGGTGACAAGCGCCATCCCGCCGATGGCAAGGAGGGCTTCAACGCTGGTCAGCATGGCGCAGCCTTTCTCCCAATGCCCCGGCAAAGCTGCCCACGAGCCCACCGATCAGGATGTACCAACTGCCCTCGATCAACTTGGCCGAGATGATCGCCGCCAGCGCAGCCGTCAGCCAGGGCAGGAGGTCCGCCTTGCCCTTCCACATGCCCAACAGAAGGGCGAGGAAGGTGGCTGTAAATGCGAAATCGAGGCCGTAGCGCTCCGGATCGTCGATGAACGATCCTAGGCTATGACCAAGCACAGTGGTTGCCATCCAGCATATATAAGCAAAAACGCCGCCCCCCACGAGAAATGCCGCCGTGCCCCGCCCCTTGCTCATTTCGCCAACAGTCATGGCCCAGGTCTCGTCCGAAACGATCGCCATCGTCAGGGCGCCCTTGACCTGCTCATGGGGGCCATAAAGCGGGCGCAGCGTAGCCGTGAGCAGGAGATAGCGCAGATTGACAATAAGAGCTGCGAGGATCAGCGGACCTATCGGCAAGCTCGCTGGCGTTGACGACCAAAGATCGAGCGCCACGAACTGCGCCGAACCGGCAAAAACCAGCCCGCTCATCAGGACCACTTCCAGAACGCTCAGACCCGCCCCACGCGCCAGCATGCCCCAGACGATGCCATAGGCTGCCACTGAGATGACGACGGGCAAGCAAGCGCGCGCACCGGCAAAAAACTGATCGGAAAAGCGATAGGCCAGTGACGCTGTCTGGGTCATGAGATGGATCAATAACTGCGCCGCGCCCAGAGTGCACCGGTAAAGTGCAGACCTAATCAGCCAAATCGCTGCTCTAGCCAATTGACCGCGAAGCGGACAATCGGTTCTGCCTCGACGAGTACTGATGGCGCATGGCCGATAAGCCCGCGACGGCCTCGGCTAGTTGCCAAGAAGTCCTCGACAATGTCCTCAAAATAATCGTCGGCTAATCCTTCCACAATCGGATCGCCAGTGTCGAACTCCTCGAACCAGCGCCAGACGGTTTGCCCATCGACCAGCACTGGAGTCTCGTAGCGCCTGATGCGCTTGCCCGGAATGTTGGCGAGATGTTCGGCATGATGCAACAGGGTCATGGTATCGAGCGGCGCGCCGATCAGCATGGTCTTGCCGCGCGCCTCTACCAGCTTGCCGAAAGGCGATTGCAGTCCATAGCCGTAGTCCAGCGCATGATCGGCGGTGAACCAATCGGCTTGCCCGCCCAAGGCTGCGCAGGATGCGCCGGGATTGCCGCTACGGCGAGCGCCGGGTGTAGTTCGCACCAGTTCGGGAAAGGCGCCATTGTCGCGGATGGAGCGTGAGGCGGTGGGATCGAACGGCGGAATATGCGGTCGCAACTCAGGCCGACTAAGTGCCGCCTCTTCCATCTGCCAGTCGCAATATGCCAGCAGCGTGCCTTCGGGCCCGATCACGTCCCTAATCGCAGCAATCAAGCTGTCCGGTCCGCCCAGGATGGGGCCAACCAACCGCAAGCTCGCATGAACCAGCACGGCATCCCCATTGACTAGCCCAAGTGCCGTCAAGTGCACTGCAAGCTCCGGACGCGTCCAGATGTGCATCCCCTCAGCGGGCGACATACACCATCTTGCGCGGCTCGGCGCTGGCGACGGCATTCTCACGGGCGTCGTATATAGCGCGGGCGTCGATGATGGCCGAATGATTCTCGGCAGACCAGTTCCACAATTCGCTAATCGGGCCCTGCAGCGTCTTTCCCAGTTCAGTGAGGCCATATTCGACCCGGGGCGGCACTTCGGGATAGATGGTCCGGGTGACAAGGCCATCCCGCTCCAGATTGCGCAAGGTCAGCGTCAGCATGCGCTGGCTCACCCCATTGATGAGGCGCTTTAGTTCATTGAAGCGCAGCGTGCCGCTCCGCCCCAGCATACCCACCACCATGACGCTCCATTTGTCGCCGATCCGGTTGAGGACGTCCGACATGGCGGTGCAATTGGCCGATTTGGATGTATCCTGCAGTGACATCTTTGTGCCTTTGCGTACGTAACTCAGGAACAAATATAGATGTAGTTCCCTTCAGTGCCTAGGGGCGATTTCCGGATTAGGCCGGGAACAATGGGCTATGACATGGCAAGAGTGACAACGGTGCTCGCTTATCCTTTGTGCTCGGCACCATAAAGCGCCAAGTAATAGTCGACATCGCCATTGCGCAGCCCCAGCGTTTCGAGCACTGCGCCCATGAAGCTGACCGGTGCGGTGCCGGGCGCGGTCACGACCCTTCCACTCACTACGGCCCTGGGCTGGTCTACATAGTGCGCAGCACCGGTATAATTGGTTGGCGTCAGATTCTCGCGCGAATTGGAAGTATGCGGAACGCCGTCGAGAATGCCGGCCCGTGCCAGTGCCAGCGTGCCGTCGCAGATACCAGCGACGGTCTTGCCGGCATTGCGCGTTGCCAACAGCAGCGGCCTCAGATCCGGCGCGTCCGGCTGACTCCACGCCGTGCCGCCATTGACCAACAGCGCATCGATCTGGCTGGGTTCGACATCCTCGATGCTCATGTCGGGCATGACCTTCATGCCGCCAGCGGAAACGACCATTTGCCCATCGACGCTGGCAAAGCGCGTCTCAAGTCCGAAGTATTGCCGTGCACCGGCATTGAGGAGCGCAGTTTCCCAATCGGCGAAGCCATGGGTGAGTATCGTCACAAGTGTGGTCATATTGGTCTTCCTCTTCACGTGGAGACCAGTTTCACGGCCGCGTGTGTCAATCGTTGTCAGCAGCTTCACATGCCTGTCAGGCTTAACCCGGTTTTCTTGAGGTTAGCCGAGGGCGCTGCTAGAAGGAGCGCGTTTTCCGCCCTGCCTTGTTGAGGAGCCGAGTTTCCCCGTGCCCCTGTTCCGCCGATTTGCCGCTGCCTGCCTGCTGATCCTCGCAAGCCTTACCCCTGCGCTCGCCAATCCCATGCTGCTTGTCGACATGGACAATTTCAATGTCCTTTACGCGCAGGAAGCCGGGCAGCCCTGGCATCCGGCTTCGCTCACCAAGATGATGACGGCCTATGTCGCCTTCGAGGAAATCTCCAAGGGTACGGTGACGCTGGATACGCCAGTGACGCTTTCGCGCAACGCCATCAACCAGGCGCCTTCCAAGTCGGGCTTGCTGGTCGGCAGCACGCTGACGCTCAAGGATGCGCTCTATGTCATGATTGTCAAATCGGCCAACGACGTGGCGATGGGCATCGCCGAAACCGTGGGCGGCAGCGAAGCAGGCTTTGTCGCCAAGATGAACGATGTTGCCAAGCGCATGGGGCTGACGGCATCGAACTTCACCAATCCGCACGGCCTGCACGATCCGCAACAATATACCTCGGCCCGCGACCTCGCCATTCTAGCGCTTTATATCCGCCAGAACTTCCCCGAGCATATGCCGATGTTCGGCACCGATGTCGTGCGGCTGGGCAAGACGGAGCTTGATTCCAACAATGAACTGCTCGCCAAGTTCGCCGGAACCAACGGCATGAAGACCGGCTATGTCTGTGCTTCGGGCCTCAACATGGTGGCAACGGTGCAGCGGAACGGGCGCAACATGCTGGCGGTCGTGCTCGGTGGCTCGTCGGCTCGGGAGCGCAATGAACGCGCCGCAGAACTGCTGCTTAAGGGTTTTTCCGGCGCTGCCCAGCCCAGCGGGCAAACAGTGCTGAGCCTTGCCAATAGCTCGGGCGGCAAGCCCGTCGACATGCGCCCGCTGATCTGCGGCAAGGAAGCCAAAACCTATGTGGCTGCCCAGCAGGCAGCCTTTCCCATGGGGCTTGACGGGCAGCCAAGCTTTTTGACCGATGACGTGCCCTCGGCCAGCTATGTCGCGACGGACTTGGGACGGATCGCTGTCGGCGTAAGCCTGCCACGGCCACGCCCGCCGCATCAGCCGCGCTTCCCTGCGCCTGTTGCCGCCGCAGCTCTCGATACAGCCGAGCCCACCTCCGGTGGAGCCACTATTCCCTTCCCCCGGCCGCGTCCAAGCTTCATGCAATGAGGAGCATCAGCCCGATTTAACGATCGTGAAGCGCAGGGCGCCATTGAACGTATCGATGGCGCACTGGTGCCCGTGCTGGCGGCAATAAAGCGGAATATCGATCTTAGCCATTTGGTCGGTGGCAAGCACGACAAGACCGGCTCCTGACGGCAGATCGGCCAGTCGCTTCTCGAGCTTCAAGACAGGCAGGGGGCATTTGAGCCCCCTGGCATCGATGAGTTCACTCATCGAGCACGAGCACCCAATGAATACCGTAGCTCGAAGTTGGATTGAACGCGACGGCAACCCCGGCGCGCGATGCGTTGGCCCTTAAACCCGCTGCATCGGCGGGATTGTTGCGCCAACCCGAAAAAGTCTCGGCAAAAGTCGCATAGCCAGCGCTGAGCTTCATGCCGGCAAGTCCCTGCGGCGTGGTCGGTGGCGTACCGGTCTGGGCATATTGATTGGCCAGCGCCTGTGCCGTGCCATCAAGCGCCGGATCGGGCGTCAGCGGCGGCAAGCCGGTGGTAGCGCGATACGCATTGACGATGCCGATCGCCTGAGCCTTGTCGAGCGAAGCGCCTGGCTGGTCCATGCGGGCAGAAAGGCCAGGCGCGAGTGCAAGGCCCGCCGAAGCAGGCGCCCCTCCCATGCTGCAGGCAGAAATGGCAAAGCCTGCGGCAAGTAAAAGGGAGCCGAAAAGAGCTGGCTTGAGGAAGCGCGATGGGGTCATGGCAGGGTTCCTGGTCGAAAAAGAGGGCGAGTATGCGGCCAGCAAGGCCGAATAATGATCTGCCCCTGCTTACGCCAGCCAGCCTGCCATAGCCTTAACGAATGGAGAATCGATCGCTGTCTAGGGAGAGCCGCGCAAGCGATCCACCAATTGGCTCAGCATCGACTGCCCGGCCGGCGTGAAGGTGATACGACTGTTTTCGACATGGGCGAGGTCCAGCCGTGCCAATTCGTCCAGAGCCTCTGGATCGGCTTGGTGGCCCGCCTCATCGCGTGCCGTAACACCTGACACGGCATCGCCGCTTTCAAGCTGATGGTAGATTGCAAAGGCGAACACAGCCAATGCCTTGTCGCTGAGGTCGTTGGGAGTGGTCATCCGCACATCCAGTTCTATCTGAGTATTTTTGAAACTCTGGCTGCTTCCAATGGGTTCCGACCCGATTGCCGCACCAGGCGCCCGGGGTCACGCAACCCGAACAGGGAGGCAGCATTATCTCTCCTCAGGAGAACCGCGCATGAGCACCAGTCACTACCTCGTTGCCGCAGCCGCCATCGCGGGCTGGCAGTTCAGCCACAAAGGCGACATCACCGGCCCCTTCGAGAACAAGGAACAAGCGATCGAGGCCGCCATTGCCGCCGCCGGCGAATCGGGAGATCCAGACGTTGAAGTCTTGGTGCAGGACGCCGATATGAAAATGGAAACAGTCTGGACACCGGAGAAGCTGTAATGGGCCAGTGGTGATCTCGACGGGATTCGAACCCATGACCCCCGGATTAGGAATCCGGTGCTCTATCCTGCTGAGCTACGAGACCACGGAGCGAGGAAATATCAGCTAGCCGCGAGCGATACAAGTTGCCGGTGCGCATCACGCATGGTCTTAAAGCGCGGCGCCCGGGGCTGCAACGGCTTGATTGTCTATCAATTCCGCCGCAATTGCATGCAAGCTAGTTCAACGCTTCGCGGGGCCCTCTTTGCTCAAGACCAGTTTAGTCCATCTCGTCACCCTGGCAGGGTTGTCGGCTGCGTCGGCGGCTGCGATGGCGTGCGAGCAATTGCGGATGGAACCGGGCGGCACGGTGGTGCAGGTCACCGACGGCGACACGGTCGTTCTGAACGATGGACGCGTCGTGCGGCTGATCGGAACCCAAGCGCCGAAACTTCCCCTGGGTCGAGAGGGATACCCCACCTGGCCGTTAGCGCCCGAGGCCAAGACGGCGCTTGAGGAACTCGCGCTCAACAAACAGGTGCAATTGGGTTACGGCGGCGAAGAAATCGACCGTTACGGGCGCCTTTTGGCACATGTGTTTGTTGAGAGTTCTCAAGGTCAGCTTTGGGCGCAGCAAGCCATGGTCGCCAAGGGTTTGGCGCGGGTTTACTCCTTTCCGGATAATCGCTCGTGCCTTGATCTTTTGTTCGCGGCCGAGGGCCGGGCGCGTCTGGGCGGGCTTGGAATTTGGCCCGATCCCTATTACAGCGTTCGCACGGCCAGTGCGCCGGGTGACCTCCTCGCCCACGTTGGCCATTAGATCTTGTTGAAGGGCGGGTCCTTCTTGCCGAAAAGAGCGGCGGGCGGGTCTATCTCAATTTTGGCAGGTTCTGGAAGGAAGATTTTACGGCGGTGATCGAGGCCCCGGCACTGCGGCTTTTTGCAGAAGACGGGATTGATCCGCTGGTGTTGGACGGCGCGTTGATTCGCGTTCGTGGATGGGTGGACGACCGGGATGGTCCGCGCATCGAGATTACCCATCCCGAGCAGATCGAGGTTCTGGCGGCACGATGACGGGCAGGGGGCACATAGCGACGGGAATGCGACGCGGGTTGCTGGCTGTTTCGCTGCTGGCGCTTTCCGCCTGCACGACCCTGACCAGTTCCAACATTGCCGTCAGCAAGATCGGCGACAATCCCGCCCCCACTGTTGTGCCAGCCGGCACTAACCCGGACGACGAGGTCATCGGCCGCCGCGAACACCCGCGCATCATTGCGGCCTATGGTGGAGTCTATTCCGATCGCCCGGCCGAAATCATGGTGGCGCGCATCGTGGGGCGCCTGCTTGCGGCAGCCAACCAGCCTAACGCGCAGTTCCAGATCACGATCCTTGACACCTCTGAGGTCAACGCCTTCGCCCTCCCCGGCGGCTATATCTACGTAACGCGCGGCATTCTGGCTCTGGCTTCCGACACCAGCGAGCTTGCGGCCGTTCTAGCCCACGAAATTGCCCACGTTACGCTGCGCCATGCCCGAGCCCGTACCGACCGCACGCGCACCACGCAGATAGTTGACCGGGTCATCACGGGCGTTTTTGGCGGCGACACCTCAACCGATGCGACCGCTAACCGTACCCGGCAATCCATGGCCGCCTTCGGGCAGGCGCAGGAGCTGGAAGCCGACCGCGAAGGCATCGAATTTGCCGGCAAAGCTGGCTACGATGCTCAGGCCGCGGCGCGCTTCCTGGGCGTCATGAGCCGGTTCGCCAGCTTCTCCGCAGGGTCTGGCGAGGGTGATGACGGTTTCCTGTCGTCTCATCCGTCAACGCCTGCGCGCATTCAGAAAGCGGTCGATACCGCCAGCAACATGTTCGGCCAGTCAGGCGCCGGTGAAACCGATCGCGCGGGTTACCTTGCATCTATCGCAGGCCTGACTTTCGGCGACAGCCCATCGCAAGGCTCGATCATCGGGCAGCGCTTCGTTCACCCGGCGTCCAAGTTCACCTTCACCGTTCCAGCCGGCTATGCCCTGCAGAACTCCCAAAGCGCTGTGGTAGGTGTTGCAGGCGATGGCGAGGCGGTGCGCTTTGATAGTGCCGATGTCCAGCCCACGTTAGCGCTGACGGATTACCTGAAATCGGGTTGGATTGCCGGCCTTAAGAGCGACAGCGTGACGGCGCAAAGCTTTAACGGCATCGACATGGCCTCGGGCCTCGCGCAGACGGACCAGTGGTTCTTCCGGGTGTCCGTAATGCGGCTCGACGGGCAGGTTTATCGCTTCATCTTCGCTGCCAAGGCCGATAGTGAGCGCTTTGCGCGAGGGGCCGAAGCAACGCTCAAGAGCTTCCGGCGGACCGAAGCGGCCGATCTGACGCAGGTCAGCAAGGTGTCCATTAAGATTGTGACAGCCAAGCCTGGCGACACGGCCGACAGCCTAGCCCAGCAGATGCGCGGCCTCAACCGGGGTGCCGAGCTGTTCTACATCATCAACAATCTCTATCCCGGCGATCTGATCGTTCCGGGCGAGAAATACAAGCTTGTAGCGCTACAGTAAGTTTAGTTGATCTTGGCTGTTTGTGCTTCCAAGAGTTCGGCCGCGCCGTTGTCGAACAGCCTGAGAACTTCTTTTCCGAAAAACACAAAGCTTGAAATACAGACCACGGCCACAAGCCCTGCAATCAACCCGTATTCAATTGCGGTAGCGCCGCCGTCGTCGTGAATGAACGCCTTGATCTTGGCCGTCAGCATGCTCGCCCCCGCGCATTGACTTTCTACAGCAGATCGCAGAGTGCGGCGATCAAAGGCTCGTCGGCGGGTGGCATGGGATAATCGCGCAAGGCCTGCGGCCGCACCCATTTAAGGGCCTGATGCTCCCTTGGCTGCGGCGTTCCCTGCCACTTCCGGCACACATAGAGTGGCATTAACAGGTGAAAATTCTCGTAAGAGTGCGACGCAAAAGATATCGGCGCCAGACAGGCGGTTTTAGTAGTAATCCCTAGTTCTTCTTCCAACTCACGGATCAGCGCCGCTTCGGGACTTTCCCCCGGCTCGAGCTTGCCGCCAGGAAATTCCCACAGGCCGGCTAGGCTCTTGCCTTCCGGCCGCTGAGCAATCAGCACCCGCCGGTCGGCATCCACCAGCGCGCAGGCCACAACAAGCAGGATGTTCATAGAGGTGCCCGCCGGTAGTGGTAAGTGTACTGATCCGCAAAGCCGAGGGACCGGTACATCGCCAAAGCCACGGCATTGTCCGCCAGCACCTGCAAGGCCGCGTTGGTCGCGCCCATCTGCGCGGTCCAGTTGAGTGCTGCATGCATCACCGCTCGCCCAAAACCCTGGCTGCGCTTATCTCTGTCGACGACGACGTTGAGGAACACCGCCGTTTCTTCGGCCACTACGGCTAAGGCGGCACCTGCCGGCTGGTAGGCATCGTCATAAACGATTACGCCGCGCGCCGGTACGGCGATACGATCAAGAATATTGCCCAACACGGCTGAACTTTGCTCATCATATCCGGCCATGGTGCCTTGCAAAAAACGCCATTCCGGATCGCCGGGTTCGAAATACTTCGTTGCTGCCGGAACAAGCCGCTGCCGCTTGGTCAAGGGCATGCTGAGGACCAGGCTTGGCTCGTAGACATCCCAAGCCTTGGCATCGAGCGCCGCCGCTATAGCCGGGCTTGCCAAGGGTGTGACGCGGAACACCGGCCGCAGATTGCGGGCGCGATAAAGCTCAGCCAACGCGTCGATCCGCTCAGCAGCTTTTTGGCTATCCGCTGTGTCTAGGCTATGGACAGAATTGGCGCGCTTGGTGTAGCCCCGGGCAAAACGCGCGGTCCAGGCGCCGTCCGCAATCTCTTCGAGCGCTGGCCATGCCAAAAGCGTCGCACGCTCGATTTCAAGGGGCGTAAGGCTCACCAGCTTAGCTCCGGTAGTCGCCATTGATGGTGATGTAGCCGTGCGTCAGATCGCAGGTATAAACCGTCGCCCGGCCTTCACCCAAACCAAGGCTGACCGTCAGTTCAAGGTCCTCGCCTTTCATATAGGCGCTCGTTGCCGCCTCGTCGTAAGCAGCCGCGCGCTCGCCATCCTTGGCCACCAGCAGATCGCCGAAGCGGATTGCCAGCTTGTCACGATCCGCGGGCTCTCCGGCCTTGCCCACAGCCATAACCACCCGGCCCCAATTGGCGTCCTCGCCGGCGATGGCCGTTTTGACCAAGGGGGAGTCAGCAATAGCCTTGGCAATGCGAAAGGCACTTTGATCTGAGGTCGCGCCTTCCACATGAACAGAAACCTGCTTGGTGGCACCTTCGCCGTCGCGAACCACCTGAATGGCAAGGTCGAACAGCACATCCTTGAGGGCCTCGCCAAAGGCTACGGCGCGCGGATCGTCGGGCGTAGTGAGTGGCTCGACATTGGCCTTGCCCGTGGCAAAGGCCAGCAGCGTATCGGAGGTGGACGTGTCGCTGTCCACGGTTATGGCGTTGAAGCTCGTTTGCACGTGCTGGGCGAGCAGGTCCTGCAGCACGGGTGCAGCAATGGGCATATCGGTGACGACGAAGCTCAGCATTGTGGCCATATCGGGCGCGATCATGCCGCTGCCCTTGGCAATGCCATTGATGCGAACTTCGACGCCATCAATTTCAAGAATCGCGCCCGACAGCTTTGGGAAAGTGTCGGTCGTCATAATGGCCTTAGCCGGGTCCATCCACGAGCCGGCGCCAAGCCGGTCAGCCATGGTGTCGAGCACACCAGCGAACTTGCCGGCGTCGAGCGGCTCGCCGATCACGCCGGTTGAGGCAAGAAAAATTTCCGATGTGCTGCAGCCCAAAGCGTTGGCTGCATATTGGGCGGTCAGTTCCACGCTCTGCCTACCCTTGGCGCCGGTAAAGGCGTTTGCATTGCCCGAGTTAACGACGAGCCCCCGCGCCATGCCGCCCGAAGGCAGATTGGCCCGGCACCAATCCACGGCCGCCGAGGAGCATTTGGAACGCGTCAGGACGCCCGCAGCTGTTGTGCCCTCGTCGAAGGCCATCAGCAGAACGTCGGTGCGATTTTTGTACTTGATCCCCGCTTCAGCGGTCGCGAAGCGCACTCCGGCGATCTCGGGCAGGTCCGGGTAGGATTTAGGCGCGAGGGGGGAAACCGGATGGGCCATCGGGGCAAGCCTTAAGCAAAAGCAAAACGTGCCCCGGTGTGCCCCAAACCTTTGCTATTCGCAAGACGGCTGAGGCTTTTGTTGCTCCCTCAGCCGCAATCGTTGGCTCAGTTACTGCGCGGCAGGTGCGGCTGCCGGCTCGGCCGCAGCATCGGTTTCTGTCTGCTGCTGCACGGCGGTCGCAAGGGCTGGATCGGGAATGTCGATGGCAACGCCATCCATCAGCCGGGCTACCGTGTCGTCGAACGTGGTCATCAGCAATTGCTGCTGCAGCTGCGGCGCGACCTGCTCGAATGCCGGGGCGCTGGACTGGCGCTTTTCCTCAAGCTTGATAACGTGCCAGCCGAACTGGGACTGTACGGGCTCAGAAACCTGGCCTACATCGGTCAGGGCATAAGCCGCCGCTTCAAATGGCGCGACCATCATTCCCTTGCCGAAAAAGCCCAGATCACCGCCATTGGCCGCGCCGGGATCGATCGACTTTTCCTTGGCAAGCGTCGCAAAATCAGCTCCGCCGTCGAGCTCGGTCTTGACAGTCCTAGCTTCTTCCTCGGTCGGCACCAGGATGTGGCTGGCGCGGATTTCCTCGGCGGGCTGGAATTCAGCAACGAACTTGTCGTATTCGGCGCGCACGGCCTCCTCGGTCACCCCCGAGGCAATGGCTTCGGCGAAATATGCGCGGCGCAGGGCACGATCTTCAAGATACTTAAGGCGCTGCTGAAAAAGCGGCGTTTCGCCCATGCCCGCTTCGCGGCCTGCCGTCGCCATCACCTTCATGTCGATCAGCACGCGAAGGAGGAACGGCTTGCGCTGCTCGGGCGGCATCTGGCTCAGTTCCTGGGTCAGGTCTTCGGCGGCAAAGCTGAGGTCGGCTTCGGTGATCGGCTCGCCACCCACGGTTGCCACCACGGTTTCCGGCGTCACGGCTGGCGCCTCGGCGGCGGGCGCTGCTGGTGCTGCGGGCGCCGCGTCTTGCGCAAAACCCGGGGCAACAGCCGTGGCAGCCAGCATCAGGGCCAGCACACTGGCACTGCGGGCGAGGCGCAGGGGGGAAAAGATCATCAAACTAGTTCTCCTTGGCCGGCGCTCGCGCCGAGGGCGCGGCGGCTCTGGGTGGACGGCAGACCATGCGTCTGCCTTGGTATTGTTGCCTGCCCTCCCATGGCACTTGGGCCAAAATGTGCCACGCCGCATTTCGTGAGCATGGACCCGGCACGAGACTGGTTTCGCCCGGAATTCCGGCAGGCGGGGCAGGTGTCGCCCATTTTGGCGGCGTTGACAATACAAGGCCTCGCTCTTACATCTCAGCCGCTTTTCCGCCAGCCGGCGGGAACAAATGAATTTGCAAGCCAAAAAGGCTTCTCACCGCACGCTGCCCCGGGAAAGATCATGTTCCTCCGGCGCTGCGATGAGCAATCAAAGGACTTCTCGATATGGCACTTGCTGCGCTCGCCCGGCGGATTTTCGGCTCCCCGTCCGACAGGCAGGTCAAGCGGTTTCAGCCGAAGGTGGCGGCAATCAACGCCCTTGAAGCCGAGCTCGAGAAGCTGAGCGATGAAGCGCTCCGGGCGCGCACGGCAGAGTTCAAGACCCAGATAGCCAATGGTGCCGATCTCGATGATTTGATTGTTCCGGCATTCGCAACCGTGCGCGAAGCTTCCAAGCGCGTTTTGGGCATGCGCCATTTCGATGTGCAGCTGATCGGCGGCATGGTGATGAACGAGCGCGGCATTGCCGAAATGCGCACCGGTGAAGGCAAGACGCTGGTGGCGACGCTGCCGATGTACCTCAACGCCCTCACCGGCAAGGGTGCCCACCTGGTCACCGTCAACGATTATTTGGTCCGGCGCGACGCTGCTTGGATGGGCCAGATCTACAATTTCCTGGGTCTTCAATGGGGCATCATTGTCCATGGCATGAGCGATGCCGAGCGCAAGGCTGCCTACGCCGCCGATATCACCTACGGCACTAATAACGAGCTCGGCTTCGACTATTTGCGCGACAACATGAAGTACACGCGCGAGCAGATGGTGCAGCGCGGCCATGAATACGCGATCGTCGACGAAGTGGACTCGATCCTGATCGACGAGGCGCGCACGCCCTTGATCATCTCTGGCCCGTCCGAAGATCGTTCCAACCTCTACACCACAATCGATGCGCTCATGCCCATCATTGGGGAAGAGGATTTCGAACTCGACGAAAAACAGCGCTCGGCAACTTTTACTGATTCAGGCATCGAAAAGCTCGAAGAAAAGCTCGCCGAAATGGGCCTGCTCAAATCGTCCTCTATGTATGACGTTGAAAACGTCGCCCTGGTGCACCACGCCAACTCGGCTCTCCGGGCCCACAAGCTGTTCCGCAAGGACAAGGACTACATCGTGCGCAACGATGAAGTCGTCATCATCGATGAGTTCTCCGGCCGCATGATGCCGGGCCGCCGCTATTCGGAAGGCCTCCATCAGGCGCTGGAAGCCAAAGAACACGTCAAGATCCAGCCGGAAAACCAGACACTAGCCTCGATCACCTTCCAGAATTATTTCCGCCTTTATAAGAAGCTCGCCGGCATGACCGGCACGGCTGCGACCGAAGCCGAAGAATTTGGCGACATCTACAAGCTCGACGTGATCACCATCCCAACCAACGTCCCCGTGCAGCGCAAGGACGATGACGACGCAATTTATCGCACGGCGGCCGAAAAGTTCGACGCGATCGCCGATCTGATCAAGGAGTGCCAGGACCGTGGCCAGCCGGTGCTCGTCGGCACGACCTCGATCGAAAAGTCCGAAATGCTGGCCGAGTTGTTGCGCCAGAAGAATGTTGGGCAGATGAACGTGCTCAACGCCCGCCACCACGAGCAGGAAGCCTTCATCGTCGCCGATGCGGGCCTGCCGGGTGCGATCACCATCGCCACCAACATGGCCGGCCGCGGTACCGATATCCAGCTGGGCGGTAATCTCGAGATGCGCATCCAGCGCGAGACGGAAGGTCTTGAAGGCGAAGCGCGCGAGGCCAAGATCGCCGAGATCAAGCAGACCATTGCTGCCGACAAGGCCAAGGCGCTCGCCGCCGGTGGGCTCATGGTGATCGGGACCGAGCGCCATGAATCGCGCCGCATCGACAACCAGTTGCGCGGCCGTTCCGGCCGTCAGGGCGACCCCGGCCATTCGGCGTTCTTCCTGAGCCTGCAAGACGATCTCATGCGCATCTTTCCGGTGGACAGCATGGACTCCATGCTGGGCAAGCTGGGCCTCGAGCAGGGCGAAAGCATCACCCATCCATGGGTCTCCAAGGCTATCGAGCGGGCGCAGGGCAAGGTCGAGTCCCGCAACTTTGATATCCGCAAGAACATTCTCAAATACGACGACGTGATGAACGATCAGCGCAAGGTGATCTTCGAGCAGCGCATCGAGTTGATGGATGCCGAGGACGTCAGCGAAACCGTCGTTGAGATGCGCCACGACGTGGTGGACAGCATTATCGCCAAGGCCGTTCCGCCCCGCTCCTACCCCGAACAGTGGAACGTCGAGCAGCTAGAAGCCGCCGCTAAGACTTACCTCAATCTCGAAGTGCCGGTGAAATCCTGGGCCGAGGAAGAGGGTATCGACGCGGAAATCGTGCGCGAGCGCCTGATCGAAGCGGCCGACGCCGCCGCCGCCGCCAAGGAGGCCCGCACCATCGCCGCCATGGAAGCCGCCGCTTCGCCGAACCCCACCGTCATGCGCCAGGTAGAGAAATCGATCCTGCTGCAATCGATCGATGGTCTGTGGCGCGAGCATCTGGTGACGCTCGATCACCTCTCCAAGGTGGTGGGCTGGCGCGGTATCGCCCAGCGCGATCCGCTCAACGAGTACAAGCAGGAAGCCTATGAACTGTTCCAGTCGCTGCTAGCCAATTTGCGCGAACTGGTGACCACCCAGCTCAGCCATGTCGAGCTGCAGCCGCGCCCGGTTGCGCCGCCTGTGGCCGATCTCAGCCGCTTGCGCGAGACCCATATCGACCCCTTCACCGGCGAGGATGATGCAGACGGCGATGGCGACGACACGATTGCCGGGGCCCTGGGTGCCACCGGCAGCGATCCATCGCTGAAGCCGATCGATCCCCAGCTGCTCGAAGGTGTCTCGCGCAATGCCCCATGCCCCTGTGGCTCGGGCAAGAAGTTCAAGCACTGCCACGGACAGTTCTAATTTAGAAGGCCCGGGTGAATTCCGGGCCTTTTCTTATTTGGCCCCGATCAGGCTCTCACCACCGCATTGCCCTCGGACTTGATACGAGGGCCACTCGCAATCCGGCACATGCTTTGAAAGTTCCTCGGATCAACTCCGAGGACACAGCCGTTGCTTCAAACGATGTCGCGATCTAGACGGAGCGCCCGGCACCACGCCTCAGCATGTTACCCTGATCTCCGCAAACCCGCTGATCGCGCCACCTTCACTGGGCACCACGGCGATCATGCATTGGCTCGCCGGCAAGCCGACAGTGCCGCCCTGGGCAATGACCGTGCCGTCGCTTAGAGTGATATATCCATCATCCACCCCACCGATCTCGACCTTGGCCGGCGTTCCGCACACCGGATAAACATCGCCCGCCGCCACCATGAAGCGCGTGCCCGTCGGCAGGCAATCGCCATCGGTAGGCACAGGTGCGCCAGCTGCCGCACTGGACGGAGCAATCGGCGGCAAAGCCGTAGGTGCATTGGCCAACGCCGCCCCGCTGCGCCAATTTTCTTCAAGCAGGCTTAGCCTGTTGTTCAACTCGGTCAAAGCCGCCGCATCCCCTGAGACGGGAGCTGGCACTGCCGATTGCTGCCGGTTGAACAGTTCGAGGCTGAGCTTAATTTGGGCAATGTCGGTTGCAAGCCGGCCCATTTCCCTTCGCGTTTCGGTATAGACCCACGCCGAAGCACCGAGCGCCACGACGCCCACGAGCCCGGCAACAAAGCCCAGCAATACCGGTGCCTGTAATCGGGGTTTCAGGCTCGGCGGGGGTTCCGGCATCATTGCCGGCCGAGGTTCGCTCTGGATCGTCGGCGTATCTTCCAAAGCGCGCATCTCCGTTGCCGGTGGTCCCGTCACCCCATCAGGCGCAATTGCGGCTGTCCTATGGTCAGCCGGCTCGCTCAGAGCAGCCAGCGCGCACGCGGGAAGGGAATGGGTGCCGTCTTGCCGCTCATTATCGGCGCAACATCGCTTTGCTGGCCGCCGCCGAACATCGAGCCTAAGCCGCCAAACAGATTGCCAACGGCCCCGCTCATGGCCTCGCCCCGCGCCTTGATGGCCGCTTCCTCACTGGCCTTCTTTTCAGCTGCCAGAAGTTGGTTGGCAACAGCCTTCTCGTCGGCCTCCTGCTTGGCCACCAGAACCGGGTTCTGCACGATCACAGGGCAAGGGCCCATGGCATCAAGGATGCCGTTACCTGCAGCATTGAACACATATTGGCGCTCGCATACGTCCCAGACCGGCGGCGCCTTGGTCAACTCGAACAAATCATAGCCTTCCTTGATGTCTTTCCAGAAAGACAGATGCTCGCTGCTCGATTGTGCCGCCAGATTGGCCGCATTCATCTTGAAGGGGAAGATCTGGAGCTGGAAGCTCTGGTTGCCGCCCTTGAAGGTTTCGCGCGCCAGGGCATAAATTTCGGCGATGCCTTCGTCGGTCATGGCGTAGCAGCCGCGCGACGAGCAATCGCCGTGCACCATCAAATCGGACCCGGTACGGCCCCAGGAGCGGTCAAACTTGTTGGGAAAGCCCGTATTGAAGGCAAGGTAATAGCTGGACTTTGGGTTCATCAGGCCAGGCGTGATCGTGTAGAACCCCTCGGGGCTCTGCCGGTCGCCTTCCTTGATCTTGGGGCCGAGATTGCCCGAAAAAGCGCAGATCTCGTAGGTCTTGAACAGCTTGAAATCGCCCGCATTGGTGCGCTTCCAGACTTCGAGCGTTTTCTCCTGCTTGAAAATGCGCACCAGCATAGCCTGTTCAGGCGAAGAGCCCATGGCTTTGAGCGCGCTGACGACGTGGCCTTGCAGGGGCTGGTTGTGCCGATTGTCGCTAGATTTGGGCAAAAAGCCGCCACATGCGGCTAGCCCGAAAGCCACCCACAACAAGATCAGCACCGAACAGAACTTACGCAAAAAAGTGGCAGTCAAAATCGGCAGCCCAAAAGCGAAACTTCGGAGACCCATTTAGGGCCGAGTGGTTACTACAGCATGAGAAAAGGCGGTGAACGAACCGTTACCACAAGGCAAATCAGCACGAAAGCGGGAGTCAGATCACGCAGGCGTGCTCAATTCGTCCTGGTAAGACGGCAGATGTTGCTCCGCTCTCAAGGCAGGTTAGGGATAGTGGTATCCGCTAAAGCGCGGACCCGATCGCCAGGAACTTTTCACGCCGGTGCTCGCGCACCTCTAAGCGGCCCTTGCCCGAGAAATCGGACAGAAAGCTTGTGATCGCGTCGCGCGTCGATGCCATCACGGTCTCTGGATGCCGGTGCGCGCCGCCCGTGGGTTCGGGAATGATCCCGTCGATCACGCCAAAACCTAGGAGGTCGGCCGAGGTGATCTTCATGTTGGTCGCTGCGTCCTGCGCCTTGGCAGCATCGCGCCACAGGATCGAGGCGCCGCCCTCAGGCGAGATCACCGAATAGATCGAATGTTCAAGCATTAGCACGCGATTGGCGGTGGCTATAGCTATGGCACCGCCCGAGCCGCCTTCGCCGATGACGATGGCAATATTTGGTACTCCCAGTTCGAGCGATTTTTCGGTCGAACGTGCAATGGCCTCGGCCTGGCCGCGCTCTTCGGCGCCAATGCCAGGATAGGCCCCTGCAGTATCAACAAACGAGAGCACTGGTATATTGAACCGGTCGGCCATTTCCATGATGCGCACGGCCTTGCGATAGCCCTCGGGCCGCGCCATTCCAAAATTATGCTTGAGCCGGGTTTCGGTGCTGTCGCCCTTTTCTTGGCCGAGAATAGCAACAGGCTGGCCGTTGAAGCGGCCAAAGCCGGCCTGGACTGCCGCGTCTTCAGCAAACTTGCGGTCGCCCGCCAAGGGCTGCCATTCGGTGATCAGGCCTTTGATGTAGTCTGACAGATGCGGGCGCTGTGGGTGGCGCGCCACTTGCGTCTTCTGCCATGGCGTCAGCCTTTTGTAGATTTCTACCAGCGCCTCTTCGGCTCGGCTCGACAGCCGGTTGACTTCTTCGTCGATGCTGACGGCCTGGTCTGCTGCGGCCATGGCCTTGAGCTCGGCGATCTTGCCTTCAAGATCGGCTACCGGCTTTTCGAAATCGAGATAAGACTGCATCCCACCCGCCCGTTAGGGGTCCATCATTGCGACCCGTGGATTTGGCCGCTGCTGTTGCGCCCTAAAGTGGCCGGAAAGTGACGATGGCGCAACGCCAAGTCAAGACTTGCCCCAAAACTGCTGTGCGCGGCGTTTATTCTTGAGCCAAAGGATGGTGCGTTTCCACCAAGTCGCGCAGCTTTTCATCCAGCACATGGGTATAGATTTGTGTTGTGGAAATGTCGGCGTGTCCAAGCAGCATCTGTACCACCCGCAAATCCGCGCCACCGGCCAGAAGATGACTGGCAAAAGCATGGCGCAAAACGTGTGGCGCAATACGTGCCGTGCTGATGCCGGCACGCCCGGCGAGTCCCTTGAGATCACGCGCAAAAACCTGACGCGACAGGAAACCTTCCGCACCACCAGCCGGGAACAGGAACACTCCCGGCTCAAGCGTTGAAACATAAGCCTTGAGTGCATCACGTGCCCGATCGTTGAGTGGCACGATGCGTTCCTTGTTGCCCTTGCCGGTCACTGTAATGAAGCTGGTATCGCGCATCACCGACTGGCGGCGCAGGCTCACCAGTTCGCTGACCCGCAGTCCGGTGGCGTAAAGCAGTTCCAGCAGCACATAAAGGCGCAGCGCCGCCGCTTGCTGGGCAGGCTGGTTGGGTGCGTTGGCCTCTGCCTCGGCTGTGGTCAGCAGTTTGTCCACCTCGGCGATGGACAAGACCTTGGGCAAAGCCCGTCGTGCTTTGGGACTAGCCACGATCCGCGTCGGATCATCGCCGCGCAGGGCGTCGGCGCAAAGGAACTTGTGGAACTGCCGGATGGCCGACAGGCGCCGCGCGCTGGAGGATGCCGAAAGGCCGTCCCGGCGTAATTGGTCGAGATAGGCATTGACCGTGTCGCGGCTTACGTTCAGCAGCGTCTGCTTGCGGCCTGCCACATAGCCGGCATAATCGCCAAGATCCCGCCGATAGGCGTCGATCGTGTTTTTCGCTGCGCCTCGCTCGGCGCTCATCATTTCCAAAAATGCGCCGATCAGATGATCGCCGCTCATGGCGAGCCAGGCAAGGCTTCTTCGCTCGAGGCCGGGTCGCCCGCCGGAGCTTCTCCCTCAGGCGCAACAGGTTCGGCCGGCGCCGGCTCTTCTGTCGCGCCGGGCACCGGAGGTGGTGCTGGCTGATTGCCGGGCAGATTGCTTTGGCCTCCCCCGAGCAGATCGCGCGATGGAATGCGGATCGTGACTTCCTTGGGCGTGGGCTGCACAAAGCTTATCAGCGCAAACATGCCGGCATAGGCCAGGCCGGCGAGAAAAAGCAGCAGAATGAATAAACGGATCAGGGTTGGCATGTTGGTCCGGCGCTTGGGTTTGCGTCAATGTGGCAGAAAATGGTTTTGTTTTGGTAGGCATAGCGCATAACGCGGGCTTTGGCGTCCAAGTTCTTGACAGTCTCGCCCGGTGCGGGTTGATAGCGGCAACATCAGGGGAGCGCATTGGTGAACCGTCCCGACGCGGCAACGCGACAGGCCCGCGCCGAAGAAGTAGTGGAGCGCCTGGCCGGCAAGCCGATCGTCCTGGTCGGCATGATGGGCGTCGGCAAAACCACGGTCGGGCGGCGCGTCGCCACCAAGCTCAGCCGCCACTTCCTCGATAGCGACGAGGAAATTGAAAAAGCCGCCCAAATGAGCATCCCGGAGATCTTCGAGCAGCGCGGCGAGGGCGAGTTCCGGGCCGGGGAGACCCGTGTCATCGCCCGGGTCCTCAAGGACACCAACATCATCCTCGCTACTGGCGGTGGCGCGTTCGTCAATCTCGAAACCCGTGCCCTGGTCAAGGACGAGGCCATCTCCGTGTGGCTCAAAGCCGATGCCGATATCCTGTTCGAGCGCGTGTCGCGCCGCTCCAACCGGCCGCTCCTCAAGACGCCCAACCCCCGGGCCACGCTCGAAAAGCTCATCGAGGAGCGTTACCCCATTTATGCCGAGGCCGACATTACCGTCGCCAGCCGCGACGTTCCGCAGGACGTCGTCGCCCATGACGTTATCGACGCCGTGCTCGGCTTTCTCAAGCGCCAGGACTGAACCATGCCCGATATCGCCCACGCAGTGCATGTCGCCTTAGGCGAGCGCGCCTATGATATACTAATCGGCGACGGGCTGCTCGACGATGCGGGTACGATCCTTGCGGAACGCTTTCCCGGCCGCCGCTACGGCATCATTACCGACGAGCACGTCGCGAAGGCTCAATTGCCGCGCCTCCTCGCCTCGCTCGATGCGGCTGGGCTTGGCCACAGCGAAATCGTGCTGCCGGCTGGCGAAAGCACCAAGTCCTGGGTCTACCTTGGTCAGGCCGTCGAAGGCATCCTCGCAGCGCGCCTCGAACGGGGCGATCTCGTTATAGCCCTGGGCGGCGGCGTGATCGGCGATCTGGCCGGCTTTGCCGCCTCGATCGCGCGCCGGGGCATGGACTTCATCCAGATGCCGACCTCGCTGCTCGCCCAGGTAGATAGCTCGGTCGGCGGCAAGACCGGAATCAATTCACCGCACGGCAAGAACCTGATTGGCGCTTTCCACCAGCCCAAGCTGGTGCTGGCCGATCTTTCCACGCTGGACACGCTCCATCCCCGCCAGTTCGCCGCCGGCTATGCCGAAGTGGCCAAGTATGGCCTGATCGACGACGAAAATTTCTTTTTTTGGCTGGAAGAGCACCAGGCCGAGATCTTCGCCGGCGGCCCAGCGCGCGGGGAAGCCATCGCGCGTTGCTGCGCCCACAAGGCGCGCGTCGTCATCGAAGATGAAAGAGAGCTCGGCGTGCGGGCCCTGCTTAACCTGGGACATACCTTTGGGCATGCACTTGAGAAGGACACCGCATATTCTGGCCGGCTCCTGCATGGGGAAGGGGTCAGCATCGGCATGGTCCTTGCCCATGAATTTTCCGCCCGCCACGGCCTAGCCCCATCACAAGACACGGGTCGGATCACTGCCCACTTGCGAAAGGCAGGCCTGCCTACCAAATTGAGTGACATCCCCGAAACGCTTGGCTCGACAGAGGCTTTGATGACAGCCATCGCACAAGACAAGAAGGTCTCGCGCGGCGCCCTGACCTTCATTCTAACGCGCGGCATCGGCAAGGCTTTCATCGAAAAGAACGTCGATCCGCAAAGCGTTTCGGCGTTTCTCGACGAGATGCGCCGCACAAGCTGAGGTGAGCCCCTATTCGTATGGGCCGTCTGCTGGTAAAACATCGATAGCCAGTGCGTGGACGCGGTCCTTGAGTTCGGCATCGAGCGTTTCCATTACCGCGCGGTGTTGCGCAACGCGGCTCAGCCCGTCAAAATGACGGGTCGCGATTCTGACACGAAAATGGGTTTCACCACCCTCCCGCCACCCGGCGTGACCGTGATGCTGCATCGATTCGTCGATCACATCGAGGAAAGCGGGGGCAAATCTGTCGGTAAGCTTGGCGATCAGGGTGTCTTTGACGCTCATGGCAGCGGGCTTTCTATTCGGTTTGGCACCTAACTAGGCGAGAATGAAACTGTCGTCCAAGATCTTTGACTCCATTCGCATCAAGCCCCGCAAGGAAGACAAACCGGCTCCGGTCGAGAACCCCTGCGATTGGGAAGGCTGCGACAAGCCAGGCGAATACAAGGCACCCAAGGGGCACCGCTCCGAGGGGCAGTACCACCATTTTTGCCTTGAGCATGTCCGCCATTACAACACGGCTTTCAACTTCTTTGCCGGCATGGAAAAGGACGAGCTGGAGCAGGCGCTCCATACCCCGCCCAAGGCCGAGTCGCGTTCGAGCTTTGCCACCGGCAATCCAGGCATCCGCAATTCTCGCGCCGCGCGTACCGCGGCTTCGAGCCTGCGCCCGGGCGAAAAATATGGCGATCCGTTCGGCGTGTTCGCCAAATATCGCCACCGCCAGTCCCAGCAGCCGGCGGCCGAGCGGGTCAAGCCGCTGCATGAGCAGGATCGGCGGGCGCTCGAAACCCTGGGCATCATCGGGCACGCCAAATCCGACCAGATCAAGCAGGCCTACAAATCCCTGGTCAAGATCCATCACCCCGATGCCAATGGCGGCGACAAATCGTCCGAGGACCGCCTTCGGGCGATCATCGCGGCCTATAGCCATCTCAAGAAGGGCGGCTTTGTCGCCAAATAGTCATGCGGCATCGGTGACTACCCCCACCGGGACAATGCTGCTATAGAGCGCACGACCTTCCTGCCGTTACGAATATTCCGCCAAGAGCTTTGCCATGACTGAGTACGCCAATCTGCCCGATACCGAATATTCGGCTCGGGAATTGTTCGGCATCGACACCGACATGAAGGTGATGGGCTACAAGCAACCCAATAACCACGTGCCGCCGGTCGATCCCGATTACCTTTTCGATCGCAACACGACACTAGCGATCTTGGCAGGCTTCGCCTTCAATCGCCGCGTCATGGTGCAGGGCTATCACGGCACAGGTAAATCCACCCATATCGAGCAGGTTGCGGCCCGCCTCAATTGGCCCTTGGTGCGCGTCAATCTCGACGCCCATGTCAGCCGCATTGACCTCGTCGGCAAGGACGCGATTGTTCTGAAGGACGGCAAGCAGGTCACCGAGTTCCGCGATGGAATCTTGCCCTGGGCCGTGCAGAACAATGTCGCTCTGGTGTTCGACGAATACGACGCCGGCCGTCCGGACGTGATGTTCGTGATCCAGCGCGTGCTGGAAGTCGCGGGCCGGCTGACGCTGCTCGACCAGAACCGCGTCATCACGCCCCATCCGGCGTTCCGCTTGTTCGCGACCACCAACACGATCGGCCTGGGCGATACGTCGGGGCTCTATCACGGCACGCAGCAGATCAACCAGGGTCAGATGGACCGCTGGAGCCTTGTAACAACGCTCAACTATCTCCCCCATGACAAGGAAGTGGGCATCGTGCTCGCCAAGAACCGCGTGTTCGGCGAGAACGACAAGGGCCGCAAGCTGATCGGCAACATGGTGCGCCTAGCGGATTTGACCCGCTCCGCTTTTATCAATGGCGACCTGTCCACCGTCATGAGCCCGCGCGCCGTGATCACTTGGGCGGAAAACACCCAGATCTTCGGCGGCGATGTCGGCTTCGCCTTCCGGCTGACGTTCCTCAACAAATGCGACGAGCTCGAACGGCCCGTGGTCGCCGAATTCTATCAGCGCGTGTTCGGCGAGGATCTGCCCGAAAGCTCGGCGAATTTGGCAGTGACGGCCTGACGGGAAAATTGCGGCTCTATTGCTTCCCTCCCCCTTGAGGGGAGGGATCGAGGGAGGGGGTCCATCGGTGACCCACAGAACTACCCCTCCCGGCCTTCCCTCAAGGGGAGGTGAGCCGACTGCAGGAGTGGTGGCAAGGCGCACCGACCAGCCCAACGGACGAGCATATTGATGGCACAACCACCCCGCAGCAAAGCCAACCGGCCCGATCAGACCCAATTGTTCAAGTCCGCTATGGGCGCAACGGTGCGGGCCATCGGAGCCAAGCCGGACCTCGAAGTCACCTTCACGGCCGACCGTCCGCTGCTGACCTCGGACAAGGCGCGCCTCGCTAACCTCCCGCGCCTGCCGACACGCCGCGATATCGCCATTGCCCGCGGGCAGGGCGACGCCATGGCCATGCGGCTGGCCAGCCACGACCCGGACACCCATCGTAAGCGCGCGCCCATGGACCCCATGGCCCGTGCCGCCTTCGATGCTCTCGAGCAGGCCCGCGTCGAGGCTCTGGGCTGCGTGCGCATGCCCGGCATGGTCGGCAATATCGGGGAAATGCTGGAAGACCGGCTCTTCCGCGCCAATTTTGCCGAGGTCGGCGACAAGGGCGATGCGCCGATCGCCGAGGCGCTGGGCCTGCTGCTGCGCGAAAAGCTCGCCGGCGTACCCGTGCCACCCTCGGGCCATGCCCTTGTTGATCTTTGGCGCAAGGAAATCGAAAGCAAGGGCGGCAAGTCGCTCGACCAGTTGCTGGAGCGCTACGAGAACCAGGACGAGTTCTCCAAGGCCGCCAAGGCGCTGCTGCGCGACCTCAACCTCGTGCCCGATAGCGAAATGGGCGATGCCGAGGATACCGACGAGCAGGAGGGCGAAAACCAGGAGCCCGAAAGCGGTGACAGCTCGGACAAGTCACCCGAGCAGGGCGAAGGCGAAAACGACAGCGCCGAAAGCGAGCAGGACGAGCAGGCCGGCGAATCGGAGGAAACCGGGGACGTCGAGGGCATCGAGTCAGATATGGCCGATACCGACGAGGACGCGGCCGCCGAAGCAGGCGAAGACGCGCCCATGCCGCCCCCGGCCAAGGACGGTGGCACGCAAGCGACCAACCAGTTCAACTACAAGGTGTTCACCACCAAATTCGACGAGATCGTCAAGGCAGCCGAACTCTGCCCCGCTGACGAGCTCGATCAATTGCGTTCGCTCCTCGACAAGCAGCTCGAAAACCTTGCCGGTGCCGTCGCGCGGCTGGCCAACAAGCTGCAGCGGCGCCTGATGGCCAAGCAGAACCGATCCTGGCAGTTCGACCTCGAGGAAGGCTTGCTCGATACCGCGCGCCTCACCCGCGTCGTCACCGATCCGATGCAGGCGCTTTCGTTCAAAGTCGAGAACGACACCGACTTCCGCGACACGGTCGTGACGCTGCTGATCGACAATTCCGGCTCAATGCGCGGCCGGCCGATCACCATTGCGGCCATCTGCGGCGATATCCTCGCGCGCACGCTGGAGCGCTGCGGCGTCAAGGTCGAGATCCTGGGCTTTACCACCCGCGCCTGGAAGGGCGGCAAGTCACGCGAAGCTTGGCTCGAAGCGGGACGCCCAGCCAATCCAGGCCGCGTCAACGACGTGCGCCACATCATCTACAAGGCCGCTGACGAACCCTGGCGCCACGCCCGGCGCAATCTGGGCCTGATGATGCGCGAGGGACTGCTCAAGGAAAACATCGATGGCGAGGCGCTAGAATGGGCACGCAAGCGCCTCATGGCCCGCCCCGAAGCGCGGCGCATCCTGATGGTGATTTCCGATGGTGCACCGGTCGATGACTCGACCCAAAGCGTCAACGCGGGCAATTACCTCGAAGCCCACCTCCGCCAGGTAATCGAGGAGATCGAGACCCGCTCCCCCATTCAGCTAGTCGCCGTCGGCATCGGCCATGATGTCACGCGCTATTATCGCCGCGCCGTGACGCTGCTTGACGCCGAAGAGTTAGCCGGTGCGCTGACTGACGAACTGGCAGCCTTGTTCGATGAGGAAATGCCGGCCCAGACACGTCGGCGCGGACGAGGATGATGCGTCCGCTGGCCCTCTTTACCGCGCTGCTGCTAGGCGCAAGCCTGCCCGCCAGCGCAGTTGAAGTTACGGTCAGCGCTGCACCGATAACCCGCTTCAAGGATGTTGGGCTCGACCAGCCGGTCGATAGGCTGATCTTTCGAGGCGGCATTTCCCTAGTCGCACAGGACGATACCTTCGGCGGTCTTTCCGGCCTGACTTCCACCAATAGCGACGGCCAGGTGGCCTTCGTCACCGATCGCGGCAATTGGATCACGGGCCAATTGGCCTATGACGACACCAACCGGCTTTTTGGCTTTATCGGCGTCAACATCGAGCCGATGCAGAACTCCCAAGGCGCGCCCTTGCCCCGCCAATATGCCAAGGATGCCGAAAGCGTCGATACCGTTTATCGCGACGGCGTGCCGGTCGCGGCGCGCGTCGGCTTTGAAAACCTCACCCGTGTCGCTGATTTCGCCCTTACCAATGGTGTGCCCGGCGGCGCGGCGCGCGAAATTCAGATCCCGCAATGGCTGAGCGACACCCGCTCCAACGAGGCGCTGGAGTCGCTCTGCATCGCTCCCCCGGCATCCCCGATTGCCGGCTCGACCCTGCTCATCACCGAAGACGTTCGCGACGATCAGGGCGACCACCGTGCTTGGCTTTTGGGTCAAAATGATATGGGACCGATGGCCCTGAGCGATACGCCGGTGGTCAATCCCACCGATTGCGCCTTCCTGCCCAATGGTGACCTGCTGGTGCTCGAGCGCGGCGTGTCCATGCTAAGCTTCGTCATGCATCTGCGCCGTATCCCGGCCGCCGATGTGCGACCCGGCAACCTCATGGTTGGCGAACTGCTCCTGTCAGCCACAGGAGGGTCCATCGACAACATGGAATCCCTCATGGTCCACACCGCCCCTGATGGCGAACTGCGGATCGTCATCGGCTCGGACAACAACTTCAACGATTGGCAGCGCAGCCTGCTGCTGGAGTTCGCGCTGCCGCAATAAGGGCCCTTAGGCTAGAACTGCACTCCGTCCAGCCAGCAATCCCCGCAGCGTCTTGTATGGCGCCAGCATCAGCATGGCCAGGAGCAGCTTGACGAGGAAATCGCCTGCCGCCAGCGAAACCCAGAGCGGCACTTCGCCACCAACACCCAGGAATGGTGCCGGGAAGACGAGCGAGCCATCTTCCATGCCGAACATTGTGTCGAGGCCGGCAAAAGCCGGGGCCATGGCAAGGCTGAAGAAGATGGCTGTGTCCAGCGCCGAACTCACAAGCGAGGAAAACATCGGCGCCTTCCACCAGGCGCCATCGCGCAGGCGGTGGAAAATGGAAATATCGAGCAATTGCGCAAAAAGGAAGGCCGTACCCGAGGCAATGGCGATGCGGGGCGTGGCAAGATAGATCGAGAGGACCACGGCGACGGCGAAGCCGGCAAAAACCGCTATGCGCGCCTTGGCTGGGCCAAAAGCGCGATTGGTCAAGTCCGTAACAAGGAATGCCACCGGATAGGTCCACGCACCCCAGGTGAGAATATCACCGAGGTTGACTGGCCCAAGCTGGACCATGAATGGATATTGCACGAGAACATTGGAGGCCGCGACGATCGCGACCATTGCGGCAATAGCCGCCACAAAACGAGCCAGCATGAGAATGCACCTCAAAAAGACCGCGCTTCGGCAACAGACCGATGCGGTATGAACTATTTTGCACTACCACAGCGCAAAACAAAACCGCGTGGAGTTTTTGCTCCACGCGGTCAAACTTGAAGAAGGTGTACGGCTTAGGCGGCGAGGGCCGCGCGCACTTCCTTCTTGATGCCCTGAGCGAGCGTGGACAGATCAGCATCGTCCTGCTTGAGCAGGAACGCATCGAGGCCACCGCGGTGCTCGACAGTGCGCAGGGCAGCCGCACAGATGCGCAGCTTGACCGGGCGGTTCAGCGCATCCGAAATCAGCGTAACGTTGAGGAGGTTCGGCAAGAACCGGCGGCGGGTGCGGTTCAAGGCGTGGGAAACGTTGTTGCCAACCATCACACCCTTGCCAGTCAATTCACAGCGACGTGCCATTTGGAAGATATCCTATTTGTGTAAAGGTCCTGCGTGGCGGTTCAAACCGCAACGGGCCTCATTTGTTGTGAAATCTGGCGGGTCTATAGGGAAAATGGGCGTCCGCGTCAAGGCAAGAGCCGCTCAAAGCGGTGCGAGCGCCTTGCGTGCACCAGGATGGGCGGGCACTTTCGAGCCGATATCCGATTCGCTGCAGCTTTTGCCGAGACCCTGAGCCTTTGACCCGATCCCGCTTTACCCTTGCCGCTGCCCTAGCGGTTTCGCTCTCCCTGCCTGTCGCTGCAGCCGAGGTCAATGCCCGCGCCAGCTATGTGCTGACCCTTGGCGGTATCAACATCGCCGCCATGAATGTGGACCTAAGCGACAACGGCCGGACCTACGAGCTTGATCTTGCCGCCAATGTCGCAGGGCTCGGCGCCGTCGTCGCCAGCGGCACGGCCAAGGTCAGCTCGCAAGGCAGTTCCACCGGCGCTGGTCTGGTGGCCCAGAAGTTCGATCTCGAAACCCGGGCGAGCGGGGAGACCTTCTCGGTCGATGTATCCTTTGCCGGGCAGGACGTTTCCACCTTCAAGGTCGAGCCGCCCATCATCGACAATTATGATCGCGTACCGATCGAGCGGCGGCACCTGACGGGCGCCGGCGATTTCCTCTCGGCCTTCGTGCTCAAGGGCGGCGCGCTGGACAAGAGCCTGTGCCAGCGCAAGGTCGGCGTGTTCACCGGTGTCGAGCGCTTCAACATCGCCATGGCCTATGCCCGCGAGGAACAGGCCAATTCCCCACGCACCGGCTACCAGGGCCCAGTGGTCCTCTGCACGGTAGACTACCAGCCGGTATCGGGCCATTTCACCAGTTCGGAAATCACCAATTACCTTGCCGAAAGCGACCGCATCGTCATCTGGTATGCACCGCTTGGCGAGACGGGCTATTTCATCCCCTATCGCGTGCTCCTTGGCACTAATATGGGCGATCTTTCCATGGTCCTGACCGGCATGGATTTCTAGCACGGCTGTCCCGCCTTGGGACGGTCAAATGGTTTTTGGTTGCTTTTGTTGTCATATGTGCCGCGTTAACGGGCTCCAGCCGTTAACGCGGCTTTTCTTTGCCCGCGCTGTAGCGAAATGTTCTGGTGAGAAACACGGAAATTTGGTCCGTTTTAAGCTTCTCGCAAGAGAGCTGAACAGCTTTGCACCACTACCCTCAGGTTTAGCCATCGCCCTAGTATGTGCTTCCTCAACCAACCACCACATCTTGCCGTGAACAAACCCGCATGCGCCGATTCTGTCCCTGTTCGTTCCCTCTTTGAACTAGGTGTTAACATGCGTTGGCAGTCACGCGTGAAGCTGTATCGATTTGAGAGGATCCGAACTCCTCTCTGTCGCGACCCTCGGATCAAGCCTGAAGGCAACAGGAGTGTCTCATCTTGATACGGTCAAGCCATGTTTTGGTTGAAGCTTGCCAGCAAAGCGCCCAGCTTCCGCACCCCGAAAAATTTATCACCGCAGAAAAGCACCGGTATCAGGCTTCACACTCCACTAACCTCCACCCCATTCCCGCCAAAATTTACCTTTCATCAACACAATTGAACGCTCTCCACCTATTTGGCGCCCTTCTAGCCCCAACCTGCTTTCACCCTAGTGCCCCTCTCCTCATCAACCCACGACATCTTGCCGTGAACAAAGCCGGACTCACCGCCCATCATCGATTCGGTGCTGCTTCGTTCCGCTCCCGTTCTCCATCTTAACCGGAACCGCGCTCCGTCACCTTTGTTGTCCTTTTTCGAGACATTGCTTTGTGGCACTCGCAAGAGCCGATTGGATTTCCTACATTGCCGGCAATGACCTTCTCGCCTCCTCAATCGGTCAAGGCGATCCTTGGCCCCACCAATACCGGCAAGACCTATTTTGCCATCGAACGCATGCTGGCCCATCCCACGGGGATGATCGGCCTGCCGCTGCGCCTGCTCGCGCGCGAGGTTTACCAACGCTGCGTCGAGCGTGTCGGGGAGGGCGCTGTTGCCCTGATCACGGGCGAGGAGCGCATCGTTCCGGCCAAGCCGCGCTTCTGGGTGTGTACGGTCGAAGCCATGCCGACCGACATCCGGGTCGATTGCGTCGCCATCGACGAGATCCAGACCGCCATCGACTTCGACCGTGGCCATGTGTTCACCGATCGTATCCTCAATGCGCGCGGCACCAGCGAGACCTTGCTCCTGGGGGCCGCGACCATGGAGCCGGTGATCCGCAGGCTGTTACCGCATGCCGAAATCATCGACCGGCCGCGCTTTTCCCAGCTCACCTATGCCGGCTCCAAGAAGATCTCTCGCCAGCCCGCGCGCTCGGCCATCGTCGCCTTCTCGGCCCGCCAGGTCTACGCTATTGCCGAATTGATCCGGCGCGAGCGCGGCGGCGCCGCCGTGGTCATGGGCGCGCTATCGCCCCGTACCCGCAATGCCCAGGTCGAGCTCTACCAGAATGGCGACGTGGATTTCCTGGTCGCCACCGATGCCATCGGCATGGGGCTGAACCTTGACATCCACCACGTCGCCTTTGCCGACGACACCAAGTTCGACGGCCATCAGAGCCGTCCGCTTACCCCGGCCGAGATCGGCCAAATCGCCGGCCGTGCCGGCCGGCACGCCCGCAATGGCACGTTTGGCGTCACCGGGGGCACGGAAGGATTCGACGAGGAAATGGTTGTGGCGCTCGAAACGCACGATTTTGATCCCGTCCGAGTGCTGCAATGGCGCAACAACCAGCTGGATTTCTCGTCTATCCCTGCGCTGCTCAACAGCCTTGAGCAATCCCCCGAGCACCGTAGTCTCACCCGGGTCCCAATCGCCAAGGACCAGCAGGCACTGGAGTTCGTATCGCGCAACGAGGCTGGGCAACTCGCCCGCGGCCTCGATGGCGCGCGCCTCCTTTGGGAATGCTGCCAAATCCCGGATTATCAGGGAATTTCACCGGCCAATCACGGTGAAATCGTCACCAAAATTTACTCGGATTTAGCCAAGCGCGGCAAGGTCAATGCCGATTGGATTGCCGAGCAGGTGCGGTTTTGCGACAATTCCAGTGGCGATATCGACACGCTGAGCAACCGGATCAAGCAGGTCCGGACCTGGACCTTTGTCGCCAACCGTAAAAACTGGCTTGCAGACCCGGCTCATTGGCGCGAAAAGACCCGGGATATTGAGGATCGTCTGAGTGATGCGCTCCATGAGCGCTTGACCCAGCGGTTCGTCGACCGGCGCACCAGTGTGCTGCTTCGTCATCTGAAAGACAAACGTATGGCATCTCCCGAGATCAATGAACGTGGCGAAGTGCGGCTGGAAGGCCATCTCATCGGCACGCTCGAAGGCTTCCGTTTCACCCTGGCCCGCCACGACGGCGATGCCGACACCAAGGGATTGCGGTCGGCAGCCGATCAGGTTGTGGCTCCTGAAATCCACAATCGTGCCGACCGGCTTGCGGGGGCGCCCAACGAGGAATTCGTGCTCGCCACCGATGGCCGCCTACGCTGGAAGGGCGATCTGGTCGCCGAGCTGATCGAGGGCGACAGCCTTTATCGCCCGCGCATCCTGATCCTGGCCGACGAAACGCTGACTGGCACCGACCTCGAGCGTGTGCAGGATCGCCTCAGCCTCTGGCTGCGCCACCACATCAATACAGTGCTTGAAGGCGTCATGGCTCTCGAAGCGCCCGCCGATATCGAAGGCGCGGCACGTGGCATTGCCTACCAGCTTTACGAGAACCTTGGGCTTATTCCACGCCAGCAGGTTGCCGACGAGGTCAAGAACCTCGACCAGGACACCCGCGGCAAGATGCGCAAGCTGGGCATCAAGTTCGGTGCCTACCACATCTATCTGCCGCTCTCGCTCAAGCCAGCCCCGCGTGAATTGGCGCTGATCTTGTTTGCGCTTAAGCATGGCGGCGTGCGCCAGCCGGGCGTCACCGATATTCCGCATATCGTCTTGAGCGGCCGCACCTCCTTCGTGATTGATCCCGAGGTCGATACACGTCTCTATGAAATCGCCGGCTTCAAAGTCGCCGGACGCCGCGCCGTACGTGTCGATATTCTCGAACGCCTTGCCGACATTATCCGTCCTCTCATTGCCCTTGATCCAACCCGCTTCCAGGGCGAGGCGCCGGCTGGTGCCGCCGAAGGCAATGGCTTCCGCGTCACCGTGGAGATGACTTCGCTCCTTGGTTGCTCGGGCGAGGATTTCTCTTCCATCCTCACCTCCCTTGGCTATCGCGTCAAACGCGTACCCAAGGTTGTGGCACCTGTGCCGGCGCCCGTAGCAGAAGCGACTTCCGAAGCGCCTGCGCTTGAGGAAGTGTTGAGCGAGAACCCTGTTTCGGTCGAAGCAACAAGCGAGGCCCCGCTCGAAGCCGTCCCGGCAGAGGCTGCTGCGCCTGTGCTCGAAGCGCCCGTGCCCGAGACGACGATCATCGAAGCAGCCCCGGAAACCGCCGAAACGGTTCCCGCCACGCCGGCCGAGCCCGAGTTCGATGAAATCTGGTCGCCTGCCGGCAAGCGGCAGGACAATCGCCGCCATGAAGGCCGTCGCCGCCCCGAGGGCGAAACACAGGCGCGACCCCCGCGGAGCGAGCGGCCCGAACGCCAACGTCCGCCCGTCAGCAAACGCCCGCCTGGGGAAGTGCAGGACCTGACGAAGGCCCAGCACCTCAATCCCAAGCCGCCGTTCGAGGCCAAGGGCCGCAACGACAATCGCCGCCCTGAGAAGGGACGCGAGGAGCGTTCGAAGTTCGAGCGGCCGCAAAACGAGCGGCCACAGCAGGCACGCCCCCAAGTCGAGCGCAAGGAAAAGGCCTTCGATCCGGACTCCCCGTTCGCCAAGCTCGCGGCGCTGCGCGACCGCAAGGCGGAGTAGCAATTGGCTGAACCTGTCGTGCCCGTCCGCAAAGAGCGGCTCGACAAGTTCCTGTTTTATTCGCGTGCGCTTAAATCGCGCACGCTGGCGCAAAAACTCATTGAAACCGGTGCCGTCCGGGTCAATTCCGAACGCACTGACCGCAGCGACTACAAAGTGGGCGCCGGCGATGTGCTGACCATGTCGCTGCATGGCCGCATCGTGATCTGGCGCATCATCGACCCCGGTGAGCGGCGCGGCCCAGCCACCGAAGCGCAGGGTCTCTACGAAGACATCTCCCCGCCACTCCTCCCGCGCGAGCAGCTATCCCCCTACGACGCCGCCATCGCCCAGCGCCCCGAAGGTGCTGGCCGCCCCACCAAGAAAGAACGGCGCGACATTGGTCGGCTCCATGGCGAGGATGACGAGGGGGAGTAGGTTTAACTCTCCCAGCGTCATTCCCGCGAAAGCGGGAACCCCTGTTTGCCACGCTTGCTCACAACAAGGCCTCGCCTTCGCAGGGATGACAATGTTGTCAAAGGGAAGATGAACTGAGCAGTGGACACCTCCCCCTCGCAGAGGGAGGAGACAGTCGGTGCGCGTAACGGAGTCGTGCCTCAAGACGTCTTATCGTCGTGATCACATGGGCCAATCAACAACATGACCTCCATTCCCACCCTCACCACCGAGCGGCTCATCCTTCGCCCACCCGTCCTTGCGGACTATCCCGCCTATGCCGAGTTCCTAGCCTCGCCTCGCTCGCAATACATGGGCGGGCCGTGTCAAGGGTTTCGAGCCTGGGGCATGTTCTGCCACGACCTCGTCTGCTGGCAGCTGTTCGGCCATGGCGGCCTGATGATCGATCTCCGCCAGAGCAACCAGTGCGTCGGCCAAGTCGGCATCAACCATGGTCCCGAGTTCCCCGAAAAGGAATTGGGCTGGCTCCTTTACGAAGGCTTTGAAAGGCGGGGCTATGCAATTGAGGCCGCTCGCGCGTTGCGGGACTGGGCTTGGACTGTCCTCAAGCTCCCCACGCTGGTGAGCTATGTCGATCCGGCCAACCTGCCTTCCATCGCAGTAGCCGAGCGGCTCGGCGCCGTGCGTGATAATGATGCCGCCCGGCAAGATCCCGAAGACCTCGTTTTTCGCCATTCCCCCTGAGACCTCATGGTGAGCTTGTCGAACCACGAGGTCGGGCAATCAGCGCCCGTCCTAGGTTCCATAAGCCACCGATTGGGAACCCACGCTCACCCTCAGCTCTTAGGCTAGCCACACATTCTACAAACCCGGCTCGATGCGACAACGCCTTCCCATACGCAGCCTTGCAGCCCGCGGAAAAACGGTTTAGCACCGGACCCGTTGCGACACCTGCCGAACTTAGGCTTTAGATGACCTATATCGTCACCGACAATTGCATTGCCTGCAAATATACCGATTGCGTCGAAGTATGCCCGGTGGACTGCTTCTACGAAGGCGAGACCATGCTGGTGATCCACCCTGATGAGTGTATCGACTGCGGTGTGTGCGAGCCCGAATGCCCCGCCGAAGCCATCAAGCCCGATACCGAGTCGGGCCTCGAGGAATGGCTGGCACTCAACACCAAATATGCTTCCATGTGGCCAAACCTCACTGAGCGCCGCGAGCCTTTGCCTGAAGCCAAGGACAAGGACGGCGAAACCGGCAAGCTTGAGAAGTATTTCTCCGAAGCGCCCGGCGAGGGCGACTAGGCACTTTGGCCGAGCCAATCCTGCGATCGCCCAGCAGGCCGCAAGGTTTGTGTCAAAGGTAATAGACGAACAAATCACGATCACTTCAGCAGTGATTCGTAGCTTTTGATTTTGCTGATTTTTTGTGCTATGGTCCCTCCATATGCAGCTGATCCCGTCACCCAACCCGTGCCTTCAGGCACGATTTTTTTGACAACATCGATAGATGCGCTGATCTTCAAGGCAAAGCGGACCTTGAAGACCATGGGGTTCTTGTTGCGCGCGGCGTCCCGTTTGGACGTGAGTGTAAGAGTAGGAGTGGACGGTCCTTCCCGCCAGGAACTGTCCATGGGGCGTCAACAAGGAGTTCCATGAATATGGTCGTCAAGAAGACACAGACACGGCTTGGCTTTAAGACTGGCGAGTACGTCGTTTACCCGGCGCATGGCGTCGGCGTGATCGTATCGATCGAAGAACAAGAAGTCGCCGGTCTGACCCTTGAATTGTTCGTTATCAGCTTCGAGCAGGACAAGCTGACCCTTCGCGTTCCCGTCGCCAAGATCAAGTCTGTCGGCATGCGCAAGCTGGCCGAGGATGACATGGTCACCCAGGCGCTGACCACCGTTACCGGCCGTGCCCGCGTCAAGCGCACCATGTGGTCGCGCCGCGCCCAGGAATACGAAGCAAAGATCAATTCGGGCGATCTGATCGCGATTTCGGAAGTCGTGCGTGATCTGTATCGCTCCGAGGAGCAGCCAGAGCAGTCCTATTCGGAACGTCAGCTATTTGAGCAGGCTATGGATCGCATGAGCCGTGAGATCGGCGCTGTCAACAAGCTGACGCTGACCGAAGCCGTGCAGTTGATCGAAAAGAACCTCGCCAAGTCGCCCAAGCGCACCAAGGCCGATGCGGCCGAGCCCGAAAGCGACGAGGAAGCTGCCGCCTAAGCGGTCTGCTCCAACAAGAATGCAAGAGGTCGGTGGCAACACCGGCCTCTTTTTGTATGGCCATCGGTGACGCTCAACGTTAACAGTCTGCTAGCACTTAGAGCCCCGGTGTCTCAGAGACGATAACCGCCTGACACAACTGCATTGGCTACCTTTTGGAGCGTCGCCGTCCGGTCGAGCCCATTCACCGGCAGGACATGCCGCTGATAGTCGCCAAGATCGTCGAACATCCTATGGACAAGCGCGACCACTTCCGGATCGGTGAGTGAGTCCTCTCCTCGAGCCTGGCAACGCTCAACCGCTTCCGAAACCCCTGTGCGCAGCACAATATAATGCGTCGGCACGCCTAGGTCTTGGTAATGCGCCAGCGACCAGGGCCCGATCACGCCATCCAGCGCGACGAAGTACCCTTCCTGCGCATAGCGGCGAGCAACATTGGCCGCTATGTCCATGATCATGGCGTTCTGCCCGGCCGCTTCGGGCAGCCAGGGATCGATATGTCCATGCTTGATATAGCCCCAGAAATCATCGGTATGGAGGTGGACCTTGGGGATGCCGATTTGCCTCGCCAGTGCCTCGGCCGTGGTCGTCTTGCCCGAACCCGGCGAGCCTGACAGCAGCAGGAGATGACCGGCCAATTGATCCATGCTCATGACTTCCCCAACACATCGCCCAACCGCACCGTTGCGCTGCCGGGTTTAAGCGGCTTTTGCTGGCTTTCATGCGGCTGCCAACCGGACAGCCAGATAATTTCCAGCGTTGCCCGGACCCGTCCATCCGGGTCGCCATCGCGCACCAGATAAGCATTGGCTGCAGCCGCCAGGAGCGCCGGTGTGGCCAGCCGCCTTGGCCGGTCCACAAGCGGGTTGGATGCGCCTAAGATCTTCAATTCACTCATCAAAGCGAACGGTGATGAATATCGCACAACATGAGTCTCGACATCCGCCACCGGGAGCGCCAGCCCTGCGCGCTGTAGCAAGGCACCGGCGTCGCGCACCTGGATCATGGGCACCACCCGCGCCGACGCTCCGCCGAACACCAGCGCATCGGCAGCCAAAAACGCTTCCCGTAGTTCGGTCAGCGTCTCCCCGCCCAGTGCCGCAATCATCAACAGCCCGTCTGGCGCCAGTTTCTGCCGGAGCCTCGCGAGATAGCCAGGCACGTCGTTGACCGCCTGCAGGTGCAGCAGAGAGACGATGAGGTTAAAGTTATCCCCGTCAATGGCGGGCATGTCATCATCACCCGCAAAAGCTGCTGCGCGTGTAAAGGAGAGTTCCGCGCTGGCGGTTTTACCGGAAAGGGGAAGTTTGGAAACATCTGGCCCGATGATCAGGGCCTTGGGGAACTCACGGATCAAGGTGGCCAGACGGTCCTCGAGGTCGGCGAGCACCAGCTCATGCACGAAATCGCCCATGCCCCGCCGCTGCGCCAAGCGCCCGGCGATCAGGGCTGTATCGAAAATCCGTGGCGGCTGGCTCATGATGGTCTTGCGGCCAATCGGGAATTGAACACTATAGAGGCTTATGGAGAGCCCGGACGCATCTGTCAAAAGTCAGACATGGCATCGCCGACTGGGCCAAGGCGCGCGCTTGGCTGGCGGCGTGCTGCTCGATCTGCTCTATCCCCCTGTGTGCCTGGGCTGCGATGCGCCGACGGCAGCGGCGAATACCTTGTGCAGCCGGTGCTTTACCAAGCTGCGGCCTATCACTGCCCCGCTCTGTCCTGTGCTCGGCGTGCCGTTCGAAATTTCACCTGGGCCCAATGCGATCTCAGCCGAAGCCATGGCCGATCCCCCGCCCTTCGGGCGTGCCCGCGCTGCAATTCTCTATAACGAGCTCGCGCGCACCCTGGTCTCGCGTCTCAAATATGGTGACCGGCCGGAACTGGCGCTGTTTTGTGCCCGGCTGATGGCGGGTGCCGGCCATGAGCTTTGGGCTGGCGGTCCTATCCTTGTTCCGGTGCCGCTTCATCCAAGCCGCCAGCGTGAGCGGCGCTACAACCAATCGGCGGAACTTGCCTTTGCGCTCGGCAAACTGACTGGCCTTACCGTTGATCCAAGCTTTGTGCACCGCAAGCGCAAGACGCGCCAGCAGGTCGGCTTGAGCGGGGAAGGGCGGCAACGCAACGTGCAGGGGGCTTTTGCCGTTCACCCCAACCTCCTGGTGCGGGCACACGGCAAGCGCATCGTCTTGATCGATGATGTTTATACCACCGGCGCCACGACCAAGGCGGTGACGCGAACGCTCTTGAGAGCCGGTGTGGAGGCGGTGGATGTCATGAGCTTTGCCCGCGTTGTCATTGGCTCGGAAGTGCCCATATAAGAACTCAACGCCCTTTCTCTTGGAGACTATCGATGGCCAAGATCGAAATTTATACGACGCCGACCTGCCCCTACTGCCACGCCGCCAAGGCGCTGCTGAACGATAAAGGCGCTGACTACACCGAGATCACCGTGCTTGATCCTTCCTTGCGTGCTGCCATGACCGAGCGCGCCCATGGCCGGCGCACCGTGCCGCAGATTTTTATCGGCGAAACCCATGTCGGGGGCTATGATGATATGGCAGCGCTTGACCGCCAGGGTGGGCTGGATCCATTGCTGGCGCAGTAAGCGACGCCGAACGCTGCCAATCCGGGATATGACACATGAAAATCGCCGCCATTCAGATGCGCTCGGGGCTCGACCCGGACGCCAATATAGCTGCGCTCGAGCCGATGCTGGCGCAAGCGGCGGAGCAGGGTGCCCAATATATCCTGACCCCCGAAGTCACGGTGATTTTCCCCGAGAACCGGGAGCAATTGGCCAGCGTCGCGGCGTCTTTCGAGAACAATCCGCAACTGCGCCGGGTCGGTAAATCGGCCCGGCAACACGGCATCCACATTCATATAGGCTCGCTCGCCGTGCCGCTGCCGGATGGCCGTTTTGCAAATCGCAGCGTCCTGTTTGGACCCGATGGCGCTATCGTCGACACCTACGACAAGATTCATCTATTCGACGCGACCATTGAAGGCCTCAACGCTTATCGCGAAAGCGCCACCTATGCCGGTGGCGAGCGCGCGGTGACCGTGCCCCTGGGCGAGTTCACCCTGGGCATGAGCATCTGCTACGACATGCGCTTCCCTAAATTATACAATGCCCTAGCCAATGCCGGGGCAAATCTGATCGCTGTTCCCGCAGCCTTTACCGTTCCCACCGGGCAGGCGCATTGGCACGTGCTCCTGCGCTCACGCGCCATCGAGACGGGCTCATATGTGATCGCCGCGGCGCAAGGCGGACAGCATGCAAATGGCCGCGCCACTTATGGACATTCCATCATCATCGACCCATGGGGCCGCGTTATCGCCGAACTCGACCATGATGAACCCGGCGTGCTCCTCGCAGAGATTTCTCCGGAACTGGTGCGCGACGCACGCCAACGCATCCCGGTTCTGGCAAACGCAAAAAACTTTGCCTTGCCATAGCATTTGCAGGCATGAGCCTGCGGCCTATATCTGTGGCTCTCCATTCTTGCGTCTTTCCTGAGATAGTTCTTCGTGATCCAGTATTCCCTCCAGTGTTCCAAAGGCCATCGCTACGACGCCTGGTTCAAGAACGCCGGTGCGTTTGACGAGCAGCACGCGCGCGGCATCGTCCGCTGCGCCGTTTGCGATGATGCCGAAGTTCAAAAGGCACTTATGGCGCCTGCAGTTGCCCGCACAGACAGCCAGAAGGTTTCCTTGAGTTCGGGTCATCCCGACGCACAAAAGTTCCGCGACATGCTGCGCGCATACCGCCAGAAGGTCATGAGCGAAGCCGATTATGTTGGCGATAAATTTGCCGAAGAAGCGCGCAAGATGCATTTCGATGAGATCGAAACCCGCGGCATTTACGGCGAGGCCACGCGCGATGAGGTGGTTGCGCTGCTGGAAGACGGCGTCGATCTGATGCCGCTGCCTGAATTGCCCGAAGAACACAACTAGTTCCGAGCGCCACTCCCGGCGTGACCAACGGAGACAAAGCCATGACCACAATCGACGCGGCCCTTTCGGGCACATTTGCCATTGGCGGGGACCTTGAAGTAAACCGCCTTGGGTTTGGTGCCATGCGCATCACCGGCAAGGGCATCTGGGGTCCGCCGGAGGACCCGGACGAAGCCCGTGCCACGCTGCGGCGCCTGCCTGATCTTAATGTCAATTTTGTCGATACCGCCGAGAGCTACGGCCCCTATTTCAGCGAAGAACTGATCGGGGAGGTGCTTGCGCCTTATGGCAAGGGTACCATCATTGCCACCAAAGGTGGTTTGACCCGGACTGGTCCCGACCAATGGCCGCAGCTTGGGCGCCCGGAGTTTCTGCGCCAGGGCGCCATCCAAAGCCTGCGCCGGCTCAAGCTGGAGCGCATCGATCTCTGGCAATTACACCGCATCGACCCGCAAGTGCCCGCCAAGGCGCAGTTCGAGACAATCGCCCAATTACAGGCCGACGGTATCATCCGCCATGCGGGCTTGAGCCAGGTGAGCGTTGCCGAGATCAAGGAAGCGCAAAAGTACTTTCCCGTAACCACGGTGCAGAACCTTTACAACTTCGCCCATCGCGAGAGCGAAGACGTGCTCGACTATTGCGAAAGCAATAGCATTGGTTTTATTCCCTGGTATCCGCTCGCCGGGGGCGATCTGGTAAAAGGGCATCCGGAAACGCTCAGCATTGTCGAGAAATACAACGCTTCGCCGAGCCAGATCGCCTTGGCGTGGCTGCTCAAGCGCAGCCCGGTTATGCTGCCAATTCCGGGCACCGGCAAGGTCAAACACCTCGAGGACAATGTCGCTGCAGCGGCCATCCAATTGACCGACGAGGAGTTCAAGACCCTCGACGCCATTGGCCGCAAGGGCTGATCATGTAGGACAAGCATTCAGTCTCCATGGGGTCCATCCCGGGGAGATATTTTCTTTGTCCATATGAGGATTTTAGGTCGGTTCGATAGGGAGGGTGGAATCCCCGCTATCGAACCTGACCAACAGGCAACCTTGGCAGATCACCTGAGGGCTGCGTGCGCTCTAGCATGAGCCCGGCGCGCTTGTCACTCCATTGTCGCAATCAATCCCGCTTGAACGGCAGTTCGCGCTTGACGACACCATGCCGGTGCTTGTTCCACAGCTTGCGTACAGCGCCGACAATGTCGCGCTCCACCAGATCGTAGAAATTATAGGCTGACCGTCGCCAGAAATTGTGTCCGTCGCGCTGTTGCCGATTTATCCGCTGCAACTCAAGATCGCTGGTCTCCAACCGGTCAATGTTAGGCACCCGATCTTCCTGTATCGCTAAGGCGGGAACAAGCTGCCGTACGACCAGATCCCGAGACATTGGCGCGCGGGGATTAAACAGGGCCTGATCGGTTAGATTGGCCAGCACCTCCTCGCCGGCAATAATTCGTTCAGCGGCACGGCGCGAAACAATATAGGCCGCTGACCCGCCTCCAGCATCATACATGCGGTGTAATTCATAATTATCCAGCCGCCCAACAGGCCGTGGCGCAAGGCGCATCCGTGAATTGTCGGTTTCCAGCCGCAAGATGTCCAAAAAGGGCGGGTCGCTCTCAAAGAGCTGCAGGAATTTTGGCAGGCTGGGCGACAAAATCGTATCGTCCTCAAGAATGAGGGCAAAGCGATCGCCGGTTCCCAAAAACGCCTTCAAAGCTGCAACGTGGCTGAGGCCGCAGGCCAGTTCGCTTTCGCTCTGCCAACGATGTGCTTGGGGATCGCAGTAGAGCTTGCGTTGTACATCGGTAACGTCGGTGGGTGTCACGGCTGTGATGCGCACATGGTCCAATTCGAGGGCGCCAAACCGCTGCTCCATGTTGGCCCGCCGCTCGGGACGCCGCTCGAGATTGATGTAGTAGGCGCGCATGAAGACCCTCAGCCAGCGTCAAACGGGATGTGACGCTTGTGCGATAGCCCTATCGCGCGATGCAGTATAGTGGGCAGCCCGATCATGATCTCATTGTCGATGAACCTGGCAACGGCCTGCGCCAATGTCGGCTTGGGTGCCGCCAAGCCTTCGCTGCGGCTCGCCGTCAAGTCACTGTCCCCGCCCCAAACTGCCCCATCCATGCGATCTGATTGAATGGCAAGCGCGGGCACGAGTTGGAGGCGCTTGATTGGGCCAAGCACTGTTCGATGTGGCCGATACAGCACGCGATCGATGATAGAATTGAGTGCGTGAGGATTGTCGGCCATTGCCTGAGCTGCCTGGCGCGAGATGATGTAGGCTGCCGCACCCCAGGTCCAACCGTGCAGGCTGTGAAGCGCCATTCCGTTCACTGTTGATGCAGGACGCCTGGAGATTTGCGCCGGCGCATTGAACGTTTCTATACGAAGCAGATCAATACCTTGGCTATCCTGCTCGAACGCCCGGAGAAAAGCTGGCAGCCGGCTTGATAGAACGATGTCGTCCTCGAAAATCAACGCGTAATGATCGCCTGAAGCCAAAAAACGACGACATGCTTCACGGTGGCTAAAACCAACTGAAAACTCGCGCAGTGAGAAACGGGTGTGTGCACCTAGCGACTGATGCTGCGCCACTAGCTCTGCTGGCAGGTCCATGGCCGGAGTAGCTTCGACACGTTCGCCAGCCAGTCCAAGACGCTCAAACTGCGCTTCCATGCTCGCCCGCCGGTCGGTCCGGTGGGCGAGATTGATGTAGTAGGCTTGCAAAATTCAGCTATCCAGCTTGCCCAAATCACGTACAGCACCGCGAGCCGCGCTGGTGGCAAAGGCAGCGTAGGCCCGCAGCGCTTGTGTCACATTGCGCTTGCGCGGGTGGGCTGGCTTCCAGCCGAGTTGGTCCTGTTCATGCCGGCGCTGCACCAGTTCGTCGTCGGAGACCGCGAGATGGATCGTGCGGTTGGGGATATCGATCTCGATGATGTCGCCTTCGCGCACGAGCCCGATCGTGCCGCCTTCCGCCGCTTCGGGCGACACGTGACCAATCGAAAGGCCCGATGTACCGCCGGAAAACCGCCCATCAGTCAACAGGGCACACGCTTTGCCCAAGCCCTTGGACTTGAGATAGCTCGTCGGATAGAGCATTTCCTGCATGCCAGGACCGCCACGTGGGCCTTCATAGCGAATGACCAGGACGTCGCCTTCCTTAATCTCGTTGGAAAGGATCGCCTTGACCGTATCGTCCTGCGATTCGAAGACGCGGGCTGGGCCGGTGAACTTGAGGATCGATTCATCGACTCCTGCCGTCTTCACAATGCAGCCATCGATGGCGATGTTGCCCTTGAGAACGGCCAAACCGCCATCCTTGCTGAACGGGTTTTCAGCCGAGCGGATCACGCCGTGATGCCGATCTAGGTCAAGTTCTGCCCAGCGGTTGGATTGGGAGAACGCCTGGGTCGTACGCACGCCGCCAGGAGCGGCCATATAGAATTGCCTGACGCTTTCCGAATTGGTGCGGGAAATGTCCCACTTGTCGAGAGCATCGCCCATGGTTGCCGCATGGACCGTCGGCTCGCTGCGGTTGATCAGCCCGGCATTGTCCAATTGGCCCAGAATGGCGAAGATGCCGCCGGCGCGGTGCACATCTTCCATATGCACGTCGCTCTTGGCCGGCGCCACCTTGCTCAAAACCGGAACCTTGCGCGAGAGCTTGTCGATGTCTTCCATGGTGAAATCGACCCCGCCTTCGTGCGCCGCGGCCAATATATGCAGCACCGTATTGGTCGAACCGCCCATGGCGATATCGAGCGCCATGGCGTTCTCGAAGGCAGCCTTGGTGGCAATCGAGCGCGGGAGCACGGACGCATCGTCCTGCTCGTACCAGCGGCGGGCCAAGTCGACGATCAAATGCCCCGCTTCCTGGAACAGCCGCTTGCGGTCCGAGTGCGTGGCGAGCGTCGAACCGTTACCGGGCAGGCTCAGGCCAAGCGCTTCGGTCAGGCAATTCATGGAATTGGCGGTAAACATGCCCGAGCAGGAACCGCAGGTGGGGCAGGCGGCTTCTTCCACGGCCTGCACTTCCTCATCGGAATATTGGTCATCGGCGGCCATCACCATGGCGTCGACCAGGTCCAGCGCCTGTAGCTTGCCCTTGAGCATGGCCTTGCCGGCTTCCATCGGGCCACCGGAAACGAACACCACGGGGATGTTAATGCGCATGGCCGCGTTCAGCATGCCGGGCGTGATCTTGTCGCAGTTGGATATGCAGACCATGGCATCGGCGCAGTGGGCATTCACCATATATTCCACTGAGTCCGCGATCAGATCGCGACTAGGCAGGGAATACAACATCCCGTCATGGCCCATGGCGATGCCGTCATCGACCGCAATGGTGTTGAATTCCTTCGCCACGCCACCCGCTGCTTCGATCTCGCGGGCCACCAGCTGGCCTAGGTCCTTGAGGTGAACATGGCCTGGCACGAACTGGGTGAAGCTGTTCACCACGGCAATGATCGGCTTGCCAAAATCAGAATTCTTCATGCCCGTCGCGCGCCAGAGGCCACGCGCACCAGCCATGTTGCGGCCGTGGGTAGTGGTGCGAGAGCGATATGCGGGCATGATGTTTCCTCAAGCAAGCGTGGCGCCGTCCGGCGCATCTTTACTTATCTCTTTAGATCCATTCCAAGCATCGAGCAATCGAAAACCGTACCGTACGGTACGGTACCGCTCATGTGAACCGCAGACGCGCCCGAAGCGTTATATCCGGCAAGCAGCAAGGAACAAAAGCGTGAACCTTTCACACTCAAGCTATCGCCAGATTGCTATTGGCGAGATGGCCGAAGATGCCGTGACTGTTGGCATTGAAAAGGATGCAGACGGTCAATTGAAAGCCGCCGTCTGGTGGGAAGCCAAGGGCGACATTGATGCCGATGAGGCCGAATTTAGGGATATAGCGGAAGCCCTCGCGGCTGCCGAGGCTGCCCGCACGCTGCATGGCTTTCGCGAAATCGTCGTTGCGCTGCAGGATGGCATCATCTGGCAAAGCGAGTGGGGCCAGTTGCAGTCCGATCCGCGCGACCGGGAACCTGTCGGCGACATCACCGGAACCGATCTGTCCGAAAACGAAAGCTATGAGCTGGCAGCCAGCATAGAGGCCGAGCGGGACGCCTGAGCCTCCCCTTAGTTATTGATGCGGATAATGCCCCATTGTGCCTCCTCGCAGGCATCGTCCAGGCATACTAGGCTCATCCATAAAGCGCCGGCGCCAAAGCCCACGCCTTCACTGGTGACGATCAGATCCGCAAAGTCCTGACCGCCTACGGCCGCCTTGGTTTCCGCAGTCACTAGGCTATCGAAGTTATCGAGCAGATCCTGCGACTCCAGAACATCGTAGACCTCGCCATTGGCGGCGACGCTGAGCGGGTAAATGCCAAGATCGGCAAAATCGGACGGATCGTCGAACAGGAATGAATCCTGCAATTGCCCAAAGGCTGCGCCGAACTCTTCCGACATGCCATGAAGCGTTTCGATCTGCTCCATCAAATCTTCCTCGCTCTGCGCCCAGGCAGGCGCGGTGATGACGATAAAGGCAAGGGCGGCAGTAGCCAGGATTTTGAGGCGCATGGAAGCTCCGGTTTTGCTTACCTAGCTATAGTGCAAACTGCGAAAAGCGATAGCAGGCTAGGCGGCAGGACGAGCCGACATAACCATATAGTTTATGCCCATGTCGGGTGACTGGCGCCAATCATCGGCAACCGGATGGTAGACCACACCGGTTTCCGCCGTCACCACCAATCCGTTGCGGGTCAGAAGTGCCTTGATCTCTTCAGGCGTCAAGAACTTGTTCCAGTCATGCGTGCCCACCGGCAGCCAGCGCAGCACCCGCTCGGCAGCAAATACCGCCAGTGCCCGTGCCCGCAAGGTCCGGTTGATCGTGGCCGTCAGCATGAGGCCACCGGGCTTCACCAGATCGGCGCAACTTTTCATGTAGAGGGGCACGTTATCGACATGCTCCACCACTTCCATGTTGAGCACCATGTCGAACGTCTCGCCCTCGGCGGCCAGCACTTCGCTGGTAGTCGCCCGGTAGTTGATAGCCAAGCCCGATTGCTCAGCATGTATCTGGGCGACAACGATGTTGCGCTCAGCCGCATCGATGCCGGTGACCTCGGCGCCAAGCCGTGCCAGGGGTTCGCACAGCAAGCCGCCCCCGCAACCCACGTCCAGGATGCGCAACCCGGTAAACGGGCGCATGTCAATGCCGTCACGTTCGAAATGGCGAAGCAAGTGCGCGCGAATATAGCCCAGCCGCACCGGGTTGAACTTATGCAGCGGCTTGAACTTGCCCTTGGGGTTCCACCACTCCTCGGCCATCGCGGTAAATTTGGCGATCTCAGCGTCGTTGATGGTGGTCGTCGTCATGTGCGGCTAGCTCCGTTTGGCTTGCATATGATCCTTCGCAACGCGCCAAAGCAAGGCGCCGGGGCGTCGCAGGGCATTGATCGCCTCTCGTCTTTGTCGTATGTCCCCGGCCGAAATAGAAGCGTACCGGCGGGTTCGGCCGGCAGAGGGGTAGGGTTTGGCCCGCATTATCGTCAAGTTCGGTGGCACGTCGGTCGCCAACGTGGAGCGCATCCGGCAAGCGGCACGCCACGTCAAGCGCGAGGTCGATGCGGGCCATCAGGTGGCCGTGGTCGTTTCCGCCATGTCCGGCAAAACCAATGAGCTGGTCGGCTGGGTCAACGAATCCTCGCCCTTCCATGACGCACGGGAATACGATGCCGTCGTCGCTTCCGGCGAGCAGGTGACCGCAGGGCTGATGGCTATCGTTCTGAGCGAAATGGGTATCCAGTCGCGCTCTTTCGCAGGCTGGCAGGTGCCAATCCGCACGGACGATTCTCATGGCGCCGCCCGCATCACCGAGATCGACCCGACTGAACTCGATAAGCGCATGAAGGATGGATGGGTGCCGGTGATCACCGGGTTCCAGGGCATCTCCCCGCATGGCCGCATCACGACGCTTGGCCGTGGCGGCTCGGACACCTCGGCCGTGGCGGTCGCTGCAGCGCTCAAGGCGGATCGCTGCGATATCTACACCGATGTGGACGGCGTTTACACAACCGACCCCCGCATTGTCTCCAAGGCCCAGCGGCTGACCAAGATTTCCTTTGAGGAAATGCTCGAAATGGCGTCTCTTGGCGCCAAGGTCCTGATGATCCGCTCAGTCGAAATGGCCATGGCGCACAAGGTGCGCCTCCTGGTTCGCTCGACGTTTGATGATCCCGACGCGCCACAGATTGCGCCCGACGGATCACCCGGGGTTCCCGGCACTTTGGTTTGCGATGAGGATGAAATCGTGGAAAAGCAGATCGTATCGGGCGTAACGCTCGCCAAGGCCGAAGCCAAGATCACCCTGCGCGACGTCAAGGACAATCCGGGCGTGGCCGCAGCCATCTTCGGCACACTGGCCGACCAGGGCATTATCGTGGACATGATCGTGCAGAACATCGCCGATGATGGCGCAACCACCGACATCACCTTCACCGTGCCGGACAGCGAGTACGACAAGGCGGTCAAGACCCTGCAGAATGCAGGTGAGCGCATCGAATATGCGCGCTTGTCCGGCTCCCGGGGTGGCGCCAAGGTTTCGGTGATCGGGGTTGGCATGCGCTCCCATGCCGGGGTGGCAGCCTCCATGTTCAAGGCTTTGGCTGATAAGGGCATCAACATCCAGCTGATCACCACATCGGAAATAAAGACATCTGTGTTAATCGATGAGCAATATGCTGAGCTTGCGGTTCGCGCTCTGCATACTTATTACGGTCTGGATAAGAAGGACGCCTAAGCTCGATCGAGGGGAGCGAGCCGCGTCCGTTTAAGGGGGGCGGCTTTGCGGGCCGCCTAGGGGTTATGGTCACGACCATCGGCGGCCCGAGGGTGCTGCTGCGGCAATTGCGCGAAACGATGGCGGAGCCTCTGGCGTCGCAGGACCGGCTCGACAAGATCGTTGGCCTGATTGCCGGTAATATGCAGGCCGATGTCTGCTCCTTTTATGTGCTGCGCGATGATGGCGCCTTGGAGCTCTTTGCTTCCAAGGGCCTGGCTGCAGAATCGGTTCACTTGACGACGCTGCGTCTGGGCGAGGGGCTGGTAGGCCTCATTGCCGCCGAAGCCGAGCCGCTGTCGCTCGAAGATGCCACCAGCCATCCCGGCTTTGCCTATCGTCCAGAAACGGGCGAAGAAAAATATAACGCCTTTTTAGGCGTGCCAGTTTTGCGCGCTGGACAGATGCTAGGCGTTCTGGTGGTGCAGAATGCCGAGCGTCGCCACTATGGCGATGATGAAATCGAGGCGATGCTGACTACGGCCACAATCCTGGCCGAGATGATCGCGACCTCGGACTTCGACAATCTAATCAAGCCGGGGTCCGATATCGATCTCAGGCGGCCTCGCATGTTCACCGGCGTCAGCTTTACCGAAGGCATCGCCCTGGGCACGGTGGTGCTGCACGATCCTCGCGTCGTCGTCACCGATTTCATCGCCGAAGACACCGACGCCGAAAAGATCCGGCTCGAAAATGCGCTCGAAAAGATGCGGGTGTCGATCGACGCCATGCTCGACCATGGCGACATGGCCGGTGGCAGCGATCACCGGGAGATTCTCGAGACCTACCGGATGTTCGCCAATGACCGGGGCTGGGTACACCGGTTGACTGAAGCGATCGAGAATGGCCTTTCCGCGGAAGCCGCCGTTGAACGCGTGCAGAACGACACGCGTGCCCGCATGCTGCGCCAGACCGACCCTTATATTCGCGACCGGCTGCATGATCTTGACGATCTCGCCAATCGCCTGCTGCGGGTCCTGACCGGCGATGGTCATGCTCTCTCGCGCAAGGAACTGCCCGACAACGCTATTCTGGTCGCTCGCAATATGGGCCCGGCCGAACTGCTCGAATATGACCGCACCAAGCTGCGCGGCGTCGTACTCGAAGAAGGCGGCGCAACGGCGCACGTGGCTATTGTCGCACGCTCGCTCGGCATGGTGGCGGTGGGACAGGCACAATCTATTGTTTCGATGTGCGAGACGGGTGACGACATCATCCTCGACGGCACAGCCGGCATTGTTCATCTGCGGCCAACGCCCGATATCGAGCAGGCCTATGTCGACAAGGTCCGCGTCACGGCCAAGCGGCGCGCCCATTATGCCGCGCTCAAGGACAAGCCCAGCGTTTCGCGGGATGGTGTCCAGATCACCCTGCTACACAATTCCGGGCTTGTTGCCGATCTGCCTATGCTCGACGATACCGGCGCAGCTGGCGTCGGTCTGTTCCGCACCGAGCTGCAGTTCATGATCGCGAGCAAGCTGCCGCGTTTGCAGGAGCAGCAGGAGCTTTATGCCGAAGCTATGGCGATCGCGGGCGAACGGCCCGTGGTCTTCCGGCTCCTCGACATCGGTGGCGACAAGGTTCTGCCCTACCAGCGCTCGATGGCGGAAGAAAACCCGGCCATGGGCTTCCGCTCGATCCGGCTGGGGCTGGAGCGGCCAGGCCTTCTTCGCACGCAGATCCGCGCCTTGCTCATCGCTGCCGACGGGCGTCCGCTCAAGATTCTCGTGCCCATGGTGACCGAAACTTTCGAGTTCACCCAGACGCGCATGGTGGTGCAAAAGGAAATCGAACGGCTGCGCCGGGCCGGCAAGCCCATTCCGAGCCGGCTTGAACTGGGCGTCATGGTGGAAGTGCCGTCGCTCCTGTTCGAACTCGATCAATTGCTGCCCGAAGCAGATTTTGTGTCTATCGGCTCCAACGATCTGGTGCAGTTCCTCACCGCCTCGGACCGTGCCAATCCACGCGTCGCCAAGAACTACGACCCCATCGGCATGCCGCGCCTGCGCGCCATCCGGCTCGTGGTCGATGCCGCGCGCCGCTACAATATCCCTATCACCATGTGTGGCGAACTCGCCGGCAAGCCGCTCGAGGCCCTAGCATTGATGGCGATCGGGATGACGCGCTTGTCCATGGGGCCGGCTTCCATTGGCCCAATTAAGGAACTGATCCTTCATCTCGATCTTAAGCCCATCCAGCTTGCTGTCGGTGCGGCCCTCAGCGATGGTTCCGACGGCGTCAGCATCCGCCAGTTGCTGCAGGAATGGATCGAGAAGCAGAACCTGCCGGTTTGACGAGACGCGCAGGGCGCTCTAAACGCACCAGTTCATTGCGCGCAGCGTAATCCCCTTCCTTTACGTAGTTGTAGAATATGGCATCTCTCCCCCAGGACAAGCTCGACGCGCTCGAAACGCGCTTCCAATATGTGGAAGCGGCGCTTTCCGGCGGCGCGGGTCCGGACGAGTTCGTCAAGTTCTCCAAGGAACATGCAGAACTCGCGCCGATCGTGGGCGAGATCCGCGCCTACAACAAGGCGCTGAGCGACCGCCGGGAAGCCGAGGCGCTGCTCAAGAGCGGCGACAAGGAAATGGCCGAAATGGCCGAAGCCGAAATTGCTGAACTCGATGAGAAGATCGAGCACCTGTTTCAGTCCGTGCGTATCCTCCTCCTGCCTAAGGACGAAGCTGACGAAAAATCCATCATTCTTGAAATCCGCGGTGGGACCGGCGGGGATGAAGCTGCCCTGTTCGCAGGCGATCTGTTCCGCATGTATGAGCGCTATGCCGCCGGCCATGGCTGGAAGGTCACTGTCATGGAAGAAAGCCCTGGCGAAATGGGGGGCTTTAAGGAAATCATCGCCAATGTTTCGGGCAAGGGCGTTTATGCGCGCATGAAGTTCGAATCGGGCGTGCATCGCGTCCAGCGCGTGCCCGCCACCGAAGGTTCCGGCCGTATCCACACTTCAGCGGCCACGGTCGCCGTGCTGCCGGAAGTCGAAGACATCGACATCGAAATCCGCAACGAGGATATCCGCATCGACACCATGCGCGCCTCGGGCGCCGGCGGGCAGCACGTCAACACCACCGACTCGGCGGTGCGCATCACTCACATCCCGTCCGGCCTCGTCGTCACCTCGGCGATGAAGTCCCAGCACCAGAACCGCGCCCAGGCCATGCTGGTGCTGCGCTCGCGGCTCTATGAGATGCAGCGCGAGGAGCGCGATAGCGCCCGCTCCGCCGAACGCAAGGGGCAGGTGGGTTCGGGCGATCGCTCCGAGCGCATCCGCACCTATAATTTCCCGCAAGGCCGCGTCACCGACCATCGTATCAACCTGACGCTCTACAAGCTCGAAAAGGTCATGACCGGCGAGGCGCTTGATGAACTCATCGAGGCGCTGATCACCGAATCGCAGGCCGAGCAGCTTGCCGCGATGGAAAGCGTCAACTGAACGGGACAGTCGGTAGTCTCTGGCGCTATTGGCGCGATGAACTGACGCGCCTCGGTTTTCCTACGCCCGCGCTCGACGCCAAACTGCTGACCGCGCACGCGCTCGGCCTTTCGCCGCTTGAAATGGCGACGCGCGAGCAAGAGCCCGTGAACGAGGCCGGCGCTCACCGTGTCGCTGCCCTAGCCGAACGGCGCATGACCGGCGAATCGGTTGCCCGCATCATCGGCGAACGCGAGTTTTACGGCCTGCCGTTCCGGCTCAATGCCGCTACGCTCGAGCCACGTCCCGAAACCGAATTGCTGGTCGATCTTGCAATTGCAAGCCTGCCACCCGGCGGGCGCCTGCTTGATCTGGGCACCGGAACCGGCTGCATCCCTATTGCCGTTCTCGCCAACCGCTCCGACGCAACGGCCCTCGCCATTGATCTTGCTCCCGAAGCTCTCACCGCCGCGCGCGAGAACGCCGAACGGAACGGCGTCAGCAAGCGTTTGGAGGTGCTGCAAAGCGACTGGTTCGCCGCTCTCGACGCTAGCCAGCGCTTCGATCTCATCGTCTCCAACCCGCCCTATATCGCGTCCGAGGTCCTTCAAACCCTTGCGGCGGAAGTCCGCGCGTTCGATCCGCCCCTTGCCCTCGATGGTGGCCCAGATGGGCTCGCGCCCTACCGGATCGTCGCGGCCCAAGCTGCGGCTCACCTTAAACCAGCCGGTTCCATCCTCGTTGAAATCGGATTTGATCAAGGCGACGCCGTTTGCGCCCTGTTCCGTGCTGCCGGCTTTGCCGAGGTCCAGCTTCACCAGGACCTCAACGGGCTTGATCGGGTCGTCCATGCACACCATTTGTCGAGAAGCGAACGCACAGCGCAGTGAGCCTTGCAATTAATGCTGGCAAAGCGCGCGCAAACCATATAGTTTGCCCTTGCTGTCAACGGCGCATCATGAGCGCCACGGCGACAATGCCACCCGAACTTCCCGGTAGCTGCAAGACGCGCAGCGCGGCTCCAGCCTAAGGCTGGAACAACGCAGGACAGGTTCGGAGCGCCGTCAGACGGTTTTAGGTCTTCATGAAGCCAGTTAGAGCCCAGCCGTGAAGAGTTGTTCTTCGCCGGGATTGGCCCGACCAGGCAGTTTGCCGGTCCGCCAGCAGTGTGACGCTTGTTTTTCTAGAGTTAGATAAAGCGACCAGATGAGACCCAATAACCAGAACAAAAACCGCCAGCGGGGCCGTAACGGTGGCCGCAAGCACGTCAATCCGCTATCGCGCAATTTCGAGAGCAATGGCCCGGACGTGAAGGTGCGCGGCAACGCGGCCCATGTTGCCGAAAAATACATGCAACTGGCGCGCGATGCCCAGTCGAGCGGTGACTCGGTGATGGCAGAAAACTATCTGCAGCATGCCGAACATTATTTCCGCATCGTCTCGAGCGCCCAGCAGGCGCAAAGCGGCCTGCGGCCCGAAGGCCAGAACGACGACGATTACGATGATGATATGCCCGAGATGAACTCGCGCTTCTCCTCGCCCCAGCAGCAGCAGCCGCAACAGCAATATGTGGCCGCGGAGGGCGAAGAGCAGGCCGAGGGCGAAGGGCAGCAGCCGCGCCAGCAGGGCGAGCAGCGTCCGCCACGCGGCGACGGCCAGGATGGCGAGCGCCAGCAGCGTCCCGAGCGAGGGGACCGTCGCCCCCGCCGCGAACGCTTCCGCCCCGAGGGCGAAGTCCAGCAGGCGCGCCCCTTCGTGCCCGATCAGCAGGCTCAAGCTGTGCCAGCCGCCGCCGTGGACACTGCCCCGGTTGAGGCGCCTGTCGTCCAGCCGGTGGCGCAAGCCGCGCCCGAGCAGCCGGTCGAGGCGGCCGAAGGCGAGGCCCGCAAGCCCCGCGAACGCCGCCCCCGCCGCCGCCGTCCCGCCGCTGGAGAAGCGGGCGCCGAAGGGGCCGATGCCGATCAGGGCGATGTCGGAGGCCTTCCGGCCTTCCTCACCGCCGGCACGCCAAACGCCGCCGAATAATTATGGTGCCGGGCTTTATGCCCGGCATTTTTGTTTCCTCACTCTGGCCTCCACGCCATCCCCACCCCCCATGTCATCCCGGCGCAGGCCGGGATCCATCTCGAGATTGTGCCACAGCCGCAAGGTGGTTCGTCCGGTCCACTGTTGGTGGCGGAAACACCTCAGGATGGATTCCGGCCTCCGCCGGGATGACATCGTGTGTGTTGCGGGTGTGTGGCAACCCAATCCTTGGCCCACAACCTCCCCTCGAGGGGGAGGGATCAAGGGTGGGGGTCCTCCCCCACGCACAAACTTATCCATCTTCTCCCCTTATGTTTGCGCTGCACTATCCTCCCGCCCATCACTCTGGATTGACGGGCGGCGCTGCAGCGACCAGTGGCCGGGGTGATGCCATCGCGGGAGCGTCGCTGCTCCTTCGGGTTCGAGTTGTGGCCGTAGGGGACGAGCGATCCCCTGCGCGGCTCCCCAACCACTCCAAAAATTGGCAGCCCCGGGACGATTACCGTCTCACATACTACAAACCTAAGAGGCGATAGCCGTCTCGGGGTCCGCACGTATCATGACAACCGCAAGGCAGGCGGCGCTTGCGCTCGCCCAAACTTCAAGCATTTCGTCGAGCACGAACCATTGTCGTGCCCGCAACCCTCCCCATATATTTCGCAGCGATGGAGCAGCGCCGCCTGGCGGGCGTTCCATCAACGACGCTTCCGCCGCTTGGCTGGTGCCTTCGAGGGCCGCCCTGCGGGCGAGTTTTAGGAGAGTTGCATGAATATCGAGAAGTATACTGAGCGGGCGCGCGGCTTCATTCAAAGCGCGCAGACCATCGCTCTGGGCAAGGGCCACCAGCAGTTCGCGCCCATCCATTTGCTCAAGGTCTTGCTGGACGACGACCAGGGCATGGCCAATGGCTTGATCGAGCGTGCCGGTGGCAACCCAAAGGGCGCCCGTGCCGCCGTTGAAGCGGCGTTGGCAAAAATTCCATCTGTTTCCGGCGATGCCGGTCAGCTGTATCTCAGCCGCGAATTGGCACGCGTATTCGACACGGCCGAAAGCGCCGCGCAAAAGGCTGGTGACTCCTTTGTCACCGTCGAGCGCCTGCTGCTGGCCTTGGTGGTCGAAAAGGACATTGATGCCGGCAAGATCCTGCATTCGGCCGGCGTGACGCCACAAGGCTTGAACACAGCCATCGAGGCTATCCGCAAGGGCCGTAGCGCCGACTCGGCGACAGCCGAAAACAGCTATGACGCGCTCAAGAAATATGCTCGTGATCTCACCGCCGATGTGCGCGAAGGCAAGCTCGACCCGGTCATCGGCCGCGACGAGGAAATCCGCCGCACCATCCAGGTCCTTAGCCGCCGCACCAAGAACAACCCAGTGCTGATCGGCGAGCCCGGCGTCGGCAAGACTGCCATCGCCGAGGGTCTGGCCATCCGCATCGTCAATGGCGACGTGCCCGAATCGCTCAAAAACAAATCGCTCCTGTCGCTCGACATGGGTGCGCTCATTGCTGGCGCCAAATATCGTGGCGAGTTTGAAGAGCGGCTTAAATCCGTTCTGAGCGAAGTCACCTCGGCCGAAGGCCAGATCATCCTCTTCATCGACGAGATGCACACGCTGGTTGGCGCGGGCAAGGCCGATGGGGCCATGGACGCCTCAAACCTGCTCAAGCCCGCCTTGGCCCGAGGCGAGTTGCACTGCGTTGGCGCCACGACGCTCGATGAATACCGCAAGCACGTGGAAAAGGACCCGGCGTTGGCCCGGCGCTTCCAGCCGGTCTTTGTTGACGAGCCGACGGTGGAAGACACCATCTCCATTCTGCGTGGCCTCAAGGAGAAGTACGAGCTGCATCACGGCATACGCATCTCGGACTCGGCCCTAGTAAGCGCTGCAACACTGTCCAACCGCTACATTACGGACCGGTTCCTGCCCGACAAGGCCATCGATCTGATGGATGAGGCCGCCGCGCGCCTGCGCATGGCCGTCGACAGCAAACCCGAGGCTTTGGACGAACTTGATCGGCGCATCATGCAGCTCAAGATCGAGCGCGAGGCGCTGCGCAAGGAAGAAGACGAAGGCTCGCGTATCCGGCTCGAACGACTGGAAAGCGAATTGGCTGGGCTTGAAGAGCAGGCCCAGGGCATGTCCGCCAAGTGGATGGCCGAGAAGGAACGCTTGCAGGGCTCGCAAAAGCTCAAGGAAGAGCTTGATGCGGCGCGCAGCCAGCTCGAGATTGCCCAGCGGCAAGGCGATCTGGCCAAGGCTGGCGAGCTTGCCTATGGCGTCATTCCTGATCTGCAGAAGCGCATCAAGGCTGCCGATGACTCAAATGGAGACGGCACGGTCGATGCACTGATGGCGGCTGAAGTGGTCACGCCAAGCGACATCGCTCAGGTTGTTTCCCGATGGACCGGCATTCCGGTCGACCGTATGCTCGAAGGCGAGCGCGATAAGCTCCTCAAGATGGAAGACGCCTTGGGTGCCCGCGTCATCGGCCAGTCCGAAGCCGTTGCCGCCGTGGCCCGTGCCGTGCGCCGCTCCCGTGCGGGGCTGCAGGATCCGAACCGGCCGATCGGCTCGTTCATGTTCCTGGGGCCAACCGGTGTCGGCAAGACCGAGTTGACCAAGTCGCTTGCTCAGTTCCTGTTCGATGACGAAACCGCCATGGTTCGGCTCGACATGAGCGAGTTCATGGAAAAGCACTCGGTGGCGCGCCTGATCGGTGCTCCTCCGGGCTATGTCGGCTATGATGAAGGCGGGGTTCTGACCGAAGCCGTGCGGCGCCGTCCCTATCAGGTGATCCTGTTCGACGAAATCGAGAAGGCGCATCCAGATGTGTTCAACGTCCTCTTGCAGGTGCTTGATGACGGCCGCCTCACGGACGGGCAGGGCAGAACGGTCGATTTCCGCAATTCAGTGATCATCCTGACCTCCAATCTGGGTGCCGAGTACCTTGTCGACCTCAAGGACGGCGATTCCGTTGAACTGGTCCGCGGCAAGGTGCTCGACATGGTCAAGGCCGCCTTCCGGCCGGAATTCCTGAACCGGATCGACGAAATCTTGCTGTTCCACCGGCTTGGCCGTGAACACATGGGTTCCATCGTTGATATCCAGTTCGGACGCCTGCAGCATCTGCTCAAGGATCGCGACATCAGCCTTGAGCTGACCCCGCGCGCTCGCGAATGGCTGGCCCATGAAGGCTACGACCCTGCCTATGGCGCTCGTCCCCTCAAGCGGGTGATCCAGCGGTCGGTGCAAGACGGCTTAGCCGACGAAATCCTGAGCGGTCGCGTCACCGACGGTTCCCGGGTTGTTGTTGATGCCAATGATGATGGCATTGTCCTGCTACCGGGCGGCCCGGTCGAAACCGACGCAGCTGCATAAAGCGCAAAGGCGCGGAGCGATCCGCGCCTTTTTCGTTGCCCTTGCGCAATCGGCTTCCTTGGCTTACCATGGAACATATAGGGAACGGATGTTCGTCATGGATAAGATCGATTACATAGAATTCCCCAGCAGCAATAAGCCGCTAACATCGGCCTTCTTCCAGGCAGCCTTTGGCTGGAGCATTGTCAGCTACGGCCCTGACTATGATGGGTTGTCGGACGCCGGCATTGATGGTGGCGTCGACCAGGCGCCTGAAAAAGTCGCTGCACCCCTTGCGATCGTTCGTACTGATGATCTTGATGCTGCCGAGCGCCGCGTGATTGCCGCCGGTGGCGTCATCACCCGCCCACAGTTCGATTTTCCTGGTGGTCGCCGTTTTCATTTCCGCGAACCGGGCGGAAACGAGATGGCAGTTTGGATCGCGCGGGAATAGGCTGCTCCGGCGTCAACAGCCGGATAGCCCAATGAGCCAGGATATTGCCAACCCGCAGAGCCGCCGCTTCGTGCTCATTGCCGCCATTCTGGCATCGAGCATGGGCTTCATCGATGGATCAGTGATTTCCATCGCCATCCCGGCAATCCGGACCGATATCAGCGCCACGCTGGCCGAGGCGCAATGGATTAGCAATGGCTATCTGCTGCTTTTGTCTGCGCTGACCCTGCTCGGCGGCGCTGCCGGCGACCGATTCGGCCTACGCAAGCTTTTTGGCTGGGGCATCGCCCTGTTCGTTGCGGCATCGGTGGTCTGCGCCGTGGCACCAACGCCCATGGTGCTGATCATTGCCCGCGTCATCCAAGGCATGGGTGCCGCCTTCATGGTGCCGGGAAGCCTTGCCATCATCGCCAAAGCCTATCCGCGAGAAGAGCGGGGCAGGGCTATCGGCCTTTGGGCAACGGCCTCGTCGCTGACGTCGATCGCCGGCCCGATTATCGGCGGGTTCGTTCTGACCGCTTTGGGTGACTGGAGTTGGCGGCTAGTCTTTGCCATCAACTTGCCCCTCGGTGCGGCCGCCCTGGCGCTGCTTTGGTTCAAAGTTGCACCCGATCGTGCCGAAGCAGGCCGCCGATTGGACGTTATCGGTGCTGTCCTTGCCACCCTGGCGCTGCTGGCGATCGCTTATGGGCTCACAGGAGACGGTACCGAAAGCGTACCACCGCTGTCGCATACACTGCTGTGGTGCGCCGGTGGCTTGGTCCTCGCAATTGCTTTTGTCATTTGGGAATGGCGCAGCGCCGCTCCCATGCTGCCGCTTCGCCTGTTTGCCAACAAAGGCTTCTCAGGTGCAAACGCCTTGACCTTCACCCTCTATTTCGCCTTGGGCGGCACTATGTTTTTCCTGCCCATGACGATGATCGGCGGCTGGGGCGAAACACCCGCCACGGTATCGCTCGCACTCTTGCCCATGGGCATTTTGCTGACAGCGTTGTCTCCGTTCAGCGGGCGCTGGGCCGACCGGTTCGGACCTGGGCCCCTGATCGCTGGCGGATCCGTGCTCGTTGCCCTTGCCTTTACGGGACTGGGCATAACAGCGCCTTTGCACGATGTCTGGCTTGCCGTACTACCGCTGGTTGCACTTTTGGGATTGGGCATGGGGCTTGTGGTCTCGCCCCTGTCCACCGCCGTCATGACCTCGGTGCAGGATAGCGACACCGGCATCGCATCCGGGGTCAATAACGCCGTTGCTCGCGTAGCAGGGCTGGTTGCTGTGGCTTTACTCGGCGTGGTGGTTGCTTCCGTTTTCGAGCGCTCTCTCGGAGAAGCCGCCGAACTGCCGATCTTCTTTGGCCTGCCAGCAACAGGGTTGTCACCTGCAGGCGAAACCGCGCGCCTGCTTGCAACAGACGCTGCTTTCGCTAGCATTGCCTACGTCACGGCAGCACTAAGCCTGCTCTCGGCTGGTATTGCCTGGTTCACCTTAGGCGGTTTGAAGCTTAGTTCTGTGCCACCGTCACCGGCGCCGGCTCGCGCTGCATCAGATCGTTGATCTGCGCCATGGTCTCGGCAAACTTGGCCTCATATTGCTGCGGCAGCACATTGTCCTTGGGCAGCTTGACGCTCAGCGGATCGACAAGATTGCCGTTGATTTCGATTTCGAAATGCAAGTGTGGTCCGGTGGATTGTCCGGTCGAGCCCACATAGCCGATGACCTGACCCTGCCGAACCTTGCTGCCAACCTTTAGGCCATCAACGAAGCGGGACAGATGCCCATAGGCCGTTTCGTAGCCATTGACGTGGCTGATCTCGATCTTGTTCCCGTATCCCGAAGCCCATTTATAATATTCAATAGTCCCGTCGCCCGAGGCATAGATCGGAGTACCTGATCGCGCTGCAAGATCGACACCTGTGTGCAACCTGCGAGTTTTGAAGATAGGGTGGATGCGATAGCCAAAGCGCGACCGCAGCGTTCCACCACCCTCAAGCGGCCGCCGGTTGAGGAAGCGTTTTCCCGTTTCCCCGTCCGGATCATAGAAGTCGATCACGCCGTCATCGGTCATGAAGCGATAAAGCTGCCGCGTCGTGGAGCCCAGGGTCAGCGCTACATAGAGCAGTTCGCTACGGCCTTCAGCATCTGGCGGGGTTTGCAGGATATCGATGGAGTCGCCCGCCGCAATCTTCTTGGTCATCTCCACGTCATAGGCAAACATGCCGATAATGCGCTCGATCGTTGCGTCGTCAAGATCATGCTTGCGCCCAGTCTCCCAAATGGAGCGGTAGACACTGGGCAGATTGGCAACGTTGATTTCTTCGGTGTCTTCCTCGGGAAAAACGATATCGGGCGGCGCTAGCCCGAGCACGTATTGACCTTTGTCGGTCAGCGCCACGGTTGCCCTATGAACATCGGTGTTGCTGCCATCATCGTGGGTATAGATGCTCATGCGATAAGGGATCAGCGAATTGGACGTGCGAGACGGTCCAAAAAGAATGCGCAGCCGCGTCCCTGCCGGCAGCTCGGTCGACGGAAAAACGTTCTGCAGCGTGCCTTCGATTGCGCCAACCATGGCTTCGGTAAAGCCATTGCGTCGCAGCACATCATCAAGCGCACTGCGCTCCCTGATCGTCAAGATGCGCTCCGCCCGGCCCAGCTGCGCATCGGCAGGGCGCGTCGTTTTCGGCACGGCGGTTACGTTTTCCACCACGCCGCCGAGCGTACCGGGAGCACTGGCTTGTCCCAAGTCCCGGATTGTCGGACCCAGCGCCGCATAGGCGAGGGTGGGCGAGCTGGCATCGTTATAGAACGTTGCCTCAACTGCGCTGCGAACATACTCAGCCGCCGACTGGTCCGAGATGGCTCGTGGCGGCACGAAGGTCATCGGCATGGCTGCAAGCTTAACCGCAACTTCGCCCTCCACCTCGGCGCCATAGACGTCGGTGTTGACTTCCATGGCGCCAGCGCTGGCTTCGATCGGCTGCGTCGCGTTGAGAATTGCAACAGGGTCGTAGTCCGGCACGCCCTCGGACAGCGAAGTGGCCGCTGTTGCCAGCGTCGCCCTGATCCGCATAAACGGCTGGTTGCGGATCATGTCGCGGCCGTCCACGGTCTCGCGAATGGATGCTTCGATGATCTCGGAGTCTGATCGTGTCGCCGCCACTGGCCGCACACGGGAGGACTTGGCCATCATATCGGTCGGTGCAAGTGGCTTTTGCCCGGAACTTTCGAGTTGGAGCGCTTCATAGGCCGTAGAAAATGTGTTCTGCCCCTGGAACGAGACATAGAGCGCCGCACCCATAAGCAAGACGCTTGTAAGCCCCGTCATAACCGTGCCGCTCAGCCAGGCAAAACTCAGTTCGCGTCCATGCGGAATATCGCCGTCGGTGGACTGAACGGTCAGGGCAGCGCAATCTTCAAATCCGGTCGCCTTGAGCAAAGCGGCGTGGCGATTTTTTTGCGTTGGACTCAACGCTCCATCCCTTGGCTCGTTACATCAGCTCCCAGCACCTGTCTCTCGCAGGTGTTGCACACGTACGGCCTCTCAGCACCGCTTGCAAACCGAGCCTATATCAATCGCCCAGCCGTATCTAAGAAAAATGCGGCAAAACTGCGTATCCACACCGGCTACGTCGCTAGACCGAAGCGCAAAGCAAAACTTTCTGACAGCTGCAGAAGTCTTAAATACAGCTTCAAACCCCGGTATTCTCTGGACCTTCCGTCGAGTTTTCCACAAAAGGTAGTCCGCCTCTAAGGTGCGAATGTCAGTTTTATGAAGGCGGGGGTTTACACGGGAATCTGGTGCCCCTATATAGCCCTCACCGCTGCAGAGGACGTCGCCTTCGGGCTTCTGGCGCTGCAGCAAACCACTGACGGGGATCAAAATTCTTGGTTGGTGGGTTTAGATTTCAGAGTTTGAGCCTTGATTGGTTTTAGCGAAGA
>JAESFJ010000157.1_pt1 | contig 69671 bp, 57 predicted proteins | sample 9266161 | NCBI WGS metagenome assembly JAESFJ01 (sample SAMN14506165, study PRJNA617096) | algae metagenome | isolation source: Calothrix sp. FI2-JRJ7 and co-occurring heterotrophs from granitic desert soil | place: USA: Red Pass Lake area, Fort Irwin, California | collected 2000-06-01
TGGGCAGCATCCGTCAGCCCCAGGCCACGCTCAAAACCGCTTTCCCCATAGCTCTCAGCCTATGACCCCCGCGGTTCGGGCATCGAAGACTTTCCGACGCCTGACGGCGTCCGAAACCCTAAACGATTTCGGACTGACCGGTTTCACTCAGAAGTCTACAAAAGCGGACTTACGCAATTATGCTCTGGCTTCCTCTAACGGGATTGCGCGCGCTAATTGAAGCGCATGGGACGATCGTCCGATGTCCACCTGTAATCCTTTTTCACCGGCTGCTATGATTGCTAGCCGGCTGGGAAAGGCATTCAGCCTTGACTTCATTCTTAATCGTGCGGATTGTTACGTAATACCTCCCCGCGCTAAAGCATAGGCAAAGGTTGCGCGCAGGATTGGTTTTAAACAAGAAAAGGAGGGCCCCCATGGCACTTAAGCCAGGACCCAAGCCGATAGCAAAATCAACAGGGAAACCCGATCAGCGTCGCCGTGACAACAAAACCACACCTGGTAACACACCGTCCCTCAAACCCAGCAAATCTAGCAAGCCCCCCAAAAAGAAATGAAAGAGTCGCCGATCGCCGTGCATGGGAATGACCGGTTTCGCTGAAACTGGTCATTCTTGGTCAGCGAATACGGGGCCTACGACGACCGCGGATGGCCGCTAGTGGACTGGCCGCTTTACGGCATGGGTTCAATGAAGCCGACATTCGGTCAAAAGCCTTCGGCACCAGTCCAAAGGATCGCTACCCATTCAAAATCGAAACCAGGCCGCATCAACGCCTGCCCCCTAAAATGGGAAGAAAAAAGGGATCACCGCGATCGCGACGGCCATCGTGATGAAATTGAGCGGCAGCCCGATCCGAACGAAATCGAGATAGCGGTATTCCCCCATCTGGTACGCAATCACATTCGTCTGATAGCCAAACGGCCTGGCGAAAGCCGCGCTGGCTGCCATCGCGCCTGCACCGTCTCCGCTTCCAAATGTCGCCAAAATTTTGATCGAGCGGACCTGATTGCGTGCGCGCAGCTCCGCTTCGGGTGAGGCGCCGCCAAAGGAGATCGAGGATGCCGCTGGGCGGCGCTTCTCCCTATCGCTTCCTTTTGAATGCACAGGGCCGAACGACGCGGAAAGCGGTTTGTCGATGCGGTGGCAATATGATGACAATGCGGAAGTTCTCAGGGTGACCGTCGATCCGGCCCGCTGGACTACCGCTGACTGGAACATCGACGACAAAAATGCGGCGACAACGGCCGAGGGTTTTTGGATCGGTCGCCCCTGGCTCAGCGGCTAAGCATGCCCGGCGCGCGCCGAGCAGGCAGTGCCGCGCGGCACAGATGCGCTCACACTTCCCGGCCAGACCCTAGCAATTGCGCAGTTTACCTTAGGCGCCGAGCGCGGATTGCGTGACGGCGGCCGTCCCTTTGAGACGGTACAGCGCATTGCCAACGACCGCTTCGACAACTCGCGCGGCTTTCGCCTGCGTGTGATCGGGCGCATCGCCGCAGCAGGGGGGGACCGGTACGCTGTATACAGCCAGGCGGAACCGAACAGCGACCGATTTGCGTCATTGGAGCGAAGATTGATAGCATCGAACTCGAAGATCCGGCATCTGGCACAATCCTCGCGAACTGGTCGACACGCCGCCCAGGCGAGTGACTCGGTAAATTCGTTTCGGGAGGAGTCGATCGGCGAATGCTGACCGACATATTTGCAAGCCACAAGCTTGGAAGTCGCCGTTCCGGCGTTCGCTTGGCGCATCTAAGTTGATTGCCCCAGCTGCTTGACGAGCAATGGCTGGGCTCGCCCGATATCCTCGCGATGCACCGATGACAGTTCGAACAGCCCAACTGCCGGAACACATACCCGAAAAAATGGGGCCGGGGCGACCTGAGTCGCCCCGGCCCCTGCTGCTAGAACCGCCTCTGATCGGGTCGCGTGATCAGAATGCGATGCGGGCAGTCACTCGTGCGCCGTGGGTGCTGCGATCCGATGCCAGGGTGCCGCTATAGGCCGCACCAAGACGAACCGATCCCGCGGTAAATTCGAAGCCGGCTTCGACTTCGGCGGAATTTTTCGGCAGCGCCGTACCCAGAACCGCGAAGCCGCTGGTGCCAGAAACGAAGCGTGAAGCGATCACCGCGCTACGGTCATTGAAGGCGCGATTCCAGGCGGCCGAGGCATAAGGCTGGAAGCCGGGTTTGCCGAGATTGAACTGCAGCCGGGTGCCAAAGCTGAGGAAGGTCGCTTTCTGATTGGCCTTGCCGACTACCAGCGCCGCGCTGCCCCCCGTTTCGGCAAAGGCATCACTGCCGGTATCGACATGCGCCAAGCGGGCGAAGGGCGTGATGGCGGCGTTGCCGGTCGCAACCGCATAGCCGAGCTCTCCGAAGATTTGCAGCGTATCGGCATCGCGTGTGGAATTCAGCATCTGCGCCAGTGGCGCCACGGTAATGGCGCGCGAGGTGTCGATATCGTGCCACGCATAACTGATTCCGACGGTGCCGCGCAGGCCGGTTTCGGCCCCATAGGTCGCATGCGCGGCGAGATATTTGCTATCGACTTCAGCGCGGTCGCTGCGACCGCCGAGGTGGAAGTCAGAACCACCGATACCCGCTGACAGGGCAGCGGCAAAGCTGTTGCCACCGATGCCGACGCCGGCGATCAAGCCCTTGTGGTCGGTGTTCATCGCCGCGCTGCCACGATTGGCGTCAAAATCGCCCCAGCCGCCAAACGCCGAGCCCCAGACAAAGGCGCCGCTTTCCTGCGGCGCGGGCATCCCCATCAACGCATTGCGCAGATGGCGGCTTTCGTCGGTCAGGCCGCTGATCGAGCTGGCGAGGATTTCGCCCGATAGATCATTGAAGCTTGCTTGCGCCGTGGCTGCGTTTTGCACCAGCACCGCTTCGAACAGCGGATTGTTGATGCCCAGCGCCTGGACTGCGCCCGCCACACCGACTTGATTGACGCCAATCGCGACATCGGCAAAATCAATGTCGTTGCGGTACAGCGACAGGGTGACCGCATTGGAGCTGTAGCGAAGCAACGGATTGAGGAAGGCAAGATCGCTCGTCACCGAGCCGAAGGTGCCGCTGACGCCCGTTGCACCAGTCAGGATCACATAGTCGGTGCGCGGGTTATAATTGCCGTTCTCGGCCAGCACGGCGACGCGCGCGGTGTTGTCAATCGTCACCGTGCCGGTGGCATCGATGCGGTCGGCGGCGCCCGCGGCATTGACTTCGACTTCGTAGATCGCGCCCGAGGTGAAGGCGAGATCGCCATTCACCGTCAGCTGCCCGATCGAGTTACCCGGTGCAATCACACCGCCGCCGCCGACGGTCGTCGAACCGACGCTGCCGTTGCCGCCCAGCGTGCCGCCGTCATTGACGGTGACCGGCGAGGCGATCGAGCCATTGACTGCCAGCGTGCCGCCATTGACCGACGTCGGGCCGGTGTAGCTGCTGTCGCCGGTCAGATTCAGCGTGCCGTCGCCGTCCTTGACCAGGCTGCCGTTGCCTGCAATCTCGCCGCCGAATGCGCTGTCGCCTTCCTGATTGACGGTCAGCTCGCTGTCTCCGATGACTACCTTCGATCCTTCGTCACCCTCGAGGCCGCCGATCGTCTGGTCCTTGCCGGTGATATCGAGCGTGCCACCCTCGCCGAGATCGAACTCGGTTTCAGGGTCGATGGTGCCGCCGATGCGCACGGCGCCGCCCAAGATGTTGGTGACACCCTGAAACGCATAGTCGCCCATGAAGCTCAGCGTGCCGTCGCCCAGCTTGTCGAGAATGCCGCTGCCCGAGAAGCCGCCCAGGAAATCATAATTGTCCGAACGGTTGAAGACAAAGCGGCCATCGTTGACGAGATTGCCAGCAAAGCTTCCCTCGGTGCCGCCGGCACCAAGCTCGAAGAAGCCATTGCCCTCGGTCCGCACGTCGCCCTGAAGCAGTCCCGTGAGCTTGATACCGCCATTCGAGATGATCGTCCCGCCGGTATGCGCGATATTCGCGGTATCGACGGTGAACACGGCGTCACCGATCAATTGCAGACGCCCCGTTCCCTCGATCGCCAGTTCGTCGAGGTCGGACACCACCTCGTCCGTTCCGAAGTTCAGCACGAGCAGGCCATTGGTCCGCACCACCGACGTTTCGATCGGTGAGGTGCCACCTGCTTCGCCCAGATCGACCTCATTGACTTGCAGCGTGCTGCCTTCGGCGATCGTGACGCTGTCGAAGGCACCGACGATGCCCGACGTCGACCAATAGCCCGCAGCCACGTCGAGGGTTTCGAAACCATTTGCCGCGGTGAGCTGCTGGGCCTCGGCAAGCTCAAGAACGTCGCCATCGAGCGTCAGGGCATCGTCGCCTTCGCCCGCATCGACCGAACCTGTGATCGCGCTGCCGGTCCGCAACGTCACGCTGTCGTCAAAGCTGCTCAGCGTCACCGCGACGCCCGCCCCGCCAGCAAGCACGCCGGCATTGTCGAGGCTGGTCTGGGTCAGCGACGTGAAAGCGGCGCCGGTCGAACCGACGATGCTGCCGGTATTGACCAGTGTCACCGCGCCACCGGCTTCGCTCACCACACCGGTCTGGCCGCCGACGATGCCACCGCTGTTGGTCAGCGTCATGGCACCATCGGTGCCATGCACCAGGCCGACGGTCGCGCCGCTGATCGTGCCGCTGTTGTCGACGACGACCGTTTCGAGCCCCGCGTTGAACTGCGCCCCGACCCCGATCGCGCTGCTGATCGAGCCGCTATTGACCAGCGCGCCGGTCAGCCCGGAATCTTCGCCGTCGAACTGGCTCTGGATGACGACGCCGCCCAGATCGCCGGCAATGGAACCTGCATTGTCGATGGCGCCGCCGCCCGACAGGATGACGCCGAAACGATCACCGGCAATGATGCCGGCGGCCGCGTTAGTCACGGTCGCGGCATAGTCCTCTGCCGCCTGATCGTCGTAGCGGAACATCGATATGCCATCCGCGCCCAGCGCACCGCTGCCCGAAATCGTGCCGCTGTTGATGACGCTGCCGCCACCGATCAAGCGCACACCGTCGTTGCTTTCGCCCGCGATCGTACCACTGTTGGTGACCGTGGTGCCGTCGGCGAGGAACACCAGTTGGTTCGTCGCATTGTCGAAAAGATAGACCGTCGTGATGCCCGCACCAGCGCCGCTGATCGTGCCGCTGTTGGTCACGCTCGAATTGGCGGTACCGATGGTGATGCCCGCATCGGGTACCGCATCGAAGCCATCATAGGTGCCTTCGCCGCGGATCGTACCGGCGTTGTTGACGACCAGAGTGCCGCCTGCCGAACCATAGATGCCCGAGGTGGCACCGGTGATCACGCCGCCTTCGCGGTTCGTGATCGTCAGGTCCGCCAAAGACCCTTGCAAAACGCCGACCGACTGCTCGCTGACAATCGTACCGCTGTTGTCCAGCGTAGCGGTCGACATGTCGCTGCCAAAGCCAAGCCCATAGCCATTGCCATTCTGACCGAGCGACTGCTGCGGCCCGGTGCCGGTGATCGTGCCGGTGTTGACGACGCTGGCGGTCAGCCCGCTGCGGTCCTCGCCGGGATCGGTGTTGATCGCGGTCCCCTGAATGAAGACACCGCCAACGACGCCCGTGATCTCGCCCGCGTTGTCGATGTCGCCGCCGCCCGAAAGGATGACGCCGAAGCGCGTGCCGCTGATCTCTCCGCCATCGGCGTTGCTAACCGACGCGCTGTAATCCTCGTTCGCTTGTGCGGTATAGGCAAACATCGAAATGCCATCGGTGAAGTCGCCCGCCAGGCCTCGGATTTCGCCGCTGTTCTCCACGCTGCCGCCGCCAATCAGACGCACACCATCGTCATTCTCGCCGATGATCGTACCGCTGTTGACCACTTGGGTATCAATGGCCCGCCCCTCGACCTGACCTGTCGCGGCATTGAAATAACTCGCCGTGGTGATGCCTAGGCGATTGCCCGAAATGGTGCCGCTGTTCGTGACCGAACTGCCGCCATCGGTGATGGTGACGCCCGCATCGGGGGCCGCGTTGACGCCTTGGTTCGTGCCATTGCCGCGGATCGTACCGGCATTGGTCAGCGTGAGCGCGCCAAGCACGGTTTCGATCCCCGACCGCCCGCCGGTGATCGTGCCGCCCTCGGCATTGACGATCGTGATCGCCGTTTCGCTGGTGGCATTCACATGCACGCCGTCGCTGGCGCCACCACGAATTTCGCCGCTGTTCGAGACCGAAAAGCTGTCGAACTGGCCAAAGCCGATCACGCCGTCGCCAAAGACTCCCGCGCCGCCATTGCCGCCGATGATCGAACCACTGTTGATAACGCTGCCGCTGACGGCTGTCCCGCCAAGCCCGTTCTGGATGAGAACGCCCGCGCCGCCCGCTATGACGCCGGCATTTTCAACCGTGCCCCCCGACGACAAGGCGACGCCTGTGCGAACACCCGTAATCGTCCCCTCGGCGCTGTTGGAGACAAGCGCGGAAAATGTTTCCAGATCCTGCGTCACCAACGCAAACATCGATACGCCGTCGGCCTGCGCGTTCAATTGCCCGCTGATCGTGCCGCTGTTGATGACGCTGCCGCCGCCCTGCAGCCGGACTCCGTCGTTGTTGAGCCCGATGATCGAGCCGCTGTTGGTGACTATGGTGTCGATCGACCGGTCCTCGAACACGCCCGGGCTGACTTGGAAAGGGTTGGTAGTGATCCCGAAGGTGCCACCCTGGATTGTTCCGCTGTTGTCGATCACCGCGCCGGGCGTCGTGATATTGATTGCCGCCTGCATATTGCTGCGGATCAGGCCGGCGTTATCGACGGTCAGCGTCCCGGCGTTCGACGTGATCGCCGGTCCGTTACCGGTAATCTGGCCGCCGACTGCGTTATTGATAATCAACTCGCCGCTGTTGAGCCCGATGAGGCCGCTCTGCTGTCCGGAGATCACGCCGCTGTTGTTGATGATCGCGGTCCCCAGCTGCTGGTTGGCGAGCAAGCCGAGAAAGCCCGTGACGGTGCCGCTGTTGTTGAGCGTCGCGATCCGATCGGGCTGGCTGGCATTGGCGGTAAGAATGATGCCGAACGGCGAGACATTTGGTGTCGCAGGATTGAAGGTTCCGGTGCTGCGGATCGTTCCCGCGTTGTCGATAGTGCCGCCGCCCGACAACAATACGCCGAACAGCTGCCCCTCGATCAATCCGGTTTGACTGTTGGTCAGCGATCCGATCCCGGTGACGCCTTCCGCAACCGCTTCGGGGAATTCGGCGATGACGACGCCGATGCCTTGCGCACCGTTCCCGACGTTACCGTTAAAACCTCGAATGGTGCCGCTGTTAACGACCGCGCCGCCACCGATCAGAGCAACGCCGCTTCCCGCCTCGCCCCGGATCAGGCCCGAATTGGTAACCGTCGTATTCGCTGCGAGCGCCTCGGGGGGCAAGTTGTTGCCCTCTTCGTCTTCGCCGAAGAAATAGGATGTCGTAACGCCATTGGCGGCGCCGGTGATCTGACCAGTGTTGGTCACCACCGAGTCCGGCTGAGCGATCACGACCCCGCCACTGGGCCGGTCGTCGATGCTGCCGAAGCTCAGGCCGTTGCCGCGAATCGTCCCGGCATTGTCGATGATGACGGCGCCGTTGTCGGCATAGACGCCGATATCCTCGCCCTCGACCACCTCGCCTTGCCGAATGTCGATCTGCAGCGTTTCGGGCGTGTCGTTATGGATACCGAAAGTTTCCTGAGCGCGGGCCGGCGACGACAGGTTGAACATCGACAGGCCGACGATAGCGCTGGTGGCCAACAGGCCGGATTTCGACATACGCGACATAAATGCACTCCCAAAAAGCGTTGCGGGCACAGCATGACCGGTCGCTGAAGCACCCCAAGTGCCCCCAGCGTTCTTGCTGACCTCAAAAAAGTCGCGTCCCCCAGCCGAATGGACATCGACACCTTCGGCTTTGTGCCCGCTGCCTAGGTGCCGGCGCCCACAAGCGTCTACCCAATGTTTTTTAGGGTGAATTTACGGCCAACCGTTATCACGACGCTTGCGCGCGGTGGTGCCGCGCCGCTACGACGAGCGGATCGCCGGGGGGCGGATAGATGGCGAACGGCGGGTGCAGGCGTAGCACCCGGCCGACTTGGCGCCAGCATGTGCAAAGTCCCTCATCAGATGACGAGGGCCGCTGATGAGATTGTTGCTAGCGCTATTGACTCTCGCGCTGATGACAGCGTTCGGGCCGCACGTCGCCATTGCTGCCGAACTTCCCGCCCTGGAACTGCGGGCCGGCGAAGATGCAGCGGCGGTGGCGCCCTTTGTCCGGTTCACAACCCGGTCGGGCGATGCGGAAACGCCCGCGCTGGAACCGCTCCTGCGCGAACCGCTTGAGCGGATTCAAGGATCGACCATCCATTTTGGTCCGCCGGGGACGAAGACCGTCGTGCTCCTGAAATTGCGCAATAGTGGTAACGCGCAGGGAAGCTGGATCCTCACGACAGGCCGCGGTTCGCTCAAGCATTTTCGATTGTTCGAAGCGGAGAGCGACCGGCTCAAGCTGCTTGTCGATGGCACCAACGCGCGCGACGCCCGGCAGAATCTGGGGACCTATCAGGCATTCAGCGCCGAACTGGTGCTCGATCCTGCACAGGAAAAGCTGATTCTGATTGAATTTTTGTCCGAAAATTCGACCTATATGCCGCTCAGGATCGAAACCTACGGCACCTTCTTCAAGGACCGACGGGCGAACATCTCGATGGTATCGGCGGTCGTGGTCGGCGCGTTGACCCTGCTGCTGCTCAATTTCCTGTTCTTCTCGATCACCGGCTTCAAGGAGTTTCTGTGGCTGGCGGTCGCCGAGCTGTTTTTTGCCCTGAACACGGTCCACTCCGAAGGCTATATCACCGTCTTTTTCCTCTATGACAAACCGCTGGCTGGATTGGCTGCGGAGGATTTCATCAAATGCGGTTTTGCCGCCGCGATGGCGCAGTTCGGCCGGGCCTTTGTCAATACATCCTCGCTTTTTCCGCGTCGCGACGTCGCCCTGAAAACTCTGATCGCGTCGGCGCTCATCATCATGGTGCTGCAACCCGGGTTGTCTTTTTATCCGCCCGAATTTCGGTTTTTCCTGCATCTGGCGAGTTGGATCGTCGCAGTTGCGGTTGCGCTGTTCCTGCCTTTCGTCGGCTATGCCGCGATGAAGCAACTCGGCTTTCAGCTCTGGCCGCTGTTCGTGGGCTGGGCCAGTCTGGCGCTATTCATCATCTACGCCGCGATCGCCTCGATGGGTGTCTTCACCTGGCTGCCGATCAACTGGCACCTGGCGGGACCGGTCGGACTGTTCGAATCGGTGATGGTCACGCTCGCGCTCGGCCTGAACCTCAAAAAAATCCAGCATGACAAGCTGGCGGCCGACGCCAATTATGCGCGCTCCCTGGCCGAGCAGTTGGCGACAAGCGAACGCGCCAAGCGCTTGGCAGAGGAGAAGGCGTTTGCGCTGGAAACCGTCAACAGTCAGAATGCGCTACTTCACGCGTCGGGACATGACAGTCGGCAGGTGATCCTGGCGCTCAACAGCGCGGTCGCGGTGCTGAACCGCAACGATCGGCAGGACGTCGATGAAGCACTGGTCGAAATGCTGCAAAGCTCCGCCGATTATCTAAGCGAGATCATCTCCACGACGATCTCGGGCGCCAACATTGCGGCAAGCGCTTCCGATTTCGTGGCGCTCAGCAGTTTTCGCGTGCATGCGCTCTTTGAACCGCTGGCAATGATGTTCAAGACGCTTTTTTCGAACAAAAATTTGTCGCTCGAGGTCCAGATCGAAGGCCCGATCACCCTCGTCTCCGACAAGCCGCTGCTAATGCGTGCGCTGGTCAATCTGCTCAGCAACAGCTGCAAATATACCGACGTCGGCGGCGCCAGCATCCGCGTCATGATCGAAGACGTCCGCGCAGTCATCCGGATTTTCGACAGCGGCAAAGGCATGCCGCCCGAAGTCGCAGCTGCCCTGAACGCAGGCACCACAACACGAATCCGCGCAGACGATGAGGGTTCGGGGACCGGGTCGGGGTTCGGTTCAGCCAAGCGCATTATCGAATCCCTGCGCGGTTCGCTCGAAATCATGTCCTCATCCCCGGCCGGCACCGAAATCCGCATCGTCCTCCCCGTTGCGGCGCAAGCGATCATCCCCATATCGACCGAAGAACTTGAAGTGGCGCTGAACGAGTGGCAGATTCTCGATTTCGATCAGCGCGACGCGTTCGAAGACGGGTTGCGCACACCGGGCGCGACCAAGACCAGGGCCATCGCGCTCACCTATGATGATACGACCGTGACGCGGGGCCGTCTCAGCAGCGTGGTCGCGATGGTGGTGATCAAGCCGGCATGCCGCGAACTGCTACAGCACCCCCTGCTCGCCAGTGCATCAGAGCAGATTTAGCTCGTTCGCCCGTTCGACGATCTTGCGATTGTGCGTGACGTCGAGTTTGCGGCGGAGTTCGGCGATATGAAAGGAAACCGTCGGCGGCGCGATCGCCAGCCGATAGGCGATCTCCTTATTCGTTTCGCCCTGCGCCAGATAGTGCAGGATCGCCATCTGCCGCGAAGTGAGCGCAACGGGGGGCTGCTCAAATTTTCCAAGCGCCTCGCTGACATGCGGAGAAATATAGACCTCGCCCGCCAAGGCAGCGTCGCAAGCGGCGACGATATGATCGAGCGGATCCGCCTTCGCGACGACGGCGCGCGCGCCAAGCTTCAGCGCCGAATGAATTTCCGCAATGTTGGTTTCCCCGGTCAGCACGATCACCGTCATGTCGCGTGATCCGACAATCTCGGCCAGCACGTTGACCCCGCGCACGTCAGGCAGGTTGAGGTCGAGAATGACGAGATCGACGGGTTGCGACTGGACAAAGGCATTCACGGTCGCGCCGCGATCCAACGTACCGACAACGGCGTAGCGGTCTAAAGACGCGAACAGGTACCGCAGCCCACTCTGGGTGATACGATGGTCGTCCACGACCAGGATATTGTGCTTCGTCATCATTTTCGATCACCCCGCCCCCGGCCCACCTCGTCTGCACATTTCCTTTCGCTCCGCAACCCGAATTAATATGGGGTAACTTCGCATCCTGCGGCGACACCGGAACGTCGTGTCATCGCCTCGAATCGTGAAGAGTCGAAAATCGAAACAAGAAAGGCTCCGCCGCAATTGGCAGAGCCTTTCCGGTCAAACGCCAGCATTTACGCCACCGAAAGACTGACCCTCCCGCTTTTCCGGGGTAGTGGAAAGCAGGAATGGACAGTCTAGCGAAGCTCGGCCGGCAGGCAACGAGCGCCGCCTGCGCCGTTCGGCGCGCCAAGAGCCTCGCGGACCGCGACTCCGAGCGTGCTCCATCTTGATCGGCCATTTCAAAACGCCCTTCGATGCGAGCGCACAGGACAGGTTTTGGTGGCGCTACGGTTATCCTGTTTCGATCTGCGCTAACGGCAGGTTACGGCAGCCGCTTCCAGGCGCAAAGTTGCCAATCGAACCGGACAGAATGTAGGTGATTTTGTGACGTCGCTAGTTGTTGCTCAACGTCATTCCTTATCTTTCGTTGTCATTCAAACCATGCACGAATGCAGATAAGTGACTGATTTATTTAAATGAACTAGCGGTCTCTTAATCAGCGGGTCCTAGGTTCGAGCCCTAGTGCGTCCACCATTTTTTCAATGACTTAGCTGTTCGTTTTTCCTTTCATTCCGACAAGGTTGTTCTCGCATTCCGACAAGCCAGCTGCGTCGAGCGCCTCAAGGCCGGCCAGCAAAGCGATATGTTCGCGTCTTTTCAGTGCGATTGCCCTCGCCTTTCGATCGTTCGGCTTGTTGCAAATTTGCGTGGTGCTCTGAAGGTCGTGGCCGGTAATTGGCCTCATATCCTCGACGCCGGCGTCGCCAAGCTCCGTCGCGCCACGATGGCGGAAGCCCCCCCCCCCCCGGGGTGCACGTCATAGCCTTGGGCCGTCCAGCGGCGTCGCAGAGCTTCCGGTGGATCGTGGACATGCGCCGCTCGGTATCGGGCAAGCCCAGCCGATCTTCGGCGGCTCGCACGTGCAATCAATGGGTCCTGGCCCTAGAACGAAATGCGTCCTTCGACGCCGATGACGCGGGGTTGGCTGTACCGGTTGATCGTCGGCGCCTGCGCGACAAAATAGAGTTTGTCGAAGAGGTTGTTTGCGAAGGCGCTGACGCTGATTTTGCCGAAGTCGACGCCGACCCGCAGATTGACGAGGACATAGTCGTCGAGATCGACCGAGGTCGCCGTCAGTTCCTGTTTGCCTCCCCATTGACCGCTGACCAGGACATTGCTGGTCAGCGAGACGCCTGTCGTGACCGGGTAGCGCAGGTTGAGGTTCGCCGAGGCGAGCCAGTCGGGAACCTGCGCAAGATCGAGACCGTCATAGCGGCCGCTCTGGACCTTGCCCTCCTGCCGCGAGCCGCTGAGTGCGAGACGGCCATTGCCTTCGCCGAGATCGAACCCTTGACTATATTCGGCCTCGATCCCCCAGCTTTTCGCATCGCCTGCGTTGGTCAGATAGGCAACCGCGGCGACCGGGCAGGCTGCGTTGGTCAGCGCGCAGCCATCGTCGACCTGCGCGATCAGGTCCTCGAGCTGGGTGTAGTAGCCCGCGATCGCGAAATAGCCGCGCCGGATGGGACTGCCTTTGATGCCGACCTCGTAAGACGTGCTGTTTTCGTTGCCGAACAGAACCTGCACCGGGCTCGGCGCGCGCGGATCGGAGAGGCGCGTGTTGAACCCGCCGGCACGGTAGCTGCTGCCGACCTTGCCATACGCAAGCACGTTCGCCGACAGCCTGTACGACAGCGTCGCATTGTAGGAGAGATTGTCGGCATCGATGCTGTCATCGATGATCCGCGACGGCCCGCCGGTCGGCAGGCCCGTCCCAAGATCGAAAAGCCGTGCAGAGATGCTGCGACTGTCGCGGGTATAGCGCAATTCCCCGGTCAGGTTGAGGCTGTCGGTGATGTCGAAACCGAGCGAGCCATAGGCCGCATAGCTTTCGAAATGCAGCCGCGCGGGCGCGATATTGCCCGGCGACGGATTGGCGAGCGTCGGGGTGCGGGTCGTCGCCACCGAAAAGTCGCTGTCAAGCAACAGGAACTCGCCGCCAACGAGCCAAGTCAACCGATCCGACACGCCGGCGATGTGAATATCTTGCGAGAAATTGTCGGTCGTATCGACGACAAAGGAAGCCGCGCTCGCATCGAGCGGCGTCAGCGCCCCAATCTGGCCCGCGGCGCGTGCGCGCGCCAGTTCGGCGGGGCTGATCGCATCATTGTCGAGATCATATTCGGACGTGCGCTTGCGAAAAGACGTTGTCGACGTCAGGTCGGCACCGCCCAGATCGACGCGGACAAGCGCCTGAAGCCCGTCCACATCCTGACTGGCGCGCGGCGCCGTGTTCCAGGGATAGCGAAAGCGATCCTGGACATAGCCGCCCGGAAAGCCCGGCGTGCCGGCCGGAATGAAAATCTGGTAGTGGATCGTCGGCGTCGTCAGCCGCTGCGTCTCGGCGGTGATGATCGCATCGACCGGCCCGCGCTTCAGCCGGATCTGGCCGCGCAGCCCGTGACCCTTTTGCTGGTCGAAATAGACGTCATTGTCCGGATTGTAGAAAAAGCCCTTGTCCTGCTCGACAAGGTCGCCGCTGAGGCGGATCGCCAGGCCATCGGCGAGCGGGACATTGATCGCGCCCTGCGTCTGGAAGCTGTTGTTTTCGAAGCCGTAGCGCGCGCTGGCCCAGCCCGAGAGGTCGAATTCGGGTTCTGCGGAGATGATATTGATCGCGCCGCCGACCGCGTTGCGGCCGTACAGCGCGCCCTGCGTGCCGCGCAGCACCTCGACGCGGCCAATGTCGAGAAAGTCGAGCCGCGTGAAATTGCGCCCGCCCACCGGGCCGCCGGCAATATAGGCGCCGTTGCGATAAAGGCCGACGCTCGGGTCGCCGTTCGTCGCGCGCGCGGTCGAGGAAGCGCGAATCGAAATCTCGGAAGTGATCGACGAGTTCAGATTGTTGAAGCGCACGCTCGGCTGGTCGGCAAGCAGTTCGCCACCGCCCGTGGCGCCGCCGCGATCGGCCAGCGACGTCGCGTCGATAACCGAAGCCGCCGTCGGCACGTCGGCGAGCCGTTCTTCGCGGCGCCGCGCCGTTACCACGATCGCGCCGTCGTCATCGGCCTCGGCCGCCGCATCGGCCGGGATCGTGGCGGAGGGCCGATCCTGGGCGAAGGCAGCCGCGTCTGCCGCGGCCCAGATGGCAGCCGTGCAAAAAAGAAGGTGCGCCGTGCGTCCCATAAAATCTCTCCCATTGTCTTATGCAATTATTATCGATAATTTGTGCATAAGAGCGAACGAGTCAAGCCGGAAAAATGCGGCACCTCCGCGCACGACTCAGTGGTTTATGGAATGACGGCGGTCAGCAGGTCTCGAAAGCCGCGCGCCGTAGCGGCAAGCGGCTCGGGCGCGACGGTCGACAGATCGTCGGTCGCGACATGATGATATCGGTGAGCGCCGAAGACGCCGGCATGGCGCGGATAACCGGCCTTGACGACCTCGGACAGTTCGCCTGCGGTACCATCCGCCGACGGATATGCCATTTCTATGCCCGGCTGGCCTTTGAATATCTCGCGGGCACGGTCGACGAATGCGGGCGAGATCATCAGGAAACGAAAAGGGTCTGCACTCGGCAGCGGCAGCAGGCGCCCGGGCGTTTCCTGATAATCACGCGTTGCGGCATTGGCGCCAAGATGCAACCAGAACGCCGTATCGCCTGGCGGCGGGCCGACCTTTTCGACGATATGGCTTGCGCCGAGATTTTCGTATTCGTGCCCGCTGTTGCACACAAACAGCAGACTGTGCTGCGGGAAGGCGCGCGGCATCCAGTCGGCGAGCGCGAGCCAGATCGCGATGCCCGGCCCCCGCTCCCCCGTGCAATCGGTCCAGCCGGAGCGCGGCGTCGAGACGACGAGCCAGGGACGGCCCGGGCGAACGCGACGACCAATCACATTTTGCGCGAGGCGCGAACCGCCGCGACCCCGAAGGGACAATTTTGCGGCAACGCCGTGGCGCGCGGCCTCGATCACCGGCGCGGCAAGCCGCGGCGCGAGCAGCGCGAGCGGTTTGTTCGATGCGGGCCGATCGGCGGGCGCGTTGAGCAGCAAGGCTTCGCCGGTCGGTCCGGTCGTCACGAGAACGATCGCGCTGGCGCCGCGCGCCAACGCGTCGGCAATCGGGTCGCGCACGGCGCGATCCACCAGGCTCGACCAGCGGCGGTAGGGTAAGCGCACCACGGCGATCGCCCCGTCAAGACGCCCAGCCGCTTCGACGAGACGCAGCGGCGCAGCGAGCCCGCCCGCATCGGTTTCGATAGCCAGCGGCTGCGCAACGAGCGGGATCGTGAGATTGCCAAGGAACAGATCGCAGCGCGACGGCTCGAACCACGGCACATCAAACGACTGGCGTTCGACCTCGAACCCGGCTGCGGCCAAGCGTTTCGCGGTCCAGTCGGCGGTCCAACGGTCGCCTGCCCCGCCCGATTGCTTGTTACCGGCCTCGGCATAGCTTTTGACATCCGCGAACAGTCGTTCGGCGCCGAACATGGTCAAATCCCCCGATGCCGCGGCAGCGGGTCCGGCCCGCAACGCCATAGGGGCAGCAAGGCCGGCCTTCAGGAGCGTACGTCGATCGCTCGGGAAACCGTTCATGGCGTCTTTGCGCGGCGGCGCCCTGGCTTGGGCTTCGCGTGGCGGGCCTTATATTCTTCAAGCGCGCGCCCGAAGCTGTTCTGCGTCACGCCAATCAGGTCGCGCGCCACCGCATCTGCGGCATCGCCGTTGCGCGCGACGATATGCCGGCAAAGCTCGTCGTATAATATCGCCGACCGCTTTGCCGCCTCGTTGCCCTGGGTCTCGATGTAGCTGTCGGTATAAACATTGTGCTGCCAGCGCGCGAGCAGAGCAACCCGATCGAGAAGCTCGAGCGCGAGCGGCGCATTGCTGCGCTTGGCGATAAAGCGACCGATGCGGTTCGAAACCTTGATATGCTCGAACGTATTGTCGGTGCGCTGGGTGACGTCCTTATATTCGACAAGCCGATGCATCAGTTCGCGTCCGTCCCGGTCGGACATTTCGGCGGCCGCCAGACGGCAAACAACGCCGAATAGTGACTTCCACAGCTCATAGACCTCGTTCGCGGCATGCTCGTCGATATCGATCACATAGGTACCGCGCCACGGCACGACCTTGACGAGCCCGATCCGCGCAAGGTGCCGGAACGCCTCGCGAACCGGCGCATGACTCACCCCGAAGCGCGCGGCGATTTCGCGCTCGCGCAGCCATGATCCGGGCGGGATCCGCCATTCGACGATGTCGTCGGTCAAAAGACGCGCGATCACGCGGTCCTGCGTCGGCGCGCTGTCATTGTCGGTTTTCGTCAAGGCCATGTCCGTCCGTTCGGTTTCCATTCTTTCGGCGCCATCCTAACCGGGCGATGCGCGCGAGCAATCGGTCGTTGCGAATGAAATTATTATCGATAATAAAGCTAATAACAAGCCTGATATGGGAGCCCGTCGATGAAGCACTGCATTCTCCTTTTTGCGGCCGCCGCCAGTGTCGGGGCTCCCGCAGGCGCTGCCGAGCCCGCGCCGCTGCCCGGTTGCGAAGCGGCGATCGCTTATTCGCAGGCGCATAATGGCGCAGCACTGCTTGTGCTTGAGGATGGCAAGGTCCGTTGCCGCTCTGCGGATATCGCGACACCGCAGGAGCTTTGGTCTGGCACCAAAAGCCTTGTCGGACTGATGGCCGCAGCCGCCGTCCAGGATGGCCTGCTGACGCTCGACGAACGGGCATCCGACACGCTCGCCGAATGGAAAAACGATGCCGGGAAATCCAGGATCACGCTCCGCCAGCTCTTGTCGATGACAGGCGGGCAAGCCTCGACCATTGGCCGGCCACAAGGCTACGCCGATTCGGTCCAGGCACCGCTAAAGGCGCCGCCGGGAACCAGGTTCCAATATGGTCCGGCGCCCATGCAGATTCTGGGCGAAATCATGCACCGCAAGCTGGTTGCCAAGGGGATGGACGAAAACCCGCGCCAATATGTCGAGCGCCGCATCCTCGGCCCGATCGGTGTCAGGGTCGGCAGTTGGCGCAACGGCACCGATGGGCAGCCGCTGATGCCCCAAGGGCTTGCGCTCGCGGCCGGGGAATGGGCGAAGATCGGCGAGTTCGTTCGCCTCGGCGGCAAGGTGGAGGGCAAGCCGCTTGTCGACCCGGCGGCACTCGCCGAACTGTTCAAGGGCAGCGAAACAAATCCGGCCTATGGACTGACTTGGTGGCTACCGCGCGCCACTCTCGCGACCGACCCGGTAACCCGCTCGACCGATATAGCCGAGCATGCATCCGATCTTCCCTCCGACATGGTCGTCGCGGCTGGTGCCGGCGACCAGCGCCTCTATGTCATCCCGTCGCGCCGCCTCACCATAGTTCGGCAGGCGAAGCTGAATCTTGCGGCTTTGGCCGGAGGAAGAAAGAGCGATTGGTCGGACTGGCGATTCTTGTCTATGCTGCTGAACAAAAGCGCGACCAGCTCAGCGGCGAAATGAGTCAGCACTAACCGTTTGAAGACTTTCGGCTTTCAGGCGAAAATCACGAAGAACAGACGCCGAAAATTCGAAACTTCAATGTTCAAGCTGGTCAAGCCACTCGCCAATCACCCTACGGCCCGCCGCAACGGCCTTTGCGCCATACATCGCGTGCTGCCGCCCGATCGTCGCCGGGCAGACACTCGCCTCGGCCAATGCATCAGGCCACTCGCGGACCCAGTCATCGATACGCGGATCTTCCCCCATCTCCGCATGAAACTGCAATGCCAGAATGTTGGGGCCGCGGCGGAAGGCCTGATGTCGATAGGCCGCAGACGAAGCGAGCAGTTCAACACCCGGCGGCAGATCGAAACTGTCACCGTGCCAGTGCAGTATCGGTACGCCCTGAAGATGGCGAAGCGGCGAGCCGGGATCCACATAGGTCAGCGCGTGGAAACCAACCTCTTTTGCATGACCCGGATAGACCCGCGCGCCGAGCGCCGCGGCGATCATTTGCGCCCCGAAACAGACGCCGAGTGTCGGCTTGCCACTGTCCAACCGAGACGCGAGCCGCCGCATCTGGCACGCGATCCAGGGATAACGATCCTGCTCATAAACACCCATCGGGCCGCCCATCATGATCAAGAGATCGGGAGCGTCGAGATCGAGACGAGCAAAGGCGGGGTCTTCGACATCCACTCTGTCGAGGGTATAGCCCGCCGCCTCAACCGGCTCGCGGAATCCCGCGATACCCTCGCGCGGTACATGGCGTATGATTAGGCCCTGCCTCTTGGTCATGCTTCTATCGATGCGATTTAGGGGGGGGCGCTGAGCGGAGCCTGCACCGCGCTGGACCCGAGGCATGGCTGCTGGTCAGCCCGGTCATTTATTACCACTCTACCTAAGGCGTAGAGATAGTGCGCGGTTCGCGGCGGAGCTGGCTTCCCTTCCCCGCGGACCGCGTCGACAAGAGATACGGCATCATAGCCCCTCGCCCGCCGTCCAATGTGCATTGACCAGGCGCCGCGCGAGCGCGCTCACCTGAAGGCGGATATCGGGGACCGCGACGACTTCCCACAAATCTCCCCGCGTCATGGGCCCGATTGCCAATATATGCTCGGACGTCGCGCCGGCGGCATCGAGGACATGCCCGTCGCGATCGATATCCAGTCCAAGCCGCAGCGCGTCGGGGCGGATTCGACCGGCCTTTAGCAGGCGCTGAACCAACGGGTCGGACGAGCGAAGCAGGTCGCCTTGCGGCCCGGTGCAGTTGATCATCCGCGCCGCTCGGGTGATGACGGTGCCGTGTTCGCCGCGCGGACGCCATTCGACCGCAAGCGCTTCGGGCTCGGTGACCACACCGGCGATCTTGCCGGCCCGAAAACGGAGCCGGCCCGATGCGACCAGCGTATCGATCCGGTCGGCGATCTGGGGCGCGAGCCGGTGGCGATGCACGTCCCAAAATGGCCGCAAATGGCGAAGAAAGCGCGCGCGTTTCTTGGCGTCCGCTGATGCCCACATCATCTGGGTGATCGGGCGAATACTGTCGACGACAAGCCGCCAGTCCTGCCCTTGCGCGCCCCGCCGCGCCCAGCGGACGAGGTCCGCCAATTCGGGCGCCGGTTTGGCGAGTACCGGCTGGGGCCGTGGCAAACCGTCGATATGCCGATGCGGCCGGAGCCCGCGCCGCGACAGCGCGACGATCGGACCGGTGAAGCCGCTGTTGGCGAGCCGCAGGATCACGTCGACCGCGGTCAGCCCCGTTCCGACGACGAGCACCGTCGCATCGTCCTCCACCCCTTGCTCGAACGGGGTCGCCCAAGGGTCGCCGATGTAACGGTGCGCCGGCAATCCGGTGTTTGCGATGGCGGGCGGGTCGTGCGGCGGCAGGTTCCCGATCGCCAGGACCGCGCGGTCGGCCTCGATCAACCCGCCGTTCACCAGACCCAGCGTGACCTGGCCCCCGCGTTCCTCGATGTCCAGCACCTCGTCATCGATCAGCTTGAGGCGCCGACCATGAAGCGCCAGCGCGCCCGCCAGCGCCTCACGCAGGTAAAGCCCATAGGTGGCGCGCGTCACAAACGCATCATGGCACCCCAGCCCGCGTGCTGCCAGCCAATCGCAAAAATGATCGGGACGGTCGGCAAAGGCGCTCATGTTTCCGGCGCGGACGTTGAGCAGATGCGATGTCTCGGAGCTGCTATAGGCGACGCCGGCCCCCATGCGGTGGCGATCGCGCTCGATCAGCAACACTTCGACGTCGGCCTGCTCGAGCAGGTTCAGCGCCAGCATCGTACCGGAAAAGCCGGCCCCGACAATAGCAACGCGGGTGGCGGTGCGAAAGCGCGGCCGGGGCGAATGGAGCTGGGCTTCGACTATCCTCACCGGGTTACCACATCGCCCGAAACGGTCACGCGTTCGAGCAGGCGGTACTCGGGCCAATAATCACCCACCGCATAATGCTGGGTCGAGCGATTGTCCCATATGCCGATGGCATTGGGCGTCCAGCGAAAGCGGACCTGATATTCGGGAACCTTGATCCGGTCGAACAGCAGGCGCAGCAAGCTGTCGCTATCCTCCTCGCTCACGCCGATGATCCGGCTGGTGAAGGTGTAGTTGACGTAGAGAATCTTCTCGCCCGTTTCGGGATGCGTGCGCACGACGGGATGCCGCACCGGCGGGAAGTCCCGCGCCAGCTGCGCCCGTTTTTTCTCCGACACCCGGCCGCCGAAACTGCGAACGATGTCATGTTCGGCGTCGAGCCCCTCGATGCGGTCCTTCACCGGCTGCGGCAAACCGGCATAGGCGGCGGCGGTGTCCGCCCACATCGTGTCGCCGCCCAGCGGCGGCAGGTGCCGGGCGCGCAGGATCGACGCGATCGACGGCTTCTCGCGAAAGGTGACGTCGGTGTGCCATTTGTTATAGGCCCGGAACGGCGCCAGCGTTTCGGCGGTAAGCTGGACGCCCTCGACACCTTCGATGCGCAGGATCTCGGGGTAGCCGTCGACCGACGGGATGACCGGATGCCCCTCAAGCTCGCCAAACAGGTTGCCGAGCCGGACATGGCTTTCATGGCTGATGTCCTGATCGCGAAAGAAAATCACCTTGTAGCGCAGCCACGCCGTCCGCAAGAAATCAGCCTCCGCCGCCGACAACGGCCTGTCCAGATCGAGCCCGCCGATCTCGGCGCCGATCGTCGGGGTCGCGGGCGAAATCGACACGCCAAGCGATCGCGCGGTTTCGAACAGGTCGGGGGTGTTGAGCTGCGTGGCCATGAGCAGTCCTTTCGGTCGTTCGATTCGGAAAATATGTTCCGGAACGATGAAAGTAACTCAACTTATATGATTGACAAGTCCTGACGCGCCGAAGCGTATCATAAGCGCGTTCTGTGACCGATAAGGGATAAAATCGGGCAGGGTCACGCCGACCTGTTGCGCGTAGCGATCCCACGCCGCCACAAGTTCGGCCTTGCCGTCGGGATCCCCCAGCGACAGGTCGCGCGTCTCGCCGGGATCGCGCGCGATGTCGAACAATCGCCAGATGCCGTCGCCGACATCGGTCAGCTTCCAGTCGCCGCGGCGACAGGCGAAGCGCCAGAACTTCGCGCCGTTGGTCTCCACATGAGCGGCGAACCGGCTCGAATCTCCTACCCCAAAAATCTGGGGTAGGACCCGATTTGCTACCCCAAAAATGACAAAACAGGCTTGGGCTGCAAGAGGGGTAGATGGGACGCGACGCCGCTACAACCCTCTGATTTCCTTGTTTTTTGGTGGGACGCGCTGGGCGTCTCTGGGCCCCTCTGGGACGCCGACCTGGCAGGGGCAGTAGGACTCGAACCTACGACCCTCGGTTTTGGAGACCGATGCTCTACCAACTGAGCTATACCCCTAGGCCGGAGTGCGCCACTAGCCGGATTGCGGGGACGGAGCAAGGGGCATCACGGCTTGCGCGCGCACGCGCGCCTGATATGCGCAAATTCGCATGACATCCGCCGCCCCTTCCGCCGCCGCGCCGCAAAATTATCTGGGCGGGATCGCACTGCGACTGCTGGCGATGGCCAGCCTGTCGCTGATGTTCGTGGTCGTCAAATATGTCGACCGGGCGGGCATTCATATCGTCGAGAGCCTGTTCTGGCGCCAGGCACTTGTGCTGCCCTTTCTGCTCCTATGGGTGAAGGCGACGGTTGGGTTCGCTTCGCTGCGAACGAACCGCATCGGGGCGCACACGCGGCGGATGCTGATGGGGCTGACCGGCATGGCGTGCAATTTCGGCGCAATGATCCTGCTGCCGATGGCCGAAGCGACAACGATCAGCCTGTCGGTGCCGATCTTTGCGGTGATCTTTGCCGCGCTGCTGCTCGGCGAAGCGACGGGGTGGCAGCGGTGGAGCGCGGTGATCATCGGCTTTGTCGGCGTGCTCGTGGTGCTCGATCCGTTGGCCAGTTTTGCGGGCGGGTTCGGCGGCGCACATGGCCTCGGCACGTTTGTCGCACTGGCGGGGGCTATCATGACCGCGCTGATCACGATTGCGGTGCGCGATCTTGGCCGCACCGAAAATGCCGCGACGATCGTCTTCTGGTTCAGCCTGCTGTCGATGGTGCCGCTCGGCATCGCCCTGCCCTTTGTTTTCACCCCGCACAGCGGCAGCGAGTGGCTGCTGCTCCTCGCGCTCGGCTTCCTGGGCGCGATCGTCCAGATGTCGCTGACCGGCGCGCTGCGGCTGGCGCCGGTGTCGGTGGTGATCCCGATGGACTATTCCAGCCTGCTGTGGGCGATCGCCGCGGGCTGGTGGTTCTTTGGCACGCTGCCCGCCGACACGACGTGGGTCGGCGCGCCGCTGATCGTCGCGTCGGGCCTGTTCATCGCCTGGCGCGAGCATCGCCGCCATATCAACCGACCGAAGGAGGTTGCCGCATGACGCGCCCTATTCTCTACCACTGCCCCGACGCCCGCTCGCTGCGCTGCCTGTGGGCGGTCGAGGAAGCCGCGATCGACGTCGATTTGCGGCTGCTGAAATTCCCGCCGCGCGCCTTCGAGCCCGACTATCGCGCGGTGAACCCACTGATGACGATCCCCGGCTGGGTCGAGGACGGGCGGCTGATGACCGAATCCGCCGCAATCTGCGAACGCATCGCCGAAGGGACGCCGCTCGAGGTGCGCCGCGACGAGGATGATTATTGGGACTATCGCAACTGGCTGCACCGCAGCGACGCGACGCTGACCTTTCCGCTCGCGATCATGATCCGCTATACGCGGGTCGAGGTGCCTGAGCGGCGGCTGGCGCAGGCGGTCGAGGACTACAAAGCCTTCTTCGGCGGGCGTGCCAAGAGCATCGAGGCAGCGCTGGGCGACGGGCGCGAGTGGCTGGTCGCGGGGCGGTTTACCATTGCGGATATTGCGATCGCTTACGCGGCATTTCTGGCGACGACGCTGGGGGCGGAGGACATACTGGGCGAGGCGACGAAGGCTTGGCTGGCGCGGAGCGTAGCGCGCGAGGGGTTTGTGCGGGCGCGGGAGCGGCAGCGGCTCTAGTGGGCGATAGCGGCATTCGGGGTAGGCTGCCGAATTTTCTCAATTTCGTCATCCCGGCGAAGGCCGGGATCTCACCTTCTCGGATTATCGCACCGGTGAGATCCCGGCCTTCGCCGGGATGACGAAATTGTGGGTGACCGCTTCTGGTCGCTAACCGCGTCTCAATTCACCATTCGCGCATATCCTGCCCAATACGGCGCCCGCAAATCCTTGCGCAAAATCTTGCCGCTGGCATTCCGCGGCAACGCGTCGATGACATCGACGCTGCGCGGGCATTTGAACGGGGCGATGCGTTCGCGCGTCCAGGCGATGATGTCGGCTTCGTCGATCGTCGTCCCGGGCTTGGCGACGCACACCGCTTTCACCGTCTCTCCCCATTTGTCGTCGGGGATGCCGAACACCGCGACCTCCTGCACCGCGGGGTGGCCAAAAATCGCGCTTTCGACCTCGGCGGGATAGATATTCTCGCCGCCCGAAATGATCATGTCCTTCATCCGGTCGTGGATGAACAAATAGCCGTCGTCGTCGAGATAGCCCGCATCACCGGTGCGGATCCAGCCGTCGGCGCTGACCGTTTTTGCGGTCGCCTCGGGCAGGTTCCAGTAACCCAGCATGTTGTTCGACGAGCGGGTGACGACTTCTCCGACATCGCCTACCGGCACTTCCTCGCCATCGGGGCCAAGGATCCTGATCTCGACACCCGGCAGCGGCTTGCCCGCCGAGCGCATCCGCGCATTGCCCGCCGGATCATGGTCCTCGGGCGGCAGCATCGAGATGGTACCGGTGGTTTCGGTCATCCCATAGGCCTGGATAAACTGCGCCCCGAACATCTGGATGCACTGGCGCAGCAATTCGAGCGGGATCGGCGCCGCGCCATAGAGGATATATTTGAGGCGGCTGTAATCGACGCTCGCGCAGCGCGGGTGCATCAGCAGGAACTGCAGCGCCGCGGGGACCATGAAAAAGCGCGTCACGCCATGCTGCTCGACCGCGTCGAACACCCCGTCGGGATTGAATTCGGCAAGGATGATGCCGGGAAGTCCGGCGGCGAGCGCCATGATGCCCAGCCCGGTGCCGCCGATATGCGCGCAGGGCATTGCCACCAGCACCGCCTCGTCATCCTCCCATTTCGTGTATGGCAGGTCGAGGTCGTTCGAATGTTTGCGCAGCGCGAACAGGTTGCGGTTCGACAGCACTGCGCCCTTCGGATTGCCGGTGGTGCCCGACGTGTAGAGCTGGAGCACCGCGTCATCGGTGCCGGACGGCGCGAAGGCGGCTCGCGCTGCGCCGTCGATCATCGCCCGCGCTTCGGCGGCACTGACGATGGTGGGCGCATGGTCTAGCTTGCCCGCGAGCTGATCGGCCAGATTGTCGAACCCCGGCCCCGCGAACACCATCTTCGCCTGCGTGTCGTTGACGATGAACGCCCATTCGGTCGGCGACAGCCGCCAGCCGATCGGCGCCATCACGATCCCGGCGCGCGCCGCGCCATAGAAAAGGATGAAATAAAGGTCGCTGTTCTTGCCGATCCACGCGATCCGGTCGCCCTTTTTCAGCCCCGCGGCGAACAGCGCCGACGCGACTTTCGCGGTTGCTTCGTCAAGCTCGGCATAGGTGTAAACACGGTCTTCTTCGCGCACCGCGACGCGGTCGGCGCGCTCGCTGGCCCAGTGGGTCAGGAATTCGTCGAACGTGAAAAGCTCCGAAACGTCGCGGGGCATGGGCTCTCTCTCCTCGAATCGCATCTTTTGCGTGCAATTGCGGAAAGGCTAGCGGCTGTGAGCGGCAGGTAAAGCGCGTATCGACAACCCTGTCAGCAACGTCAGGTACGGCGGAAAAGCAGCATCAGGTTGTTCGCGGGCATCGCACGGCGTTCGGCAAAGGTCAGCCCGGCGGCGGCAGCGGCCGCCCTGACGTCATCGATATCGCGCAGCCCCCACGCCGGATCGCGTGCCCACAGGCTGGCGTGGAAGGCCAGATTGCTGTCGGCGGTCGGCACGTCAGGTTCGATATAGGGGCCATAGAGGATCAGCGGTTCGCCCCGCGCCAGCAAACGAGCCGCCCCCGCCAGCAGCCCCAACGTCGCCGCCCACGGGCTGATATGCACCATGTTGATGCACAGGATAGCGTCGGCACGCGCGATCGGCCATTCTGCGCCCGAAGCATCGAGCGCGAGCGGCGGGGCGATATTCGCCAGTGCTGCCTCGGCACTCCAGGCGGCGATCGACACCAGCCCCGCCGGGTCCGGGTCGCTCGGTTGCCAGTGCAGCGCCGGGAAGGTCGCGGCGAAATGGACGATATGCTCGCCCGATCCGCTGGCGACTTCCAGCACGGTGCCCGTCGCGGGCAGCCAGTCGGCGAGCACCGCCGCGATCGCATCGCGATTGCGCAGCGTCGCCGGAGCGTGACGCTTGTCGTCGCTGCCGCCGTCGCTCGGCATCCACGGCGGCGGCGAAGCCATCAGGTCTTGGCCTGCGCCCGCGCGCGGCGTTCGCGCACGATCAGCCACGCCAGCAGCCCGACCGGCCCGACCATCAGGGTCAGGAACAGGAAGGGGAATTGCGCGATGCGGCTGAACCCTTTGTTGTCCGCATCGCGCGCGATCCACATGCCGGTGAACAGATCGAACGCCAGATAATGCGTCCACCCCAGCGTCGCGCCGCCCGGGCTGTCGAACAGCTTCATCACTCCGGCCAGCGTCGTGAAATCGCCGCCGCCGGGGCCCCCCGGATCGATCCCGCCGCTCAAGAACCCGACGATCATCACGGTGTAAGCAAGGCAGAGAAGGAACACCCCGGCATAGAGGATCATCGCCAGGATTTTCGGCCCCCGCGGCAGGAATGCCAGCGCGATCCAGCTGGCGAAGGCCCAATAGTTCGCCAGCAGGAAAATCGTGTCCCAGCTCATGTTCATCCCCTTTTCTTCCCGGTCAAAGACGCTTTGCCAGTGCTAGATCAGCCCGCCAAGCCCGAACAGCAACAGGCCGCCGAACAGGGCGACCAGTCCGGTGACGAGGATCAGCAGGGTCACCCGCGCCGCCGAAAAACGGCGCGCGGCAACGAATAGGAGGGCCGTGCCGCAGCCGATCGCGATCAGCGGCGCATAAAGAAAAGCCCAGTCGTAACTGAATTCGCGGCGCACCTCGACCAGCTCCCACTGTTCGACGACCAGGCCATAGAGCGTAATCGCCGCGAGCCAGACGACCGCAAAAACGGCGGCGAACAGCGCACTGGCGGCGATGCAGCCGACGTCGCCCTGCGGCGCGCCGCCGGTGCCGTCCGCGCTCACCTGTCCCCGATCTCGCTCCACGCTAGGATCGGCTTGCGCGCCGCCGCGGTCTCATCCAGCCGCGCGCGGGGGGCGAAATGCGGGGCGGTTTTTAGCGCCGGGTCGCCATTCCGCGCGCGCATCGCAATACTGCGCAGCGCGCCGATGAACTGGTCGAGCGCCGCCTTGCTCTCGGTCTCGGTCGGTTCGACGAGCATCGCGCCGTGGACGACGAGCGGAAAATAGACCGTCATCGGGTGAAAACCCTCGTCGATCAGCCCCTTCGCGATGTCGAGCGTCGAGAAACCTTCGGCCAGCCCCTTGTCGCTGAACAGCGCCTCGTGCATGCACGGCCCCGATGCCGCGAACGGCGCGTCGAGCACGTCCTCGAGGCTGCGCAGCACATAATTGGCGTTCAGCACCGCATCCTCGGCAACCTGTTTCAATCCGTCGGCGCCGTGGCTGAGGATATAGGTCAGCGCGCGGGTGAACATGCCCATCTGGCCGTGAAAGGCGGTCATGCGGCCGAAGGTCTGCGGATGATCCTCGCCCGCGCTTTCCTCCTCGATCAGGCGAAAACCTTCCGCATGCTTGGTCACGAAGGGAAGCGGCGCGAAGGGCGCCAGTGCTTCGGAAAGCACCACCGGGCCCGAACCCGGCCCGCCGCCGCCATGCGGAGTCGAAAAGGTCTTGTGCAGGTTGATATGCATCGCATCGACGCCAAGGTCGCCGGGGCGCACCCGGCCGACGATCGCGTTGAAATTGGCACCGTCGCAATAGACATAGCCGCCCGCGGCGTGGACCGCGTCCGAAATCGCCTTCATGTCGCGCTCGAACAGGCCGCAGGTGTTGGGGTTGGTGATCATCACCCCTGCGACATCGGGGCCGAGGCGCGCCTTCAAGGCTTCGAGGTTGACGCGGCCCGCCTCGGTCGCGGGAATATCCTCGACGGTAAAGCCAGCGAACGCGGCGGTTGCCGGGTTGGTGCCGTGCGCGCTTTCGGGGACCAGGATGACACGGCGGTCCTCGCCGCGCGCTTCCAGCGCCGCCTTGATGCACAGGATGCCGCACAGTTCGCCATGCGCGCCGGCCTTGGGCGACATCGCGACGCTGTGCATGCCGGTCAGCATGATCAGCCATTCGGCGAGCTCGTGGATGACCGCATAGGCGCCCTGCACCGTTTCCTGCGGCTGCAACGGGTGCGCGTCGGCGAAGCCGGGCATCCGCGCGACCTTTTCGTTGAGGCGCGGGTTATGCTTCATCGTGCAGCTGCCGAGCGGAAAAAGGCCGAGGTCGATCGCGTAATTCTGCCGCGACAGGCGCGTGTAGTGGCGCACCGTTTCGGACTCGCTCAGCCCCGGCAGGCCGATCGGCGCGGTGCGCGCGAGAGCGCCGAGATCGGCGGCGGGCGCCACTTCGTCGAAATCGACGCCGGTGGTTTCGGTCGAGCCGATCTCGAAGATCAGCGCTTCCTCGAGCATCAGCGCGCGGTTGCCGGTGAAGGTCGTTGTGTCATCGGCGCCGCCTGCGGCGGTCAATTCGGGGCGCCAGCCGGCGGGGTTGAGCGCGGTCATGCCAGCACCTCCTTCAGAGCGGCGGCAAAGGCGGCAATATCCGCCTCGGTCACGGTTTCGGTGACGGCGACGACCAGGCCGTTCGCCAGCGCCGCATTGTCGGGATAGAGACGACCGAGCGAAATACCGCCCAGGACGCCCTTTTCGGCCAGCTTGTGGACGACAGGGCGCGCCTCGGTCGGCAACAACAGCGTGAATTCGTTGAAATAGCTGGTGTTCATCACCGACACGCCGGGGATTTTGGCCAGTACAGCCGCGGCGGTCTTTGCACGACCGTGGTTGATCGCGGCGAGCTGGCGCAGCCCCGCTTCGCCGAGCAAGGTCATGTGGATGCTGAAAGCCAGCGCACAAAGGCCTGAATTGGTGCAGATATTGCTCGTCGCCTTTTCGCGGCGGATATGCTGCTCGCGCGTCGACAGCGTCAGCACGAAACCCCGCTTGCCATTGGCGTCGACCGTCTCGCCGCACAGGCGGCCCGGCATCTGGCGGACATATTTGGTTTTGCACGCGAACAGTCCGACATAGGGACCGCCGAATTGCAATCCGACGCCAAGCGACTGTCCCTCGCCGACCACGATATCGGCGCCCATTTCGCCCGGTGCCTTGATCAAACCGAGCGCGACGGGTTCGGTGACCACCGCGATCAGCAGCGCGCCCGCCGCCTCACACGCCGCGGCGAGCGCGCTCATATCGTCGATGCGGCCAAGGATGTCGGGATATTGGACGACAACGCAGCTCGTTTCCTTGTCGATGCTGCTTGCGAGCGCCGCCCAATCGGTCCCGACGTCAAGGCCGGGATCGCCGTCGACCAGCACATCGCCGGTATATTTGGCCATCGTGCGCGCGACACTGCGGTAGTGCGGATGCAGCCCGGTCGACAGCAGTGCTTTGTTCCGCTTGGTAACCCGCCGCGCCATCACGATCGCTTCCCAGCACGCGGTCGAGCCGTCGTACATCGACGCGTTGGCGACATCGGTCCCGAGCAGGCGTGCAACCTGCGACTGGAATTCGAACAGCATCTGTAGCGTGCCCTGCGCGATTTCGGGCTGGTACGGGGTGTAGGCGGTCAGGAACTCGCCGCGCTGGATCAGATGATCGACACTGGCGGGAACATGGTGGCGATAGGCGCCCGCGCCAAGGAAGAACGGACCATCACCCGCCGCGCGATTGCTACGCGACAGCGCCGCCATATGGCGCTCGACCGAGAGTTCACTCGCATGCAGCGGCAGGTCGGCGATCGGCCCGTCGAGCCGCGCGTTGACGGGAACATCGGCGAACAGGTCATCGATTGAAGACGCGCCGATCGTCGCGAGCATCGCACTGCGGTCATCGGCCGTAAGGGGGAGGTAACGCATGAACTACTCCGCAGAAGAATCTGGTTTTTGGGAAAAAAGCTGAACGGTGTCGGCAAGCGTGCCCGAGAAGATCGTCGGCCCAGCATGCGTCGTGCGGACCCAGGGCGCGAGCCATATCCGAAAGCCCGCATCGCGAACGCGGCGGCAAAACGCATAATCGTCGGACAGCAGGGCCTGGGTATCGGGTTCGATCAGCGGACAGAAAAAGGCGGGCACGACTTCACCGACACCATGCGCCTGCCGTTCGGCGGGATCGGGCCGGAACACCAGGTCGGGCAGCGCCGCCGCCATGCCCTCGAGCACGTCGCGGCGGATGAGCATCAGCGCGGTGCCGAGCCGCGCCAGTTCGACCAGATCGTTCATCTGGAAATTCTGGTCGGGGTGCAGGAAATGCAGCGCGAAGTCGCCTGCATAACGCGCGAGATCGGCGGGATTATGTCTTGCCAGCCCCAGTTCGACCGCGCGCGCGACATTGGCCCAATTGGTCATCCGCCGCGGATAGGCACCGCCCAACACACCGCATTCAGGGCGCGCCGCCATCGCCTCGATCAACGAAAACACGTCGTCGGCGGAAAAGTCGATGTCGGCATCGACGAAAAGCATGTGGGTGCAATCGCTGGCCAGGAACATCGCCGCCAGCATGTTGCGCGCGCGCGTGATCGACGGCTGGTAGAGGATGAATTCGAAGCGCACCGAAACGCCCATCGCCTGCGCGCGCAGCGCCAACGCCAGCGCGGCGCGGACATAGGTGCCCTGCGCCCCTTCATAGATGGGCGTCGCCACCATCAGGCGGCAATTGGCAAGGGCGGCGGTGGCGGCGATTGCGTTTCTCCTCCCTCCTGCTTGCGCGAGGGGTCGGGGGAAGGCCTGTTCGAAAGAGAAAGCCTGTCCCCCGACAAGCCCTCCCCTAGCCCCTCCCGCAAGCAGGAGGGGGAATGACTACAGCGCGTCGCAGAAAGCCTTGTACGCGGTCGCGTCCATCAACCCATCGAGCTGGCTCTTGTCGCTGAGCGCAAGGCGGAAGAACCAGCCTTCGCCTTCGGGATCCGAATTGACGAGCGAGGGATCCTCCTCGAGCTGGCTGTTGCCCTCGGTCACGGTGCCGTCGACGGGGGCATAGACATCACTCGCCGCTTTCACCGATTCAACCACCGCGGCATCGCCACCCTGGCTGAGCTCTGCGCCGGTGTCGGGGACTTCGACGAACACGATGTCGCCAAGCTGGCCCTGCGCGAAATCGGTAATGCCGACCGTCGCGACGTCACCGTCGACATCGATCCACTCATGCTCTTCGGTGTAATAACGCGGCATTGATCAAGCTCCTGTTTTACGAACATAATTATGCGGAACAAAGGGCATGGCCGTGACGGTGCAAGCGACCCGTTTGCCGCGCACTTCGGCGGCGACGGCAGTGCCGGGCGCCGATAGCCCGGTCGGCACATAGCCCATCGCGATCGGCGCGCCGACGCTGGGAGCAAAACCGCCCGAGGTCACGATGCCGATTTCGGTGTTGCCGTCGAACAGCTTGGCACCTTCGCGAACGGGCATTTTGCCATCGACAAGCAAGCCGACGCGCTTGCGCGGACTTCCATCGGCAAGATGGCCCAGGATGCGGGCCGCGCCGGGGAAACCGCCTTCTTCGCGGCGGCGCTTGCTGATCGCGAACGCCAGATCGCCCTCGACCGGATCGATCGTCGGATCAAGATCATGGCCATAGAGCGGCAGCCCTGCCTCAAGCCGCAGCGAATCGCGCGCGCCCAGCCCGATCGGCTTGACCTCGTCCATCGCGCACAGCGCATCGGCAAATTCGGTGAGTGCTTCGTTGGGCAACGAAATTTCGAAACCGTCCTCACCGGTATAGCCCGAGCGGCTGATCCCGATCGCATGGCCGTTCCACGTCGCCGGAATAGCCTGCATGAACACCAGGTTCGCAGCTTCGGGGACCAGCCGCGCCAGCGCGGTGACGGCTTTGGGGCCCTGCAATGCAAGCAGGCCATAATCTTCGTTGTGATTGAGCGTGATGTCGTCGGGAAGGTTTTCGCGCAGATGCCCGATGTCTTCCCACTTCACCGCGCCATTGACGACGATGCCGTATTGGTCGCCCTCGTTGGTGATCATCAGATCGTCGAGGATCCCGCCATCCTCGTCAAGCAGCAGCGAATAGCGCATCCGCCCGGGCTTCAGCGCGGAAATATCGCCGGGGACCAGGGTTTCGAGGGCTTCGGCGACCTTGTCGCCCGAAATCAGCAGCTGCCCCATATGGCTGACGTCGAAGAGCCCGGCGTTTTCGCGCACCCACAGATGTTCGGCCATGATGCCTTCATACTGGATCGGCATCCAATACCCGGCGAATTCGACCATCCGGCCGCCCTTAGCGCGGTGCCAGGCGTCGAGCGGCAGTACTTCGGTCGCGGCTTCGATCGCGACGTCTTCGTCCAGCTGTTCGGTTTCGGTCATGTCAGTCTCCCGCGGTTGCACGGCGCATGCGCGGCGGGGTGCCGCGCCTTTCGCCATGCCCCCTCTGTCACGGGAACCTGAGAGTTTTCCTCCGCCGGGATGGCGAAGTTACCCCTTCGGTGGTTCCAGCCGCCCCTGTTTCGGGTAGCCGGAACGCTTTCCAGAGTGTCCGTTCCAGCCTGCGCGGTCCTGCTGACCTGAGAGTTTCCGGGGCGGTTGCTCCTTCGGTGGTGAGGCGCCGGTTGCCCTGCCCTCACGCTCTCCCGCGCGGCCGGTCGAATCCCCTGCGGAACGCGACAGACGCCCGAGCCTTGGCGCTGCCCTTAAACGGAGTCAATCGGCGAGCGCGCGGATCGCGTCGTTTTCGTGGATATGCACGCCCGAACCGCCCTGCCCCGCCAGCCGGGCGATCGCCGCGGCGACCGTCGCACCCGGAATCGAGCGATAGCGACGAAAGGAACCATGCAGCAACGCATCGGCGAGCGGCGCCGCGATTGTCGCCAACCCCTCGCCCAGCCGCGGCGGCCCAGGCCGTTCGCCGAGCAGCAAGCCGGGACGGATCAGGTCGAGCCGGTCGAATCCCAATCCGCGCAGCGCATCTTCGGTCTCGCCCTTGGTCCGCAAATAGAAGTTGCCCGCTTTCGCCGACGCCCCGACCGAACTGACGACGATCACATGCGCCGTCCCACCCTGCCGCGCGCCGCGCGCCACCGACAGGATCAGGTCGTGATCGACGGCGCGGAATGCCGCCTGTGAACCCGCCTGGCGGATCGTGGTGCCAAGACAACATATCAGCACCGCGGGTTTTTCGGCCGCGATGATGTCGGGCCAGTTTTCGGGCGGCGCAACGCGCTCGCTATGATGCGGCGCCAACCCTTCGACCGGGCGCCGCGCAACGACGGTCCCACGCTGGTCCCCAAACGCGTCGATCACAGCGCGTCCGATCAACCCGGTCGCGCCGACGACCAGCGCCTCAGACATGCGCCAGCGCCTCCGGCACCGCGGCGCGTCCGAAGATGTCCGCATAACGGTCGATGGCAAAGCGATCGGTCATTCCGGCTATATAGTCGCCGATATGGCGCACTGTCGCGCATTCTTCGCCGGGCAGCCGCGAAGACCAATCCTCGCCCATCAGTCGCGGATCGTCGGCATAGGCGGCGAACAGTCGCCCGACGACCTGGTTCGCAGCGGCGGCGGCGGCCACCTGTTCGGGATGATGATAGAGATTGGCGTACATGAAGCGTTTGAGTTCGCGCTCCTCCGCCGCAAGCGGGGCAGAAAAGCCGCCCAGCGACCGGCCCGCAGCACGGACCTCGGCGACGCTGGCAACGCCCGCCGCGCTTACATTGGCGGCGGTCGCGGCGATGACGTCGTTGACCATCACGCCGATCTGGTCGCGCACCAGTTCGCGCAGCAATCGGTCGCGCGGCGCGCCGGGGAAGCGCCCCTCGACGGCGCGAAAATTGGCGGCGACGAACGGCTGTTCCATCAGCTGGTCGAGGTCGAGCAACCCGGCCCGCAGCCCGTCGTCGATGTCGTGATTGTCATAGGCTATATCGTCGGCAACCGCCGCGATCTGCGCCTCGAGGCTCGCGTGGCTATCAAGGTCGAGACCGAAATCGCCATCGATCCCGGCGAGCGCCCAGCCGGCGTTCGTCACCGGGCCATTGTGCTTCGCAAGTCCCTCAAGCGTTTCCCACGTCAGGTTGAGCCCGTCGAACAGTGGATAGGGGCATTCGAGCCGCGCGAGCGTGCGCAGCGTGTGGCCATTGTGATCGAAACCGCCATGATCCGCCATAGCGGCCTTCAGCGCATCTTCGCCCGCATGGCCAAAGGGCGGATGCCCGATGTCATGCGCCAGGCACAATGCCTCGGTCAGATCCTCGTTCAATCCCAGCGCGCGCGCGATGCCGCGGCCGATCTGTGCGACCTCGATGCTATGGGTCAGACGAACCCGGTAATGGTCGCCGTCGGGGGCGACGAACACCTGCGTCTTGTGACGCAGACGGCGAAAGGCGATCGAATGGATGATGCGGTCGCGGTCGCGCTGGAAATCGTCGCGCGGACCGCGGACGACGCGGCCCTGCTCGGCATGGCGACGCCCACGGCTTTGCGCGGGGTCGCTGGCGCAATCGGCAACGCTCACTTGATCGGATCGACGGTCTGGCCCGCCTCGCTGTTGAACAGGAAGCCGTCGCCGCCGGCCTTCTTATAGTCCGCCAGCCAATCCTGCGCCGCCTTGCGGTCCTTGAACGGACCGACGAGCAGGCGGCGGGTCTTGCCCCATTCGGCGGTAGAGCCGGACTTACCCTTGAAAACCGCGGGGCTCTTTTTGGCAAACTTGCCGAAGTCTGTCGCAAGCGCCCTGGCGTTGGCGCCGGTCGCGACCTGCACCCAGATGCGCGCCGGATTGGCCTTTTTCTCCGCCGCCTCGGCCTTGGCCTTCACGTCGGCCTCGGCCTTGGCTTTCGCGGCAACCGCATCCTTTTCGCGCTTCGCATCCTCCGCCGCGTCGGCGCGGCGCTTGTCTTCGAGCAATTTGGCGAGCGTGTCGGCGCCGATCGCATTGTCCGGCTGGGTCAATTCCTCGGGCGGAATCTCGATCGAGCCGACTATGTCGGCGAGCGAAGCGAGCGGCGCGGATACCGCGGTTGACGGCACGGCGGCGGTCGACTGCGCCGCTGTTGCGGCGACCGGCGTTCCACCTGTTGTGCCGCGCCCCATATCGGCAATCGAGAACCCCGGGCCGACCGGCTGGGCCGACGGCAACGGGTTCGTCGCGACAGACACCTCCGAAGGCGCGGACGCGGGCGGTACAGCAACCGCTTTTGCCTCCGTCGGGACAACCACCGGGGTGGGCCCGGAGGCGGCGGGGAAGGGATTGTCCGGCGTCGGGCCGGCCTTGACGATCGTCGGCGCCGCGCTGCCTGCGGCAGGAAAGGGATTTTCAGGTGTGGGCCGAGACGACATGGTCGGCGATGAACGCGGCGGGGGTTCAGCCGTCGCGGGCGGCGTCGCGGTGGCGCGCGGCTGAGCATAGGCCGGCCCGATCGGCCGCGTGCTGGGCGTCGGGGTGGGTGCCGCGGCGACCGACGCGGCGGGCGGGCGACTGGCGGCAGCGGTCGTGCGCCGATTCGCCGCCACGGGCGGCGGCGGCGGCGGAGTTGCGGCCGCCACCTGTACCGGCTTGCGCTTCGCCGCGAGCTGGCCATTGGGGAAACGCCCGAAATGCGCCGCCGCGGCCTGCTGCGCCGGATTGAGCCGATCCATCTGGGTCAGATAGGGCAGGATATTCTGCGCCATCGCGGGCGGCATCGTCGCGTTGACGATCTCGCTCGCCTCGCCATTGCGGCCATTCATCGCCAGGATCATCGCGCGCAGCCGCCACGCGCCGCGATCCTGCGCGCGCAGCTGCGGCGTCAACATCTGGATCGCGCGATCAGCTTCGCCGCTGATCCCCAGCGACAGAGCATAGCGCCGCGTCAGCTCGTCATTCGGCGCGATCGACAGCGCCAGCTGGTAATCGCGCTGCGCCGCATCCTGTTGTCCCAGCAAGTCGCGCGCGAGGCCGCGATCCGACAGGAAAACGCGTTCGGGCGCGCCGAGCAGTTGCGCTTCGCCGAAATAGTCGAGCGCGCGGGTCGGGTTTTCCATATGGACCATCGCCGAACCGAGCGCCGCCTTGACCGCACCGTCACGCGGACTCGCCTGTTCGGCGCGGACCAGAAAGCCGAGCGCAGCGCGGTGGTCGTCGAGTTCGATCGACGCCCGCCCGGCGTCGAGCAGCGCGCGCGGGTCGCTGTTGTTGGCGGCGATGCGGGCGAGCGCCGACGACAGCAAGGTCCGCGCCGCGGTACGCTTTTCCATCGCCGCCTTGGTCGCCGCGTCGGGCGGCGTCACCTGCGCGACCGCAGGCGCCGCCACGAGCCCCAGAAGCAACGCGCCGAACGCACCGGCACACAGCCGCGCGCGTGTCGGCCTCGCCGTCATTTTCGCTTGCCGCATGGGCAAATCATCCCGATTTCCGGCCTGCCGTGCCCGATGGACAGCCGTTCGATAGCCCTGTTACTGGTTGTTCTGACGCCCCAGAAAGCGCGGAATATCGACCCCGTCTTCCTTGTCGGCCGCCTCGCCCTCGGGCGCGGTGGCGCCGCGCGACAGGCGCGACATGCGTTCGAACAAAGTGCCGCCGCCCATCGAACGCGCGGGAGCATCTTCGCCAGCGCCCGCGTCGCCGCCCGATGCCGATGCCGCGCGATAATCGGTCGCCGGCGCTTCGGGGGCGTCGAGAACCAGCTCGTCCGCCGTATCGTCATAGCTGGCCGCGACCTGCGACAATTCCATCGGCTCTTCCTCGGCCTGCGGGGCTTCGGCTTCGACCGTATCGCTCAGCGAAAAGCCCGGCGCCGGGTCGCTGGCTTCGTCGGCCTCCACGTCAGCGACGGGTTCTTCCAGGGTGGCGGGTTCGAACGTCTCTTCGGCCACCGGCGCCGGGGTTGCCGCCCGCGCCGGAGCAAAGGAAAAGCTGCGCGTAGCGGGCGAGGCCTGCGCCGCGATTTCGCCATTGCTGTCGATCCCGGTAGCGACCACCGACACGCGGATCTTTCCATCCAGGCTGTCGTTGAATGCGCTGCCCCAGATGATGTTTGCGTCGGGATCGACCAGCTCGCGAATATGGTTCGCGGCTTCGTCGACTTCCATCAGGCGCATGTCCTCGCCGCCGGTAATCGAGATGATGACACCCTTCGCGCCCGCCATCGACACCCCATCAAGCAGCGGGTTAGCGATCGCCTTTTGCGCGGCTTCGAGCGCGCGACCATCGCCTTCGGCTTCGCCGGTCCCCATCATCGCCTTGCCCATTTCGCGCATCACGCTGCGCACGTCGGCGAAGTCGAGGTTGATCAGGCCGGGCATGACCATCAGGTCGGTAATGCCGCGCACACCCTGTTGCAGCACTTCATCCGCCATCGTGAAGGCTTCTTTGAAGGTCGTGTTGGGGTTAGCGACAAGGAACAGATTCTGGTTCGGAATGACGATCAGCGTGTCGACATGATCCTGCAGCTCGGCAATCCCCGAGTCCGCCGACCGCATCCGGCGCGCGCCTTCGAAGGTGAAGGGCTTGGTCACGACGCCGACGGTCAGGATGCCGCGGTCGCGTGCCGCCTTGGCGATGACCGGCGCCGCCCCCGTGCCGGTGCCGCCGCCCATGCCCGCCGCAACAAAGCACATATGCGCGCCGTTCAGGGCTTCTTCGACCTGCGCGATGCTTTCTTCAGCCGCCGCGCGGCCAACCTCGGGCCGCGATCCTGCGCCCAGACCCTGGGTGATCTGCGTCCCCAGCTGGATGCGCCGTTCGGCTGGCGATGCGTTCAGCGCCTGCGCATCGGTGTTCGCCACGATGAAGTCGACCCCCTCGACCCGCGCGGCAATCATGTTCGCGATGGCATTGCCGCCCGCACCGCCGACGCCGATTACCGCAATCCGCGGCTTCAGCTCATCGACCTGCGGCGGGCCAATATTGATGCTCATCAAAAAGTCTCCCTGTAGCGGCGGACAGGTGCCGCTTCCCCAACCTTGCGACCCAAACGAGCGGGTGTCCCGCCGCCCGGTTTTCTCACCCCGCATTGCACTATTGTGACGTGGGAATCACCCAAAAAATTAACCTTTTTTCGCGTTTCACCGCTAAAAACTGCTTTTTAACGCTGCCATCAACCGGTGGAGGATCGAAGTACCCGCCGGGCGATAGACATCTTGCGACATCATCGGCAAATCGCGCAGATCGACCGGGTCCGACGCGGCATAGAGAACCAGACCCGCCAGCGTCGCGAAAGCCGGACCGCTGTGCGCATCGGGCAGGCCGTGCAGCCCGCGCGGCCGCCCGACGCGGGCGGCGCGGCCAAGCGCGCTTTGCGTGTAGTCCGCGATGCCTTTCAGGTCGGCGCCGCCGCCGACGAGCACCACCTGACGCCCGATCGGGCCGACGAAATGCAGGTCTTTCAACGTCCTGCCAATCTCTCCCATCATCGCGTCGAGGCGCTGGCGGATGACCGTGACCAATTGCGCGCGGGTGATGCGCGGGGAATCGCCCGCGGTCGGTGCGCCGGGTTCCAGCTCGATAATCTCGTTATTGTCGCGCGGGCTGGCCGACGCCGAGCCATAAAAGCTTTGTAGTCGCTGGGCCTGGCTGCGCCGGATGCCAAAGGCCGAGGCGATGTCGTCGGTGATGTCGCTCGCGCCGAAGGGCAGCGACGCCATTTCGACCAGCATCCCGCCGGCGTAGAGCGAGACGGTGGTCACCGCGGCGCCAAGTTCGACCAGCGCCACACCCAGGTCGCGTTCCTCGTCCGACAGACACGCCAGTCCCGCCGCGATCGGCGACGCGACCACGGCGTTGACGTCGAGATGCGCCTGCCGCACTGCGGCCTCCAGGTTCCGCACCGGGGCGCCGTCAGCCATGATGATATGGATGTCGACGCCCAGCCGGTCGGCATGGAGGCCGATCGGATTCTTGACCCCGGTCAGCCCGTCGAGCGTATAGAGCGCAGGCTGCGCATGCAGGATCATCCGCCCTTCGGGATCGATCCCGGCGCGCCCCGCGGCGAGCAGGTCGTCGATGTCTTCTTTCTCGATCCGGTGACCGCCGAGTTCGCTTTCGATCGGCGCCACATCGCTGAGCAAGCCGCCCGCCGAAAAGCTGACCCAGACGTCATCGATATTGAGTCCCGCGATCCGTTCGGCCTGTTCGATCGCTTCGCGCACGATATGTTCGGTCTGTTCCATATCGGCGACATAGCCGCGCTGGACACCGCGACTTTCGCGCTGGCCGGTACCGAGCACATGGAGCTGGCCGTCGGCGGTCTGCCCCGCGATCAGCGCGCACACCTTCCACGACCCGACATCGAGCGCGGTGATGATCTTTTCGATGCGCGGCGGGGCCATCGCTTATCCCTTCTCCGCCGCCGCGACGTCGGCGACCGCATCGACCGCGGCGCGCGCTTCGTCGAGTTTTGCGGGCGCCACCTGCCCTTCGTGCGGCAGGCGCAGCACGAAGCGCGCAGGATCGCGCATGTCAAAGCGCAGGATACCGCGGCCGAGCAGGCGATTGGCGCCGTCCATATGCGCAAATTTGGCCAGCGCTGCCTTCGCTTCGGCCTCGCCCTCGGGCAGCGACAGCGTTTCGCCGCTGCGGAAACGCAAATCCCAGCGGCGGTTGCCGACCCAGGTGGCACCAGCCAGTAATTCCTTCAGGCTGCTCGCCTCAGCCAGCAACCGGTCGAGATCCTGTGAACGCTGGTTGGCTTTGGGGCCGATGACCAGAGGCAGATCGGGCATCGTCGCGACCGTCACCGGTTCGAGCACCACGCCCTTGTCGTCGATCAGCGACAGACGATTGTTATGCTGCCAGATCGCCGCCGGGGTCCGCTCGACGATGTCGACGACCAGCGTGTCGGGCAGCCGCCGCGACACCCGCGCATCCTTGATCCAGCCATAGCGCATCAGATCACCTCGCACCCCGTCAAGGTCGACCGCCGCCATCGAGCGGTCCTTTTGGGCGAGCGCGATGTCGTAAACCTTCAGCCGGTCGATGCGGTCGGCGCCGACGACCTCGACCTTCTTGACCTGAAACCCGGCGCGGCCGACCGCCTGCGCCCATTCCTCATGCACCTTGGCGGTCACCCCGGTTGCGTGGGCGCCGATCGCCGCGACGGCAGACAGGCTGAGGCCGATCGTCCAGTTCGCCAGCCGCTGCAGCCGCTGCGGGCTGATCGGCAGCGCGTTGATGATCGCGTTCAGCCGCGACGTCTGCACCTTGCGCCGTTTCTTTGGCGCGCGCGCCGGGCGCCGTGGCGGCGAGCTGCCGCGCTTGATCCGCGTATTACTCATAACGCTTCCCCCACGATGCGTTCGACCAGTTCGGCATAATCCATACCGACCGCCCGCCCCTGTTCGGGCACCAGGCTGAGCGGCGTCATCCCCGGCTGGGTGTTGACCTCGAGCAGGAAGATGCCCGCCAGCCCATGCTCGTCATCCCAGCGGAAATCGGAGCGCGAGGCGCCCTTGCAGCCGAGCAGGCGGTGCGATTGCAGCGCCAGATCCATCATCCGCTGCGCCACATCGGCGGGGACGTCGGCAGGGCAGACATGCTCGGTCAGTCCGTCGGTGTATTTGGCGTCATAGTCATAAAACCCCGACTTGACGCGCAACTCGGTTACCGCGAGCGGGCGGTCGCCGAGCACCGCGACGGTCAGCTCGCGGCCCTTGATAAAGGGTTCGGCGAGCAGCCGGTCGAACTCCTGCCAAGGGCCGACGGCTTCGCGGGCGATCGGGTTGCCGTAATTGCTGTCGTCCCTGACGATCGCCACCCCGACCGACGAGCCTTCGTTGACGGGTTTCAGGACATAGGGACGCGGCAAGGGGTCTATCGAAAAGAGGCTTTCGCTGTCGACCATCGTCCCCGTCGGCATCGGGATACCATGCGGCACGAGCGCCTGCTTCGTCAATTCCTTGTCGATCGCGATGACCGAGGTGACGAGGCCGCTGTGGGTATATTTCAGGCCCATCAGGTCAAGCATGCCCTGCACCGTGCCGTCCTCGCCCGGAACCCCGTGCAGCGCGTTGAACACGACGTCGGGCTTCGCCTCGGCCAGCCGCAGCGCGACATCGCGATCCATGTCGATGCGCGTGACGCGATGCCCGCGGCTTTCGAGCGCGTCGGCGACGCCATTGCCGCTCATCAGCGACACTTCGCGTTCGGCGGACCAACCGCCCATCAGGACGGCGACATGCCACGGACCCCGGCTCATTCCGGCTTACCCACGCGTTGTATCTCCCATTGCAATTCGATGCCGCTCTTCGCCTTTACCCGGCGGCGGACTTCCTCGCCCAGCGCCTCGATATCGGCGCTCGTCGCCTCGCCGGTGTTGATCAGGAAATTGGTGTGCTTCTCACTGACCTGCGCCCCGCCGACCGTAAAGCCACGGCACCCGGCCTCGTCGACGAGTTGCCACGCCTTGTGCCCGTCAGGGTTTTTGAAGGTCGAGCCGCCGGTTTTCGAGCGCAGCGGCTGCGACGCCTCGCGGCTCGCCGAGATGCGGTCCATTTCGGCCTGGATCGCCGCCGAATCGCCCGGGCGGCCGCGGAAGGTCGCGCCGATCACCACGGCGCCATCGGGCAATTCGCTGTGGCGATAAGTATAGCCAAGGTCGGCTAGCGGCAGCGTGCGACGCTCGCCCGAGCGCAGCACGACGTCGGCGTCGATCAATATGTCTTTCACCTCGCCGCCATAGGCGCCGCCGTTCATGCGCACGAAGCCGCCGACCGTGCCGGGGATTGAACGGAGGAACTCCATGCCGGCGATTCCTGCATCGCGCGCGGTCGAGGAGACGAGAATGCCCGACGCGCCGCCGCCGCAACGCAATGTGGTGGCGTCGATCGCCTCGACCTTCGCGAACGCCTTGCCGAGCCGGACGACGACGCCGGGGAAGCCGCCATCGCGGACGATCAGGTTCGACCCGAGGCCGAGCGCCATAACGGGGACGGCCGGATCGAGGTCGCGCAGGAAATCGGTAAGGTCGTCGGCGTCTTTGGGTTCGAAAAGCCAATCAGCGGGACCGCCCGACTTGAACCAGACGAGCGGAGCCAGCGGGGCGTTGGGGGTTAGCTTGCCGCGCACGGTTGGAAGGGTTTCGGTGGCGGTCACAGCACTACCCCTCCCCGTTCGTGTCGAGCGAAGTCGAGACACCCCAAAGGCGTGCACCCACGATGGGCATCTCGACTTCGCTCGATGCGAACGGAAAATGGACGAAGGCAGAGTGGCACTTCATCCGGCCGCCTCCACCGCGCTCGCCAAAACCGCCGCCATCTTGGTGATGTCGCCGGCGCCGAGGCAGATAACCATGTCGCCTGCGCCGAGATCGCCCGCGCGGATTGCGTTGGCGATGCTCGCCGCGAGCGCCCCCGCATCCGCAACGACGCTCGCCTGCCGATGACCACGATCGCGCAAGCCAGCAACGAGCGCGTCCGACGACACACCCTCGATCGGCGCCTCGCCCGCCGCATAGACCGGCAGCGCCAGCACGATGTCGGCGTCGTTAAATGCCTGCTGGAAATCGTCCATATGATCGCGCAGGCGCGTGAAGCGGTGCGGCTGAACCACGCCGACGACGCGCCCCGCGCCGACGCCTTCGCGCGCCGCCGACAGCACGGCGCGGATTTCGACCGGGTGATGCGCATAATCGTCGATCACCGTAACCACACCGCCCTCGACCGCAATCTCGCCGACCTTGGTGAAGCGCCGCTTTACCCCGGCGAAGCCGTTGAAGCCCGAGGCGATCTTGTCGTCCGAGACGCCCATGTGCAGCGCGACGGCAATTGCCGCGAGCGAGTTCTGCACATTGTGGCGCCCCGACATCGGCAAATGGATGCCCTCGATTGTGCGGCTGTTGCCGTCGCGGTCGCGCACCACGACGTCGAAGCGGTTGCCATCGGGGCCGGGCACGACATTGGTCCCGCGCACATCGGCCTGCGCCGAAAAGCCGTAGGTGACGATCCGGCGGTCGCGGATGCGCGGGATGATCGCCTGCACTTCGGGATGGTCGAGGCAGAGCATGGCGGCGCCATAGAAGGGCACATTTTCGATAAATTCGACGAACGCGTCCTTGATCGCGTCGAAGCTGCCATAATGGTCGAGATGTTCGGGATCGATGTTGGTGACGACCGCGATGGTGCCATCGAGGCGCAGGAAGCTGCCATCGCTCTCGTCGGCCTCGACCACCATCCAGTCGCTGGCACCCAGACGCGCGTTCGAGCCGTAATTGTTGATGATGCCGCCGTTGATTACGGTCGGGTCGATCCCGCCCGCGTCGAGCAGCGCCGCGACCAGGCTGGTCGTCGTCGTCTTGCCGTGCGTCCCGGCGATCGCGACGGTCGATTTCAGCCGCATCAGTTCGGCGAGCATCTCGGCGCGGCGGACGAGCGGGATGCGCTGCGCCAGCGCGGCTTCGACCTCGGGGTTGCCGCGCTTCACCGCGGTCGATGTTACCACCACGGCGACGCCATCGACATTCGCCGCGTCATGCCCGATCGCGACCTTGATCCCGCGTTTGCGCAAGCCTTCGATGACATAGCCGTCGGCGATATCGCTGCCCTGCACCTGATAACCCAGGTTGTGCATCACCTCGGCGATCCCCGACATGCCGATGCCGCCGATGCCGATGAAGTGGATGGTGCCGATGTCTGTCGCAACGCCGCGCATCATTCGCCTCCCATGCGCGCCGACGCCATGCCGGTCGCCGCGGCGCGCTGGCCCGACGGAGCGCCGACGCGGATGACATCCATCATCGGCGGCGCGGCAAGCGATTCGACGAGATCAGCAAGATCGCGCGTGGCGTCGGGCAGGCCGCAGCTGGCGGCGCGCGCGGCGGCGTTCTCCAGCGCGCCGGGTTCGAGCGCCATGCGCTGGATCTGCTTGGCGAGTTCGCTGGCGGTGAATTGCGGTTGCGGGATCGAACGCGCGCCGCCCGCCTGCACCATATCGACGACATTATAGGTCTGGTGATTGTCCATCGCGTGCGGATAGGGGACAAAGATCGCGGGCCGCCCGGCGCACGCCAGTTCGGCCACCGTCGATGCCCCGGCGCGCGCGATCACCAGATGCGCCCAACGCAGCCGGTCGGGAAAATCGGCAATATAGGTCGCGCATTCGGCGGCGACGCCCATCGCAGCATATTTGCCCCGCACTTCCTCCAGGTCAGCCTCGCGGCATTGCTGCACCACCTGCAACCGGTCGAGCAGCGCACGCGGCAACATCGCAATGGCGGCGGGGACAACGTCGCTCAGCACCGTCGCGCCCAGGCTGCCGCCGACGACCAGCAGACGAAAAATGCCGTCCTCGCTCAGCGGCGGGAAGCCTTCATCACGGATCGCGATGATTTCGTCGCGCACCGGATTGCCGGTGATGTGTTTCTTCAACTCATGTCCGGCGGGGTAACGCTGGATATTGAGATACGCGACCGCCACCGCATCGACGCGCGGCGCCATCATCCGGTTGACGCGCCCCAGCACGGCATTTTGTTCGTGCAGCACCCGCGGCCGTTTCGTCGTACCCGCCGCTAGCAGGCTGGGCAGCGAAGGATAGCCGCCGAAGCCGACGACGACCGCCGGATCGAATTCGCCGATCAGGCCGATCGCCATCCGCCGTCCCTTGCGGATTGCCAGTGCTGCCTTGAGCCAGCCGAGCGGTCCGCCCGCCACACGGCCAGCGGGCAGCACATGCGTTTCGAGTTCAGCGGGCGCCCCCGGAATGCGCAGACCGCGATCATCGCTGACCAGCGCGACGCGGTGGCCGCGCGCGATCAGTTCGCCCGCGAGGGCATAGGCTGGCAGCATATGTCCTCCCGTCCCACCGGCGGCGAGAAGGAAGTGGCGCGTTGCACTCATAGTCGGGCAGTCATTTCTTGTTCCAGTTGCGGGTCATCGACACCCGCGCCGCATAGGGGTTTCGCCGGGTCAGCGACAAGAGCAAACCCATGCCGATCGACAACGCGATGAAGGACGAACCGCCGTAGCTGATGAACGGCAAGGTCATCCCCTTCGACGGGAAAATCTGGGTGTTCACCGCCATGTTGATCACCGCCTGCCCACCGAACTGTGCGATCAGCGCCGCAACCGCCAAAATCAGGAAACTGTCCTCTTCGTCGAGCAGGCGCACGAGCACTCGCACGATGATCGCCAGATAAAGGATTGCGATCGCGATGCACGCGATCATCCCGAATTCTTCGCCGATGACCGAGAAAATATAGTCGGTATGCGCTTCTGGCAGCTGGAATTTCGCCAGCCCTGCCCCCGGCCCGGTGCCGATCAACCCGCCCGCGGTCAATGTCGCATGCGCCTTGTCGACCTGAAAGCTGTCACCCTCGGCGAACAGCCAGATGTTGATGCGCTGCTGCGCCACGGGATAGAAGAAATAGGCGAGGACAATCCCGACGACACCGGTCGCCGCCAGCATCCCCATGATCCGCATCGACAGCCCGGCGACCAGCACCAGCACCAACCAGGTCGCCGCAAAGATCACCGTCTGCCCCAGATCGGGCTGGCCCATCAGCAGCATCGCAATCACGCCGGTCAGGACAAAGCTGAGCGGCACGACGGGCAGGCTCTGGTCGTGAAGGCGCAGCGACAATATCCACGCCAGCGACACGGCGAAGAAGGGCTTGAGAAATTCCGATGGCTGCAACCGGAAAACGCCGCCGCCAATCCACCGCTGCGCCCCGTTGACCGTCGTGCCGAGCAGCGGCACCAGGAACAACAGGATCAGGAAGGCGACGGTGCCGTAAATGGCAAAGCGGCGCGCTTGCGCCTTGGGCAGCATCGATACGCCCAGCATGACGGGCACCCCGACAATCACCCACATCAGCTGGCGATAGAAATAATAAAGCGGGTCGAGCGACGCGGTCGTCGTGGACAATTTCTGCGCCGCGACCGGCGACGCCGCGGCGACCGCAACCAGCCCGATCGCGACCAGCATCGACACAAGGAGCAGCAGGACGCGGTCGATTTCCCAGAACCACAGCCCCAGTGGGGTGCGGTCGGCGCGGCTGAGGCGCGGGCCGCGGCGCTTGACCGGCCGCGTCGCCGCGATCACCGGTCGTTCGGTCGCGCTCTCCATATTGTCCATTCCCCCGCTCATGCCCCAAGCGCCGCGACAAGTCCGCGAAAAACATCGCCGCGCTGCTCATAATCCTTGAACTGGTCGAACGAGGCGCAGGCGGGCGACAGCAAGACGATGTCGCCGGGCCGCGCCGCCGCCGCCGCATGCGCGACCGCGGTTGCCATGTCACCGGACCGATCAACCGGGATCGCATTGCCGATTTCGGCAGCGAAACCCTCCATCGCATCGCCGATCAGATACGCCTGCTTTACATGCCCGAACCAGGGACGACACGCGGCCAGCCCGTCGCCCTTTGCCTGCCCCCCGGCAATCCAGTGCAAACGCTGGTCCGGCGCCAGCGGAAATGCCGCCAGCGCCGGTGCAGCGGAAGCCGCGTTGGTAGCCTTGCTGTCATTGAACCAGCGGACCCCCCCGACTTCGCCGACCAATTCCATACGATGCGGCAGCGACCGGTAGGTCGCGAGGCCGCGCTCGATCGCTTCGTCGTCCAATCCCAGCACCCGGCACACCGCGATCGCGCAGACGGCGTTCTGCGCATTGTGCGGGCCTTGCAGCGCGGGCCAGCGGGCCTGATCGACCGGGTCGATATCCCTGCCCGACACACGGTGCAGCCGATGGTTGATCCGCCCCGCAATCATCTTTGACGGATCGTCATCGACCGCGACGATCGCGACCTGATCGCGGTGCTGAAGCGAAAACAGTCGCGCCTTCGACGCCGCATAGCCAGTAAACCCGTCATAACGGTCGAGATGATCGGGGCTGAGGTTCGTCAGCACCGCAACATCGCACGCCAGGCTGTGCGACAGGTCGATCTGGTAGCTCGACAGTTCAAGCACATAGACCCCGGCGCCATTTTCATTTGGGGCCAACGCATCGCGAGACAGTATCGGCAGCCCGATATTGCCGCCCATCAGCGACGGCACCCCGGCGCTGTCCAACATATGGTGGATCAGCGCGGTGACGGTCGATTTGCCGTTGGTGCCGGTGATGCCGACGACCCGGTGCGGCGGCAGGTCGCCGCGCGCCTCGGCAAACAGTTCGACGTCGCCGATCACCGGGACATGCGCCTCGCGCGCATGCGCCGCGATAGGGTGGCGGTTGAGCGGCACACCTGGCGACACGACGACCCCGGCAAAACCGATCAGGTCGATCTCCAACGGATTGCCGATGTCGGCGCCCAGCGCCATCGCATCGTCGCGCGCTTCCTCGCGGTCGTCCCACGCGGTGACGCCGGCACCGCTGGCGACGAGCGCCTCGACCGTCGCCAGCCCCGAGCGCGCCAGCCCCAGCACCGCATAGCGGCGACCGGCAAAGGCGCGCGAGGTAATCACCGCAGTTTCAAGGTCGCGAGTCCCGCGAGCGCAAGGACGATCGACACGATCCAGAAACGGATGACGACAGTCGATTCGGGCCAGCCCAATTGTTCGAAATGATGGTGGATCGGCGCCATGCGGAACACCCGCCTGCCGGTGCGCTTGTACCAGAACACCTGGATGATCACCGACAGTGCCTCGACCACGAACAGCCCGCCGACGAGCACCAGCACCAGTTCGTGCTGCGCCGTCACCGCGATCGTCGCGAGCGCCCCGCCCAATGCGAGGCTGCCGGTATCGCCCATGAACACCGCTGCGGGGGGGGCGTTGAACCACAGGAATGCCAGGCAGGCGCCGATGATCGCTGCGGCGAACACCGCCAGTTCACCCGCCCCCGACACATGCGGAATGCCAAGATAACCGGCGAATTTCACATTGCCCGACAGATAGACGATGACGAGGAAGGTCAGGCTGGCGATAATCACGGGAAAGGTCGCGAGTCCATCGAGCCCGTCGGTCAGGTTTACCGCATTGCCGAAGCCGACGATCAGCACCATCGCAAAAACATAATAGAGTGGTCCGAGCTCGAGCACGACGCCGCTGAAAAACGGCAGATACAGGTCGGTACCGGTGCGCGACACGATCAGGAATACTGCCACCCCGGCGATCAGAAACTCGATCAGCAGGCGCACCCGCCCCGGAATCCCACGGTGGCTGGCCTTGGTCACCTTGTCGAGATCGTCGAGGAAACCGACAACGGCAAAGCCGCCAGTGACAAAGATACACGCCCACACGAAGCGGTTCGACAGGTCCATCCACAGCAGCGCCGAAATCATCAGCGAGATAAGGATCATCAGCCCGCCCATCGTCGGCGTGCCTTTTTTGGCCAAGTGGCTTTGGGGTCCGTCCTCGCGGATCGGCTGTCCCTTCCCTTGCCGCATCCGCAGCATCAGGATGAAACGCGGCCCGATCCAGAGGCCAATTATCAGCGCGGTGGCAACCGCCGCGCCCGAGCGGAAACTCAGGTAGCGAATGAGGTTCAGAACCCCCGGAAAGCCCAGCCATTCCGCCAGCCAGTAAAGCATCAAAATTCCCCGTTGGTCAGCGCGGTCACCAGATGCGACAGGCCGACGCTGTTCGACCCCTTGATCAGCACCGTGTCGCCGGGACGGATCAAGTCGCCTAGCCGCGCTTTGGCGGCCGAATGGTCGGCGACATGCGCGAAATCGATGCGGCCCTCAAGCGCCTTTGCCAGCGGCGCCATCTCGCCGCCGACGAGCAGGGCGAATTGCACTCCGGCTGCGACGAGCGGAGCCGCGAGCGCAGCATGATACGCTAGGCCGTCGGCGCCGAGTTCCTTCATCGCTCCCAAAACCGCGATCCGGCGCTCGCCCGATTCGCTGCCGAGCTGACCGATCGTCGCTGCCATCGAGGCGGGGTTGGCATTATAACTTTCATCGATCAGCAGGATGTGCCCGCCACCGAACGGCACGCGATGGCGCGCGCCGCGTCCCGCAAGCCCCGCCATTTCGGCAAAGGCCAGCCCCGCCGCGGGAAGGTCACCGCCGACCGCCTTGACCGCCGCGAGCACCGCCAGCGAATTGGATACCCAATGCGCCCCGGGCTGCGCGATGGTGAAGCACAGCAGCGATTCCTGAACCTGTGCGGTGACGAGCGAACCGCCCTGCCCGTCGGGCAACCAGTCGACGGCGCGAACATCGGCATCGGCGCCGAGACCGAAACTGATGACATGCGCCGCATGCTGCTCGGCCTTGGCGCGCAGTCGTGCATAATGCGGACTGTCGAAGGGGACGATCGCGGTGCCGCCCGGCTCCAGCCCTTCGAAAATCTCGCCCTTCGCGTCGGCGATGGCTGCTTCGCTGCCGAAAAACTCCATATGCGCCGGGGCAATGGTGGTGACAATCGCGACGTGGGGGCGCACCATGCGGGTCAGCGCCGCCAGCTCCCCGGCGTGATTCATCCCCATTTCGAACACCCCGAAATCGGCGGTCGATGGCATGCGCGCCAGGCTGAGCGGCACGCCGACATGGTTGTTGTAACTTTTGACCGAGCGGTGCGCCTTGCCGGGACGGAAGCGGTCGAGCGCCGCGAACAGCGCTTCCTTCGTCCCCGTCTTGCCCGCCGATCCGGTCACCCCGATGATCCGCCCGTGGCTTCGCGCACGCGACGCGGTCCCCAGCGCGTTCAACGCCGCGGAGCTGTCGGCGACGCGGACATGCGGATGGTCGATGGCGGTTTCGCAGACGATCCCCGCGGCGCCCGCCGCGATCGCCTTGTCGATGAACTTGTGCCCGTCGGTCGCCTCGCCGCGCATCGCGACGAACAGGTCGCCGGTCGTCACCTCGCGCGAGTCAAAAGCGACGCCGTTTGCGGTGAAATCGGCGCTCGCGGTGCCGCCGGTCGCACTGGCGATGGCGCGGGCGGTCCACAGCGGGTTCATGCCGCACACTCGCGCGCGACCGCAACGTCGTCGAAAGGAATGACGCGCATGTCGGCGCCCGCGCCGACGATTTGCCCCTGCTCATGTCCCTTCCCCGCGATGCAGACGATGTCGGCGGCGCGCGCCTCGGCAATCGCCGCCGCGATCGCGGCGCGGCGGTCGCCGATGACCTGCGCGGTCGGCGCACCCGCCGCAATCGCAGCGCGGATGACGACAGGATCTTCGCCGCGCGGGTTGTCGTCGGTGATAAACAGTACGTCGGCCTTGGCCGCGGCAACTTTGCCCATCTCAGGCCGCTTCGCCTGATCGCGGTCGCCGCCGGCGCCGAACACCAGGATCAGCCGCCCGCTTGCATGCGGGCGCAACGCATCGAGCGCCGCCGCGATCGCATCGGGGGTGTGCGCATAATCGACATAGACCGGCGCGCCCGCCTTGGTGATCGCCGCGCGTTCCAGTCGTCCGTGCACCGGCTGGAGCCGTGCCAGATTGCCCAGCGTCTGCGCGACATCGCCGCCCGTCGCGATGACCAGCCCTGCAGACACCAGCGCATTGGCGACCTGATAGGCCCCGATCAGCGGCAGATCGACCTTGTGGGTCCGATCGCCCGCCGCGATGACCAGCGACTGGCCGAGCTGGGTCGGTTCGCGCGACACGAGGCGCAGCGTCTCACCCTGCGTCCCGACGGTCAGCAGCCGGATGCCCCGCGCTCTGACCGTGTCGATCACCCGCGCCGAATATTCGTCGTCGGCCCACACGATCGCCGCGCCGTCCACGTCGATCACCTCGGCAAACAGGCGCAGCTTGGCGGCGAGATAGGCCTCCATCGTGCCATGATAGTCGAGATGATCGTGGCTGAGGTTGGTGAACGCCGCTGCCTTTACCGGCAGCCCTTCGGTACGATATTGGTCGAGGCCGTGGCTCGACGCCTCGAACGCCGCATGGCTGACCCCTTCGGTCGCCAATCCCGACATATTGCTGAGGAACGTGACGATGTCGGGCGTCGTCAGCCCGGTCGAGGCGCTGTCGTTCGACGTCGTGATGCCAAGCGTGCCGATCGACGCGGCATGAAACCCCGCCATCCGCCACAACTGACGCGTCATTTCGACGGTCGAGGTCTTGCCGTTGGTTCCGGTCACCGCGACGCAGGTTGCGGGAAAGCGGTGAAAAAAGCGCGCCGCGATATGGGCGAAAGCACGGCGCGGATTGGCATCGGCGACATGCACCGCGCCCTCGACACGGGCTTCGGGCCGCGCGACGACCGCAATCGCCCCAGCTTCGATCGCCGCCGAAATAAAATCCTCACCGTTGAATTTTTCGCCAACGAAGGCGCCGAACACGGTCCCCGGCGCGACCTTGCGATGATCGATGGCAAGCCCGGTGACCACCGGGTCGGTGCCCGCACCCCCTTGATCCCCCGTCAGCGCGGACAGGCGCATTATTCGTCTTCCCCGTTTCTCCACAGCAGCGGGGTAAGTTCGGACACATCGACATCGCGGCTTTCGTCGGGGAAGACGCCGAGCATCGGACCGGCGCGCGTGACGACCTTGCTGACCACCGGCGCCGCGGTCCAGCCTGCGGTGCGCTGGCCCGAACTATAGGCATTGCCCTTCGGCTCGTCGATCATCACCAGCACGACATAGCGCGGATTGTCCATCGGGAAGGCGGCGGCAAAGGTCGCGACGACCGAGCTGCGGCGATAGCCGCCCGCGCCCGGCTTTTCGGCGCTGCCGGTTTTGCCGCCGACGCGGAAACCAGGGGCTTCGGCCTTTTTGCCGGTGCCGTCCGACACGATCAGGCGCAGCAACTGGCGCATCCGCGCGCTGGTTGCGGCCTTGAATACGCGGCGGCCCTTTGGCGGCGCCTGATCGCCCAGCTTGGTGGTCGTCGCAGGGCGATAGATGCCGCCGTTGACGAGCGCGGCATAGGCGCTGGCGAGATGGAGCGGGGTCACCGCGATGCCGTGGCCATAACCGGTGGTCATCGTGGTCAGACGGCCCCAATCCTTGGGCCACAGCGGAAAGGCGCGCTCTTTCAGGTCAATCTTGGGCCGCGTATTGAAATCAAGCTTTCGGAACATCGCTTCCATATTTTCGCGCCCCAGTTCGTCGGCGATGCGCGCGGTGGTGATGTTCGAGCTGTGGATCAGCGTTTCAGGGACGTTGAGCCAGCGATTCGAGGGATGGCTGTCGCGGATGCGGAAGCCTGCGATCGCCAGCGGCGCCGTGGCGTCATAGCGGCGTGCCATGCTGGTGACGGTGCCGGCGTCGATAGCAGCGGCGACGGTCAGCGGCTTGAAGGTCGAACCCAGTTCATAAAGATTATGCGTCACGGCGTTGCGCCGCGCCGCCATATTCTCCGGCACCAGCTTGTTCGGATTATAGGTCGGCAGCGACGTCATCGCCGCAATCTCGCCGGTGTGGACGTCGAGGATGATCCCCGCGCCGCCGATGGCTTCCAGGTTGGCGACCGCCGAACCCAGTTCGCTTTCGAGCACGCCCTGCACCCGCGCGTCGATCGACAGCGCCAGCGGTTCGCCGCGCGTCGCCTTGTCGATCAGGCGGCTGTCGAACGCACCTTCGGCGCCGGTGACGCCATGCCCCGCGGCGTCGGTGAACCCCAGCACATGCGCGGCGAGGCTCAACTGCGGATACAGCCGTTCCTTTTCGCGCGGAAAATCGAACCCGACGTCGCCGATCGCGTTCACCGCCGCGACCTGATCGGGCAGCGCGCGGCGGCGGATATAGGTCGGGCGCGGCCCGCTGACCTTGGCCAACAGCTCGGCGCGCGACATATCGGGAAAAATCTTGTGCAACTCGTCGGCCAAATATTGCCGGTTGTTGAGCAGCTTGGCCGGCACGACGCGGATCGAATAGCCGTCGATCGTGCGCGCCAGCGGGATGCCGTTGCGATCGACGATGTCGGCGCGCGCCGGCAGGAAGGCAGCCGACGCCGACCCACCCCGCGACGCGGTGTCGAACATCGCGAAATAGAGCAGCCGCATCGACACCAGAAAAAATGCCGCCATGAACAGCAGCATCAGGATCATCAGGCGCTGCTGCGCGGTCAGCAATATCTGCTGCCGCACCCCAGCGGTGCGCACCCGGGTCGGACGGACGACCAGCGTGTTCATCGGGCGGGCTTCCCTCCTGCGGCTTCGGCGGCGGCGGCGCGCTTCAGATCGGCGAGCGTCGATTCGGCAAGCAACTGATCCTCGATCATCTTCAATTGTTCGCGGCGACGGGTGGGCGCCATCCGCGGCGCGCTGTCGCTACGAATGCCCGTCTCCGCTTGCGCCAGCACCACCGGCTTGGCCGCAGCAGGCTTCGCTGCAACCGGGCTTTCCTTCGGCGCTTCGGGGACGGCAACCGGCGACACCATCGCCATCAGCACCGGTGCGACCTCGTTGGCGCCGCGGGCGCGCGGCAGGCGATCGAGCGAGGCCAACTGGCGCTCGCTTTCCAGATACTGACCGGCGCCGGGCGCCGAATAGCCGAACGTATCGGCGTTCCACTGCTCCAGCTGGCGCATCGAGGCGCGCACGGCGAGTTCGGATTCGAGATAGCGGATATTGTCGCGGCTGCGCTCGATCTGCTTTTCGATGCGCGTCAGTTCGCTGCGCGTCGCCGCGACTTTCAGCGACACGGGATAGAGCATCATTGCAAAGATGAGCACGAGCAGGACCAGCCCGATGCCCTGAAGTTTGCGCGCCGCCATCAGCATGAGATCGCCTCCTTCATCGTGGATTCGCCAGGCCAGGCGGGAGCTGCGGTGCGCACCGCGCTGCGCAGCGTTGCCGAACGGGCGCGCGGGTTGCGTGCCTCTTCGGCTTTGCCCGGCCGCACCTTGCGCGCCGGGGTCTGGAACGACGGAGCGTGCGCGGCCGCTGCGGCGGCCGGACGATGACGTGACCCGCCCGAATCACCACCGCTGCGCTCGCGCAGGAAATTCTTCACGATGCGATCTTCCGTGCTGTGAAAGCTGACCACCGCAAGCCGGCCGCCGGGACGCAAAATGCGTTCCGCAGCGGCCAAGCCGGCGACCAACTCGTCGAGTTCGGAATTGATGTGGATGCGGATCGCCTGAAAGCTTTTGGTCGAGGGATCCTTTGGTGCGCCGGGCGGGTGGCGCAGCGCCTTGCGGATCACCGTCGCCAGCTCGGCGGTGCGGCTGAGCGGGCGCGCCGCGACGATCGCGCGCGCGACGCGGCGCGACTGGCGTTCGTCGCCATAGTGAAACAGCACGTCGGCAATCTCTGCCTCGTCGGCGCGGTTCAGCCATTCGGCGGCGCTTTCGCCGTCCTGCGCCATCCGCATGTCGAGCGGGCCGTCCTTCTGGAACGAAAAGCCGCGCTCGCCTTGGTCGAGCTGCATCGACGACACGCCGATGTCGAAGGTGATGCCGTCGACCGCGTCGATCCCGCGTTCGGCCAGCAGCCGGTCGATGTCACCGAAACGGCCGTGGATCAGCGTCAGCTTGCCGCCAGCCTCGGCGACCAGCGCCCGCCCGTCTGCGATCGCATCAGGATCGCGGTCGCAGGCGACGACGTCGGCGCCCGCGGCGAGCATCGCGCGGGTATAGCCACCGGCGCCGAAGGTCGCATCGACATGCCGCTCGCCCGGCACGATGGCGAGCGCGGCAATCACTTCGTCGCGCAGCACCGGATCGTGGCGCGGGTCACGGGGCAGCTCGGCGGAAAGTTCGCTCATTTGCGCCCCTTCCCTTTTGTCGCATCCCACGCCGCGGCCAGCCGCTGCAACACTGGATCGGCGTCGGCGCATTCGGCGAGCGTCGGCAGCCACCAGATTTCGAAGCGGCGCCCCGACCCGACAAAGGCGGTCGCACCGGCGTCCCCGACGCGGTCGCGGTGGGTGAAGCCGGGCAGGAAGCGCCCGCTGTCGTCGAGCGCGTAGGCGTCGGTATAGCTGAAGCGCTTCTTGAACTCGGCGTCTTCGTCGAAGTCGATGTTGCGCGAGCGAGCGGTATCGCGATCACGTTCGATTTCGCCGTTCAACCGGTCATATTGATCGTGGCCATAGGCGACGAGGCAGGGCAGCTTTTCGTGAAAGCCGACCCAAAGCACACGCTGGCCGTCCGCAGTGAGGGGCACATTGTTGCGGAACTGAGAGGGGACGGCGATGCGTCCCTTGCCATCGATCGCGGCGAAGCTGGTTCCCGCATACTGGCCGGGCGTCACAATCGCCATCGATCTGCCCCCCGTATGCGCCACCGGGCAATACTTCCCTGACCCCAGAATCGCATGATTCCAGCTGGTTCGGTGTCGGCGGAGATTGCCCCTCTCCGATTCCTGACTATCAACTATAGATCGGGGTGAAAAGGGGTAATTTAGGGTGAAATAGGGAATCTAACCCCTATTTGCCGCAAAATGCCCAAATAGACGGTCGAATTGCGGTCGGCGCACGTGTTGACGGCCGCGCGGCGCAGCCCGATCGACACAAAATGGGACGAAAGACGCACCTCAATCGGCGCGGGTGCGAATCCACAGCGGGTGCAGGACAGCGACTCCGGCGCCGGGCCACAGCCGCGCCGCCAGCCATTCGATCGTGTCGGCCCGCCGCAGATGATCGGCGCCAGGCACCAGCGGCGACCATAAAGGCGCAAACAGCAAGTCGGCGTCGCCCACCAGCCACGCCTCCCCCGCGCCGATCCGGCAGTGCGCGATGCGGCGATCGGCAACGGCACGGCACGTGGGCGGCAGGCGCTCGAACGCGCCCGCGCTCGACAGGCGCAGCCGCGCGCCGCCCACATCGACCGCCCGCGCTTCATTGTCATCGACGGGCGCGGCACCCAGCGTCACCCCCCAATGATCCAGCAGCGGGGTGAGCAGGCTGGTCACCGGCGGATTGCGCGGATCGCCGAGCGGGTGGCGCGTCGGCCAGCCCGACAGCGCGTCGGCCAGCACGACCGCTTTGCCGCCGCCGCGGACAAAAGCGTCGATCGCCACCAACTCCCGCGGCGCGAGTGCGCGCGGGTGCGCGATCAGCAAGGCGCCGCGCAGCGGTGGCACCGGATCGACAAGACTGTCGCCCAGCGCCAACGGCCCCAGTGCTTCAAGCCGCCTTAGCGCCGGATCGTCGTTTGCGCCCTCGGCGATCATGGCGGCGATACCGCCGCTGCCGGGCCAGCGCAGCGGCAGTCCGGTCAGCATCGTAACCGCAGGGGTTTGAGCCGCAGCGGCAGCGGGCCGATAGAGCGACGCGAGCAGCATATGTCCGGCCGCGAACCAACCGGTGACCAGCAGCAGCGCGGCGAGCCAGGACAAAAGCCGCGTCCGCGGGTGCCATTGCACCATCCTGTCGGCCGCAAGGCCCACTGCCGCCCCCGCCGCCAACGCCAGCGCCAGCTGGAGCCACGCCGCCGATCCCGCCAGGACGGTGCCGAGCAGGGCTTGGGCGAGCGCAAGAATGACCAGCGCAAGCACCAGCGTGCGCCGCCGCAATGCGACTGCTTCGCCCCGATGCCAAGCGGCGAGCAGCAACATCGGCACTGCAAGGATCGGCAGCGCCAGCGCTGGATCGATGCGGCCCAGCAGCGCCTGCCCGCCGCCAATCCAAGCCAGCAGCAACGCGAGCGCGGCAATCGAGGCGGCGCGCACCAACGGGCGGCGCGACACATGCATTAGGGGTTGGATTTGCGCGCGCGCTGAAGGGTGGGATCGGGTTCCAGGTCGGGAACGGTCGCGGGCGATGGCGCCGCCTGCGGCACCTTTACCGGCGTCTCGGCATTTTCGTCCTTCGACGACGGGGACACCGGCTGGACGCCCAGTTCTTCGAGCGGCGCGCCGCTGCCCTGCTCTTCGCCGGGCATCTTGATTTCAGCCGAAGCTGCTGCGTCGCTCGCGACATTTTCGCGGGCGCGATCGCCGATCAGCCCGGCCATGCCGACAAGCAACAACACCGTCAGCACCCCGGCGATGCCGATCTGCAACCGTCGCATCGTGTCGTTTACGGGAGCCGGGGCCGGCGCCACCGGCGCCGCATTCTTGTCGATCCGCATATCGGTCATCGCGCTGCCTCCGCCAGCCCTTTGCTCGCCAGCCACTCGGGGTTGTAGAGCGTCGACAGATAACGGAACCCGCTGTCGCACAAGATGGTTGCAATGCGCTTGCCCGGGCCGAACTGCCGCGCCAGGGCGATCGCCCCGGCCACATTGATCCCCGACGACAGCCCCAGGCACAGCCCTTCCTCGTCGAGCAGTTGCCGTACAACCTTCAGCCCTTCGGCGTCCGAAATGCGAAACTGGGTGTCGATCGGCGCGCCGTCGAGGTTGGCGGTGATGCGGTTCTGGCCGATCCCCTCGGCGACGCTCGTCCCTTCGGCCTTCAGCTCGCCGCACTGATAATAATTATACAGCCCGGCGCCATGCGGGTCGGTCAGCGCGATGACGATGTCCGGATTATGCGCCTTCAGCCCCAACCCGGTCCCGGCGATGGTGCCGCCGGTCCCCGCGGCGCAGGTGAAGCCGTCGATTCGTCCACCCATTTGCTCCCAGATTTCCTCGGCGGTGCCCATCACATGCGATTTGCGGTTGGCGATATTGTCGAACTGGTTGGCCCAGACCGCATTGTCCGTCTCCTCGGCAATGCGGCGCGAGGTGTGGACGAAATGGCCAGGGTTGGCGAAGGGCGCGGGCGGCACGAGCACCAGCTCGGCGCCCAGCGCCCGGATCGTCGCCATCTTCTCGGCGCTCTGGTTGTCGGGCATGACGATGATCGTCTTGTACCCCAGCGCGTTGCCGACCAGCGCCAGCCCGATACCGGTGTTGCCCGCCGTTCCCTCGACAATCGTACCGCCGGGTCGCAGGCTGCCGTTCGCCTCGGCGTCGCGGACGATATAGAGCGCGGCCCGGTCCTTCACCGAACCGCCGGGATTGGCATATTCGCATTTACCCCAGATTTCGCATCCGGTGGCGTCGCTCGGTCCCTTCAGCAGCACCAGCGGGGTGTTGCCGATCAGGTCGAGGCTGTTTGCAGCTATAGTCATGCGTCCGATCTAAGGCCGCGCCCGCAGCCTCGCAAGACAGCTTCGCTTGGCCCGGCAAAGATCGGACTTCGTCGACCAACAGGCATCGCCGTCCGACCAACGGCAATCCGCGTGGCCTACAGGGCTTGTCATTGTAACAGTATATCATTACTGGACCCTGCACAGGTCGCCATAGAACAGGACTTTCTCCCTCATGCGTTTGCTTTGCTCCGCCGGTTTTTCCCTCGCTATCTTTCTCGCCGCGCCCGCCTTTGCGCAGGACCGTGCCGCCGCAGGCAGCGATGACGACATCCACACCGGCGACCCGATCATCGTCACCGCGCCCTATGTCCGCAGCCTGGACATCCTTGGCAATGTGTCGGTGCTGGAGGGCGACGAGCTGGCGCGCGACATTCGCGGCCAGATCGGCGATACGCTGACGCGTCAGGCCGGCGTATCGGCGACCAGCTTTGCCCCCGGCGCCTCGCGCCCGGTACTGCGCGGCTTTTCGGGCGAGCGCGTCCGCGTCCTGACCGACGGCATCGGGTCGATCGACGTGTCGAACACCTCCGCCGACCACGCCGTCACCATCGACCCGCTGACCGTGGAGCGCATCGAAATCCTGCGCGGCCCCGCGGTGCTGCTGTTCGGCAGTCAGGCGATTGGTGGCGCGGTCAATCTGTTCGACCGCCGCATCCCGCGCAAGGTACCGACCGATCATGCCCATATCGATGCGATCGGCGGCTATGCGACCGCCGCCGACGACCGCAATATCGGCGCCTCGCTCGACGTCGCGCTGACCCCGAATATCGTCGCGCATGTCGATGGCAGCTGGCGCAAGACCGGCGACGCGCGCTCGGGCGGTTTCATCTTTGCGCCCGCGCTGCGCGCCGAACTGCTTGACCTCGCCGCGGAAGAGGCTGCCGAAGGCCATGCCGACGAAGCTGCCGAATTGACCGAACAGGCCGGGTCACGCGGCAAGATCCCGAATACCGCCAGCGAAACCTGGACCGCTGCCGGCGGTCTGTCGCTGATCAACGACGGCGGCCAGCTGGGCATTTCGGTCAGCTATTTCGACAGCAATTACGGTGTCCCCAGCCGCCCCGGCACCGAACATCACCATGAAGAAGGTGAAGAGGAAGGGGAAGAAGAGCAGCATGGCGAGGCCCCGGTGACCATCGGCCTGAAGCAATGGCGCGCCGATTTGCGTGGCGAAGTCGAGCTGGGCGATGGTTTCTTCGACAAGCTGCGCCTGCGCGGCGGCTATGCCGATTATGAGCATACCGAGTTCGAGGGCGACGAGGTCGGCACCGTCTTTACCAACCAAGGCGTTGAAGGACGGCTGGAACTGGCACAGAACGACCGTGGCGGCTGGCGCGGCGCCAGCGGCGTCCAGTACAGCCACCGGGATTTCAACGCGATCGGTGCCGAAGCGTTCGTTCCGCGCAACCTGACCGACCAGTTCGCGCTGTTCACCTTGCAGGAATGGACGCTGGGCTCGCTCGGGATCGAGGCCGCGGCGCGATATGAAGCCACCAATGTGAAAGCGCCGACGCTGGGCATCGCGCGCAGCTTTGACACCTTTTCGGGGGCGCTCGGCGCCAATTATGAAATCACCGACGGGGTGAAATTTGGCGTTTCGGTCGCCCGCGCAGTGCGCGCGCCATCGGCCGAGGAGTTATTCTCGAACGGTCCGCATATCGCGACCCAGTCGTTCGAGGTCGGCGACCCGAACCTGAAACGCGAAGCGAGCTGGGGGGCGGAGGCGTCGTTCAAGCTCAAGACCGACGCGCTGAACCTCAGCCTATCGGCCTATTCGAACTGGTTCGACGATTTCATCTTCTCGAACGCGACCGGCGCCGAAGAGGACGACTTGCCCGTCTTCCAATATTTTCAGCGGAACGCCCGCGTCTGGGGTTTCGAGGCCGAGGCGAGCGCCCGGCTGGCACAGATCGGCGGCTTCAACATCGTCGGCGACGTCGTGGCCGACATGACGCGCGCGAAGATCAAGGGCGGCGATCATGTCCCGCGCATCCCGGCGATGCGCGTGCTGGGCGGGCTGGAAGCGCAGGGCGAACGCATCGACGCGCGCGCCGAGGTCGAATGGACCGACGACCAGACCCGCATCGCGCCATTCGAAACCGCGACCAAGGGCTTCACCTTGGTCAATGCGTCGATCAGCTGGCGGCCGCTGCCCGATTCCAAAAACCTGACTCTGTCGCTGGCGGCGAACAATATCTTCGACGTCGAAGCACGCCGCCACGCCAGCTTTACCAAGGATTATGTCCCGCTGACCGGCCGTGACATCCGCATCACGGCGCGCGCGAGTTTCTGAGCACCTGGCATTAAACAACCTCGTCATTGCGAGGCGCGAGGCGACGCGGCAATCCAGAGGTGGCGCAAAACCGCTCTGGATTGCTGCGCTTCCGCAAAGCGGAAGTTTATCCTGAGCGCCTGCAAGGCAGTCGAAGGGCTCGCAATGACGAACCTAGCGCGAAGCATCTTCCCAATCGATCGTCAAAACGGCAATTGCTTGCGCTTGTTCCAGTAAATCGAGGTCGCGGCGGCATAGGCTCCGACCTTTTCCCACGCCGTTTCATCGACCTTTTCGATGTCGACGCCGCTGTCGATATAGGCCTGAACGATTTTCATGATCTGATCGTCGGACATCTCGCTCGACAGGTCGGGATTGGCGCCTGCGGGACCGAAATCGAGCGCCTTGTCGACGATCGCCGACGACAGGTTGAGCCTGGCGATGTCACCGACCAGCCATTCGCGCGAAATACGCGCCAGGCTGTAGTCGAAATAGGCGGCCTTCTGGGCTTCGGCGATGCCATGTTTCGCAACGCAGCCTTCGGTGACGGTCGAGAGTTGCTTGAACAGCGCGTCGCGCGATGCGTCGTCGCCCGCGCCCGCCATCGCGGCGCCGATCGACGCCTTGGTGTCGGCCGCGACCGAGGTCACGACGCAATCGAACTTTTCGCCTTCCTGCGCTGCGGCCGCCGTCGGCAGCGCCGCCAGTGCCAGCGCGGCGCCCGCCATAAAACCTTTCAGCATGCAGATGTTCCCTTCAACGTCGCGTTGCAAACCCTCACGACAGCATGGCCATCCCGCCGTTCACATGCAATGTCTGACCGGTGACATATCCGGCCTCTTTCGACGCCAGATAAACGACCGCCGCGGCGATATCGCTGCCCTCGCCCATCCGCCCCGCCGGAATCCGCTGGTTCAGCGCCTCCTTTTGCGCGTCGGGCAGGTCGTCGGTCATCGCGGTGGCGATAAAGCCCGGCGCGACGCAGTTCGCCGTCACCCCCCGGCTCGCGAGTTCCTGCGCCAGCGCCTTGGTCATGCCGGTGACACCGGCCTTCGACGCCGCATAATTGGCCTGCCCCGGATTGCCGGTGGCGCCGACGACGCTGGTGATCGAAATGATGCGCCCGAACCGCGCCTTCATCATCGGCTTGGCAGCGGCGCGGGCTAGGCGGAAATTGGCCTCGAGGTTGATGCGGATGACATCCATCCACTCGTCGTCCTTCATCCGCATGATCAGATTGTCGCGCGTCACCCCCGCATTGTTGACGAGGATATCGAGTTTGCCCAGTGCCTCGACCGCCGAGGGAACGAGCGCATCGACCGCCGCGGCGTCGCCGAGATTGCACGGCAAAACGACATGATCGCCGCCGAGTGTATCGCGAAAGGCATTGAGCTTGTCAGCATTGGAACCCGAAACCGCCAGCCGAGCGCCCTGCGCCGCAAGCGCCTGCGCAATAGCCGAACCGATGCCGCCCGAAGCGCCGGTGACGAGGGCGGTCATGCCGGTGAGATCGAACATCTGAATTTCTCCTGAAATCTTTGAATTAGAGCGTCTTGAGCAATGCTTCGATGTCATCCATCGAAATCACGCTGATCGTCTCGACTTCGCCAGCAGCACTGCGCTTCACCATTGGCGACAAAACCTTGCCGCCGAATTCGACGAACTGACCGACGCCGATGTCCTCCATCGCGCCGACGCTTTCGCGCCAGCGGACGCGGCCGGTGACCTGTTGGATCAACAGCTCGCGGATCGTGCCGGCGTCGCTCACCGGGCTGGCGACGACGTTGGCAACCACGGGGACCAGCGGCGGCGCGGGCGGGCTGGCGCCCAGTGCTTCGGCCATCGCATCGGCGGCGGGCTGCATCAACGGGCAATGGAAGGGTGCCGAGACGGGCAGCAGCAGCCCGCGTTTGATGCCATAATCCTTGACCAGCGCGACGGCGCGCTCGACCGCGCCCTTGTGGCCCGAGATCACAACCTGCGATGGGTCGTTATCATTGGCGACGGTGCAGATCTCGCCTTCGGCGGCCGCATCGGCGAGCTTCTGCGCGGTGTCGATATCGGCGCCGAGCAGCGCCGCCATCGCGCCGACGCCGACGGGCACCGCCGCCTGCATCGCCTGCCCGCGCGTCTTGAGCAGCCGCGCGGTGGTCGCGAGGTCAAAGGCACCGGCGGCGCAGAGCGCGCTATATTCGCCGAGGCTGTGGCCCGCGACATAATCGGCCTTGCTCGACAGCGTCACGCCGCCTTCCTTCTCCAGCACGCGCAGCGTCGCGATGGCATTCGCCATGATCGCGGGCTGGGCATTTTCGGTGAGGGTCAGCTGGTCCTCGGGGCCTTCGGTCATCAGTTGGAACAGCTTTTGCCCCAGCGCGTCGTCGACCTCCTGAAATACTTCGCGCGCGACCGGGGACGCGTCGGCGAGCGCCTTGCCCATGCCGACTGCCTGGCTGCCCTGACCCGGAAAGATGAATGCGCGCATATCCCTGCCCTTTTTATCGTCGCCCCCGCGCAGGCGGGGGCCGTTGGCGTTCTAACTCTAGCGGCCGCCGCCTTTGCGGGGGCGACGGATAGGGCGCCTATTCCCTCACCCGGCGCGATGCAAGCCGAAGGGCACGACCTTGTTGGCCGCATCATGCCCGATGTCGGCGCGGCCAAGATATGGAATGTCGCACCGCGCGCACCAGCCGCGCGCAATCTCCTCGGCCTCCAGCCCAAACGGCCGGTCGTTTTCAAGAATATCGCTGACCCGCCCCAGCCGCAGCCCCGCGAGCCCACGCGGGCCGAGATAGCTTGCCGCGTGAAAGAAGGCGCGGTCGAACGCGTACATATATTCGCTGACCTCTTCGACCAGCAGGACATGCCCGGACAGATCGGGCTCGAGCGGCGTGCCGAGCAGCATCGACAGCGTCATCAGGTTGAACGCCGCGTGGCGCGCGCCATGCTGCAAGCCGCCCTCGCACGCCGCCGGATCTCGCGCGACCAGCCAGTCGAGCGCGCGCAGCACCGCCGCATCGCCGCCCTCGCGGCGGATGTCCGCGACCATCGGGCCGTGCGCGACATGGTCGAACCCGTCGCGATAAAGTGCGCCGAGCAGATTGCCCTGATCCGAATAGCCCAGAAACGCCTTGCGCCGCGCGACGTCGGTCATCGCCGCAACGGCGTCCTCGGCAATCCGGCACGCGCCATAACCACCGCGCGCGAACCAGACCGCGTCGATGTCGGGGCGGTTCGCCATCTCGACCAGCGCGGCAAAGCGATGGCCGTCCTCGCCCGCAAAATGTCCGTGGGTGGCGAAGCATTGCGGGTCGAACACCAGCTCGGCATCGGGGTAGCCGATGCTGGCGAGCGCGCGCACGGCCTCGGCATCGTCGGGCAGGATCGGAGTCGAGGGAGCAACAATCCCGATACGCATTAAAACCTTCTCCCCATGGGAGAAGGATACGCAGCCTTGCCAGCTTGCTGGCTAGGCGAAGTTGGATGAGGGGGTCTGCCGTATCGTTTCGCCCGCACCCTCACATCCCCTCACCCAGCTTCGACTAAGCGCTGCGCGCTAAGTCTGCGCAACCCTCTCCCGACGGGAGAGGGAAGCAATTGCAAATGACCGATGGAAGCCATATCGCGCCGCCATGTCGGAAAACAAATCCTATTTCTTCTGCGGCATCGGCGGGTCGGGCATGTTGCCACTGGCGATGATCGTCGCGGCGCGCGGTGCCAGCGTATCGGGGTCGGACCGCAGTCGCGATCAAGGGCGCTCGCCCGAGAAATTTGACTGGCTCGAACGGCAGGGGATCACCCTTTATCCGCAGGACGGCAGCGGCCCCAAGCCCGGCCAGATCCTTGTCGCATCGGCGGCCGTCGAGGACAGCGTTCCCGACGTCGCCGCCGCGAACGCGCTCGGCCTGGCCCGGATGACCCGCGCCGACCTCAACGCGGCGCTCTTCAACGGCGCCGACAAGGCGATCGGCGTCGGCGGCACCAGCGGCAAGTCGACCGTCACCGGGATGATCGGCTGGATCCTCGCCAGCGTCGGGAAAAAGCCGACGGTGATGAACGGCGCAGTCATGCGCAATTTCGCCAACGCCGACGTGCCCTTTGCCAGCGCGCTCGTCGGCGATGATGCGATCTATGTCAGCGAAGTCGATGAAAGCGACGGCTCGATCGCGCTCTACCGCCCCGACGTCGCGGTCGTCACCAACGTCAGCCTCGACCACAAAAGCCTCGACGAACTCCATGCGCTGTTCGGCGATTTCGTCGCCAAGGCGCGGATCGCGGTGATCAATGCCGATGATCCCGAATCGGCGCGGCTGTTCAACGCCGACAACAATCTGCGCTTCGGGTTCGGCGACGGTGCGGCGCTGCGCGGCAGCGATTTTACGGCGCTGCCCGACGGCTGCCGCTTCAAGGTTCATTTCCTCGCCACCACCCACGAAGTACGGCTGCGTATGCCCGGCCGCCACAATGCGATGAACGCCCTCGCCGCGATCGCGGCGGCGCGCGCGATCAATATTTCGGTCGCGGACTCGGTGGCCGCGCTCGCCGATTTCACCGGCCTCGCCCGCCGTTACGAAGTGCTCGGCCAGGCGGGGGGCGTCAGCGTCATCGACGATTTCGCGCACAACCCCGACAAGGTCGCCGCGACCCTTGCCGCCGTGACCGAGCTGCCGGGCCGCGCCTTGCTGTTTTTCCAGCCGCATGGCTACGGCCCGCTGCGCCAGATGGGCAAGGAGCTTGCCGCGAGCTTCGCGGGCGGGATGCGCGACAGCGACAAGCTATTCGTCTGCGATCCCGTCTATTTCGGCGGCACCGTCGACCGCAGCGTCGGCAGCGAGGCATTGGTCGCAGATATCGTCGCGGGCGGCGGCGATGCGGTGCATCTGACCACGCGCGCGAATTGCGGCGCGGCGCTGCTCGACGAAGCCAAACCCGGCGACCGCATCCTGATCCTCGGCGCGCGCGACGACACGCTGACCGATTTCGGGCGCGACTTGCTGGAAAAGCTTGGCAACGCTTGATTTCGTCCCGCGAATCTGTATAGGCGCGCTTCATTGGGGCGAGGCTCTTGGCCGTCGCCCCATTTGCTTTGCAGCAATTTCGCAAGGCAGGACGACAGCCGGAGGGGCCTGCGATTGGCGCAGGTCAGCGATCGGCCAAATCGAAGGAAGCGCATCATGCCGTTCTACGAGCATGTTTTTATCGCGCGTCAGGACCTGAGCCAGGCTCAGGTCGACGCGCTGGCGGAAACCGTCACCAACGTCATCACCGAATTTAAGGGCGAGGTCCACAAGACCGAAACCTGGGGCCTGAAGCAACTCGCCTACAAGATCCAGAAGAACCGCAAGGGTCATTATGTGATGTTGTCGGCCGAAGTGTCGGGCGAAGCGATTGCCGAGATCGAGCGTCAGGCGGCGATCAGCGAAGACATCATCCGCTGGATGACGATCAAGGTCGACGAACTCGAAAAGGGCCCGTCGGTCATGATGCGCAAGCAGGAACGTCGGGGCGGCCGGGGCGGCCGTGACCGCGACGGCGAAGAATAAGGATAACGATCATGGCACGACCCTTTTTCCGCCGCCGCAAGACCTGCCCCTTCACCGCGAAGGACGCACCGGTCATCGATTACAAGGACGTTCGCCTGCTCCAGGGTTACCTGTCGGAGCGTGGCAAGATCGTCCCGTCGCGGATCACCGCGGTGTCCGCCAAAAAGCAGCGTGAGCTGGCGAAAGCGATCAAACGCTCGCGCCACATCGGCCTGCTCCCCTACATTGTGAAGTAAGGAGGGCTGGTCTGATGGAAATCATTCTGCTCGAACGCATCGAGAAACTCGGCGGCATCGGCGATGTCGTCAACGTCAAGAACGGCTTTGCCCGCAATTACCTGTTGCCCAACAACAAGGCGCTGCGCGCGAACGACACCAACCGCAAGCTGTTCGAAGCGAACCGCGGCAAGATCGAGGCCGATAACGCCGAACGCCGTGGCGAAGCCGAGGGCCGCGCCAAGGACATCGACGGCAAGCAGATCGTCCTGATCCGCCAGGCGTCGAACACCGGTCAGCTTTATGGCTCGGTTTCGGTCCGCGACATCGTCGACGCGCTCGCCGAAGACGGCGTCACCGGCATCGGCAAGTCGATGGTCGAACTCGAACGCCCGATCAAGGCGCTCGGCCTGGTCGACGTCAAGGTCAAGCTGCACCCCGAAGTCGTCGTGTCGGTGGGCGTCAACGTCGCCCGCTCGCCCGATGAGGCCGAGATGCAGAAGCAGGGCATCGACGTCATCGCCGCGATGTTCGAAGAAGAACAGGCCGAGGCTGTCGCCACGGCACTGGAACCCGACAGCGAAGACGAATTCGAAGACGCCACGCCGCCTTCGGAACGCGCCGCCGACGAAGCTCCGGCTGCGGACGAGGAAGAAGAAGCTTAACCGCTTCGCTCTCGCACGAGACAGGAAAGGCCCCGGAACCCAGCGTTCCGGGGCCTTTTTCTTTGACTCTCAATTGGGTCCAATGTCATTCTTGGGGTGGGGAGTGGGCATTTCCGTCGTCGGTTATCGCAGGCCGGAGCCGCGACCCGGTCGGCGCGTGCACCGGGCGATCATCCCAAAGTTCAGGAAAGTTCAGCCCATTGCAGCGCCCGATTTGTGGAGCTCGGTGGACAGGGGGGCGGTTGGATCCTGGCCGCGTCCGGAATCCGGGCGGTGGCCGCTTTTTGCCTATATATGGAAAGAGCTGAGACGAAGGCTGGCACAGCGGAAAATTGTAGGAAAGCGTTTTTTTAGCGGCGGATCGTCGACTTTGGGGTGGCGAGCGGACGTTAGCTATCCCCTCCTCTTTAGAGGAGGGGCAGTGAGACTTGGTCCGGCGCAGCCGGGCCTTTAGTCGAGCGGGGTGGTCATCGCGCCATCACGCCCAGCCTCGATGACCACCCCGCTGCGACTAACGAACAAGTTCGTAAGTCTCGCTACCCCTCCTCTGAAGAGGAGGGGATAAGGGCAGCTTCCGGTCGAAAGCTCTCCCTCAATACCCCATCAAGCTCAGCACTTCCTTGCGGCTGCGCTGGTCATCCAGGAAACAGCCGAGCAACCGGCTGGTGACCATGCCAACCCCCGGGGTGCGCACGCCGCGTCCGGTCATGCAGCCGTGCTGCGCGTCGATCACCACCGCTACCCCATGCGGATGCAGATTGTCCCAGATGCAGCGCGCGACCTCGGCGGTCAGTCGTTCCTGCACCTGCAACCGCCGCGCATAGCCGTTGAGCACGCGCGCCAGCTTCGAAATGCCGACGACGCGGTCGCGCGGCATATAGGCGATCGACGCCTTGCCGGTGATCGGCGCCATATGATGTTCGCAATGCGACTGGAACGGGATGTCTTTCAACAGCACCAGTTCGTCATAACCGCCAACCTCTTCAAAGGTGCGCGACAGGTGGATCGACGGATCGTCGGCGTAGCCGCTGCAATATTCCTTCCACGCCCGCGCCACGCGGCGCGGCGTATCGAGCAGCCCTTCGCGCGCCGGGTCGTCGCCGGCCCATTCGATCAGCGTCCGCACCGCATCCGCGACATGGTCGGGAACGACCACCTTGCCGTCCGATCCCGTTTCAACTTTTCCGTCGCCCATCGCCCCGCTTTCACTGTTGCATTCTTGCCGCACATTTCGGTGCGCATGCCCCGATAAGCAAGGGCAGGACAACAACAAATCTGCCCGGCGCGCAAGTTTACGTTGCGGAAACTTGGCTTTTTGCTTTTTTTCAGTTGTTCAGTTTCTTGTCGCTTTCCGGATCGAACAAGTGACTTGACGCTCGCGTCAACTAAGCGCACCTTTAAGTTGCATTACAGAACCCGCCCAAGCGGGTCGTGATCCGGAGAGGCCGGCGTTTTCCCCGACGCCGGTGGGAGAGGACGATGACCAGCACAGCTGGCAATAAGTGGGATACCTACGGGCATTCGGCCGCTTTGGCCGCGCGCCCTTTGCCATGTCTGGTCTTATCCCCTCCCCTTACCACAATTTGAATTTGGGCGGCCCCGCAGCGCGCGGGATCGAAAAAGGGAGGCTGTAAATGAAGTTCAAGGCACTGATCGGAACGTCGATCCTTGCGATGACGGTGGCGACGCCGGCATTTGCGCAGGATGCAGCGGATGAAACGGAACGCGATGCTTTCGGCGGCGAAATCGTCGTCACGGCCCAGCGCCAGTCGGAACGTCTGCAGGACGTGCCGATCGCGGTCAGCGCCTTTTCGTCCGAAGCACTTGAAGCGCAGCAGATCAAGACCCCGTCGGATCTGCAGCTGACGCTGCCCAACGTCACCTTCACCAAGACCAATTTCACCAGCGCCAGCTTTACCATTCGCGGCATCGGCGACCTTTGCGTCGGCACCACCTGCGACAGCGCGACCGCAATCCACCTGAACGGCAGCCCGCTGTTTTCGACCCGGCTGTTCGAAACCGAATTCTACGACCTCGAACGCGTCGAAGTGCTGCGCGGGCCGCAGGGCACCTTGTTCGGACGCAACGCGACGTCGGGCGTGGTCAACGTCATCACCGCCAAGCCAAAGCTTGGCGTCTTCGAAGCCGCTGCCGAAGCCGAATATGGCAATTATAATTCGATGAAGGGCAAGGCGATGGTGAATATTCCCATCGGCGACACCCTGGGTCTGCGCGTCGCGGGCATCTACCTCAACCGCGACGGCTATACCAAGAACCTGTTCCTGAACACGCGCATCGACGATCGCGATCTTTATTCGATTCGCGGTTCGCTGCGCTGGGAACCGAGCGACGATACGACGGTCGATTTCCTCGCATCCTATTTCCACGAACGCGACAATCGCACCCGTATCCAGAAACAGCTGTGCCAGCGCGATCCCACCGGCATCCTCGGCTGTTTGAATACGCGGCGCGACAATTCGCCGTTCAACGGCAATGCCACCTTTACCGCCGCGCTGACCTCACGCGAGTTTCTGGCGACGCAGGGTATTCCAACCGCTTTCGCGCTCGGCAGCCTCTATGGCCCCGACGTTTATGCCGGGACGACGATCCCCAGCGATCCGCGCGTCGTCAACACCGCCTTCACCCCCGACTATTTCACCAGCGAGCTGACGCTGCGCGGCGAGATCGAGCATAATTTCGGGCCGATTTCGGTATCGCTGTCGGGACAGTATCAAAAGGTGAAGCTGGAATCGCAGCAGGATTACAACAGCAACGTTCCGAACCGTGCGCTCTACGCCCCAGCGCTGAACACCTTGGCCTTCTTTGCTGCCAACGGTGTCCCGACCGGACTGCCCGCTCCGGCGCCGGCCTTTGTCCCCGGATCGGCGGCCTATTTCGCGCCGGTTGCCGCGGCGCTGATCCCGCAGGGACCGAACGGGCCGCTGTGCACGTCGCAAGCCGATGATACAGGGCTGGGAACCTATGGCGGCAACCGCATCTGTGATGCGACGTCGCTGCAATTCGACCGGTCGAACCAATATAACAGCAGCTGGTCGGCGGAAGCGATCATCTCCAGCGACTTCGACGGCCCGTTCAACTTCCTGGTCGGCGGCATTTACGCCGATTACGAACTGACCGAGAACAGCTATTATGTGAACGCCTTTCCGATCGATTATCTGACCGGCGTGCTCGGCGCCTTTACCTCGTTCGCGACGACGGTGGACGCCAATCCGGCGAACAACCTGCCGCCGTCGTTCCTGGGAACGCCGTTCTTTCGCAACAACACCGACCAGCTCGACATCAAATCCTATGGGCTGTTCGGCGAGGCTTATCTGGAACTGAGCGATCGGGTAAAGATCACCGCGGGCCTGCGGTACAATAATGACAAGAAAAGCGTGCTGGCCCGTTCGACCCTCGCCAGCTTCCTGGTCCCGCACGGCCAGACCGGCAGCGCGTTCAGTTCGCCCTTCGTCGGATCGTTCGACGCCGATCCGGGCACGCCGGGCAACCAGCTGTTCCAGGCGCGCAGCGTGTCGTTCAACAAGCTGACCGGCCGCGCGGTGATCGATTTCAAGGTCAACGTGTTGCCTCATGAAGCGATGTTCCCGAGCGGCATAGCCATTGCCTCACGTAAATGCTCCCTACAGGAGATCACCCTCACGGACTATTCCTTGCGCGACTGGGGGCCGCGCAGCGGAGCCGGAG
>JAESFJ010000158.1_pt1 | contig 69653 bp, 60 predicted proteins | sample 9266161 | NCBI WGS metagenome assembly JAESFJ01 (sample SAMN14506165, study PRJNA617096) | algae metagenome | isolation source: Calothrix sp. FI2-JRJ7 and co-occurring heterotrophs from granitic desert soil | place: USA: Red Pass Lake area, Fort Irwin, California | collected 2000-06-01
TACTCTCTAATTATTTAATTCAACAACTAAAACGTCCAGACGTTCATATGTGTTTAGTCTGATTTAAATTATCGCGCGGCGGGGGCTTCGCCCCCGCCAGCACCTTGTGCCAGTTGCGTAAGTCCTGTGAGTTAGTTGTACCAAGGTCGATACCTACAACTCCCTGAAATTTCTCTTTTGGCTTTGTTGCTGCCTCTGGTTCTAATAAGGTAGGAGTTGGAATGTTGGATTTTGATGTGTCTGCCAATATTGGAGATTGAGGGATTTGAATACAGATATCTTCTTGTATAACCCTATTAATTTCATCTTGAGTTCTTTGTAGCTGGAGAAAAACTTTTACTTCAATATTTATGTTTCTTCCGAAATTCCGGTTTACTCTAGCAATAGTACTATCTATACTCTCGCTTGTCAGCGATTCATAACACTTAAAACTCCAATCAATAATTCGTTTTGCATAAGCATTATTTAAATTGTTAACTTGGTTTTGAAGCTGACTTTGAGCAGAATTAAGCTGTTGTGCAATTGCCTCTAAACCTTCAATTAAATCATTAAAATATTTATCAATATTCTTTCCAACATCATCACAATTTTTATACAATTGTTCTACAGCCTTAGATAAAGTGATTTGCTTCTGGTTATTGAGTTGATTATCTAAAGAACTCGATATATTTGCAACAGCCTCTCTACGCTTTTGGTCTTTTGATTTGAAAAACCCACCAATAAAACTAATAACACCACCAACAAGACCAATAATTAAAGCAGCACCAGCTACAGGAGGGATAAATGCCATCACCGCTCCTGCTACTGCTAGAATTCCTCCCCCGATACGAAAAAAATTTCGCTCATCATCTGAATCCTGTTTCTTAAAACTAAATGTCATACCACCCAGTTGGGCAATTATTTGTAATTCATTTCCTACTTCTTTAAGATATTCTTCAACTTGCTTACCAAAAGTTGTGATAACTTCCTGATATGCTGTACCTAAACGCTCCTTAAACCGAATATTTTTTAGTTTTTGTTCCCACCCATGTTGCAAACTACTTTCTGAATGGTTCCAATAGTCTTCTGCAAAAGATGGAATAGCATTTAGAGCATCTTGAAAGACAGATTCAATCTGATACTTTAAAGACTCACAAGCATCATTTGCTGATTTTTGAATGTTGTTTCGGATAGCCTCACGTTTATTTTTCAGTGTATTCGTTAATGTTTTACAGTTTTCACTGTGTTTTTTAACTAGCTGGCAAGGCGCCTCGATATCAATTACTGTAGAGCCGAGTAAGGTTTGTGAGCGACTAATAGCACCATACTCAATTAAAGATAATCGAATTCCCTCATAAAAGTTTTGCATCCGGCTTGCGTTAAAAAGCTCATCTTTATGATGTTGGTGTTGAGGTTCACAAGATAGCTGTGCTGCTAATAGCATTACAGGAATAATCTCAAAATAGTCGTTACCATAATGCTGCCGTGCATAACGACGAATGCGCTCAATATGACCTCCTAAACCACTGGATCCATCATAAGCAAACAGTTTATCGGGGTTATTAATAAATTTTTCTAGTTCATAAGGACCACGCCGTGAATCTCGGAAATTTTTATGTACGTTTAGCAGAATAATTAGCGGCTTGGCGTTTTCCTTAAGTAAACGCAAAAACTTAAATTCGCTTTCTTGGATGCTGTCATTTGTTACCACATAGCAGATGACATCAGACTCACTGATAACACTTTGGGCAATTTCTTCATCTGTTTTACCATCAGGGGCGCCAATTCCTGGAGTATCGATAATACGCAGATTGTTCCACTCATAAACTCGATTGGAACGAGTAGTGCGTTGCTTGCCTACACCGATTGCATCCCAGCCTTCTCCTGTCATAATGGCGTGGAGAGTACTTTTACCAGCCTTTGTTTTGCCCATAAAGGCAATGCTGAAATAATTGAGAGCGCGTTGTTTGGCATTAAGAGATTCGCGTACACTCTCAATTTTTTTTACAATTTCTTCTTCAAGAGATTGCTTTATAGCCTCAAGCTGTTTTGCTACTTCCTTTGCTGTCTCCGCTGTAGAATTGTCGCTAGTCTTGTTCCAAATATATTCTAGTATTTTTTGGATACCAATTCTCAAATTGTTAAGTATTGCCTCAGTTTCTTGAAGAGCTAAATCTGTGAATTGGTAGTCTTCATAAGCAATTTTTGTGCATTTACGAATAGCATTTTGATACTCGGAATCATCCCACAAGCCACCCTTGCCTATCATCTACTGTTTATTCCTAATTTTTATATTTTATAAATTCTGATATTTTCTCCAATATTAGTATTTACAAAATTTTTTTTTAACCGCAAACTTACGGAAATTTAAATTTAGGTACTCAGGGAGAGTCGATACGTTACTATTGGATTATCTAGATATGCCCGCAAGGTTAGCCGTATCTCATACCGACCTTTCGGAGCGTATCCGCGAAGCAACAAAGCACTTGTCGGAGGTTTTATGCTTGATGAGAATGAAAACGAGTTGGAAGATGAATTACTTTCTGAATATGACTTCTCTAAAATTACAGGGGGTGTTAAGGGAAAGTACGCAGAACGCTACAAAGCTGTTACTAATCTTGTATTGCTTGAACTAGATGTAGCGAAGGCGTTTCCTACTATTGAGTTTTACGAGGGAAGCATTTCGGGAAAAATATGCAAATGCGGGCGTACCAAGCGTCTATACAAGTAGAAGATAATAGCCAATAGGGTGAAATAGCATTTTACCGACACCCATAAAAATCACTGTTCATAAAAAAATATCCGTTACATCCGTTATATCCGTTGCCAATTTTGCCAGTTCCTCATCAATCCCCATATTTTATACTTACTTTTATTTGAGTTTTGTACTATGACTTCCGTTTTTAACTATATACCTCAATCAGACCCACCGCTCCCTCCTCACTTAAACCTACCAACGATGTATGATTTACCTAGTGAGAACCCAGAGGAACCAGGTTTGCCAGACGATTTCCATTATTTCCAACCTTTACTTTTACGTTTAACTTTTCAGCCAACAAACTGGAATCCTGATCTAGTTTACAGCGCTGCTGACCTCAATCTGTACTATGATGTGAAGCATCCGCAGTGGTACAAGCGTCCAGATTGGTTTGGTGTGGTCGGAGTTGGAAAATTATACCAAGGACAAGATTTAAGATTAAGTTATGTAACTTGGCAAGAGAGCGCAAATCCTTTTGTCGTGGTTGAGCTATTATCTCCAGGTACAGAAGATGAAGATTTAGGGGAAAAACAACAAGAAGAAAATAAACCCCCAACAAAGTGGAAAGTATACGAAGAGATTTTGCGAGTCCCTTACTATATAGTATTTAGTCGCTACACTAACGAAGTTCAACCGTATCATCTCGTTGGTGGTCGTTATGAAGCAATGAATTTTAATAGCTCGGGGCGCCTCGATATGCCAGGATTAGGTTTAAGTTTGGGGTTATGGGAAGGAGCATTTCAAGGTATTGAGAGGTTATGGTTACGGTGGTTCACTCTTGAAGGTGAATTGATTCAAACTTCAGACGAGGAAGTTGTCGAAGTTAAACAAGAAGCTGTCGAAGCCAAACAAGAAGCTGTCGAAGCCAAACAAGAAGCTGCCGAAGCTAAACAAGAAGCTGCCGAAGCTAAACAAGAAGCTGTCGAAGCTAAACAAAAAGCTGCCGAAGAGAAAATAAGAGCGGAAAAATTCGCAGAACAATTGCGTCAGCTAGGAATAAATCCTGATGATATTAAATGATTTTATACGTTTAGATAATAATGTTGGGTTCCGCTATCGCTCCACCCAACCTACTTTATATTACTAAAGTCTTTAAGCTTTCTCTGTGATAATACTGAGCCAAGTTAAATATGGGCATTCTTAGAATGTAAGCATAGTAACTAGTAAACTGCCTACCATGTCACAGTCCCCGTTGCAGTGTCAGAACCTCAAAGCACAAGTAGATGATATTTTAGAGCTTCTGCACCAAGAGTCAGCGTTACGCGCGTGCGATATTACTCCTGTCCAAACTTCTTTGGGTAAAGCAATATCACCAAAGTTTGAAATTGTTTTTGCAGGCGCCTTTAGTGCAGGTAAGTCTATGTTAATCAATGCACTGCTTGGACGTGAATTATTATATAGTGCAGAAGGACACGCCACGGGAACGGAATGTAAGATTGAGTACGCGGCGCCTGATAGAGAACGAGTAGTATTGACGTTTTTGAGTGAAGTAGAAGTTCGTGAGCAAGCGATTTCAATATGTCAACAATTAGGTTTTGCTAACGTTACCAATATCAATAAAGCTGAAGTTGTTGAATTATTACAGCAAGGGTGCAGGGCAATTATTGAGAAAGAAGGTGGCGAAACGAAATCAGAGTTAGCAAAGCAAGCAAAGGCATTAATCTTATTATTAGAAGGGTATGTGGCAAACAGGCAGCGTATTAATACTCTTGATAATGCTACGTATTCAATGGAAGAGTTTAATTTTACAACACTCAAGGAAGCTGCTGGATACGCGCGCAGAGGTAGTAACAGTGCGGTATTAAAGCGAATTGAATATTACTGTTATCATCCTTTACTGCAAGACGGTAATGTAATTATAGATACGCCTGGGATTGATGCGCCTGTTGCTCGTGATGCAGCTTTAGCTTACGCCAAAATTCAGCATCCTGATACTTCGGCAGTTGTATGCGTTTTAAAATCTGCGGCAGCAGGTGAAATGACGAAAGAAGAAACTCAGCTTATAGAAACAATCGCTAATAATCCTGGGATACGTGATAGAGTATTTTATGTTTTTAACCGCATTGATGAAACTTGGTATAATGCCCAGTTACGGCAAAGACTCGAAAGTTTATTGAATGTGCAGTTTCGTGAAAGTGCCAGGGTTTATAAAACGAGTGGTTTATTAGGTTTTTATGGTAGTTTAATTCGACAAACTGCAAAGAGTGATAGGTATGGTTTAGATACAGTCTTTGCTGAAAGTGTTAAAGGAATGAATGGTAAAGAAGAAACACCACAATTTGTTTATGCTTTTAATAATTACTGCGTCAATTCTGGCAAGTTGTCTCCAACTCAGTTTCGCATATCGGTAAACGGGTACGAAACACCCAACCAAAACTATACCCGAATTTTAGGTGATTGGGGTACCGAGCTAATCGAACAATTAATTCAAGATAGCGGAATTGAAGAATTTAGAGGCGCCATGACTCGTTATCTCAATGAAGAAAAACGTCCACAGTTATTCAACAATCTTGCTGATGACTTAGAAACTGTTTGTATTCAACTTAAGAATCATTATCAAACAGCGCAGCGCGAGTTATATAGTCAACCGCGTGAAATTGAAGCGATGAAAACCCATGAGTTACAACGTCTTAACCGTGAGTTACAAGAAATTGGTAATGCACTACGCTCTCATCTTACTCAAGAAGTAAATAATACAATTAACAATGAGTGCGATGCGTTTGAAGCAGATTTTCGACAGCTTCAAGCAAAAATGATTCAACGCTTAGATGAGCTATTAGAATCATTCTCTGTAGCAGATGCATATCGACGTGCGACTATTAGTCACCCTCGCAATGCAACGGCGCCGCTATTAGCTATTCTAGTAGAAGCTTTTTATTATCTTGCCAATCAACTCGAAGACGTGTTAGTTCAATCTACTTTAGGATTAATTAGCAATTACTTCAAACGCTTAGGCGCCCGTATTAATACATCAGATTACTATCGTCAATTATATCGTTTGCTAGGTAACGACAGCGGTATTGAGGCTGAACTGAGATTAATTGAGAAAGAAATAACTTTAGCTTTAATCAATGCTGCAAGCGTTGAATGTGACCGTTTTGTACGTGAAAGTCCAAAATTCTATGAAGAAGGCACTTTTTCTATTAACCACTTTCGCAAAACATTACAGCAAACCTCACTTGCTTACGACAGCGAAAGTATGGTAGACGCAGAACCAGAAATTCGACAACTATTAAAGTTAGACTTTGAGCCAAAAGTATCTAGCACCATCCGCAAAACCTTCCGTCAAACAATTAACCAAACATTAAAAAACCAACTTCTACCGTTAGCAGACAAACAAGCTGATGCAATATTACAACAGTATGCGAGCGCACGTAGCTATTTAGAAAAAACTTTAGAACAAGAAGCAACAGAGAAAATTGCTCAAAATCAACGCTTGTTAGATGTTGTAGAGCAAAAAATCACGGCGTATAATCAAGCGACTTCTAGTATAAATAGCTGCTTGCAAGCAATGGCTTTGAATCAGCATTTATTACCATCTATTCACATTGTTAATAATTCGAGCAGTCTCAATACTGTAGATAGCGTTGCTTCTATAAACGGTTTAGTGAATTCTTCTAATTCCTCTCAAAGAGGACTGAATAGCAACGTTACATTTATCACATAAAAAAAATCGTCTATACGGTTTGTACGTAGAAGTAGATGTAAGTCAGTATATATCCTCTAGGAAAACTGCGTATAAGCAAAATTCCTAGAGGATAAATTCAGTCAAAATTATATCCTCTAGGAAAAACTGCATCACATTTCCTATAATTGGCTATATAGTACAAAGGATTCATAAATATGGCTGATTGTAACGGCTAGAAAATTACTAAAATATTAATGCTAGATTGTGCGGATACAAACTCTAGGTATGGATTAGAGTAAAGTTTGGTAATAATCATTTTATCAATACCCATTACCCTGAAGTATTATGCACCTGAGATTTTCTCAAGATATTAAGTCCTTATTGCAACATTTAGCTGATAAACCTTTGACTCTGGGCGATATTATTGCAGAAACCTCAGAACGGGGTTTTAGCTTGGTGATTGCATTACTGGTACTACCATTTTTGTTGCCTATGCCACCAGGGTTAAGTACTCCTCTCGGTGTTGCTTGCTTGTTGATGGCAGGACAAATGGCTTTGGGAAGGCGTACACCGTGGCTTCCAAAGAAAATTGCTACTTTTCAATTTCCTAAACGTTTTGCCCAAGCACTGTTGCAAAATTTACAGCGTGTTACTAAAGTTTTAGAAAAAATTTCTCGACCACGTTTTGAGAAGCTTGCCGATAATGATTTCACTTGGCGCCTGAATGGCATATGCTTGACTTGGTTGGCAATATTACTAATGTCACCATATCCTCCAGCTACAAACATGATTCCTGCTGTGGGAATGTTACTGTTGGCGGTTGCGACTATTGAGTCTGACGGTTTATTAATGTGCTTAGGTTATGTAGCTACCGTTTTGAACACTTTGTTCTTCGGTTTTGCTTTTTACCTTTTGTATGCAGGCGCCACGTACTTACTACCTAATGTTTTTCGGTAATCAATTTAAAATCAAACCATCCTGAACTCGAATAACTCGTTTGGTTTGAGCGGCTATATCTGGTTCGTGGGTGACAATTACAATTGTGATACCTTGTTCGTTGAGTTCCGAGAGTAAGTTCATGACTTCTTGGGATGTTTCGGTATCTAATGCTCCTGTCGGTTCATCTGCAAGAACTAATGCTGGTCGGTTTACTAAAGCGCGCGCGATAGCAACTCGCTGTTGTTGTCCACCTGATAGTTGACTGGGACGGTTATTTACACGTTCAGCTAAACCGACTCTTTGTAATGCTTGTAATGCTCGTTGGCGCCGTTGTGGTTTACGTTCGTTAGCGTAAACCATTGGTAACATTACATTATCAAGAGCAGTAGCGCGCGACAACAGGTTAAATTGCTGAAATACAAAACCAATTCTTTGATTACGAATATAAGCTAATTCATCATCATCAAAAGTTGTCAGGTTTCTGCCCTCTAATATATAGTGTCCAGATGTTGGACGGTCGAGACACCCAATAATATTCATCAGTGTAGATTTTCCTGAACCAGAGGCGCCCATTATTGCCACATATTCCCCTTCCCCAATAAAAAGCTCAATTCCTTTAAGGATAGGAACGCTCATTTCTCCTAAACGATAAGTTTTAGTAATCGATTCCATGTAAATCATAAGAATAAAAGGTAGGGTGCGTGACGCTATAACAATTGTGAAACAAAACAAGTAATCTAGTAGCGTCACGCACCTTACTAGTAGCGTCACGCACAGGAGCTTAATCGCTTCTAAGAGCGGTAATTGGGTCTAATTTAGCAGCGTTACGTGCAGGAATCACTCCAGCAACCAAACCTACAGACAGCGAGAGTGCCAGTCCAGCAATGACTGATAATACAGAAATCACAAACGGGAACTTAAAAATATTTGCGGCAATAAAGGCAATTAGAATACCACTTCCAATTCCAATACCTCCTCCAAGCGTGGAAATTACAATTGCTTCGGTTAGAAATTGATTGAGAATTGCTGAATTTGTGGCGCCTACTGCTTTACGAATTCCTATTTCGCGCGTTCGTTCCACAACAGACACTAGCATAATATTGGCAATTCCAATTCCCCCAACAACTAATGATATTCCAGCAATAGCAACAACCATGACTGTAAATAAACCAACTATATTGGTAAAAGTGCTAATAATATCAGCTTGGTTGGTAATGCGAAAATCGTCTTCTTGGGGTGGATAGATATTGTGACGTAAGCGTAAGAGATTGGTGACTTGAAATTGCACGGCGTCTAATTGTTCACCCGCTTTAATTAAAATCGCATTTACAGAAACTCCTGATAAAGCGTTATTACCAACTAACCTTGCTGACATGGTAGTTAAAGGAATAAAAACTACTTCATCTCTGTCCATTCCTCCCTGCGAACCTTTTGACTCTGTTACCCCAATGACTTCGTAAGCTTCACCTCGAATTCTAATTCGTTTACCTAATGGGTCACTACGATTAAATAGATTAGTCTCAATTGTTGGGCCAATTACAGCAACTAATGATGAAGTGTCGAGTTCTTCTTGGTTAAAATATCTGCCGTTTTGAATTTGAATATCTCTAACTTGTGGGTAATTTAAGTCTGTCCCGAAAACTGGCGTTGAGTTGTTTTGACCTTCATAAACAACTTGTGCATTTCTTTGTAGGTAAGCAGATACAGCTTGTGCTGACGGTGCCTGTTCAGCTATTGCTTTTGCATCATCCCATGTTAATGTACTGCTGCTTCCCGTTCCCTGACGAATATTTCCACTTCTTGCAGAACCAGAAAATACCGAAAGGACATCTGGACCCAGTGCTTGAATTTGTTGTTCGGTTCCTTTTTGTACACCTTGACCAACAGAAGTTATGGCAATAACCGAGGCTATCCCAATAATTACACCTAGCATTGTTAATCCAGTGCGTAATTTGTTACTCCATAGCGTTTCAACCGCCATTGAGATTATTTCTGTTACTGGAATAGGACGCTTACTTTTTGGTTTGGGACTGTTGTATTTAAGTTTGTTGTATTGAAGTAAAGGCTTTGCCATATTGCAATTTTTATGTAAATTATTAAATTAAGGCGCCCCACGTCTTGAACCACCACCACCTGCACCAGGAAGTACTCCCCCGCGTGGTGTTGACTGAGGTCTTGACCCTGGTGGAAAGCTAAGTAATACCCTTTCGTTTCCTTTCAATCCAGATTTAACTTCTGTATATCTATTTACTGTTACACCTGTTTCAATAGGAGTAAACACTGGTTTATTATCTTCTCCTGCGATAAATACACCTGTTCTTCTTTGTTGACGTACAACTGCTGCTGTCGGAACTACAAGAGCATTTTCTAATTGACCAACTTGAAAATCTGCCGTTACATTCATTCCCGAACGCAGTAGATTTTTGTTATCCGAGACGATTTCTGCTTTGACTTGGAAACTAGTAACATTTTGCTCTACGGTAGCTTGAGCGGCAATTTGAGTTACTCGACCTTCAAAAACTACACCTGGATGAGCATCTGCTGTAACTAGTACTTTTTGCCCAAGACTAATTTTACTAATATTTACTTCTGCTACATTTGCTACTAACTGATTTGTTGAAGCAAGAGACACAACAGACGAAGAAGTTGCACTAGATACTGCACTACCTGAAGTTGTTGGTGTTACAAAGGCGCCTGGGTCAGAATATTTTTGTGTGACAACACCATCAAAAGGCGCCCGAAGTATGGTGTCATTGATTTGAGTTTGAATAGTTTGCAACGAACCGCGTGCAGAATCTACTTGAGCGCGCGCAGTTGAAATATCTTCTTGTCGAGTTCCCGCTTTTAAAAGTGCTAAAGCTTGTTGTCTCTGTCTAACTTGTGCGCGCGCAGTGTCAATATCTTCTGTGCGTGAACCAGCTTTTTGTAATGCCAATGCTTGCTGTGCTTCTGTAACAGTACCTCGCGCACTATCTCTATCTGCACGACTTTGATTTACAGCTTGCAGCGAAATGGCGCCGGAACTATAAAGCTGTTGATTGCGACGTAAATCATCTTCAGCTTTCGTTAAACTGGCTTGGGCGGTTTGTAAACGCGCTTGTGCTTGACCAATATCTTGAGGTCTGTTACCTGTTATTGCTTTTTGTAAATTTGCTTCTGCTTCATCTAGTGCAGCTTGTGCAGAAGCAATATCTTGAGGCCGATTTCCTGCTACTAACTTTTGTAAATTAGATTCTTGCTGTGCTAACTGTCCCCTTGCTTGGGTAAGTTGTCCAAGTAAGTTGGAATCATCCATATAAGCAATAATCTGTCCCTGTTTAACAGTATCACCCTCTTTTACAAGTAGTCTTTTGAGAACACCCGACTGTTTCGGGCTAATATTAATCGACCGTTCGGGCTTAATACTGCCATTCGCCGAAACCTTTACAGGTAAAGTCCTCCTTTCCACAGGTTGCGTTAAAACCTTGCTTTTAGCTTCTTGGGCAGGAACAATTACCACTTGACGATAAACTGCATAGCCAATTCCACCTAAAAGCCCTAAAATTAGCACCCAAGGCAGCCAACTAATTTTACGCTTTTTCTTCTTTTCTGGTATATCTGGTAAAAAAGCCGCACTATCTACAGGCTTTGATGTGTCTAATGTCATATATAGTTTTTCCGTATAAAAATATCAAAATAAAGCCAATGCTAGTTTTCCCGTTACGCCAGATTATTCGTTGGCTGCATAGATTCAGGTTACAGGTGCTTATAAGGGTTCGGCGCCTAACTGTTTTTATATCTATAATATACGGTAAACTTTGATGGCTGTATGTGTCAAAAGTTTTAAACTGTCCATGACTAAAGTCACGTTTATGTGCTTGTAGAGGCTTTCAGGCTAGCACGGTTGCTTCTGGTAAAATTACCTGTATAACCATAGAACGGCGATTAGGACGTTGCGAGCATCTTTCTTGTCGTGTTACATAACTTTTGAGTTATTATCGTATTACAGACTGAAAATTATTTTACAAATGACCTTAGAAGAGCTGGCAAATCAATCTCTCCTTAAAAAAATATATAGCTTTAGTAATGAGCCTGATATGTTCATTATCTAGATGAAAATAGTAATCTAGAGTATTTATTACTTGAAGCACATGATAAAATTAAAGAAGTCTTCTCAAAAGAAAGCTTATCATTAAGAGTTGCGTTTGACCTATAAATCGTGGGATGGCGAAAGTTAGTAATTGATATTCACACTAAGCTAGAAGAGTACGAAGCATTCAACAAAATAAAGATACTTGATAATAATTGGTGGCTTGATATAGTATCTACAAGAGGTAATCATTTAAATATTAATATTGAATTTGATGAAGTTTGATTGGTGTGAGTATTTTCGTTTAGCACAAGAACTATATCCATATTTTTATCAGTAAATTTTTTAGATGTTTCACTGCGTTCAACATGACATTTTTAGATGTTTCACTGCGTTCAACATGACGCTGTAAAAGAACAAAATCCCAGGTAAATAAATACCCAGGATTCAAGATTGTCAATCTGCATCGCATTTTTCGCAGCTAAAAATTAACCGAACTTACCGCTGATGTATTCTTTAGTTGATTCTTGTTGAGGGTCTTGGAAAATTTTCTCGGTGCGGTCGTATTCAACTAAGTAACCTGTACGACCACCTTTTTCAGAGGTTTGAACGTTGAAAAAGGCTGTTTTATCAGCAACGCGCGATGCTTGTTGCATGTTGTGAGTAACGATAATAATTGTGTATTGCTCTTTCAACTGGTGAATGAGTTCTTCAACACGCAAGGTTGATATTGGGTCTAGTGCTGAGGCAGGTTCATCCATCAGGATAACATCAGGTTGAACTGCAATTGCGCGCGCGATACATAAACGCTGTTGTTGTCCACCAGATAAAGACAAACCGTTTTGACGAAGTTTGTCTTTAACTTCATCCCATAACGCAGCTTTTTTAAGGCTAGTTTCGACTAATTCGTCCATGTTGCCTTTGAAGCCATTAATTTTGGCGCCCCAGGCAATATTGTCATAAATAGATTTGGGAAATGGGTTTGGACGTTGGAAAACCATTCCAATTCTTCTACGTACTTCTACTGGGTCAACATTAGAGGCGTATAAGTTATGACCTTGGTAAATAACATTACCTTCAGCCCGAAAAGTTTCGATTAAATCATTAAGACGGTTATAACATCTTAAAATTGTACTTTTACCGCAACCAGATGGCCCAATAAATGCTGTAGCTTGGTTTCTAGGGATATCAAGCCAAACATTGCTAACTGCTAAAAAGTCGCCGTAGTAAACATTTAGTCCTTCAGTTCTGAGAACTGTGTCTGTATCATTGGCTGTACGAATGTTAGTAGCCATAATCTATCTGCTATTGTGCTTTGTAATTTAATGTGTTTGATAAAGCTAAAAAGAAATTTTCTTAATATGCTTTTTCAGATTGCTTTAGTAAGCTTTGCGCCTGGTTGCAAATCTAGCAATGATACTGGCTATCAAAACCATTAGCACCAGAATTAAAGATGCTGCCCAAGCTAGTGACTTCCACTTTTCATAAGGAGAAATCGCGTAGTTATATACCAAAACAGCTAAAGAAGCTGTAGGTTGAAGTAATCCTTGAGGTGTTAATGAGGGCCAACCGGATGAAAATAAAGCTGTAAACAATAAAGGTGCTGTTTCACCTGCCGCGCGTGCCACTGCCAAAGTTGCACCTGTAACAATTGCTGGTACTGCTGCTGGCAGAACTATTGATGCAACTGCTTGGAATTTTGTGGCGCCGACACCGACAGCAGCTTGCCGTAAGTCGTTGGATACTAACTGCAATGATTCATCAGTAGTTCTAACGATAATTGGTAACATCAAAATTGACAGTGCAAATCCACCACCAATTGCGGAGTAAGAACCCCACCCCAATCTATTTAATGTCAAAACTACAACACCGTAAGCAAATACACCTGCAATGATTGAAGGTACTCCGCTTAAAATGTTTGTCGCAAATCGTATCCAGCGAGCTAACTTACCAGAACTGAACTCGGTTAAATAAATTGCAGCTAAAACTCCGACGGGGATACTAATTAAAGCACCGATTAATACCATGATGAAAGTGCCAAGAATGGCGTTACCGAAACCTCCCTGCGATCGTCCAAATGGCAACGGTGGTAACTCAGTAAATACTCTAGGGCTGATACTACCCAACCCTCGGTACAAAATGTAAGAAAGTACTGCTGCCAAGGTAAAAATCGCAACGGCACCGCAAAAAAACGCCACACCGGTCATGATTGAATTAAACAGCGTCCTGGGAGCAGAAGGAGAGCGTGTTAAGCTACCCATTGTATATCTGCTCTCTTGCGAGGAATGATCTGACAAATTAGAAGGCATATTTGACTCAATACTGTCTAACTAACTATATTCGCTTGACTCGCATTACAACTAATTCTGCCAAAACGTTGACTACAAACGTTAAGAAAAACAGCACCAACGCTGCGTACATTAAAGCACCAACTTGCAAACCGCTAGCTTCAGCAAATTGGTTCGCAAGTAGAGAAGAAATTGTGTTTGCTGGTGAGAATAACGAGGGGCTGATATTATTCGAGTTACCAATCAACATTGTCACCGCCATTGTCTCACCCATCGCTCGACCAAGTGCCAGCATCACCGCACTAACTATTCCGGAAAAAGCAGCAGGTACGAGAACTTGTAATATAGTTTCCCAACGTGTGGCGCCTAATCCTAAAGACGCTTGCCGTAAGCTAGGGGGCACTGAGTTAAGAGCATCGCGCGAAATTGCTGTAATAATTGGTAGAGTCATGATTGCCAGGATAATTCCTGCAACCATCATGTTTGGACCTGTTGGAGTAGTACTAAAAAGTGGTATGAACCCTAGGGTCGCATTCAAACCTTTCCCAACATTTGTTAATAAAGGAACCAGAACAAAAAGTCCCCAAACTCCGTAAACTACGCTAGGAATTGCCGCTAGCAGTTCTACCATGAACACCAGTACTATTTTGACTTTTCCTGGTAAGAAATCTTCGGAGAGAAGAATTGCAGCACCAACTCCAAGCGGTACAGATATTAACAGTCCAATAAAAGAGCTAACAAGAGTTCCGTATACCTGTGGAAGTACACCGTACTCATTAACTACTGGGTTCCAGTCGGTTTCAAACAAAAACCCTGCACCAAACTGTTGAATAGCAGGCATTGCTTGTAGCGCAACCTGAATCGATATCCATACTAAAGTAGCAGCAATTGCAATCGCAAAAAGTCTTGTTATCCAAATAAAACCACGGTCAAGGTTTTTGTCAACCTCTGAGCGCGCTTTTGTAGAAGCCTGACCGCTTTGAGATAAACTACTCATGAATCAAATCACCCATCAAAGCTAATAAATAAATGTGGGAGCGAACAAAAACAGTTAGGAGGCGCGGAGTTGGACAAACTACTAACTGTTACTAGGTTTTCATTACTTACTAGCTACTATGGCTTAGTCGCACTGGCGCCACCAGCACCGCCACCGACGCTAATCTTATATTCAGCACTAATTGGGTCTGCTGCTGCTGCAACTTTTTGGACTACATTTGCAGGTAAAGGAATGTAACCTAATTCTGTAGCTGCCTTTTGACCTTCAGTTAAACCGTATTCAATCATTGCTTCTACAGCTTTAGCTTTTGCAGGGTCAGCATACTTTTTGTAAGCTAAAAGCCAGCTATAAGTAACAATTGGATAAGATTCAGCACCTTCTGGGTCAGAGATAAACGCGCGTAAGTTATCAGGTAATGTCACTGATGCTAGAGTTTTGGCGCCTGATTGCTCATCAGGTAAAACGAATTGACCAGCTTTGTTTTGCAGTGCTGCAAACTTGAGGTTGTTTTGTTTAGCATAACCATACTCAACGTACCCAATTGAACCTGCTGTCTGTCCAATTTGCGCGGTTACACCTTCGTTTCCTTTACCACCAATACCTACAGGCCATTTTACAGACTTACCTTCGCCAACTTTGGTTTTCCACTCTGGGCTAATTGCGCTTAGGTGTTTGGTGAATACGCCTGTAGTACCGCTACCGTCGGAACGATATACAACTGTTATCGGTGTGTTAGGTAACTTGGCGCCTGGATTCTCTTTTGCGATTGCAGCATCATTCCAAGTCTTAATTTTACCCAACAATATATCTGTATAAAGAGTTCGCGATAGCTTTAATTCAGGAACATCAGCCAAATTATACGCTAGTACAATACTACCAGCAGTCATTGGTAGGAGGAGAACTCCTTTATCGGCGGGTACTTTTGCGATTTCTTCATCCTTCATCGCTACGTCGCTAGCGCTGAAATCTACAGTCCCTTTAGTAAACTGCTCAACACCGGCGCCGCTACCAACTGATTGATAGTTGACTTGCAAGTTAGGATATTTTTGATTTAAAGTTTGGAACCATGTTAGATACAATGGAGCAGGAAATGAGGCACCTGCACCTGTTAGCTGTACATTACCACCTAGGTCAAGCTTACCAGGAGTTGAAGCAGTTGCTTCTTTTGCTGCACCAGGTGAAGCTTCGGCACCAGGAGTTGCTGTATTTGTGGCTTGGTCTCCACCACCACCGCAAGCAGCCAAGCTCATTGATAGAGCTAATGCGGGAATAATACCCATGATGCGTTTCTGATTCTTGACACGGTTAGAGGAAAGCATGGAAGGTAAATTATAAAAGGGGTTACAGTGCTAACGATATCGTGCGTATCTTAAGATAAGGTTAAAAGAGACAATAACCATTTGAAAATATTATGTTAATCATGGAACAATAAAACATACTCAGTATCATGATTTAAATACACGCCAAACATTAACTATACAATGGCTTCAGACTCTTCGCACCAATACTGTCATCTGACTAGCGGCATATGACCTACCATTCAGTATTTGTGATTAAATAAGTAATATATATAACTTTAGATATAGTATTTACTCGGTTATAATTCCAATTTTTAGCCATTTGATCGTATCTTATATAAATTTTTTTATCCATTTGATGATAAATTTTGTTAGAACCTAAACATACTTCTTGGTTCAAAGTCAAAATTAAACAATAGTTAAACATTAAAATTTTGCTTATATATATTGATATTCCATAGAGTGTCTCGTGAAATTCTCTTAAATAGAATGCTAGCTGCGTCCAATCAATTATTATGGTCAATGATTGGCTTACTGCTGACGATGGGGGGTACCTTCCTCGAAGCGTATGTCACCACCCTACCTTGGAACTGGGGTCAGCACGGAATCCAAACTTTTTCTCTAGGAGTCACCTATCAAATTGGTGGAGTACTACTGGTTGGATGTTTAGGTGGTAAAAATGCTGGCGCCTTAGCACAAATTGCTTACTTAGTGATGGGTTTAACCTTACTGCCAGTATTCTCTGAAGGTGGTGGTATTGGTTATATCAAGTTATTGCAGTTTGGTTACTTACTTGGGTTTATACCAGGAGCTTGGATTTGCGGTTTAATAGCATTTAAAGCTAGACCACGACTTGAGAGTCTTGCGTTTAGCTGTCTATGTGGTTTGTTCACTGTCCACGTTTGCGGCATTATCTATCTTGCGCTTGGTTATATATTCCAATGGAAAGGTACAGAAGCACAAACATTGATGCAAGCAATCTTAAAATATTCTTGGTACGCGCTACCCGGACAGCTTATTGTAGTTTGTGCTGTCACTGTTATCGCGTTTATACTACGACACTTAATGTTTTATTAGTCCACAGAACAAGTCCCTACCAAGTAATGCACCTAAAAAATCGCAATTTCTGGATAGCTGCTCTAACTGCCTTTTTCTTAGACCAGTTGACAAAATACTGGATATTACAAAGTTTTCAACTGCGGCAAACACAACCTTTACTCGCTGGAGTGTTTCATTTTACCTATGTTCGTAACTACGGCGCCGCATTTAGCATATTAGATGGGCAAGTCGAATCATTACGGTGGTTATCATTAATTGTTAGTTTGGCTTTAATGGCTTTGGCGTTGTTTGCACCAGAATTAAGTTTTTGGGATAGACTTGGGTATGGATTTATCCTTGGTGGAGCAATGGGTAATGGAATCGACAGGTTTGTACTCGGTTACGTCGTTGATTTTTTAGATTTTCGCCTGATTAACTTTCCTGTATTCAATCTTGCTGACGTGTTTATCAATGTTGGTATTGCTTGTTTAATTTTGGGTAGTTTCCAAAAAAGTCCAAGTTCCGACCATCGGCAATAAAACAATAATCCCGGTAACTTTTACGAAACCGGGATTTTGCAATTTTTGAGTTTGAATCAAAGCGATTGAAAGCAGTTATTAGTTTTTAAAACCACCGGGTGCTACTTCAGAACCTGAACCAGGATTAACTGCGGGTGAAGTGTTACCAGGTAAAGTCATATTATCTGGAGTTCCAGATGTTGGCGCCTTTAGTGGCTCACTTGTACTGCTTGGTGTATCAGAAGCAGGTGTTCTTAATTGTTCACTAGAACTACCACTTGGGTTAATCTCATTACCTGAACTGCCAGGGGTGCCTGGTAATGGAGTTAGGGGTGCAGTTTGTCTATTGCTGCCACCATCCGGAGTTACACCAGGAGTTGCACCGGGAGTTTCAATGCTGCTACCAGGTACAGAAGGAGTTGCACCTGGGGTTTCGTTGCTGCTACCAGGTAACGGTGTAACAGGAACGGTTTGTTGATTACTGCCACCAGGATTATTTGTACCTGGTTCTACGGGGTTAACGGTACCACTTGGGCTTGGGGCGCCTGTTGGGTTGGTATCGCTAGGTGCCTCGGTACCTGTACCAGGATTATTACTGCCACCAGGATTATTAATGCTGCCAGGATTATTGCTGCCACCAGGATTATTTGTACCTGGTTCTACGGGGTTAACGGTACCTTCAGGACTTGGGGCACCTGTTGGGTTGGTATCACTAGGTGCCTCGGTACCTGTACCAGGTGTAGATGAACCTGGAGTTGTTGTAGATGGGTCAACTGGAGTACTGCCTCCTGTTGGACTACCAGTTACACCAGGAGTTTTTTGTTCTGATGAACTACCACTGCCACTTCCAGCTTCTGGATTGGCATTTGCACTACCTTCACAACGTGAATTTAATGGATAATTTTTACATAAAATTTCCATTACGTCGGGGGCTAGTTCTTTTGGAGGTGCTGCTTGAGCAACCTTGGAATCGTTTTCTCTTTGTGCTTGAATCAACTCTGGAAATTTTGTTGATTGGGCGGAAGCTACGTTGCAAGATAGCGCCAATCCGAAGGCTGTACCTACTAAGGTCAGAAATTTTTCCTTCATATTACTTAACCTCAACACCTCGACACATACTCCGCCCATTAAATCAAACAACACGGTTTAGAAAATCTTCCCTTATAGGGATGTATCTTCAATAAAAATATGTAAAACAACTAATTTTTTAGGTGTTGAGGCAATCAAATCATGTAAAATTTATGTCAGCTATATATTCTTTACTAGCTTACACTAACACCAATATATCAGAATATGTCTATTTTCCTTAGACAGTGTAACTTAGATATAGACAATAGTATAGAGTCTTGGCTCAAGTCAATCAAAGAGTTAATGAGTGTATATTTAGTTTTAATAAGTATGTAGCATTCTTGACAAAGTAATTATAGTTAATAAATTTAATTAATATATATTTATTTAGTATCTATTGAGTTGGAAACAATTCAGTATAGCCAGCGTCTTGTTAGGCTTGTGATTACAATGGTGGAATAGCTAGCATCGCATGTAAGTAAGTCTAAATTTTAAGTAAAAACCGTGGTGTGAATAGTAGATGAGTTCCCCCCAACCTCCTCAAAAACCGCAAACTTTGCTTGGTCAGTTGACGCAAGCAGTGCAGACAATTCAAGCTCGAGTCGATTTTTCCAAATTAGCACTCAAGCCAAATGCCAGAGTTCCGGAACTCTGGGTACAAGATGCGGGGGCATCTCAAGCAGAAGTATATCCGTTGCTAGGCGACCGATATATGCTTGGTCGCAGCTCTAAATCCTCCGATATTGTTGTCCGCAACCCAGTAGTCAGCCAAATACATTTGTCCCTGTCGCGCGACTCTAGTCAGCGGCGCCCAGTATTTGTAATTAAAGATGAAAATTCTACAAATGGTATTTATCGAGGTAAACGTCGCGTCAACACCTTAGAGTTACGTCACGGCGATATCTTGACTCTTGGACCACCGGAACTTGCCGCTTCGGTGCGCTTACAATATGTTGACCCACCACCTTGGTATGTTAAAGCTGCCACGTGGACAGGTTATGGGGTTGGTGCCGTAGCTGGTTTAGTTGCTTTAACTATCGGTGTTGAGTGGTTGAAATTTTCAGTTCGTCCGCTTCCTGGTGCCACACGTTCACCAATTGTAATTACAGCACGCGACGGTATTACTCCACTGCGCGAAACACGAACTATCGCGCACATCGACCTCAAACAGATGGAAGACTTTGGTCCTTACCTAGGTAATGCCGTCGTCGCTTCGGAAGATAGCCGTTATTATTGGCATCCTGGTGTTGACCCATTAGGAGTGTTACGGGCGTTAACTATTAATGCTCGTAGTGGCGATGTTCAACAAGGTGCTTCGACGATAACACAGCAGGTAGCGCGCAGTTTGTTCCGCGATTATGTTGGAACCCAAGATTCACTTGGTCGTAAGTTTCGTGAAGCTGTTGTATCGCTCAAATTAGAGACTTTTTACAGCAAAAACGATATTTTGCTTACTTATCTCAATCGAGTTTTCTTAGGCGCCAATACTTCTGGTTTTGAGGATGCATCCAGATTTTATTTTGACAAATCGGCAAAAGAACTAACTTTAGCTGAAGCGTCAATGCTAGTGGCAATTCTACCAGCACCAAATCGATTCGATTACTGCGGCGCCGGAGAGAAAAAATTCCGAACAATCGAATATCGTAACCGTGTCTTGCGGCGTATGCTCGATATGGGCAAAATCAAGCAAGATGAATATAACCGCGCTCGACGTTCACCTGTAGAAATCAGTCCTAAAGTTTGCGAACAGCAGGCAAAAACTATTGCCCCTTATTTTTACGACTATGTTTATTCTGAACTTGAAACAATATTGGGGGCAGATTTAGCACGAGAAGGCAACTTTATTGTTGAAACACAACTCGACCCAACAATTCAAACTCAAGCTGAAACAGCACTGCGTAATTCAGTACGTACTTCGGGCGCCAATGTTGGTTACTCACAGGGAGCATTGGTAACTATTGATACGAGTACGGGTGGAATTTTAGCAATGGTAGGTGGCACAGACTACCGTCGCAGTCAATTCAACCGTGCTTTTCAAGCAAAACGCCAACCAGGTTCAACTTTCAAAATCTTTGCTTACACAGCAGCTTTACAAAAAGGAATCTCGCCGGAAAAGTCATATTCCTGTGATGCTCTACGTTGGCAAGGGTTTTTGTATAAACCTTGTCGGTCGGGGCCTGGTGGCAGTTTGAGTCTTGCAACGGGACTAGCTCTATCAGAAAACCCAATTGCCTTGAGAGTAGCACAGGATGTTGGGCTAGATAAAGTTGTTGCAGAAGCAAAACGTTTGGGAGTGCGTTCACCGCTTGACCCTGTACCTGGTTTGATATTAGGACAAAGCGTCGTAAACGTATTAGAAATGACAGGAGCATTCGGCGCCATCGCTAACAATGGTTTATTAAATCGTCCCCATGCAATTAGTCGCATTTTAGACAGTAGTGATTGTCGTGACCGTAATGATTTAAAAACCTGTCGCGTTATCTACTCCTACGACCAAGACCCAGATGCTAACAAGCGTGTTCTGTCAAAAAATGTAGCTTCTACAATGACGGGGTTACTTAGGGGTGTAATTACAAACGGTACAGGAAAAGGCGCCGCTATTGGTTTTGGAGAAGCAGGCAAAACTGGCACTACCGATAAAAACGTAGACCTTTGGTTCATTGGTTTTATTCCCGGTCGGCGCCTTGCCACAGGTATTTGGCTTGGAAACGACGAAATTAAACCCACATCTGGTAGCAGCGCTCAAGCTGCACAACTGTGGGGTAATTATATGGGACGAATTGTTAAATAACGTAATGTAGAGACGCGATATATTCCCTGCGGGACACTGCGTGAACGCGTCTTCGTTCGCGTCTTCGATTGAAAAGACGTGACATGTCACGTCTCTACATTTATTGATATCCTTGCCAAGGTTGAATTTCTAACGTACCACTAGGTTTAAATATCACTTCATAGTGAGCGAGAGGTTGCTTGGTATCTGGTGGAGCAACGTTAGAACCGTAGATTTCGTTAAAAATTTTAGGCAGGGGAGTTTCTCGGTAAAAGTCAAAAGCTCCTTTGTTCAGTGGTTCGTAGTCAGCTATTACACCTTCTTTATTCACTGCTACTCGGTATTTTAAGTCACTGTTGAAGCTTGGTGTACCACTCCAACCTTTACGAAGCGTATCGTATAGTTTTGCGTTTAATTCTTTGAGTTGATTTGCGTCTTTAATTTTTTCACCAACTACTTGCGGTGGTTTAGAATAACCCAACCAAGGACTTACTTCTAAAATTCCTTGTTTTCTAAATACAACTCGGAACTGACCGATTGGTTCATTTGTTGCTAAACTTCTTGTTGCTGGGTTGTAGAGCAAATTGGGTAAAGGTGTTTGACTTACTGCGTCATTAGAATTTTTGTTAACTGGTTTATAGCCCAGAATTGCACCATCTGCTCCTACACCGACACGAAATACTACATCTTCATTAAAGGCGCCGCGTTCTGACCAAACGGGGTTAATTTGGTTGTATAATTGGCGATTTAATGCACGTAGTTGTGATGGGTCGATAATTTCTGGAACTGTCTTTAAAAGTGCCTCAATATCTTGAGGTACACCTGGAGTCGCTGCAACTGTTGGTGTTGGTGTTACTCCTGGAGTCGGCGCCAACAAAGTGTCTATAGTAGGAGTAGGAGTTGCTGTTATTCCAGGTGTGGGAACAATAGCAGCATCGGTTACTATTGGGGTGGGTGAAACTCCAACCGGAGTTGCCACATTTGGCGTCGAATTCACTGTTAGACTACTTGAGTCTTTTTTAGCTTCGGGTTGTGGTACTCTTGGTTGAGGTGTGGGAATTAAGCTAAATGCAAGCGCTGCTGCCGCTAAACTTGATAACCCTACTGTTGCTGGTACAATCTGTTTTGTTACAGAGTCACTGGCGCCACCTGGACGTCGAGATGATTGAAGGGCTAAAGTTAATTCTGGTAGTGTTTGGGTATCCGCAAAAAATTGATCTACCGCTTCAACTAAATCGAACAATTGTACTGTATTAAGTTCGATTTCAACGGGCATTTTAACATCAGAATTAAAAGAGTCAACAGGCTGAAAAGTTTCTGAACTGACAATTAATTTGTGGCGATTGCTATCAATTTTGTGCAATTGTACTATATCAGTATCTTTATTTTCCGAGAGTGGGTTTGGAACATTGCTCAAGAACTCTTGTGCGTAACCACTAACTACACGTACTAAGTTTTCAAAAAATTCACGTCCACCAACCAGAGGTTGCTTTAAACCAGATAAATAGCATTCGACATTAACTAATATAGATAGTTCTGGACGCATTTCTTGGAAATGTGTGGCTTTCGATGCATCGCTTAAACCTTCTAGAAGCAGCGTGCAATTGGGTAAACTATATTTTCTTTGAATATTCATAATTTTAATTTACTTCACCGTCGAAAAGGCTAATCCAAAACCGTTGCATTCCAGCAGTTCCGGTACAAAATAATAATTTGCCGAGCAAATCAATTGCTAGCTCATCTAATTTCTCGTCGCTAGTTACAGATAGTACACCCGAACGACGTGGATTCATGCGGCTTTTGAAATGCGCGCGGAATCTTTCCAAGTAGTTCGATAACCGAAGATTTTGTTCGAGTGGTATTTGTTTATCGGTCATTTGCTGGTATATCATCAGCAATTGGCGAATTGTGACTGTTAAGCGACGTGCAATATAACAGGCTATTACTACTAGGGCTTTTGCTTCCATAATAGTTAAAGGGCGCCGTATATGCGCTCTTCGTATTGGATTGCTGCTACGCATTCGCCACAGGTTCACTCGGTCTTTAATAATACCTTTAAGGTCTAATTCTTCAGCAAAAGCCAAAATTGCTTCAGAACCTCCTAGCTCTAAAGCTTCAATCGCGAGTAAAATTAGGTCGATTTGCAACCGAGTTCGACGGGGACAATCTTGTCCCTCAATCGCTGGTTCTGGTAAAGTGTCCAAAATCATCGGAAGCGACGACGGCATTGAATTATGGTTATAGGGCGTTAAACTAGCTGAGACATTCATTATAAATACCACTACAAGGCTGCATATGACTACATAAAACTACTTAAAGATACCCAAGCATTAACCTTTACACCCTCCTAAGAGCGACGATAAAGCACTGCCTGATATATACATTAGTTACTCATTCGATTAAAAGGTTTCCGTATACTCAAATCAATGTTTTTATTACATAGTTTACCCACTAAGTTAATCACATCTGACGTTTCGAGCTACATATTACCCGCATCATTCATTATGATTCCTGTTTGATTACGAAGTGGGGTGGGTTGTTCCATCCCTAGCTTCGTGTAGATTGGGTTAATCGTCAATGAGTCAACTGTAACGGAGTCCGTAAATCAAACGAATACCGTTATAATGTACGATTTGGCGGGACGACGGCATCCGTATATTTAACAAGCGGCGCCGACATCAACTGATTTAATTAAATATATTGTATGGATTTGATTGTATGGATTTAAAGTCATTAATTCGGGACATCCCAGATTTTCCTAAGCCAGGTATTGTATTTCGGGATATTACAACATTACTGCGTGATGCGAAGGGATTACGATACACCATAGATTTACTGAAACAGAGATGTATTGACGCAAACTTAACAGTCGATTACGTAGTAGGCATAGAATCGCGGGGATTCATTTTTGGTACTCCTTTAGCATACGAATTAGGTGCTGGTTTTATTCCGGTACGTAAACCAGGCAAATTGCCAAGTGCCGTCCATTCAATCGAGTACCAATTAGAATATGGTACTGACTGTTTGGAAATCCATCAGGATGCTATTCAACCAGATTGCAAAGTTTTAATCGTAGACGATTTAATTGCAACTGGTGGTACTGCTGCTGCGACTGCAAAACTGTTACACTTGTGCGGCTGCAATCTGGTGGGATTTGGGTTTATTATCGAGCTACGGGACTTAAACGGGCGAGCGTCTTTACCAAATGTACCGATTATCTCGCTTGTTGAGTATTAAACCATTGCCACAATATATTGGCTGGTGCGTGACTATTAACTGGTGCGTGAAGGCTAGTAGGGTGCGTAACGCCACTGACTGTTCTAAAACTTTGCCCAGTTAGTGGTAGCGTTACGCACCCTACGTTAGAATTTTTTATTAGCGTCACGCACCCTACTATTAACTATTAAATTAATATTATGACAGCAAGCAGGGTTTCTTGGGAATCGGGAAAAGATTCAATAATAAGATTTATAACAAGTGATACTTCCGTATATATCGTTAAGCGTGTGACGCAAGCGCTGTTTACTTTATTTTTTGCGTCTGCATTATCTTTTATCATTATTCAATTGGCGCCTGGTGATTATTTGGATACATTGCGGCAAAATCCGAAAATTTCGCCAGAACGAATTGCGGAGCTAAAACGCCAGTTTGGTTTGGATAAGTCATGGTTTGAGCAATTTTTCCTGTGGTTGGGACGAATTATTACAAGAGGGGACTTTGGACAAAGTTTTGTTTATCAGCGTTCGGTATCGTCGCTGTTATGGGAACGGGTACCAGCAACACTGTATTTAGCTATTTCCTCGTTAGTGCTAACTTGGGCTATTGCAATTCCTCTAGGTATTTTTGCTGCTGTAAAACAAAATCGTGCTGCCGACCGCATTTTACAGGTGATTAGTTATGCGGGGCAAGGTTTTCCTAGTTTTGTGACTGCGCTCATACTATTAATATTTGCCCAAATTACTGCTCCCTTGTTTCCGGTAGGGGGTATGACGAGTATTTACCACGATGAATTAAATATATTTGGTAAATTTATTGACATTGTTTGGCATATGTTTTTACCCACAATTGCCTTGAGTGTTACTAGCTTTGCTGGGTTACAACGCATTACCCGTGGTGAACTGCTTGATGTACTACGACAAGATTATATTCAAACAGCGCGTGCAAAAGGTTTACCAGAAAACCGTGTTATCTATGTTCATGCGCTTCGCAATGCTATCAACCCGCTAATTACTCTTTTAGGGTTTGAGCTAGCTGGTTTATTGAATGGCGCCTTTATTGCGGAATATTTCTTCAATTGGCCTGGTTTGGGTAGGTTAACACTACAGGCGTTACAAGCTCAAGATTTATATTTACTAATGGCAAGCTTGGTTATGGGCGCCGTTCTGTTAATTATAGGCAACTTGATAGCCGACTTAATGCTCAAAGCCGCAGACCCACGCATCAAACTCGAAGACCTCAATTAGGCGCGGAGTTAAGAGTTAGGAGTTAGGAGTTTTCAATTCCTAACTCATAACTCATAACTCATAACTCATAACTTTACTTGAAATTATGTCTCTCGATTTTTACTATATAATGCGTTCTAAAACTGACGGTAAGTACTTAGCAGCGCGTCCTCATGAAAATGAATCAAGTTACTTGCTGTTATTTAAAGAGCAATACGACGCTTTGAGCTATCTCAATACCCACGCGGGAGAATATGCAAGCCGTTTGGGGATTGAAATGATTTCCAATAGCCAAGTTCCAGGTATACTCAAACGTTGGGGTTTTATTGGTGTAGGTGTTGTTTCAGACCCATTAATACCAAGTATTGAGTTTTTGCTGCGAAGCTAGTCTTCCTTGTTATCAATTTTTAAGGGTATATTTATTTACTAAAAAGACACGGAGTACACGGAGAAACAGATTTCACTCTATTCACCTTGAGAAGGAGCAAACTGTGCTATAATTGCTGACGAGACTTAATTCGGACGACCACGTTTGTTTTCACTATTCACGGACTTTTCTCCGAAATCGAGATCTCTAAACATGCTTAATTTCGGAGAAAAATAAATGTCAATTTATGTAGGCAACCTCTCCTATGAGGTTACAGAAGAAAACTTAAATGCTGTATTCCAAGAGTATGGTACTGTAAAGCGAGTTCAACTACCCACAGACCGAGAAACGGGTCGTCTTCGTGGCTTTGGTTTCGTTGAGATGAGTACAGAAGCTGAAGAAGCAGCTGCTATTGAAGCTCTTGACGGTGCTGAATGGATGGGACGCGACCTCAAGGTTAATAAAGCTAAACCAAGAGAGAACAACAGAGGTTCATTTGGTGGTGGTGGTGGTGGTGACCGCAGGGGCAACTTCCGTAATAACAGATATTAAAATTCCTGGTTTAAGGTCATTTTAAGTAAATTCATCACAGATAGAAATTTAATTAGAATAATGGTTCAGGTTATATAAAATCTTGGCCCATTTTTGATAATCAAAATTTACTGTCACTTCAAGAGCATTCCAATTTTGCGCGAGCATAATTGAGATGCTCTTGTTGTTTTTAGAAGTATTCAGCATATTTTATATATTAGAAGCTAAATATTGCTAATCTTATTGCTTTATTGTTATCACACAGCTATCTCGTACACAAGGCACCAACACTTTGCCTCGTAAATTAATATCAGCTTATTGCTGTGCGTCTCTGTGGTAAATATATACCAAAAAAATTATGTATAAAAATTACTATATCCACGCACATTAATTCTGTAAAATAGCGTTTTTTTACGATAAATACGTAAAATTTTCTTTCTTTAAAAAATAAAATTTACCTTGTATAACATAATTTTTAGAATGGAAAGGGCAAGAGACAGCCCATTCCACAAGACATGATTCTACAAGATAAATTGCGACAGTATTACACTGAAACTTTTTCTAGGACTAGTTTTGTGCGTTTGACTTGTTCGGGTATAGCTATAGGGTAGTCACCTGTGAAACATGCTGAACAAAAGCTGTTGGTGTCTTCTTGGGTTTCTTCTAGCATTCCTTCCCAACTCAGGTAAGCAAGACTATCTACTTCTAGTTGTTTGCGAATTTCTTCTACAGATAAGCGTGCGGCAATTAGTTGGTCTTGAGTGTCTGTATCTATACCGTAGAAACAAGGGTGAGTGACTGGGGGTGAGGATATTCGCATATGCACTTCGATGGCGCCTGCGTCACGCAAAGCTTTTACTAGTTTACGGCTAGTTGTACCTCGCACAATCGAGTCATCAATAATTATCACTCTTTTGCCAACCAGAACATCTTTGAGTGGGTTAAGTTTCATTTTGATTCCCGACTCACGCATTGCTTGTGTGGGTTGAATAAATGTACGTCCAACGTAGCGGTTTTTAATCAATCCTTCAGCATATTTAACTCCTGATTCTTGGGAGTAACCAATTGCAGCAGGTATTCCTGAGTCTGGTACACCAAATACTATATCCGCTTCTACAGGAGATTCAGTAGCAAGTCGGCGCCCTAAGCGCATTCGGTAGCTATATAATGTTTCGTTGTGCATTAAGCTATCAGGACGTGCAAAGTAAATCATTTCAAACACGCATAGCTTTCTTTGTGGCTTTTTGCTCCAATGGTATGATGCTAATCCAGCTTCCGTAATCCATACAACCTCACCTGGCTCAACATCACGCAAATAATCGGCGCCAATTATATCTAAACCACAAGTTTCTGACGATAATACATAGCGAACTGGATTAGAGCCAATTGTACCTATTACAAGTGGACGAATACCATTGGGGTCACGTACACCCATCATTCCTACTGGTGTACCCACTACTAAACTAAATGCACCTTCACAACGATGAAATGCTTTGATAGCGCCATCTAACCAGTCTAATCCGGCGCCTATCTCCTGCGCGATTGCATACGCTATCATTTCGGAGTCAGTTGTTGTCACCAAGTTAATACTGTCTTTTACAAGTTCCTCACGCAATTTTACAGTGTTGACTAAATTGCCATTGTGTGCTAAAGCTAATTTACCTAAACGTGTATCTACAACAGCAGGTTGAGCATTAACTTTACGACTAGAACCAGTAGTGGAATAGCGCGTGTGACCGACACCAATTGTACCAGGCAGTTCGCTTAAAACCGATTCGTTAAAGACTTGAGAGACTAGACCCATGTCTTTGTGTAAGTACACTGTGTCACCCAGAAACGTAGCAATACCTGCTGATTCTTGACCTCGGTGTTGCAGTGCATACAACCCGAAATAAGTCAGCTTGGCAACATCCTCATCGGGTGCGTAAATGCCAAAAACTCCACAAGCTTCTTCCGGCTTGTCGGGTCGTTCATGATAGTTGCTATCCTCGTTGGTAGATTGAGAATCGCAATCCGAAGTGACGGGATGATTGGGAACCATGCGCTTATATGCTCCTGATGATAAGATGTCGGTCAGTCACAGGGATGAGTAATTGCCCAGTTCGGGAAAACTGGGAAAACTTAAGAAATTTTGAAAAATGCAAACATATTCCGTTGGGTAGTGGTGGAAGAATAATTAAATATTTCTTAACCATCCATTAAAACAGTACCGCAAAATCAGTTAAAAGTGATGAATTTTTAGTCATGAGTCCTGAGTGCTGAGTGCTGAGTTGGAATTCTTAACTCCTAACTCTTAACTTTTAAATATACTCAGCACTCAGCACTTTCTACTCAGCACTCTATTGAAAGTCTTCGTTCAATAGCGTTAAAAAAGTTTAAGCTGATTTCTTCAATCGTAACTCTGATTAAAGTTTGGTTATCAGATGTTGTTACCTGTAAACCTGTGTCGCAATTACCGACCTTGCCAAGTTTTTGCCAATGATTAGCCAAGTTTTTATTTATGTATGATTCCCATTCTATTTGTAATTCTGGTGATACAGAGACTACTATTCTGGCGCCACTTTCTCCAAACAGCAATTCATCAAGGCGTATATTAGCTATGTCGTTGGATAGTAATTCTATAGTGGCGCCGCATTTGGAGGCAATACAACATTCTGCAAGCGCTACAGTTAAACCACCTTCCGCACAGTCATGCGCTGAACGTATCCAATTAAGATGAATTCCTTCACGGCAAACTTTTTGGACTTGACGTTCTAAATCAAAATCGATACGTGGCGGTTTACCAGCAATAGTATTATGAATTGTCGCTAAATATTCTGATGCGCCTAGTTCGGTTTTAGATTGTACGGTTACACCTAATAAGTAAATTACATCACCTGCTTTTTGCCAAGCTTGACCACAAATATTGTTTAAATTACTGATTGCACCGACCATTCCCACTACAGGTGTTGGATATATTGCTTGTGGATTTCCCTGTGAATCGAGCGTTTCATTATACAAAGAAACATTTCCACCCGTAACAGGAGTTTCTAATTCGCGGCAACCTTCTGCTAAACCTCGACAAGCTTCTGATAATTGCCAGTAACCTATGGGTTTTTCTGGACTACCAAAATTTAAGTTGTCTGTAACTGCTAAAGGTTCGGCACCCACACAGCTAAGATTACGTGCAGCTTCTGCGACAACCGCCTTGGCGCCTTCATATGGGTCAAGATAAACGTAACGCGGATTGCAGTCAACTGTCGCAGCAACACCCGAAGAGAAAGTAGAATTTTTTACTCCTTCGAGGGGACGTAATCTTAATATTGCAGCATCGGCGCCACCTGGGAGCATAACCGTATTATTTTGAACTTGATGGTCATATTGACGGTAAACCCAACGTTTCGACGCAATAGTTGGTGTATCGAGCAAAGTTAATAAAACATCGTTCCAACTTAGCTTTTTACCTTGTACCTCAATACCAGATGCTGTACAGCTAGGTAAGTTTTCAGGTGTCCATTTCCAAGCTTCTTGGGCATATTCTGGTGGTTCTTTAAGTAATGCGCGCTCATATAAGGGGGTATTTTCTGCCAATGCCGAAGCAGGAATTTCGGCGGCAATTTCTCCCTTGAATAAAATTCTGACTATGGGTTCTTCAATTACAGTACCTGCAACAACTGCTTGAAGTCCCCAACGATGGAAAATATCGATTAACTCTTGTTCGCGTCCTTTATGTGCCACAAACAACATCCGTTCTTGTGACTCAGAAAGTAGGTATTCATAAGGCACCATCCCACTTTCCCGCACTGGTACTTTATCTAAATCAAACTCAATCCCCACTCCACCTTTTGCCGCCATTTCGGCAGTAGAACAAGTAATACCTGCTGCTCCCATATCTTGGGCAGCTACGACGGCGCCTGTTTTAAATGCTTCTAAACAAGCTTCTATTAAAGATTTCTCTAAAAATGGGTCGCCTACCTGTACAGCCGGACGGTCATCCATTGATTCATAGCTCAGTTCGGCACTTGCAAAACTGGCGCCTCCCATACCATCGCGTCCTGTTGTGGAACCAACATATAATACAGGGTTGCCAAATCCAGAGGCGCCAGATTTTACTATTTCTGGCGTTTCCATTAACCCCAGTGCCATCACATTAACTAAAGGGTTGCCTGAATAAGCTGGGTCAAAATAAACTTCACCACCTACAGTGGGAACCCCAACACAATTACCGTAGTGAGAAATACCAGCAACTACACCTTGAAATAATCTTTGAGTTCTAGAATCTTCTAAGGAACCGAATCGCAGCGAATTTAGTACAGCAATGGGACGCGCACCCATTGTAAAAATATCTCTAAGTATACCACCAACACCTGTAGCGGCGCCTTGAAATGGTTCGACGGCAGAAGGGTGATTATGCGATTCGATTTTAAACGCTAGTTGTAAACCGTCACCAATGTCCACAACACCAGCATTTTCACCGGGGCCAACGAGAACGCGCTTACCCTCCGTAGGGAACTGCTTTAATAAAGGTCGAGAATTTTTATAACAGCAGTGTTCTGACCACATTACACCAAACATTCCCAACTCGGCTTTATTGGGATGGCGCCCTAGTCTATTTACTATTTCTTGGTATTCTTCGGGCTTAATCCCTTCTTCGGCGATTTCTTGGGGAGAAAACGGAGGTTGTGAGGAGACGGTCATGTTGCTTATGCACCATAGGAACAGACGAATATTTTACCTATTTCTGTCACCACTGTGTTAATTACCAGGCGCCAAAACCAGGTAGAGACGTTACATGTTTAGTCTCTACAACCATAATATTACTGAATTAGTTGTATTTTATCTGTTAAGTACAAAGCTAGTTCTTCTTTTGATATATGTCGCTCAACTACTCGAAGAACTAGGTTATAAGCTTCATCGACTGTGAGATTTAAGCTGTAACCATTTGTTGTTATAAAAGTATCCATTACCGCAAACGCAGTTCGTTTATTGCCATCCACAAAAGGATGATTCATTGCAAGATGGAAAAGGTATACTGCGGCTTGTTCAGCAATAGTAGGATAAAGTAACTCACCGTCAAAACTAGCTTGAGGTTGTAAAGTAGCTGATTCTAATAAACCTCTATCTCTAATGCCAGCACTACCTCCAAAGGTATCAACTTGGTCTTGATGTATTGCAATGACCTGAGAAACAGAAAGAAATTTAGGAGTCCGCAAGACGACGATAAACCTCCTGCCATTTGTGTTTTGATGCTAAATAAGCTTCCCAGACTTGTTCCGAGTCAGCTATGTGAGCAGAGTTGGTATTTTCAGGTTGCTGCTGAGTTTCTGTATTTTGTCGCGCTACTACAAAGCCAGGTATATTTAATAACTTTGTTATTTCATCTGCGTCTGCTGCTTGTAAATGAGATAGTAGCGCTACGGCTAACTCCAATTTTTCTAGAGAAAGCTCGTTTAAGTGTTTGTACGCAACTTCTAAAAGATTATTTTGTTTTAATTCAACTTCCATTACTACACCAACGATAATGTCCTTAGATAGTTTTTTTGTTCTTAAATAATTATTTTTACCAAAGAAACCGGGTTTCTACACAAAATCGTCATTTTTATAACAGATATCAAAGAAGAAACCGGGTTTCTAAGATTTTAGTCATTTTAAATTATAACCCGTTATTATATAAAGTATTGGCACAGCTTATTGATATTGTAACTTTGCTTACAGTTATAAATGACATTGTATGCATAGGTACCAGAAAAATCGGTATCAAGCATCGCGCTAGGTTTTTTAAGGTTCAAACTGAATAGGTAAATTCAGGCGCCCTTAGAGAAGAGGGATGATAGAAAAGGTAGGTGCCGACATTGTGATGACAATCACATTGATACATGATTAAGATCGTCTTCAGAAGGTTGTGACACTGGAATAATTAGGATACTGAACTCTAGCCGAGTCATTAATAGGGAACACACTAAGCGCCGACAGCCTTTAACAAGACTGTCGGTTTTTTGTTTTACACGTAAATACGTTTAATTGCTGACAGTGTGACGTTAATCACAAACTTATATGATGTTGGTCGTATCGCGCACAGTATAAGGGGTGCATAATAAAAGACAACTGAACTCTAGCCGAGTCATTAATAGGGAACACACTAAGCGCCGACAGCCTTTGAACAAGACTGTCGGTTTTTTGTTTTTGTACTAGAAGTATCTGGACGGCGCCTATAAACAGTTACATTCTAGTACTCATAGCTTTCGTGGTTGAGGGTGTGACGTGTATCACAAGCATTGATGATTAAAATCGTATCGCAAACAGAAAAAAGGGCACATAATAAAATATAACTGAACTCTAGCCGAGTCATTAATAGGGAACACACTAAGCGCCGACAGCCTTTGAACGAGACTGTCGGTTTTTTGTTTTTATACATAGGCACATAAAATTTCCCCACAGCTCGTTGGTAATTCGACACTAATGCCAAGCTTTCCAACAAGCTGTGGGGAGTTACAATCTTAATAGATGATTTATATTGAGGCTTCGAGCTAGTGCGCTACCGAAGAAGACGTTTGATTATGACATTCCTTGAATGATGTAATCAAAGTAAGGTCCTGCTTGAGAAGCATCGTCAGCAGTAAGCAAGTCGAGAGACGCAGTTTTGAGACAGCCTATCGCTTCTACCATTCCGGGTAGGGGTACACCCAAGGAATTGTACATTTCGCGGGCGCCAACAATACCAATTTTTTCGATTGGCCCTATGTCACCAGCAAGAACACCGTATGTAACCAGACGCAAGTACCAGCCAAAATCGCGGATACATTGAGCGCGCTCACGTTGTCCGTAAGCATTACCTCCAGGAGAGATAAAGTCAGGACGCTTACGCCATAATTGTTTAGTTGCTTCTTGAACAATTTTCTTTTCGTTTTCAGAGAGGGTAGAAACAATGCGTACCCGCTGTGTACCTGTTGTCAAAAAGTCTTTGATACTTTTGAGTTCGCCACTGCTAGGGTAACGCAGTTCGTCGTCGGCTTTGAGAATAACTTGGCTTACTACAGTCATGATTAATGCAGCATGAAATATTATTAGCTAGTTTAACGAGTCTTGAGTACACAAGTGAAGTCAAATGCACTTGTGCTTATTGAAATTATACGTTTAGTGATGGGTAAAAGTAATACGTAGTAGGTATTTATGACTAATTGGCAGCAGGGTGAATTAATTGAACTTGAAATTACTGACCTTAATGATGATGGGGATGGAGTTGGACGGGCATTTAATAGAGTAGTGTTTGTGCCTGACACAGTACCGGGTGATGTTGTAGAAGCGCGTTTGGTTTTCGTTAAACCTAAGTATGGGCACGCAATTCTAAAGAAAATATTAAAATCTTCAATTCATCGCGTTCGACCGAGTTGTATTGTGGCAGATAAGTGTGGCGGGTGTACTTGGCAGCATATTGATTATCAATATCAACTCGAAGCGAAGCGTAATCAAGTTGTTCAAGCTTTAGAGCGAATTGGGGGTTTTGTGGCGCCACGTGTTGATCAGGTACTGCATTCGACAGCGCTTGGGTATCGCAATAAGGCAACTTATCCGGTTGGGACATCAGCGACAGGTAGCTTTGTGGCTGGTTATTACCAAAAAAACAGTCATCAAATCGTCAATATAAATCAGTGTCCTGTGCAAGATGAGCGTTTAAACCCTCTGTTACATAAAGTCAAGCTAGATATACAGTCTAATGGTTGGCAAGCTTATAATGAAAAGCTGCATACTGGCTTAATTCGCCATATCGGCTTGCGTATTGGGCGCCGGACAGGAGAAGTATTAATCACTTTAGTGATTAGTCAATGGAATATACCAGGTATTGAGACAGTAGCGCAAGAGTGGTTAGACAGCACACCCCCACTTGTAGGAGTGATGTTAAACCTGAATGGCGAGCGTACTAATGCCATTTTTGGGCGAGAAAGTCGTCTAGTTGCTGGCAGAAATTTCTTGCGAGAAGAATTTACCGAGCTGGAATTTCAGGTACGTCCCGACACGTTTTTTCAGGTTTACACAGAAACAGCAGAAGCGTTGGTACAGCAAATAAAGATGGAATTGGGACTTAAGGGTAAAGAAACTTTACTTGATGCTTATTGTGGAATTGGGACTTTAACTCTTCCACTTGCTCCTCACGTTAGCCAAGCAATTGGTATAGAGGTACAACCAGAAGCTATAGAACAAGCACGTACAAATGCTCAACACAATGGCATTGATAACGTCAAGTTTTATGCTGGAACCGTTGAAAAACTAATTCTTTCAATAGATGTTAAACCAGATATCGTTGTTCTAGACCCACCTCGTAAAGGTTGTGACAAGAGTGTTATACAAGCTTTGCTTGACTTGAAACCAAAACGTATTGTTTACGTTAGCTGTAAAGTTGCCACATTGGCACGTGACTTAAAAATACTCTGTCAAGATGGAGTATATACCTTGACGCGCGTTACTCCCGCCGATTTCTTCCCTCAAACCGCACATGTGGAAACTGTTGCATATCTTGTGTTATCACAGTTAGATATAGGCAGTTAGGGATTAAACAACAATCGCCCGAATTTCAAATTTGTAGTCTAGCGCATAGTAAAAATGCTAAAATTGAATTAAGCTAAAAATATAATTCCTTTTAATTAAAGAAATTGAAGTGGCATTGTCACTTCTTGCATATGAATGAAGTTGTCAACAACTATAAATCGGTTTTCCAGTCGGCGCCTGTGACAGTTGCTTGGTTCAGTATTGGTTCCATTCAAATGTACTTTTGCTAATGGTCAACTTCAAAAGCATATAAAATTGCTTATAGACTAGTTGAATACGAGTATTTAGTAACGCTAAAAATTTAGTGATTAAATATGGGTACTCAGTTGGTGATATAGTTAAATGTTGCAACCCATTAATATTAAGGAGAGACTTTGCTCCCTAGCTATTTTCAAAATTTAGTTTTAAAGACGCAAGTTTGACAGTGCGACCGTCTCAATATAATCAGGGTGCCTGTGTAACGCAAACTGATGTCTAGAAGACCGAACGAAAGCTACGGGGTTTACTTGTGATTACTATCTCGCTCCGTCCTGTTGGACGCAATTGGGGAACGATTAGTTTCGCCTCCACTCTATATCTCTGTCCTATATTAGATTTACTCCTGGCAGAGATTCCCGCGAAAATGCAAGCCGAATTACGATTAGGGCTTCAAGAAGCTCTAGTCAACGCCGCTAAACATGGTAATAATTTAGACCCTAGTAAGAAAGTTATAGTTCGTTTTTCGCTTATTGATAATCAATACTGGTGGGTCATATCAGACCAAGGTGGAGGTTTTGACGTTAAGTCAGCTCCTGGTAATGTACACGCAGACCCGTTTGAAACATCATCCAATTTAAATTGTGATGATGATCCCACAGAATATCTGCCTCCAGACGAAGCAGAAAGTGGTCGGGGTCTATGTATTCTACATCAAATTTTTGACCAAGTTGAATGGAATCGCAAGGGCACAGAGCTACGGCTTTGTAAACAAGTAGAAACACGACCACGACTTTTAAGAGTTAAGAGTTAAGAGGTAGGGTGCGTGACGCTATAACAATTGTGAAACAAAACGAGTAATCTAGTAGCGTCACGCACCTTACGAGGCGCTCATAACTTATTTAGTTCCGTGTGTTGGACAAGGTGGCGCCGAAATTGAGCGGTCGAGCCAGCCAACAGCTTGTTGTAGCCTTTGTTGTGCCTCTTCTTTTTCGTCTTTCAGTAAAAATACTAGTGCAGCGGCAACTTGTTCGCTAGCACGTGCTTTTCGATTAGACTTGAGTCGGTGCCAGTCGTTTGGCGAAATACCAAGTCTTTCTAAAAGTGCTTGTGCTAGTTCCAAGTCGCTAAATTCTTGTAACTGTTTAGTTTTAGGCTGTTGTGTAGATTGAAACATATTAATGTAGAGACGTGATATATCACGTCTTTCTTTATGGGTGGGTAATGACTAATCAGTGGTTGTTGTACTATAACCGGATTTATATTTAATTTTAGTTTACAGCCTATCCATGAAGCCGCCAAAAAAACAGAATGAGCCATCGGGTGAAGATTCATCGCAGTCGCAAGAATTCCAACAAGGACTCTCTGATGTTGAGAGTGCGTTAATTGCGCTTAAAGAACGTTACGAGCAGGTTGAGAATGATTATAGCTTACAAAATGAACTAAAACGGCGCCGCTCAGAACTCCGCAAAAGTAAATTACCAGAAATGAAAGCGGAGTTAAAGCATATAGAGCAACAGTTAGAAGTATTGGAAATTAACTTAGAAAGTCGGTTATTGAATTGGCGCTCGTTTAAAGACCCGTTTTGGCAAATTGTCCGCTTCAGTGGATTGGGCGTTATTATAGGCTGGTTATTAAAGTCTTACACACTGTGATAGATATATGATTATTAGACGAATTGCGGAAATATTGCGTAGCGGACAACCAGATGAAAGCGTAAAAGTACAAGGTTGGGTACGGACGAAGCGTGAACTCAAGGGTTTTTCTTTTATCGAAGTAAATGATGGTTCATCGATGGCTTCTTTGCAAGTTGTCATTAATGAAACTGTACCAGGCTACAGCGAAATTATCAAAAAAGTAAATACAGGCGCCTCAGTAGAGGTTGATGGTGTAGTAGTAGCATCACAAGGTAAAGGGCAACGTATCGAAGTGAAAGCCGAGTCAGTTCAGGTGTACGGTGATGCTGACCCAGAAACATACCCATTGCAAAAAAAGCGTCACTCGTTTGAGTTTTTGCGAACCATCGGACATTTACGCGCTCGTACCAACTCGTTTGGTGCCATGTTCCGTGTGCGTAACGCTTGTGCAACAGCGATTCACCAATTTTTTCAAGAACGTGGTTTTTTGTGGGTACATACTCCAATTATCACAGCTAGTGACTGCGAAGGTGCCGGGGAAATGTTTAGTGTTACGAGTTTTGATTTAAATAAAATACCTCGTAATAAAGAAGGCGCCATCGATTACAGTAAAGATTTTTTTGCTAGACCAACATATCTAACTGTAAGCGGACAACTCGAAGCCGAAGTTATGGCGATGGCATTTAGTAATGTCTATACATTTGGGCCAACATTCCGCGCGGAAAACTCGAACACATCGCGTCACCTCGCAGAATTTTGGATGGTAGAGCCAGAAATGGCATTTTGTGACCTCTTTGAAGACATGGACTTAGCCGAGGCATTTTTGAAACACATCTTTAAATATGTGATGGAAACATGCCCAGAAGACATGCAATTTTTTAACGAGCGTATAGATAATACAGTATTGGCAACGGCTGACAATATAATTAATAATCAGTTTGAACGCATTACATATACTGAAGCAGTCAAGCTTTTAGAAAAAGCCATCGAAAAAGCTGATGTTCAATTTGAATATCCAGTAAGTTGGGGTACAGACTTACAATCAGAACACGAACGTTACTTGTGCGAACAGCTATTCAAAAAGCCGACAATCATCACTAATTATCCCGCCCAAATTAAAGCCTTTTACATGCGCTTAGACGAAGATGAAAAAACTGTATCAGCAATGGATATAGTGGCGCCGAAAATAGGGGAAATAATAGGAGGTTCACAACGGGAAGAAAGATTAGATGTGCTGCAAAGAAGAATGGCAGCGCAAGGAATGAAAGAAGAGGACTTATGGTGGTATCTTGACTTACGGAAATTTGGCACAGTTCCCCATGCTGGTTTTGGTTTAGGGTTTGAAAGAATCGTGCAATTTATGACGGGAATGGCTAATATTCGCGACGTTATACCCTTCCCAAGAACACCGGAGAATGCCGAATTTTAATACCCACCCCTAACCCCTCCCTGCGAGGGAGGGGAATAAGATATAGCAGTCGTAGGTTGGGTGGAGCGCTTTTTCGCTTCCCAACATAACCATAGATAACAAAATAATCTTTAAATATATAAACCATTAAAATTACAATCAATGTCTTTACGCAATATTACTTTTGCCAAAGAAAACATACAAATTTATTTTAAGTTATTAATTTTACCCATTATAACCAAAGCTTCCCCTTAAATTTACATATCGGCTCATTAAAGAGACGTTATAAAATCATATGGGGTTCACGACATGAATTGTCTTAGAGGATAAATTTATTTTGTAGGAACTTGGCGCCTAGTTTAGATTTACAAGCGAGGATATATGTACATCTGGTTTATCCTCGCTTGAACTTGGGCCGCCTAGTTTAGATTTACAAGCGAGGATACATGTACATCTGGTTTATCCTCTAGGGACGAGGGCGTTGGGAAAGGAGTGGCAACGGATGTAACGGATGTGGGGTTGGCGCCATTCCAGATTGTCGGTGTTAGTTTTATCTCGCACTTATATATACGTTTGGCGCCATCTGTTTATGCACAAGTTGAATAAATCTTTTTTACCTTATTAGGCGCAGAGAATACAGAGGTAAGAGGTTGAAGAGAGAAAGGCGCCAACTTTATCAGGAATGCTTAATATAGACAATGTAGTATAAATCTACTTATATTGAATTAAATATATGAAAACTAAAAAAATAATAGCAGGCGCCGCAGCAATGTTGGCAGTGTCCTCGGTTGTGGCTGGTGCAGCAATGGCACAATTAACAGTAACGCAATCAAAAATATTTGCTGATGGGTTTGGGCGTGCTAGAGTCGGTATGACTGTTAAGGAAGTTTCTAAAGTTGCTGGTACACGTTTAGTATCATTATCTGGGGGAGCAATTCAGAATAAAGGTTGTTTTTACGTTAAACCCGTTCATACGCCTACTGGTGTAGAATTCATGCTCACCAATGGACGTATTTCGAGAATAGATGTAACTAAAAATACTAAAATTACCACAGTCAGCGGCGCCAAAATAGGTGATACTGAAAGCCGAATTAAATCACTTTACCCTGGACAAATCCAAGTTACACCACATAAATACGTTAAAGGTGGACATTACCTAACTTTCACATCAAAAGAGCCACTGTATAAAAATTATCGTGTAGTCTTTGAAACTGATGGTAAGCGAGTTACCCAGTATCGTGCGGGTAAATTACCAGAAGTGGAATTTGTAGAACGTTGCGGCTAATTATTAAAAAACAATAAGATTCTCGATTTCCTTAAGAGGTCGAGATTTTTTTGATTCATGAATGCTTTATAATTGATACATTATATTGAATATATTGATTATGATGCAAGTCGTCCAAGCTAGGGAACTTACTTTGCATGAAGTGAAAAAAAGTTTAACTTACGAGAAAATCAAGATGACTCTTTCTTTCCAGAATGGCAGGAAAATTTACCGGAACTTACGGATATAGAAAAACAGACGCTTGACCAAAATAAAGCAAATTTTCTTTATTTAAGTGAATATCCAGTATCAGAGAAAGTTGTAAAGTTAGTGGTGATATCTCCACTATTATCAATGGCTGGTTTTTATAGTCCTCCTTTTCGCATTCGTACAGGGGTGCCAGTAAATCAAAAACAAGCTATAAAAGAGTTAGAAGCATTACCGACCGATAACCCGCTACGGGAAAAAGCTGTTGATTTACTATTGAATTTAAGAACTACTTTACAACTCAAAGAAGCGCCAGATGAAGAGGAGAACGATTTAATTATGACTTTATCACCTATTTACTTAGAAAAGCTTGAAGAAGTTAGGCTTGAAGGCAGGCTTGAAGGCCAGCGTAACTTTATTGAAGGCTTGTTAAGGCTCAGGTTTGGTTCTATAGATGGAGAATTGACTGCTATTGTTGACAAAGCGTCAACATTGGCACCAGACGAAATTCTACCTCTATTAACACAACTATCGCGCGAAGAGTTGATAAATAGATTTAGTCAAGCGCGTGAATAGCTTTGTAAAATAATAAGTTGAGCTTGAATATTGGCGCCAAAGCGATAGTTTTTAAGCGGGGACATACATATATAGTTTATCCTCGCTTGAAATTGGTACTACTCCCGCTGGCTTATAAATCAAAACTTTGCGCTATTTTATACTTTATCGACCAACAAACTGGATTTCTAAGATTTTTCAGTTTGCTGACTGAAATCTTCTGGTGGAATATCCCAATTTATCCAGGTTATTGCTGCCTGTGCTGATTCTATATTTGCTGGTACACGTAATATATGAATATGGTTTGTGCTAGGACAAATCATTTTGAGTAAATAAATTGGCTCTATATCTACATCTGAATCAATTTTGAGTAACGTATATTCGTGATAAGAGTCTAATTCCACCGCTTGTAACTCTTCTAGAATACGCGCTTAACCAATACCTTGAATTAATACGCGACGTAGTTCTGCGTTGTCTTCTTCTAATAACCATTGTGCTTTCCAGTCTTTGGGATGAACCTTGCCGTATTTTTCAGGAAGAACGGCGCCGTGATAAGCATATATACTGTAACCATCTGCAAACTCTACTGCTGCTTCTCCTTCTGCATGGAGGTTATAATTACTATCAAAAGAATACTTTAACGGCTTTTCACAAATAATTACTTGTTTTTCCAGCGGTAATACCCAACCCCAGTTTTTTGCTACTGACTGTAATAGTTCCCATTCTTTCAGGCCGTACTCACAATTTAGAACATTAATACAATAATCGCAAAAACTACAATAACTTCCCCAAACTGAAGGTTCTATCCATTTATAATCATTTCCGAATATAGTGTTTAAAAATTCACCGTTATCAGAAATTTTTTGTGTTATGTCCGGATAATAATCAGAAATTAACATAAATAAATCTATAATTTTATCTTGATAGTCGATAAAAAACCTAGTCTAACATTAGGATTTGTTGAGTTCGTTAATGAAAAACCACCTTTTTTCTGGACGGAAGATATGGGTAGTTTGGTTTATGCAAAGCGTTGTAAAGAGCGTAAGGAAAATATTGTTGCTATGTTGAGTTTGGAAACAATGGGATATTTTTCAGATAAGGCTAATTCTCAAAAGTACCCTTTTCCGCTTAACTATATATATCCTTCTACAGGAAATTTTATTGCTTTTATTAGTAATGTTAAATCAAGTGGGTTTGTGAAAGATGTTATAAAAATGTTCCGTAGCAATGCGAAGTTTCCTTCTGAAGGCGCCGCTTTACCTGCACAAGTAACTGGTGTGGGATGGTCTGACCAGTGGTCATTTTGGCAGCAAGGATACAACGGTTTAATGGTTACTGATACTGCTCCTTTCCGCTATCCTTATTATTATACTCAAGAAGATACTCCTGATAAAATTGATTATGGAAGGTTAAGCAGAGTTGTTTATGGTTTAGAGGAAGTAATTGGTCAACTTGTTGAATGATTTAAGCATCTTCATGAGAATTTGGCGCCTCGTTTCCGCGCCCATCAAAATATAATTCTACTTCGTTACCATTATCTGCAACTTCCACTTCGTAAAAAATACCTTGCGGTGTAATTTCAATCTCTCGTTTTTTTATTGTGCCGCTTGGGTATTGCGCTCTAACTTTATCAAGCACTACAGATGAAAACCCATTATCTGATGCTAGCTCGTACTCTGTTTCTAACCATTGACCATTAGATGAGTACCTTACATCTTGCACCAAAGTAGAAATACTTAATTTTAAATTAATCAATAAACATATATATCTGTCAATAAAACGTAAAGTCAACATTTTTAGCCTGCGTAGGCAGGCTTTGTTTGTATAGTCTCACCCTTCTAGGGTGTAGGTGCAAGATATCAGGTACTCTGCTTCGTATTCTATGCCATTTTCAACGAAAACTGCTTCATAACCATAAGGTTGTAATTCCCAGTTAGGTGTTTTACCTGGATATTTCTTTGCAAAAGCACTTTGAACTACTTGAGGTACTTCTGAAGAGGAAATTACATTGTCTTGTGAGTCAACCGCATTTTCGCAAGATGCTAATAAGGTAGCTGCTAATACACAAGCAATTGTAGCCAAGCAGCGCAAGCTAGATAATGAAGTTAGCTGCGTGAGTAAATGCTTGCTATCCAAGATTAAGTACTGCATTTTTTATACATAGAATAGAAGTATAAGTTTAACTACAACGTCGAATCAGACGATTCCATACTCTTTTTATTCTAAGTATATTTTTTATATTAATGTAATTATAAAAACATTTTTATTATGTTTCATACTTGGAAAACTCATATGGAATGAAGTTTGGCGCCTCCTAAAATAGATTTAAGTAGTTGTGCAAAATTAAATATGTATCTGCTCTTACGAATGAAATGGAGCAAAAGTTATTAACAGCTAGGGTTTGAGCTAAATCATAATTTACTGGCTCTCTGCATAAATATTTTTGCGTAAGTACTTATTTGTGCGACTTTAAAGCTGTAGCGAAACAAAATTGTAAAATATATATCATGATTGCAAATACCATTGAGCGAAAAATAACAGTACCTGGCCCGCGCGTGTCTCCACTGTTCGGACACATTACTCAGGTTTTAAATTTTGTTGGCGACTCTATTAAGTTGTCGAGTCAGTTGTTTGAAAAATATGGCTCGGTTGTTGCTTTGGCTGAAGGGGGTGGTACTAATGTATATTCGCCATATCCTAATTGTCCTGGTACGGTGTTAGCTAAAGGCGCCGATATTATTCGTGAAGTGACTAGCCAGCATGATATCTATCATAAGTGTCCTCTGACTGGGCATATTTACCGCAAGCGGAATAACTCAACTCGTACTCAACCTTTTAGACATTTTCTTGTTGGGTTATTTGGTGTTAACGGCGCCGACCATCGTCAACACCGACAATTATTAATGCCTGCTTTTCATAAATCACGTATCGAAGCTTACCGCGACGAGATGGTAGTAATTACTGAATCGGAGCTTGAAAAACTACAGGTGGGTGAGGTTATAGATACTCTTGAACTAATGCGGCGCCTGACGATGCGTATTGCCACTAAAACCTTATTTGGAATGGATTTTAGTGAAAATGGTGGCAGGTTTGCAACGCTGTTGAAAGAAGTTTTTGGTAAATTTGCAAGTCCAGAAGTTCTTGGTCTTCCGTTTGATATCCCTGGTTTTCCTTACCATAAACTGCTTAACGGTATGGTTGAACTCGATAGCACTATGCGGGGTATTATTCAGCAAAAGCGTAATGGTATTGATAAAGGTGATGTTCTCTCAATGCTTATTCAAGCTAGGGATGCAGAAACTGGTGTGACGCTAACTGATGATGAGTTGCTTGGACACCTTGGTGTTATTTATGCTGCTGGTCATGATACAAGTGCAAATGCATTAACTTGGACTTTATTTCTACTTTCCCAACATCCCCAAGTTGCTGCTGACTTACTTGATGAACTTGATGGTGTGTTGCATGGTGTGGCGCCTAGTATTGAACAATTACAACAGCTACCTTTATTAGAGCGTGTGATTAAAGAAAGTATGCGAGTACTATCGCCTGTTCCTTGGAATGGTCGTGTGATTTCGCAGGATACTACATTTAGTGGTTATGATTTGCCAAAAGGGACAGAAGTTTTTGTCAGCATTTATCATACTAATCGGGCGCCTGAAATATATTCCGAACCGGAGCGTTTTATTCCTCAACGCTGGGAGCAAATTCAGCCGAGTATATATGAATATAATCCTTTTAGTGCTGGGTCGCGCGTTTGTATCGGCGCCGGTTTTGCCATGATGGAAATCAAAATTATCTTGGCAATGCTATTAATGCGTTACCGCTTAGAGTTTTTACCACAACAAGTTAATGCCAAAGGACTAATTGTGTTGTGTGCTGAAAATGGTTTATCTATGCGAGTATGCGAACAAGACCGTGAATTTAATCGAGGTCTAGGTGGTGTAAGTGGGAACGTGCGCCAAATGGTGAAGTTCCCAGATTAAGGGATTTTCAGTAATCAAGTCACCCTAGAATATAGAACTATCGAACAGTAAAATTGCAAAACTGTAGAACTTCAAAACTGTAGAACAATGGAAAATATTGTGAAACAGTGGAAAATATTGTGGAACGGGCATCCCTGCCCGTTCATTATTAATTTATAAAGTAAATCTTAAGGCAATAAACAGTAACCCAATAAGATAGTAAGATATTATACAAATGCATATTTCAGTGTGCTTTTGGAGCAAAAAACCTAGTAAAACATACCTTAAAAAATCAGTAGTAATTTAATTACAAAGTTTTGTAAAAAAAAGAAAGCTTTGCATAAAGTTTTGCCAGTCAGTCAGAAATACAGTTATAGGGTTCAAAGTTTCATTCTCCATTAAGTGAGAGTGTAAATTTAGGTGTACCTAACCTTATTTGGATTGCTCTGTATCAATTAACACTATTTAATGAACGCAGTATCTTGAAAGCTTATTAAATCATGGTTTAAGAAAAGCAATTACGCAGGGTTTACAGTTAGCAATTTTTAATTCTTGTGATAGCTTGGGTCTCGCGCGCGATTTAGCTTCTTTACATATACCTCAAGTCATTGTGATGCGCGAACCTGTACCTGACCGCGTAGCGCAAGAGTTTCTTAAACACTTTCTAGAAGCTTTCGCTAGTGGAACATCTTTATCACGCGCGGTACGTTCAGCACGAGAAAGACTTCAAGGTTTAGAAAAAGAGTTTCACTGTGCAACTTGGCTACCAGTAATTTACCCAAATCCAGCAGTTGTACCACCCACTTGGCAAGATTTGGGACGTTGGCAAACTTCGCGGTGTCCCTATCGTGGGTTATTTGCCTTCCAAAAAGAGGATGCACCATTTTTCTTTGGACGAGAAGCTTTTACAAAACAATTAGTAGAAGTTGTCCAAAAAGAACCTTTGGTAACGGTGCTTGGTTCTTCTGGTAGTGGTAAATCTTCGGTTGTGTTTGCTGGTTTAGTTCCTGTACTAGAATCTCAAGGAAACTGGCGCCTAGCTGATTTTCGTCCCGGAGAGCGACCTTTCCATGCTTTGGCTGCGGCACTAATTCCCCATTTAGAACCGCAACTGCACTCAAGTATCGACCGACTACAGGCAACTAGAAAGCTCGCGTCGGACTTACGTAATGAAACCGATGCTTTGCGCGATGTTATTGAAGAGATTGCCAAGCAACATAATAATAGTCGCGTACTATTGGTAGCAGACCAGTTTGAGGAATTATATACTCTTTGTAAAGCCGAAGAACGCCAGTGTTTTTTGGAAAGACTGCTCTCTGTAGTGAGTACAGTTAATCACCATACCCCTAATTTTAGTCTTGTTCTGACTCTGCGTGCTGACTTTCTCGAATCTGCCCTGTCTGACCGTGCTTTCGCTGATGTCATGCGTTACGGTGACCAAATGCTTGGACCAATGAACCGTCAAGAATTGGAACAAGCAATTGAGAAACCTGCTGCAATACTAGGAGTCACTATTGAGTCTGGGTTGACGAAACGTTTGTTAGATGATGTTGTTAACCAACCAGGTCAACTTCCTTTATTAGAGTTTGCCCTTACCCAACTATGGGATAGACAGAGCGGCGCCCAATTAACTAACGCTGCTTATGACGAAATTGGGTATGTCAAAAATGGAAATCTGGAAATCCGGGGTGTTAAAGCAGCTTTGGCTAACTATGCCGAGGATGTATATAAAAAACTTAACGACGAGGAAAAAGAAAGGGCACGACGGATTTTTATTCAGCTAGTAAATCCGGGAGAAGGAACACCAGACACTCGACGCATAGCTACCCGTCAGGAAGTTGGAGAAGAAAACTGGGATTTGGTAGCACACCTGGCGAACAAACGCTTGGTAATAACTAATACTGGCTTTTTTATTAACAACAGTGGTCAACCAATCGAAGAGGAAACCGTCGAAATTGTCCATGAAGCAATGATTTCAGGATGGTTTCGCTTGCAAATGTGGCTGGATTTAAACAGAGATTTCCGTACTTGGCAAGAACGAATGCGTACCTCAATGCGTCTGTGGAAAGATGCAGGGCAGGATGAAGGGGCGTTGTTGCAAGGTGTGGTTTTGACGACTGCTGAAGCTTGGCTAAAGGAACGACCCCAAGAAATAAGCTCGGATGGACGTTATTTTATTAAGCGAAGCATTCAAGTACGCGACCGGAAAAGGCGCCGTACAATTTACGGGCTAACAGGTTTTTCAGTAATTGTTACAGGTCTTTTTGGAATCGCTGGGTTTGCAGCCATCGGTCAAGCGAATGAAAAAATTAATACCCAAACTGCATTATCGCAATCAAAATTTGCCTTGAATCAACGACTTGATGCCTTGGCGCAAAGTATAAAAGCTGTCAAGGAAATGCAACAATTACAAAGATTTGGTGTTGCCAACAGTAACACTCAAATGCAAGTAGCAGGTGCATTACCAGAATTAGTATACGGAGTTAAAGAGCGGAATCGCTTTGACGGACATTCCAAAAAGGTTGAAGGTGTAAGTTTCAGCCCAGATGGTCAGTTGGTTGCTTCAGCAAGCGAAGACCAGACTGTAAATATTTGGAGTCGTGATGGTTCATTGCTGGAAACTCTATCAGGACATAAAAATTGGGTAAATAAAATTGCTTTTAGTCCAGACGGCAAATTTCTTGCCACAGCTAGTTCAGACAAAACAGTTAAACTTTGGGGTCTTGAGTGTGTTTCTAAAAAAGATAATAGTTGTTTAAAAGTAAATACAAAATTATTAAAAACTCTCGACAAAAAAAGTAATGGGCATAAAGAGTGGGTTACAGACGTTAGTTTTAGTCCGGATGGAAACACTTTCGTAACAGCCAGCCAAGATAGCACTCTCAAAATTTGGAGTCGAGATGGTGTTTTGCAAAAAACCATTCCCGCACAAACAAATAACTCAAATCAAAGTGACAATGAAAATAGTGGATTTTGGGGTGTGACTTTTAGTCCTGATGGTACAGTTATTGCTGCCGCTCACGAAGACAGCACAGTCAAATTATTTAAAACAGATGGCAGCTTACTCTTAACTCTCAAGGGACATAAAAACCGTGTTAGAGACGTGAGTTTTAGTTCCGATGGGAAACTAATTGCTTCTGGTAGCGATGATAATACCGCTATTATTTGGCAGCGAGATGGTAAATTATTAAAAACTCTTGAAGGGCATAAAGGGCACGTTAATAGAGTAAATTTTAGCCCTGATAGCAAGTTAATAGCTACCGTGAGTGATGGCGATAGCGAAAACGTTAAACTTTGGGCTATTGATGGAACTATACTCACAACTTTTAACGGACATCGGGACAGGGTTAAAGATGTGAGTTTTAGCCCAGATGGTAAGATAATTGCGACTGCAAGTTGGGACACCACTATCCGACTTTGGAATTTGGTGGGATTATTGCCCAAAACTCTAGAAGGGCATAAAAACAGGGTTATGGATGTAGCTTGGGCGCCTGATGGTCAAATAGCTACTGCAAGTTGGGATAAAACCGCTTTATTTTGGAATCGTGATGGCACGCTCAAACATGACGACCAGGTGAATGGCGTAAGTTTTAGTCCTGATGGTCAGCTTGTTTCCACAGTTGGTTCTGGTAAGAATATTAGTCTTTGGCGCCGTGATGGTACTTTCTTAAAATCTTGGAAAGGACATAATGACTATATTAGAGCTTCGGCATGGGCGCCGGATAGTCAAATTCTAGTTACAGTAGGTGGAGAAAAAGACCGCACTGCTAAACTTTGGAGTCGAGAAGGCCAGCTAATTAAAACCCTATCCGGACATCTTGATGGAGTTTATGGTGTTAGTTTTAGTCCAGATGGCAAAACAATTGCCACTTCTAGCAAAGACAACACTGTTAAACTTTGGAGTCGAGAAGGTCAGCTACTTAAAACCCTTTCCGGACACACTGGTTGGATATGGAATGTAGCTTTTAGCCCTGATGGTCAATTTATTGCCTCAGCAAGTGAAGATAATACTGTGAAGCTGTGGCGCCGAGATGGTACTTTATATAAAACTTTAAAAGGTCATACAGCTAGAGTCTCTGATGTAACTTTTAGTCCTGATGGTAAGCTAATTGTTACAGGTAGCTCTGATGCAACTATTAAGTTCTGGAATCTCGATGGTTTATTACTCACCACTCTTGAAGAGCATAAAGACCGAGTAATGTCAGTCAGTTTTAGCCCAGATGGCAAAACCCTGGCCTCAACTAGTGTTGATGGAGCGGTAAAACTGTGGAACCTCAAAGACGTTAAATTAACTTCCAACCTCAATGATTTACTCACACAAAGTTGTGATTGGGTAAATGATTATCTTAGAACCAACCAAAAAGTAGAAAGGAGCGAGCGAAATCTTTGCTCTTGATAATTCTTTGTAGCCGTTAAGGAGATTATCTTGATACAAAGAAAATTAGAAATACCTTCCGTCGGTACAGTAACCACTCAAGGAAATTTTACTAATAACCCTTTACTTATAGGATATATTCACGAATTTTTTGGCATAGTTCAACCCCCACAAGAGCTAGCGAAATTTGTAGATTTTTCGTTTTGTCTCCCTGGTTATGGGGACACAGCGCTTTTTAACGAAGTCCAAGGTCATGATTTGACTTGGGAGATGTATGGTAAGTATGTTGCCGACACATTATCTGTGATTAATAAACCAATGACTCTTTTAGGTAATTCAAAGGGAGTTATGGTAGCAATTTACGCGACCATTAACATTCCTCACTTAGTAAAGAAGCTGGTTTTTTATCGAGTTCCAACATTTGCCGAAGAACGTACTAACATAAAAAATAAATATGCAGACATTGCTGCCTCAATTCTCGGAGAGCAAGAATTTCATAAATTTCTTGACTCTATACAAGATAAAACCCATCCCGATGTCCTGCAAGTAATAAAAAGTTCAGGATGGGAAAAGGCAAAAAAACTTTATCAGGGTGCTTCTCTATCTGACTTAAACCCATTAATTTTAGAAAATATTAGACAGCCAGTAGATTTTCTTGAATACAAATTTGATAAGTTTCATCCCAAATCAGCGCGCAATGCACTTTTTTCGTTACTAATTAATTCCACTAATAAACGAATTATTCCCATTTATAAATTATTATAGATAGAAAGCTATAAAATGTAGTTGTTAAACATAATTACTAAACGGTAATGATTATAGCTACCAAGCCAAAATTAACAGTACCTGGCCCGCGGGTTGCTCCAGTGTTTGGACGCATTGCCCAAACTTTAAACTTTGTTAGTGACTCTGTTAGTGTATCGAGTCAATTATTTAAAGCTTACGGTTCAGTAGTTTCTTTAGCTCAGGGTGGGGGTACTAATATTTACTCACCTCACGCGAATTGTCCTGGTACTGTGTTAGCTTATGGGCCAGATATTGTCCGTGAAGTTACGAGTCAGCATGATATTTATCATAAATGTCCTCTTATTGGTAGCTTTTACCGTAGGCGTAATGATTCTGAACGTACAACACCTTTCAGTCATTTCTTAGTTGGTTTATTTGGTATTAATAATGACTCACATCGTCAACATCGGCAGCTTTTAATGCCCGCTTTTCACAAATCACGTATTGAATCTTACCGTAATGATATGGTAAAAATCGTCGAATCTTCGCTTTCACAGTTGAAAGTTGGCGAGGTAGTAAATATAGTTGAAGTGATGCGGCGCCTGACGATGAGTATTGCTACAAAAACGCTTTTTGGTAAAGATGTTAACGAAGATAGTAGCAACTTAATTAGACTATTACAACAATTTGGCGCACAACTAACAAACCCTGCATCTGTAGTATTACCAATAGATTTTCCTGGTTTACCTTACCATAACTTGCTTGACGCATTGATTGCACTCGATGAGGAAATGCGTTCTATTATTCGTGCAAGATATGAAAGTAGTGTTGATGGTGGTGATATTATTTCAATGCTCGTTCAAGCTAAAGATGCAGATAGTGGTTTAACTTTAACCGAAGATGAGTTACTCGGACACGTAACGGCTATTTTTGCTGCTGGGCATGATAGCAGTACAAATGTTATAGCTTGGATACTATTTCTACTTTCACAACATCCGGATATTACTGCTGACTTAGTTGATGAACTTGATAGTGTGTTACATGGTGAGGCGCCAACTGTTGAGCAGTTACAAAAGTTACCTTTATTAGACCGTGTTGTTAAAGAAGGTATGCGGGTACTTACAGCTATACCTTGGAACGGTCGTGTCACCTCACAACCAACCACTTTGGGTGGTTATGAATTACCTGTAGGAACAGAGGTATTTGTGAGTATTTATCAGACACACCATATGCCAGAAATTTATCCTGAACCAGAACGGTTTGATCCTCAACGTTGGGAAACAATTCAACCAACAATGTATGAGTATAACCCTTTTAGTGCAGGGTCACGCATTTGTATAGGTGCCGGATTTGCGATAATGGAAATCAAAATTGTTTTAGCAATGTTGTTGATGCGCTATCGCTTGCAATTAATTACAGAAAAACCAATAAACGGCAAAGGTTTAATTGTGATGGCGCCTGAAAATGGAATGTTTATGAAAGTTCATAAACAAGACCGTCAATTTCATCAAGGTGTAGGTGGTGTAAGCGGAAATGTGCGCGAAATGGTACATTTAACATAAAGCATCTTGTGGAATGGGCATCCCTGCCCGTTCTTATAAATCTGTATAAGGAAAGCTTAAAAGTCGTTCTTGTACAAGTAATCGATGAAGCTTGTAGCGGAGGTTTGCAATGGATGAAAACGGATGCAACGGTTAGAATAATGTAATAAATATTACATTAGTTAATCATCCTCGTTATTAAAAATATTTTCAAAGTCTCGATATCTGCTTAATACCCTTTCAACTTGGATACCATTTTTATTCGGACGATAAAAAATAACTTGATTATCCACTGGCAAACTACGTAAGCTTGGCGCCAATTCCTCACGAGTGCGACCTAATTCAGGAAAGTCTGCTAGTAATTTACACTTTTCCTCAAAAGCATCAAGAAAACGGTTAGCTGCACCCTTACTAAACTGCATCATATAGTTTTTTATATCTTTTAAATCTTGTTTTGCAGCACCACTTAAAATATATTTGCCCATTATTCACCCTAGGGAGCCTGCTGAATTTCTGAACGTAGTTCCCTCAATACCTCTTCTCCATCAAATACGTCACCACGATCTGAGTGTTCAATTCCAATGGCAATTTCCTTGCGGAGTTCCTCTAATCGCTGCAAACGCTCGATTTCGCGTTCTTCTAAAAGCTTTAAAGCAGCACGAACTACATCAGAAGCAGAAGAGTACCTGCCTCTGTTGAGTGTTGATTGGACAAACTGCTCCTGTTCTGGTGTTAAAGATATATTCATAGCATGTTATATATATGGAATACAGGCTGCCACCTATACAATAATAGCAAAAATAGTGGCGTTGCTAAATCCAGGTATAAAAACCTTCTTAATCTTAAGCAAAAGTCTCAGTAGAAGGGCATTCACTGGGTAGTGACCAAATAAAAGGTTGGATTTAAGGCGAATTGAATCAAGGTGTAGGTACAAGTAATCAATGAATATTGTAGTGATAGGCGCCGGGTTTGGTGGAATAGCAACAGCGATACGTTTACAAGCGCATGGGCATCAAGTAACGTTGATTGATAAGCGCGATAAGTTAGGGGGACGTGCTTATGTATATGAGCTTGAAGGATTTAAATTTGATGCTGGCCCTACTATTATTACGGCGCCGTGGTTAATTGAGGAACTGTTTGACGTGTCGGGTAAACCGATGCAAAATTACGTCAAGCTTGTACAACTCAATCCTTTCTACAATATTCGCTTTGAAGATGGTTCTGTTTTTCACTATAATAATGATTCTGATTATCTAATTGAACAAATTCGTGCGTTTAACCCTGTTGATGTTGCTGGTTACGAACGTTTTTACCAAGCTAGCCAAGCTGTTTTTAATAAGGGTTTGCCTTTAATGACTAAACCGTTCGGTAAAATTACTGATATGGTGAAGGTGGCGCCTGATATGGTGGAGTTACAGTCGTTTAAGTCGGTAGCTGGGTTTGTTAATCAATATATTCAAGATGAACGACTACGACAGGTGTTTAGCTTTCATCCGTTGTTAATTGGTGGCAACCCGTTTCAAAGTACTTCGATTTATGCGATGATTCATAAGCTTGAGCAAGCTTTTGGTATTTGGTTTGCTATGGGTGGTACGGGCGCTTTGGTTGAAGGTTTAGGACGGTTGTTTATAGATATAGGTGGTAAAGTTTTACTTAATACAGAAGTTACAGAAATAGTCATTGATGCTAAAACGAAGCGCGCGACTGGTGTAAATACAAGTAATCATGGATATATCGGCGCCGAAGCTGTTGTTAGTAATGCTGATGTCGCATTTACATATTTAAATTTGATACCTGCGAAGTACCGTAGAAAATGGAGTGATAAGAGAATTAAAAGCCTGCGCTACTCAATGTCGTTGTTTGTGCTGTACTTTGGCACTAATCGCCAATATGAACATATGGCGCATCATGAAATTCTGATGGGTAAGCGTTATCGAGATTGGATTGAAGATATATTTACGCGCAAATACTTACCTGATGATTTTTCGCTATACTTGCATAGACCCACTGCTACTGATACTTCCCTGGCGCCATCTGGTTGTGATTGTTTTTATGTGTTGGCGCCTGTACCTCATTTGGGTGCTGATGTAGATTGGAAGACAACGGCGAAACCTTTCCGCGATAGGATAGTTAAATATCTGGAAGAAAAGTATTTACCTGATTTGTCACAGCATATTGTTACAGAGCATTATATTGACCCTTTACATTTTCGTGATAGCCTGAATAGCTACTTGGGAAGTGCGTTTTCTATTGAACCTACTTTGTTTCAATCTGCTTACTTTCGTCCGCATAACCAAAGTGAGGATATATCTAATTTGTATTTTGTTGGCGCCGGTACTCATCCTGGTGCGGGGATACCTGGGGTGTTGAGTTCTAGTAAGATTGTGGCCCAGATGATCCCCCCAACCCCCCTTAATAAGGGGGGCTAAGAATCTACTTATTTCCACCTTTTTTATGGTTTATTTCCCTCTTCACCCAAGCGTTACATCATTTCGTTTTCTCGGCAACTTAGTTATAACGACGTTATCCCCAAATTTTTTGCAAATTAAGTGTAAATCCAGGTAAAATACTTTCTCCGGAAAGAGTTTGAGGTAATTTTAACACTTCCACATTTTGTCCTGGGCGATAAATTTCTACTTCTTGTTGTTTTCGGTTTATTAACCAACCTAAACGACACCCATTTTCCATATACTCTTGCATTTTGCCTTGAACTTTTTTCAGAGTATCGGATGGCGACATTATTTCAATGGCAAAATCAGGACAAAGAGGAATAAATTTTTCTCGTTGTTCTTTAGTCAATGCATCCCAACGAGATTTTTCCACCCAAGAAACATCTGGAGAACGGTCGGCGCCATTTGGTAATGTAAATCCTGTTGATGAATCAAAAACTTCACCTAATTGGTTTTGCTCGTTCCATGATGCTAGTTGGAGAATTAAATTAACGTTACTTTTTCCTGTTTCCCCTCCTGTAGGTGGCATTATAATCAATTCTCCTTCGGCATTGCGTTCTAATTTTAAATCTGGATTTTCTTCACACACTTGATAAAACTGCTCTCTTGTTAGTTTAATTACAGAATTCAAGTTTAATGTCAGTGCTGTCATAGGAGTATTTACCGTTTTTTATTAAATTTACATGGCATTTAATTACTTAGTATCAATTCACTAAAACGTTTTAATACGCTTAAAATATGGACGGCTTCTTTTGACATTGGGCGCCGTTTCGTTAAATTTAAGTAGTTGCTTTTTACTTGTTCTAAAGATGTCTTTTCTTCATCAGTCAGCGATGGTAAGTTCTCTTGCCATTCTGTGAAAAAGCTAGTATCTGTAATTAATTCTAAGCAAAATTTTTCTTCTAATTCGTAAAGACTTATATCGCGCGCTTTGATTGTTTGTACCATAATTACTGGAAAATAATAGATACATTAGTATTATATGTGATCTGGTATTAAAACTTCACTCGCAGTTGCCCTGTTATGGAGTTACTATTATAAGCACTTGCAGCAGTATCTTGATTGCGGACGTTGGAGAAGTTATAACCTAGGTCTGTTTCTATATTGGGTGAGAGCTTTACTGTGCAGCGAGCTTGATAGGTATTGGCATTGTCAAATTCTCCTTTAAGTCTCTGTCTTCCTAGGTTAGCAGCAAGCCGACATCTTAGGAATTTAGAAACATCTCCTTCCCAACCCGCTTCAGCATTGTAGACTAAGAAGTCTTGGGGAGAAAAATAGCCGCTTTTGCGCTCGAAGTCATCTGCGTAGTTCCAAGTAAACAAGTTTGCTGCTACGAAAAATTGTCCAATCTTGCGCTCTAGTCTGCTGAAAGACTGTATCTCAGAATTACCATCGTTGTAATTACCTAAGCGTAATGACGAGAATAAGCTGGTGTTACGGTCAATCTGCCAGTATAAATCGGGTCCATAGCGCCAAAATGATAATTAGAGTGTTTACCGAGCCACAATAGACAAGATTGACTAGTGTTATGATGCTAGTGCTTACGACAAAGAAAAAGTTAGTGGCGTAGAAACTTGCTACCAATAAAATAAGCAAAATTTTTCCAAGAGGCGCCACTGCTTGGAAACAATTTGAACCGCGCACACTTTTAATAAATTCAAAATAGCTGTTTCTTCAAGAGCCAACAGAAAGCCAATACCAAAAGCCCATTTACAATCCCTGGTTCAGGTACAGTAATCGGATTTGGGGAATTTAACTCGAATTCAAATGCCAAAAACTGTGTAGATTCTAGGAAAGGTACTTGTGGAATATTGCCGACATTAAAGTTATCATCACTAACTAGAATGAGTGACTGCAAACCATTGGGTAATTGAGGTCCCTTCACAATACCTTCAATATTATTAAGCCCATTTGGCAACCCTAAATCGTTGAGATTAAGTAGCAATTGTTTTTGGACAGGACGAATATTTGCGAACTCTGCTGCAGAGAGGGCATTGAGAGAAGGTATGTTACTAATATCAGTTGCTCCACTCAGAGAAAATTCATAGAGCTTAATGGTATTACCACCACCAGGTCTGCCTAGAGAAAAGGAACGCTCTAGGGCGAGCAGCGTTTTACCATTATCTAGAGCTAGTAAGTCTACTAATCCCGTACTAGTAAAACCATTACTGGGCTGAGGTGGAAATGCTACACGGTCAGTTACGTAGAGAAATTCACCATTAGGCTGTCCAGTGGTTAGGTCATAGCTCAGAAGACGCGATAGTGTATCGTTGGTAACACTTCCAGCAGGCCCATCCTGTACTAGGGCATTTTCACTAGCGGTAAAGAAGGTGCGACCATCTGGGGTGATGGCGCCACTTTCAAACGCGAGGTTATCACGTACACCGCGCGTTTGGTCAAGAGTTATAGAAGCATCAGGAATGAACTTTTCTGGAATCGGCACCGCTCGAATAAAATTGCCATCCAAGTTGTATTCGTTGAGGAAAGGATTGGTACGAATCTGTCCTGGGGAAGCTGTCTCTCCTTCTGAAGTCACTAGCAAAGTTCCAAAATTGGTAAGCTGAATGCTCTCCAAATCTGTAGAGAAGGTTGGGTAAAAGGAGCCATCATTACGACGAAGACGTGTTACTCCTGTAAACGACACTCGGCTATTGTCAAAAGTCCCGTTACTTAAATCGAGAGTTAACGTATAGAAGCGTGGTGAGTTCCCAGGTTCGTTAGGTTGTCCCCCCCGATCGTCCGAAATAGCATAGTAGCGGTTATTGAGTGTATCGTAGGTAAGCCCAGAGAGACCTCCGATAATCGTGTCATCAAGCGTTTGAGTGCGTGCTGGAAATCGCGCCTCTCCAATGAAAGATAAATTCTTGATTGTACTCATATGTAGCGGTAAAAGGACATTTGTTCGCAACACTATCATGTAGAGGTTAGCTTAAAATCAAGGCGTTCTTAAACCTTCATTAACTAACGCTGCGTAACTGCGGGTAAGGTTGGTTGTTGTCGGTGATAGTTGCCCACTTTTCACCGTTAGCGTAAATAGTGTTGTAGAGAAAATACGGTTCTTTATCAATATTGTCTTCTGTTACCGCAGTTAACTGACCTGTACTATCTGGCGCCGCTTTTGCACATCTAACACCCTCGCTGCATAAACAGCCAACTCGCCTTTTAACCCAAACTCAATTCCATCTAGAATATACGACTCGCTAACAACGTAATTATTCGCGTTAGTACTTTTGAAGTCACGAGTATCAACTGGAATTTGTACACCATTAATTTCAACAAACTTAAACGGCTGCAAATCAAGAGCCTTGGGTGCAAAATAACCCCAAAGTTCATAACCCCATAGCTTTAGACCATATGCAGCGTAATTCTATTCACTTTGAAAATAGGTCGATTCCCGATAATAATGATAATGATTATATACTTGAAGAAGTTTGTGCCTAAAATTTACTTACTTTCCGCAAATTCCGTAAAATTATAAGAATTAAAAAATTACTTATATGATACTATACATGCATCTCGAACGCGGGTAACGGCGCCGTATAATTTCATATTCATTTGGTTAAAAATTATTACATGCACTTGACTAGATAGGTTGATTTCGGCGTTGATTTGTTCGATTAGTTCTGCGTCTGGTTGGTAGTTGGCGCCTGTTCCTCGAACAAAATGACGTATAATACCAAGTACATACAAAGGTTTATCTGGAAATATTTTTGTTCGCTTTTTAACTAAATACGCTTTACCCACAGATGAATAATTCGATAACTGTTCCGTAATTTGCTGCACTTCAACTGGTGATAAGTCATGGGCAATGAATTTATCGGTGTGGTTGACGTGCTGACGTTCGAGTTGGAATAGTTTGAATGATGGTTGATACTGTTGACGAAGTAATAAATATTTGTTCGCTTGTTCAGGTTGTGAACAGCGCATATAGAAACCGTAAAGTATTTCGCAGCTTGGTATTACTAACTCTGGGTCGAGGTCTATAGCTTTGTTCAGGTAGTCAATACCTTTACCATCATAGTTTTGCAGTAATATTCTCCCTAACTCGTAATTCGCTTTAGCATGGTTGGGGTCAGATGCTAGCAACGAGGAAAATATTTTTATAGCAGCTTCTTGAGATTGAAACTTGGACGTTAAAACACCCCGTTTCCAAGCTTGTTCGGGAGTTAAAGTATATTTATATGCTTTTGCTTCTAATGCCGTTAAGTTTTGCTGTTGATACACTAGTCTAACGTGCATTTTTTGCCAATATGAAGCAATTTCTCGCTTCCACTGCTCATCTAGATATGCAGCAAAGCTAAATAAAGTCTCGTCAAAGAAGTATTCTGCTGCTGTTTCTTCAATATATGCAGGTAGTTTATTAGTATTATCTGGATTGATGAGATATCCCATTGCTTCAAGACGTTCTGATAAGCAAGGGTGAGTATCATCGTTATTGGTAATGTCTGAACAAGCTAACCCTAACCATTTAACTGCGTCATAAGTTTTGATATCTGTTCTCAAAGCTTTCAGCAGCTTAGTTATTGTACCATTCGGCGCCTCGGAGCTATGAATTGCTTTTTCATAAATATTTTTCCAGAAGACTTCATGTAAAAACGAGTTATGTATATATATATTAATTAACTCTTCTGCTGAAGTTTCAATGCCACATATTTCAACCGAACGTCTATCTGCTTCGTACTCCTGTGCGCGTGCGAGTGCGAAAGAATAAGCGTTAAAATATGGTTCGTACCATTGAAAAAAATACTTAAATAGAAAAAAGTCCCCAGTAGAAGCTAATTGATACCAAGTTCGTCGCACTCGGTAAACCCATCCAGAAAAGCGACTGTGGTTTCCAGATAAATGCCCTAACTCATGAGCTATTGTCGAACGAAACTGTTCAACACTCAATGATTGTAGTAACGGCAACCCTAATAATAAGTAGTTTTTCTGCCAACCCAGAAACCCTAAACGCGGTATTTGTACAACACCCGCATTATGTTCATAAGTTAATAATATATGGTGAATTCGAGGCGCCTTTAATATTTCTCTAATTTCATCAATAATAGCAAACAGGTCTGGTAGCTGTTGACGATATAATTCTAAACCCTTTGGACGCTGGAATTTGACCCAAAATAATCGAATAATGCCAATTATTAATATAATAATTATATAGTCAATACGTTCAACTAAATAATCTGATTGCGTTGATACAATAAAATTCCTAACAGTCCATATTCCACCGCACATTAATAAAAATACAAATGTAATATAAGCATACCCTAGTATTGCTAGCAAAAAAACGCGCAGCTTATAGTAAGAAGGGTTTTGCCGAGCATATCTCTCTATTTTTTGAACTATTACGTTAAATTGCTCTCGCTGTTGAATATTCATCTATCTTCTTCTTTGTAAGTCATACAGGACTTTTTCTTTGCATACCAACGTTCAGGTTTACCAGGATTGTTTCTTTTAGCTAGCGCAATTAATCTTTCCGCTGTATCTTGCGATACCAGTTTTAATGATTTTTGCCGTAATGCCGCACATTCAATATCAATACGTATCTGTTTATACCTAGCATTATTTTGATGACGATATGTATATATGAAGATGAATAAGCCAATAAAGATAATAAATCCAATCGACGTAAGCATTCCTAGCACCCGGTAATACGTTCATAAGATAAAAAGAATATTCATTTGTTGAGCAATCAAATATGCCCGTAAATATAATGATTCACTATTATCGAATCAAATTTATTAAGTAGATGTATGTAATTGCAGTTTCAATATGAAGAGTATAAAAAGAATCCCTTCAAGAAACCGGGATTCTAATGTAAATGATAATAATTATGACGGGATTAATGCGCCGCCGTAATAAATGTTAAATCAATTTAGGTAAATATTAAAAAAATATTAAATTTTGTATGTATATTTATTTGTAAAGTTTCTGCACTTTCTACTGAGTTAGTGCAGTCAAGTACTAGTACCTAGATGATAAAGGTGCGATACTTCAAAAAAGTAATTTCAAAGCATTATGGAAATCAAACTTTTTGGTCTGCCCGCTGAAAAAGGTAGATGGTTGTTTATACCCCTTGGTTTAACGGTACTATTGTGTTTGGGTACGGTGTATTCGTGGAGTATTTTCAGAAAACCTCTTGAAAAATTACTTAACATTGGCGCCACAGAAAGTTTGTTACCTTTCACTGTGTTATTGGTAGTTTTTGCAGTATTAATGCCAATTACAGGATTTTACATCAATCGCTTTGGCGCCCGTTTAATTACAGCAGTTGGAGGGGTTATAACCGGGTTGGGCTATATTCTTTCGAGTTTTGAAGGTAATATTGGTACGCTAACTTTTACTTACGGTGTAATTGCTGGTGTAGGAGTTGGGATTGTATATGGTGTACCGTTAGCGGTTGTAGCTAAATGGTTTCCTGATAAAAAAGGTTTGGCTGTTGGGTTAACTGTAATTGGGTTTGGTTTGTCTCCGTTAATTACAGCACCTTTAGCGAAATCACTTATTGACACGAATGGTGTTAGGCAAACCTTTGTAGTTCTAGGTGTTGCTTTTACTATAATAATTCTGGCAATTTCAACAGTTTTACAAACACCACCCACAGGTTGGAAACCTCAAGGTTTTCATGCTTCTGCTAAAACAACTAGTACAGTTAATGAAAGAGTTCCAATGCTCTCTAGTGGCTCATTTTATGGGTTATGGTTGTGCTACGCTATCGGTTCTTTTGCTGGACTTGCTGCAATTGGTATTGCTAGTCCCCTCGCACAAGAAATTGTCAAGCTCGATGCGGCAACTGCTGCTTCGTTAGTATCTTTGTTTGCTATTTTCAATGGCGCCGGTAGACCTTTCTTTGGTTGGTTCACTGACCGTTTTAGTGCTAAATATGGAGCGATATTAGCATTTGTACTAATATTAATCGCTTCGATTATGATGTTGAAGGTTGGACAGGGTGATGCTTTGACTTATAAGCTTGCGTTTGCGCTGTTTTATTTTTCGTTAGGAGGGTGGTTGGCAATTGCACCAACTTCCACGTTAACTTTGTTTAATCCTGAAAACTACGCCAAGAATTATGGTATTGTTTTTACCGCGTATGGAGTGGGCGCCTTGGGTGGGACTTTACTCGCTGGTAGAATTAGAGATATTTTTGGTAGTTATACTAGTTTCTTTTACCCGACTGCGGGTTTGGCGGTTTTGGGTATTGTGTTGGCTTTGTTTACTTTGAAGCGTAGTCCGGTTGTTGCAGGAAAAGACGTTGAGCGGATTGGTTTGTAGGTAAAGGTTGGAACCACTGAAGTGCTTATTACGAAGGTGGCGGGAAAAGCAAAAAGCGCTTGGACGTGTGACCGTGTTTCCACTCCAAGCGCTTTCTGTTTTCAACTTACTCCTCACACACTCCTAAAGAATATCCCTTGTTCTCGAATATGGCAAGTGTTTAGGACAACTTTTTGTAAAATCTTTCAAACCACTGTATAATTATGTAACGATAGGTGCCGTTTATCGTTTCTGGATAACTATATCGGGATAACCTTGGTGTACTACAACAAACTGCTCAATCCCAATATCCAGATTTGCGATGGCATCTGCATCCTTAGAAATAGTCGTCCTCTTGGCCGGAGTCTGACAATAAAAATATAAAGTTTTTTGCTTGGGGTCAAATTGTAGCTGACAAATACCCCAAAAAGGAAACCGATGCGCCCAAAATTGGCAAATTAAATGAATGTAACTCATGCCTTACAGCTACTCCAGGAAAGGTGTAGGTTTGTGAATCGCAATAACTAGTAAAAATTTTGTTGGATAGGCGCCATAAGAAAGCGCTAGGCTTTTGATTAAGGCTAATGCTAGAAAATATGGTGCAAAAGTGATAAAATTCCAAACTCCGAGTCTTTATGTAAAGCGACCCGTTTGAGTGCAGAGTTTTTTACTAGCTTTTAGGTTCGCATCAAATACGCCTGTCTAATCGAACTTTAAGACTTTTTTCAGAATTGGGAACTTTATGTAGAGATATTACGTCCTCAACTGCCAAAAATATTTTATACAAGTAAGTTACTGAATATAAGATTTTTATATGTGTAGAAAGCAAAAAGCGCCTGGACGTGTGACCGTGTTTCCACTCCAAGCGCTTTCTGTTCTCAACTTTCTCCTCACACACTCCTATATAATAGAGTGTTTTTAAAATAAAACAAGTAATGCTGGTGACACTTTCCTAACTGCACATTCAGAAACCGGGTTTCTTATGACAACCTACGCTAAAAAACCAAGTCTCTGAACAGAAACCCGGTTTCTCATTTTTCACGACAACCTAAAAACTCAAATCTCTTACAGAAACCGGGTTTCTTATAATAACTCACACTAAAAAACCGAATCTCAAACAGAAACCCGGTTTCTTTAGTTTAAATAAAATACAAAAAGCGCCTGGACGTGTGACCGTGTTTCCACTCCAGACGCTTTATGTATTTTTCAACTTACTCCTCACACACTCCTATAGAATACTCTGCTTTTTTTCAAACCGCAAGTGCTGTACATGACAGTTTTAAAATTGGCTAATGCATAAAATGTCTAATTCCTGTAAACACCATTATCAAACCCAGTTCATTCGCAGCTTTAATAGAATCTTCATCACGAACACTGCCACCCGGTTGAACGATGGCTTTAATTCCGGCAGAAGCAGCAGTACGCACCGAGTCATCAAACGGGAAAAACGCATCGCTAGCAAGGAATGCATTTTCGGCGCCACTTCCAGCTTGTTCGAGAGCAATTTTCACAGAACCAACGCGGTTCATTTGTCCGGCACCAATACCAAGGGTAGTATAGTCGCGTGCGATAACGATAGCGTTTGATTTAACGTGTTTACAAACTTTCCAGGCAAATAATAATTCTTCGAGTTCTGTGTCAGATGGTTTTTTCTCGGTGACGACATTCCATTTACTTGTGTCCGCAATAATATCATCGGTGCCTTGAACCAGAAAACCACCTGCAACAGCTTTGATGGTTTGCTTGGGTCCAGTTAGCAAGTCAGGCAAAATTAATACCCTCACATTTGCCTTTTTTGCCAATATCTCTTGTGCTTCGTTATCACACCCTGGTGCAACTACACACTCTAAGAATATCTTTTTTAACTCAGTAGCAGTTGCCGCATCAATTGGTTGGTTGAGTGCCACAATTCCACCAAAAGCCGATACTGCATCAGCATTGTAAGCTTTTGTATATGCTTCGTGGATTGTATTTCCAATCGCAGTACCACAAGGATTAGTATGTTTAATGATTGTCGCAGCAGGTTTATCGGTAAATTCAGCGATAATTTGGCGTGCAGCTTCTAAATCAACCAAATTATTGTAGCTAAGTTCCTTTCCTTGAAGTTTACTCGCTGCTGCCCATCCAGTTGCTGTGCTACTAGTTTGATACCATCCAGCTTGTTGATGTGGGTTTTCTCCGTAGCGTAAAGCTTGAATTTGCTTGCCGGAAATACTGTATTGTTGTGGTAATGTCTCTGTGGAAGTTAGACTACCAAGATATTCTGATATAGCTTGGTCGTAACTCGAAGTATGTAAAAATCCTTTGAGCGCGCAGTTTTGACGAAATTCTAACGATGAGGCGCCATTAATTCGTAATTCTTGTAGATACTCATTATATTGAGCAGGGTCACATAATACAGTTAAATGAGCAAAGTTTTTGGATGCTGCTCGTAACATCGCAGGACCACCAATATCAATTTGTTCTACAGCATCTACTAAAGTTACACCTGGTTTTGCAATGGTTTCTTCAAAAGGGTAAAGATTTACTACAACCAAATCAATAGGACGAATTTGATTTTCTTCCAAATCTGTTACATCTTGGGGAATGTCACGACGTGCTAATATTCCACCGTGAATACGTGGATGCAGTGTTTTAACTCTTCCACCCAAAATTTCGGGTGAACCAGTATAATCAGCAACTTTAGTTACTGGTAAACCTGCATCCTTTAAAGCTTTAGCGGTTCCTCCACTGCTAACTATATCAAAGCCAAATTCTTCCACTAAACTTTTTGCTAGGTCGATTAAACCTGTTTTATTCGATACACTCAGCAGTGCTAGAGGCGCCATAATTCTCAAGCTTCCTTTGTCAAATTTAAATTAGGAGCAAAGAATATTTTACAGATTAACGGTTACTGCGGCTTTTTTTGCTGATTTTTGGCGCCGACATTATCATCATTTGTTGCTTTTGCGTCTTGGCAACAGCCACCATCATCCCAATCATCACCATGATTATGATTACGGTTGCAAATCTTAACGTTCCGTTTAGCTGTTTTGTCGATATCAGACATGGCTAAATATTACCTACTGTTGAGATGCACAATGCCAAGTATAAACGATAAACGGCAATTAGCGGCAATTAGCGGCAACCTTGCGGTCTAGTAGAAAATTAGTACTAAAGTAAAACAGCGCAATCAAAATTATTGCGGGTAATGTCACCGCTAATAAATCTCCAGTCCTATCAAACCCTGATAGTTCTATTGCTACAGTTAGCAAAATAGCTGTCATTCCGTTTTGATGACCGAACATGACTTTGAGCTTATCTGCCATTGAGTCTTTTAAAAATAGTACATCAACTAGTACTTGAGCGATAAAAAACATGGAAAACGCTAATATTCCACCCGATAGCCAATCTAAGCTGATATTAGTGCATAACAGACCTATAACTACGACGCTAAAGTAAAAGATTACTGAAATTACTGGTTCCAATTTTTCTGGAGCAAATGGTCTAAGGAAAAATCCTACGAATGCAGGTAAAAGGAAAGACCCACTGATGAAACTGTAAATCATTATGGCTGCTAAACAAGTAACTTCGATTGTGGTTTTTACACTGTCACTCAAAAAACTTACTCGTCTGTTATCTATATATAGTCTGTGCAAGTAATAAGCTAATGCACTACTTAATATATCGGTAGCTATTTTAACTACGTATTGACTGATGTTGGAATCTTGGAAAACGATTAGAGGTAGAAATATATAGAAGGCAAATAGCACTGTTACTGGGTCATCGAAACTAGACCATGCTCGTAAGATTGTTTCAGATTTTGGGCTAACTTTGGTTGTTTGAAGCGATTTGGATGCGGCAATTGGGTCGATTTGAGCTATTACTGTAGCACATAGATACGCGATAGGCGCCAGTTTTGGAGAAAATGAAGCGAGAAGAAAACCAGGTAAAACAATTTTGACGGGTACTCCTATACATATAACTGTAATAACGGAACCCAAACACGTTTTTAATAAAGTTGTGTCGATACTTAATACATTGATGTATAACCCAATTATGATGGCAATATTCATCAATGTTTGTAGATAAGGAATGTGAGCAGCATCGATATTGAATAAGGCGCCAAACCAGTAGGATGTTAGTCCTAAAATAGCCGAAATAATGCTGAGTCTTATTAGCATTATTAATACACCAGCTTTAACAATTTCAATTTTACCATTATTTGCTGTATATAGAATCCCCCCAACCCCCCTTATTAAGGGGGGCTTAAAAATTCTCTTTTCCCCCCTTATTAAGGGGGGGGGTAGGGGGGGATTACAATTTATCTGCAGGCAACAGCATATTATCAACTATTTGTTCGCGTAATTCTTTTGAAGAATAGTTTTCGCCAGAAATACACTCTAATAATAGATGATTTGCGTAGATGTAATCATACAAAAGTTTGACATCTTCTGCATCTAGATCAACTTGATAACCGACATCAAGATACTTTAACATTGCTTGTCGTAAATCTTCTGCCCATTGTTGCCAGTTTGAAGCAGAAGCTGTACTCGATGGACAGCGTTTTTGAAAATTAATTAAAGCTTCAGTCAAAAGATTATTATTTATTTCTTGTGCTTTTTCGATTGCTTCGCTTAATTTTTCGGCGATGTCAACCTCTACGTCTTCACCAATCTTTAACATTTTACTGGTAAAGTCTTTTTTGTTAAAACTGGTATATTTTTGACGAGTCACATCATTTGACATATCCTCAGCTAAAGCATGAATTGCTACTAGTCGAGAAATAAGTAAACTTCTTGGTTGTGGAGGAGTTAATTGACGACGTTTGATATTAAAGTTTCTGATGTCAGTTGCAAAGGAAGCAAAAATCGCGCGTTCGATTTCGAGATTATTACTAATATATAAATCTACATCTAAATCAATTGCTAAATAGTAAGCTCTCCAACCACTCGAACCAACATCTGATGCAGTTGTCATTCTATATAACCAACTGAGCATATTCTGCAAAGCCGGACTATCTTTGACTATATTATTAACACATCTAAACATGAGCTTGAGAAATTCGTCAGCACTGCTTAAACGTTCCGTAACCAGAACAAATACTTCTCTCCATTGCTTTGCTGTGAGATTTTTTTCTACAAAGTTTTTTAAGAACTCAGGTTCACGATTTTCTACTACATATTCAGCAGCAAAATATTCTTGAAAAGTTAAGTGTGAAAACGAATATATATTTTTAGCTTGCTGAATTAGTAATCCATAGTTGGATTCAATCAACTTTAATATTTCCTGTGAGTCTATGTCAGTAGTAATATTTTGCATGAAATCAGAAATTTGTTCCAGCAATTCCCACTGATGCCATAACACTTTCGCAGGTTTATGATTTAAACCCTGAAAAGCAATTTGGCTAAACATATTAATTTTACGCTGCCGAGATATATTTAAGCTCCATTTACGCTCGATTCGTCGGCTAGCATCCCATTTTTTTAATAACGTATCTACTGCGTCGTTATAAATTGCATAGCGGTTGAGTGAAAAGTCATAAGTGTCTTCAAAAGTTAAACACAAAATTGTCAGCAATAGTGGGTTTGTTGCTAACTCTTTAACTGCTTCATTTTCTTCTAGCTTTTTTAAAAATACATCGCAAGTTTCTGCTTCACCTCTTTCTCTAAACCAGTTGTAAGCAAACGCTTCTATTTCAGCGCGCTCAAAATCGGCTATTTCAACTTCGGTAAAGTCATGAAATACATAATCTGAAGCTGTAGTACGACAGGTGATTATAAAACGGTTATCGGGATATGTATTAACTAAATTATCAATCTCTCTATATATATTGTAAATATTTTCGTTATTTTTATCAGCTTTTACCTCGTCTAAACCATCAAGCAAAATAAAGCACTGTCCATTTTGTAACAGTTCACGAACCTTTGATTCTGAGTTTGGTATCCCGTCAGTAAATTCTTTGATAACTACGTTTGTTAAACTACCAAATGGCTCATCATAAATATCTCGTAAACGAATAAATACTGGTATAATTTTATCTTCAAATTCCCCTGTGGAGAAATTCATTGCCAGGTATTTTAAAAATGTAGTTTTGCCTGCTCCTGGTTTACCAAGAACCATTAGCTTTCTGTAGCGCATTACAGCTTCTAATGCTGGAATATGCGTTTCGTTGCCAGAAAATGGTAATCGCCTATAGCTGAGGTTTTCTTCTGGAATTGAGTCGAAACCATCTAGTAATAAATTTATTGTTTGTTGTCGGCGCCCTTGAATGTTCTTTAAAATTTGAAATTTTACATAAATATTATTTATCGATACTGGCTCGTTCATATCCAATATCCTCATTGTGCTACATTTTCGAGCTAAATGATTCCAGTAAGTTGCTAGCCAATCTTGCGCTAATTCTGTATGGGCAAATTGTCTAACAGCTTCTTGGTAAGAAGACTGCTCTAATAAAACTTGGCAAAAGTAATTAAGATTTTTTTCTAAAGTTTTCGGTGGTTCTGTACTATTAAAGAAAGACCTTATTGTTCTTTCAGCTATTAAATTTTCTGAGTTACTATCAATTTCTTGTTTAAAAGCATTATTTAATCTATTTATCAACGAACGAGGCGAACTACCAAATTTTTCGGAGTACGCCTGCTTTAACAGCTTAAAAATTTCCGGATGAACTGGAATAGCTGCCATTTCTAACTCCTGTGTTTTTAGCATAATTATTAACCCAATATAAAGAATCTAAAGGACATCAAGCTATATAAAGCAATACAATTAACTATAGAAATCCCAGAAACCGGGTTTCTTAATCTCATATTGTAGCCAAAAAATGTGACAATATCTCAAATTGCCGCAGAATGCCGCTAATTGCCGTTAATTACTTTAAATGTTGAAAAAGCTATTTGTAAAAACTATAAAATTTGATTATATCTATAATTTGAATCAATTAAATAAATTGCTATATTTAGATACATACATTATATATAGGGTTTTCAGGTGTGTAACTGGTGCGTAACTGGTGTGTAACTGGTGTGTAACTGGTGCGTAACGCTACAAAATTTTTGGCTTCGTTGAAATATTGTTATGGCGTTACGCACCCTACGTTTCAAAAATTAATCCACGTCTATGCATCTCGGCGCCTCTATGGTTAAATAGGCATTTGTATTAAATTTATCAGGTTAATATCAGTGATTGCTGCATAAGAGTGTGAAGTTTAGAAGTATAAGAAGCATAGTTACCTGTAACAACCATGAGCAACCAGGAAGATATACGCACGATTCCACCCGGTTGGCAATTAGAACGCACCATGACGGGACACAATGGATTGATTAGTCGAGTTGAATGGGCGCCTAATGGTAAGATGTTGGCCTCACCGTCGTTTGACCGAACTATAAAACTTTGGGATTTGGATACTGGTGAGTGCATCCACACACTCAAGGGCCACGATGGTCGAGTATGGGCTGTCGCTTGGTCTCCAGATAGTAAGCTTATAGCTTCTGGGTCAACTGATAAAACTGTACGATTATGGCATACAGGTACAGGAGAACTAAGGTATAAGTTTGATGTACAAGGTGGTGCCTGTTTAAATATGGCATGGTCTCCTGATAGCGAGTTAATAGCTGCTGGTGGAATAGGAGACAATTGGTCGATAATAATTGGGCATGTTAAAACGCAAAAAAGCCAAGTTCTTGAAGGACACACTGGACAGGTAAATAGTGTGGCATGGTCTCCTGATGGAAATATACTGGCATCTGTTTCTCACGATACGACGGTTCGTTTATGGGACAGAGAAACTTTAGAACTTAAAAAAATCTTGACAGGACACGACGCTGATGTTCATAGTGTTAATTGGGCGCCTGATGGAAATCTGCTAGCAACCGCTTCGCTTGATAACACTATTCGTTTATGGAATCCGCACACAGGGCAAACAATATTTATATTAGAAGGACATACAGCATCAGTTAACTGCGTTGAATTTTCCTACGATGGCAAGTTTTTGGCTTCTAAATCTTCTGATGGCACTGTGCGTTTATGGCGATGCGACACGTGGGAGACAGCGACAATATTATCTGAGGAAACTTTTAAGTCTTTGCCGTTTGGACTTGCTTTTCACCCAACGCAACCAATATTGGCAACTTTAGGAGAAGCTGATGTTGCAATTAGGATTTGGAAACTTGACGAAGAAGCTTTACTTAATCAGTCTCCTGCAAATCCCTCTGATTTATATAGAAATGCCAAAGTCGTATTAGTCGGTGAAAGTGGTGTAGGTAAATCTGGTTTAAGTTTAGTGTTGACAAATAAACAGTTTCGTCCCACCGAATCTACTCATGGTCGCTATGTTTGGACTTTTGACCGAAAGGAATTGAATTTAAGCGACAATCGTAAAGAGTTACGAGAAATATTATTGTGGGACTTAGCGGGACAACCTGGTTATCGTTTAATTCATCAATTGTATTTAAATGAGTTAGCAGTAGCACTTATAGTTTGTGATGCCCGTAGCGAAACAGACCCGTTTGCTGGAGTATACTATTGGAACCGCGCCCTGCGGCAAGCTGAAAAATTACAGGGAGATTCGGCGCCGAAATTAAAAAAGTTTTTAGTTACTGCTCGTGCAGATAGAGGTAGCGTTAGCGTTACTCCTGCACGTATTAATGAAGTAGTTGAAAAGCTGGGATTAGATGGTCATTTTGAAACTAGCGCCAAAGAAGGATGGAATATTAAAGAACTAGCACAGGCAATTTGTCAAGCTGTGGAATGGGACAATCTACCACAAGTAATTTGTATCGGCTCAATAAGTTGGGGTAAATAGTGATTATCTTTGTTGTTGGATATATTTATTATGTATACAAATAACTTAAGCCATGCGGCCGCCCTGCGCCCGCTGCGCCACAGAAGGTTGCTA
>JAESFJ010000159.1_pt1 | contig 69116 bp, 64 predicted proteins | sample 9266161 | NCBI WGS metagenome assembly JAESFJ01 (sample SAMN14506165, study PRJNA617096) | algae metagenome | isolation source: Calothrix sp. FI2-JRJ7 and co-occurring heterotrophs from granitic desert soil | place: USA: Red Pass Lake area, Fort Irwin, California | collected 2000-06-01
GCTCACGGCCTGCTCGAACAGCGTCTCCTCGCTCACCAGCGGAAGAAACGGCTTAGGCATCGCCTTGCGGCTCACCGGCCAAAGCCGCGTGCCGCTGCCCCCGCACAGGATGACCGGATGAATGGCGAAGTTTGTCATAATTCCTTCAAATCTCTGCGTTTGGATGCGGTGCCTTAAGCACATGAGCCTACGAACCGGAACACTGAAAAAGGAAGAAGGTCCGTCGGGATCAATCGGACAGGCTTGCAACGAGCCGATCGACCTGACCGAAATGTTCTTCCCAGCTCGGCGCCTGAAAGTGCATCATCCGCTCAAGCTGCCGCGCTCTGCGTTCACTCCCCGGCCGTGCATAATCCTCGATGACATGACGCCATGTCTCCGGATCTGCGGCGGGCAATAGCTCCGGCACTCCTTGGCCAATCTCCCGAAACACAGGAAGATCACTAGCAAGCACCGGAACGCCTGCGGCTAGCGCTTCCGCCAGAGGGATGCCGTAACCCTCCGCGTGACTCGGGAAAAGCAGAGCGCGAGCACCCTTCAGCACAGCCGCGAGCCGCGCATCGTCAAGTGGCCCGACCTCGTCGACAAGGCCTCCGAAGTCATGGCGGTCGAGAAGATGGAAAACCTCATCCGCCTGCCAGCCACGCCGACCAACAATCACCAGCCTGGGAATTTGGGCTCGTCGGGGCTCCGACCTGCTGCGCGCGAGCATGCCCTGCCACACCGACAGCAGCAGCTTATGGTTCTTTCTTCCTTCGATCGTGCCCAGAACGACGAAAGTTGCTTCTCCCGAACCGCAAACGTCAGGTGTCGGCAAACGCGGTGTGCCGGGCCAGGCGACAATGGCAGGCGGCATCTCCGCACACTCCTCGCGGGCAAAAGCTGCGAAGGTCTCAAGGGTATGCGCGCTGTTGGTGACGACTCCTGCAGCAGTCGCCAGCATGGTGCGCATACGTTGGCGATGCCGCTCATCCTCGCCCTCCCGGCAGAATTGCGGGTGGGTGATGGGGATCAGGTCATGGACGAGATAGACCGGTCGCAGATCCCGCCGCGCGCACCATTCCGCAAGGCCATCGACATCTAGACCGGTATGACCGGGATTGAGCCACACCCGTCCCCGCCCCGGCAGCTTGTCGCGAAGGTGTTGGCCCTGCCAGAGCCCGAGCGCGACGGCGCGGCGGCGGAAATCGGCGACGTCCCGCCGCCCGCGTTCCGGCCCAAGCAGCAGGCGGAACAGCGCCTCGGAGGTGCGTTCGGGCAGGATCGTCTTGGCCCGGCGATGCACGATCACCGCCTGGGCCCGGGGCGCGTAATGTTCCAGCCAGGCACGGCAGATGCGGTCGATCCCGGTCTGGCGCATCCCCGACCAGCGCCGCCACACCATGCGAGAGACATCCAGCAGCAGCGGCGCGTCATTGTCGCGCATTTGCCGGGCTCCTAGTTTTGCTGGACGATGTTCGTCACGGTCGCCGCCGGGAAGATCGTCTGGGAGACGATCCCGACGAAACGCTGCAATTCTGCCACGGGAGAATTGGTGATGTAGACGAAGTCGCCGTCCTCCATGCGGAATTGCTGGGCGAGTAAGTAGACGGCCGGGTCCTTGAGATCGAAGCTGTAGATCACCGGGTCCCGAAGGTTGGCCGGATCGCTGCGGTCGCGCCAGCGGAACAGGAACACGCCGCGCGGGTTGGCGCGCCCGTCCTGCAGGCCGCCGATCCGTCCCAGGGCCTGCGACAACGTGATGCCAAAGGCTTCGAAGCGAAGCTCGTCGTTGCGCCCGGCTGCACCCAGGACGGTGAAGCTGTAGGGCTGGAACAGCGCGGTCACCACGTCGTCCTTGGCGAGCCGGATGTTGTTCTCGTCACTCTCGATGATCTGAGACAGCGGCATGCGGTAATTCTTGCCGTTGCGCGTGACCTGGATGGTGGTGAGATTGACGGGGGGCTTGACGCCGCCCACCTGGGCGAGCGCATCGAGCAGGCGTTCCCCCCGCGGGCTCAGCGGCAGCCTTGCGGACTGCGCGAACTCGCCGACCATCGTGACGGTGGCGGTGGTATTGCGGAGCAGACGCACCTGTACCTGCGGGGCATTGGCGCGGCCGCGCAGGCGGGCGACAATGTCCTCCTCGATCGCCCGCAAGGTGCGCCCGCGCGCGGGCACGTTGCCGGCGAAGGGGATCGAGATCGTGCCTTCGGGACCGACCAGAAGCTCCGGAAGGGTCGTGGGACGCGTCGTGCCGATGGCTGTGCCAATACGGGTGTCCGCGATGGCACCGCCGAACAGGGTCGCCGGCGGGGCTTCCCAGATGGTGACTTCCACGGAGTCACCTACGTCGATAACGGTACCGACAGGACTCACCTCCTCGAACACCTCGGCGAAGCTCGGCGATGGGCGGGGCGCGGGAAGGGCGCGCGCGGTTTCGCCGCCGACCTTGACGACCTCGATCGCGACTGGTGCCTGCCCCGACGCCGAGGGCACGTAAGTTGCGTCGGCGATGTCGCCCGTGCTCGGCCCAAAGGCCTGGCAGGATGCAAGCGCGAGTCCGAAAGCGGACAGGGTCAGCGTCAGACCAAGGCGGGAAGTGTTCATCGAAAGGGGTGTGTCCATCTTTCCGGCGGGCCGCACGTGTTGGGGGAGCCGACCAAGCCGTTTCGTCGCGCCCTTGCCATCCCGGCTCTTCGCTGTCAAAGGCTGCCGCGCCCCAGCGCCACCTCGAGTGCGATCGGCACGGACTTTCGTCCCAAACGGTAGAAGGGTGCTTGCTCGCTCTATCGTGGACGGGACAGAGTTTGTATCGTTCCAAGTCTGCTCGGAAACGATCAGTGATGGACTAAACCACGGTTGACGTTGCGAGATGAATGTCGCTAGCGGCGCGAACCGGGACCCTGCGGTCGAAATCTGACAGCCAAAACAAGGCTGTTGACTCGCGGGACATCTTTCTTGAGTGCCAAAATCAATGAAACCAATGCCAGATACCACGGCGCGTTCCTCAGAGGCCGTTGCGTTCAAGGACACAACACCGGTTGAGGCGAATGCGGAAACGGCGGTGGCGCTTAGTCGCCTGGGGACCCTTTCCGCCCTCCAGCGCAGGCTGCGTCAGATGGGCCCGATTTTCTGGCTGACGGTGGTTATCCCGACGCTGCTCGCGACCCTGTATTTCGGTTTTCTCGCTTCGGATGTCTACATCTCGGAGAGCCGATATGTCGTGCGAAGCCCTGAAAAGCCGCAAAAGGGCGGGCTCGGCCTGCTGCTTGGCAGTGCAGGGTTCGCGACCGCAAGCGAAGAAGTGCAGGCAGCGCAAGGTTTTATCGAATCGCGCGATGCACTTCGGGCAATCAATGGGGATGATTTTGCCAAGAGAATTTGGGGCAACGGCAGCATCTCGATTTTCGATCGCTTCAACCCACTTGGGGTGTCTGGCTCTTTCGAAGACCTATATAAATATTACCAAGGCAAGGTTGATGTTCAGTACGACGCAGAAACTGGGATCACTACGCTGACCACACGCGCCTTTCAGGCGCAGGATGCGCAGCGCATCAACGCTCGTCTACTTGAACGGTCGGAGCAACTGGTTAATAAGCTAAATGGCCGTGGGCGAGACGATCTCGTCCGTTACGCCGAGCGCGAAGTCGAAGAGGCCAAGGCGCAGGCAGCGGCCGCATCACTGGAGCTGTCCAACTACCGCAACCAAAAGGGTGTGATCGATCCCGAACGGCAGGCGACCGTCCAGTTGCAGATGATCTCGAAGCTCCAAGACGAATTGATCGGCGCTCGCATGCAGCTGCTTCAGCTGTCGCGCGTGGCAGCCCAGAACCCGCAGATCCCTGTACTGAAGGTGAGGATCGACGGGCTAGAGAAGGCAATCGAGGAGCAGCTTGGCGCGATCGCCGGCAACGATGGCTCTTTGTCGGAAGCGGCGGCGGAATACCAACGCCTGCAGGTGCAGCGAGAATTCGCTGACCAACAGCTCGGCCTCTCGCTCGGGGCGCTGCAGGATGCGCGCAACGAGGCGCGCCGGCAGGTTGCCTATATCGAACGGGTCGCGCAGCCGAGCCTGCCGGATGACGCCCTCGAACCGCGCCGCTTGCGCGGGATTCTGACGACATTCCTGCTCGGACTCGTTGTCTGGGGAGTTAGTGCGATGCTGCTTGCCGGGGTACGCGAGCACCAGCGATGATCTCTGTGGACGCATCGAAAACAGGCTCGTTCTGGCAATCCTTCGCAATTCAGCGGCGAGTGATCGGTGCCCTACTGATGCGGGAAGTGCTGACCCGCTATGGGCGCCACAACATCGGCTTTCTTTGGCTGTTCATCGAACCGATGCTGTTCACCTTGGGGGTAACGGCGCTGTGGACCGCGCTCAAGTCGGTGCATGGTTCAAGCATCCCGATCGTCGCCTTTGCGCTGACCGGCTATTCTAGCGTCCTGCTTTGGCGAAACATGCCCAACCGGTGCGTCGGCGCGGTCCAGCCGAACTTGGCCCTCATGTATCACCGCAATGTGCGGGTCATCGATATCTTCATCGCGCGGCTGATCCTTGAGGCCGCGGGCGCAACGATGTCGTTCCTGATCCTCACCTGCATTTTCGTGTCGATCGGCTGGCTAAGCGCGCCCGGCGATATCCTGCCGGTTGTCATTGGCTGGATAATGCTGGCTTGGTTCGGCTTCGCGCTCGCAATCCTGCTGGGTGCTTATGCAGAAGAAAACGAGATCGTCGACAAGCTTTGGCATCCGGCTTCCTATCTGCTCTTCCCCTTGTCCGGAGCGGCCTTTCTGGTGGAGGCGCTGCCGAGGCAGGCGCAGGACTTCGTTCTGCTCCTGCCTATGGTCCACGCGGTCGAGTATATTCGCGAGGGATTTTTCGGCTCGCAGTTCAAAGCGCGTTACGATCTTCAGTACATGGCAGTGATCAACCTGATCGTGACGTTCTTTGGGCTCTTGCAGACGTTTCGCGTCAGTCGAAGGATCATCCCCGAATGATCAGGCTGGAAGGCGTGACCAAATCCTACCCGACGCGTTCCGGCATGAAGCAGGTGCTCAAGGGTATCGATTTCGAGATGGCAAAGGGCGAGAGGATCGGGTTTCTCGGCCGGAACGGCGCAGGCAAGTCGACGCTGATCCGGATCATCTCGGGCGCCGAACTCCCCGATCAGGGGACGGTCGTGCGCAACATGTCCGTGTCCTGGCCTCTAGCCTTCGGGGGCGCCTTTCAGAACGCTCTAACGGGGCTGGATAATCTGCGTTTCATCTGCCGCATCTATGGCGTGAGCACGGAGGGCAAGCTCGGGTATGTCCAGGAATTCAGCGAGCTTGGTCAATACCTCTTCGAGCCCTTGCGAAGCTATTCGGCCGGGATGCGGGCAAGACTTGCCTTTGCCATTTCGATGGTCATCGAATTCGATTGCTTTCTGATCGACGAGGTATTCGCCGTTGGCGACGACAGGTTTCAGCGGAAATGCCACGAAGAACTGTTCGAGCGCCGTGCTGATCGCGGGATGATTTTCGTTTCCCACAACGAAAACTTCATCAAGGAGCACTGCGATAGAGTGGCGATCCTCGAAGAGGGAGTAGCCATAGCCTTTGAATCGGTTGACGACGCGTATGGGTATTATCGAACCAATTATGGCTAGTGACCGGCAGCACCGCGGCATCGTGGTGAGAGCCGCCCCCGGCACTCCCTCGTTTCCCGCCGGACAAGTCGGCGCGTGATCATGGGGCCTCCCCGGGCTGTTTTTGTTGGTGACTGGTTCCGGGCCTATCCGGCCCTGGGGTCGGGGCCGGGAACGGCTCGCACAAACCTGGTTTGGATTGCCGGGCTGCTGTCACGGGCACTCAAGGTGCCCCTAGCAAAGCAGACGCTTGTCATGCCTGCCGACACCGAACAGGGTTATCTTGAACAACTCGGGTCCGCCCCGATCGCGCGTGCCTATCGTGAAGACCCGCAGCGAGGCTGGCTCGAAAGCTACGACGGTTGCGAGGCCCGCACCGCGTTTACGGCCCTTTATGACCGCTTGCCCCCCGATGCGCTGGTGATCGGTTTTGAATTGCCGCCCGTGATGCGGCGAACCCTTTCGGCTGGGGGGTGGCGATACGTCTCGGTTCACGTGCATCCGCTCCGTTTTTTGCCCGATCTCACCATCGGAGTTTACAGCAACTGCGCCGCCATGCGGGCGGCCCTCGCGGCTATCACCGTACCCCGGTCCGCCATCGAACGCCAGGTCGCCCGATTGTCGGCAAGGATCGGTCGCCTCAATCCGCCGCAAGCACATCTGCCCGATGATTGCGCGGTGATGTTCGGTCAGACGCCTGCTGACGCATCGTTGATCGTCGACAGAAGGTTTGCCAGTTGGTCCGATTACGCTGACAAGCTTGCGGCACTGATTGGCCCTCGCGACGTCGTCGCGTACATAAAGCACCCGCATGCGCGCTGGCCGGTGGCGCTACTCGATTGGCTCGGGAATGCATTAGGCCTCAATGTCATCGCAATGGAGGGCAATTCCTATCCCGTCATCATGTCCGGTCGGCCGATAGGGCCGGTTGCAAGCCTTTCGTCGTCGGTGGGTGTCGAAGCGGCCGCGTTCGGGCACGATAGCCATTTTCTGATCGCGGATCCGCGACATGCGTTCGCCGTACCAGGGATCGACAATGCCGAGCAAATCATGGTCGGTCACCAGTTTCTCGAACCGGGAATGTGGGAATGCGCCCTGGGCGGCGCAAAGCCCGATGGGCCAATGGATGTGGATCCGTTCTTTCTCGGCCCCGGTCACATCCGCAGCACGCTGGAGTCGTGGTCATTTGCTGGGCTGGAGGGCACAGGCACCTTGCCCGCCTGCAAAAAGATCATCGTGCCGGCCCCCCGTTGCGGCAAGGCTGAACGCGATCGTCTGCGTGTGGCGCTGGGCGCAACCGCGAAGGATCGCGATCTGGCCGATGAAAGCCCCGTGGACCATTGGAGCTTGCCGTTTGCCCTCGCGCCAGGAGAGACATGGCACTGGGACAAGGCGGAAGAACGGCTGGACTTTCCAGGCCTCGATGGCCTGGGGTCGCCCGATGAGGACGGGATCTGGCTCAGCGGTGAGGGTTGCACAATTCGGCTGCCCTTGGCGCCCAGTGGTGGCCGCGAGCTATGGATCTCGGGCGAATTGCGCTTTTCGTTCTTTCGCGGCCTGCTCGATCGCCATCCCGTCTTGCTGGTGCGGGCGAATGGAAGGCCAGTCGCTGCCTGGATCCATCGCGGTCAGGAAGATCCCTATCACGACCTTTCTTTCGCTTTCCCCGCGACTTCTGATGGAATATGCCGCGTGACCTTGGAAGTGAGCCATGCCGACAATCCGTGCGCTTTGGGGATGGGCGGAGATACAAGGGAGTTGAGCATTATCGTCCATTCCGTCTCGCTCTGCGCGTCCGAGGCAGAGGTTGCTGGTGATGCCGTTATGATGTCTTTGTGGGGCTTTGGCGATCACCCCATCGAAATTCCCTCGGATCTGGATTGGCAGGAACATGTCGCAAAGCAATGAAAGTGTAATCAGCGCCGCTTCACTTAGCCGGTTCGGCCAGTCGCTGGATGCCTTCGTCCAGGCGGAACGCGCCGATCTAGCGGCGATGCTGGGACGCTCCGACGAGCACATGCAAAGGGTCGACCAGCAGCTTGCTGTGCTGGCGGCGGCATTGTCGGACACGGCCGTTTCCCTCAGGGAACCGCTCGATAGTACGCTTCGTGAACTGCTCGCCCAGCATGGCCTCCTCGCCGAAAAACTCCTCCACGCCTCCCACGCCGTCTCGCAAGCGGTACAGAGCAGGCTCGACGCGCAAGATGAGGCCTTGCGCACCGAAAACCGCCGGTTGAACCAAGAATGCGGTCGGATGGCGGCAGCGGTCGAATTTGCCCGGAGGGACACCGTCGAATTGGCAGAACTTCGGGACTCCTTGACCAGAGTGGCCGTCGAGAAGGGCCGGATCGAGGAGCAATTGGCCGCAGCCCAATCCGCTTCAGCCCGCGCTGAAGAATTCGCGCGCCGGCTTCAGGAATTCAAGCGGAATGCGCGCGCACGCGACGCGATGTTCCGGGACGAAGCGAGCAAGATCCGCCTGACAGAGCGCCTCGCCGTGGTACAGGAAGCCGCCCGGGCCAATGTGGCGGAACAGAAATTCGCGGCACTGGCGATGCGGACCGGCCACTGGGAGGCTCGCATCGCAGATAGTATGTCAGCCACTGCCGCCCAGATCGACGACGTGGTGGCATGGCTGGCATTTCATGCACCGGATGTCATGCTGAGAAAGGCGTCCGCCGACGCGAGGTTTGAAGCCGATTGTGCCCGGATTTGTGGTGATCTGACCTTCATCGACGCGGCCTATTCGTGGTTGCTGGGGCGCCTACCCGATGATGAAGGCCGGGCTTCCTATCTGCGGAGCATGCAGACCAGGCTAACGCGGCAGGAGGTGCTCGCAAACCTTGCGGCTTCGCAAGAAGCCAGTTCTCGTTTGGCAAACCTTGCCGCGAACATGCCGGAAGACCGTGACGCTTTTGTCGAGGCGGCATACCGGTTGGTGCTAGGTCGTACAGCGGATGGCGCTGGTGCAGCGCATTATCTCGCCAAGCTCGATGCCGGCCTCAGCCGCGAAAATCTCGTCCTCGATCTTGCACGTTCACCGGAAGCGGCGGCGAAGCCGCTGCCGCTTGCAAGCGCCTTGCGTATTGTGAACACTCTCGGCCGCCAATCGGCGATGTTACGGCTGCGGCTCAAGGTGCTTCGTCTCTTCCGGGGCGTGCAGCCGGAACAAAGAGAGGCTTGGCTGACCGGACGTACATCACTCGTGGCCGCCGATGCCGATCGCGCCTGGCTGACGCTCCAGCACAGAGTCGACCAGCTCCAGAATGAGCTGCAATCAATAATCGCAATGCGTCAGGTCACGCCCTGCGCCGACCCGGCGGCTTTGGATCACTCTGGAAACGCAAGGTTAGGGGTGCCGCGCAAGGGGCAACTGGAACTGCTGAAGGACGTGTCGTTGTCCCGTACACCCCAAGACATACGCTCCGCGATCCGTTCCGAATTGGCGACGGGGGCTCAGTAGAATGTTAGTTCTCGATCTGCCCGCAACCAAGGCGGACGACCGCTTTGCGGGCAAACGCGTGGCGATCATCTGCGCCGGGTCGCCGGTCGCGGGTGCGGGCGGTGCAGAACGGTTCTACGCCGGACTGAAAGCAGGTTTCGAGGCGCTTGGCTGCACGGCGGAATTTATCGAGCTCCCAGCTGGCGAGCCGTCCGTCGAACAAATCATTGCCAACTACGACCTTGCCCACGCCACTGACCTTTCAGACTTCGATATCGTGGTTTCAAGCAAGGTGCCAACCTATGCCGTCTCACACCCGCACCATGTGATGTTTCTCAATCATGCGGTCCGGATCTTCGATGACATGTTCGAGAATCGCTTCCCTGACCCGGCTCGCGAAGATTTCGCGGATCGTGCACGGGTGCACGCCGCCGATCTTAAGGCATTGCTCCAGGTTCCGGCGCGCATGGCACAGGGACATGAAATCGCAAGGCGCTTGACGCGTTGGCGCGGGCTGGGTGCGCATGTCCTGCACCCTCCGCTCGGTTTCAACGCGTTCACGCCCGGAAAAGGGCCCGGCGAACACTTCCTCATTGCAGGACGCCACCACCCTTGGAAGCGCTTCGATCTTCTGATTGCCGCCGTGAAACAGTGCCGTGCCCCGGTGAAGCTGCTGGTCGCCGGAACGGGTGAGGATCATGGCAGGTTGCGCGCGATGGCGGGCAATGATCCGCGCATCACCTTTCTGGGCCGCATCAGCGATGCCGAACTTGTCGATCTTTCAAGCCGGGCGATAGCCATCCCCTTCATTCCTTTGCGCGAGGATTTCGGTTACGTCACCCTGGAGGCCTTTGCCAGCGCCTGTCCGGTCCTGACCTGCACGGACTCGGGAGAGCCAGCCCATATCGTGCGCAACCACGATACGGGCTTCGTGGTCGAACCGGAACCCGCCGCCATTGCCACGGCGCTCGACTGGTTCTGGAACAACCGCGAAGAAGCCCGGCTGATGGGCGAGCGGGGGCTTGCACTCCTTAAAGGCATGGATTGGCGGGAGACCGCATACGCTCTGGCCTGCGCGGCGTGCGACGGACTGCGTCCGCCGGAGGCGCGTCCGATCAAGGTCGCCGTTCTCGACATGCAGCCGATCGATCCGGCTGTTGGGGGAGGACGTTTGCGCCTGCTTGGTCTTTACCATGCGATGGGCGCCCGGATCGATTGCCAGTATGTGGGGACCTATGATTGGCCGGGCGAGAGATATCGCGCGCATCGGATGGGGGCCAGCCTCTTCGAGATTGATGTTCCCCTTTCCGATGCCCATTTCGCCGCAGCCGGAAAAATGGCGGAGCAAGCCGGCGGCAAGAACGTCATCGATCTGGTCTTCAGCCGTCAGGCGCACCTTTCGCCCGACTATGTCGCGGCCGCGCGCAAGGCCGCCGAGGAGGCGGAGATCGTGGTGTTCTCGCATCCGTGGATCTATCCGCTGGTGAAGGACCGGCTGCGTCCGGATCAGGTGGTGATCTATGATTCGCACAATGTCGAAGGCTATTTGCGGGCGCAGTTGCTTGACGACAGCAACCCGGTCGAACGCGAGATCCTTGAAGATGTGATTGCCGACGAGCTCGAATGCGGGAAACGGGCTGACTGGATCCTCGCCTGCAGCCACGAGGATCTGCTGCGCTTCCGCCGGCTCTACGGTTTCTCGCCCGCCAAGATGCGCGTGGTGCCCAACGGCGTCATGGCTTTCGCCGATCCCGTGCCCGACGCGGCCGCACGCCGCGCCGCTCGCAAGGCCACGGGACTGGCGCCGGACGCTTATGCGGCAATCTTCATCGGCAGTGCCTATGGTCCCAATCTCGGAGCGGCGCGGTTCATTGCCGAACGGCTGGCACCGGCCTGCCCCGATGTCACTTTCGTGATCGCCGGCGGGGTCGGCGAGGAGATGCGGGCCACACCCCCCAACGTCGTGATCACAGGCAGGATTGACGACAAGTCCCGCACGCAATGGCTTGCTGCGGTCGACTTTGCCGTCAACCCGATGATGGCCGGCTCGGGCACCAACATCAAGATGTTCGACTTCATGGCGATGGCGCTTCCGGTCGTCACCACCGAGATCGGATCGAGAGGGATCGAGACCGGAGGGCTCGAGATGTTCGAGGTTGCAAGCCCCTCGGTTGCAGCCTTCCGCGCCGCAATCGAAAGGCTGCGCGATCCGGCCCGGCGGCAGGCGATGGGCCAGGCCGGGCGCGCCTGCGTCGAGGATGGTTATGCATGGGAACGCATATCGGCCCAGCTCGGCCAGTTCGTGACCAGTCGCGCCGCGCTGGCCGGACAATCGCGGCCCAAATTCTCCGTGGTGATCCCCAGCTATGAGCGCCCCCAGCGCCTGTCGGAACTGATGGGGTCACTCTCGCGACAGATTGAACGTGACTTCGAGGTGGTGGTGGTGGATCAGTCGGCCCAGCCATGGGGGGGGGCGGCCCGGGCCTGGGGCTTCCCGCTGTTCTACCACCATTCGCCGATCAAGGGGGCCGTCCGGGCGCGCAACACCGGCGCCATGCTGGCGCAAGGCGAGATCATCGCCTTCGTGGATGACGACTGCCTGCCTGAGCCCGAATGGCTGCTCCACGCGCGCGCGCATTTTGCCGATGACGGGGTTGTCGGGGTCGAAGGGCTGATCCGGTCCGACCATCTCGACGATCCCGATTGGCGTCCGGTGACCAATGTCGGTTTCGAGGGCATCGGCTTCATGACGGCCAACCTGTTCGTCCGCTCGTCCGCGTTCCAGCACCTCGGCGGCTTCGACCTGCGGTTTGACCGTCCCCATTTTCGCGAGGACACCGATTTCGGCTGGCGGATGCAGGAGCTGGGCAAGGTGCCTTACGGGCACGACGTGGTGGTCTTCCACCCGGCCCAGCCGCGCACGATCGAGCGTGAATCGCTGGCCGAGCGCAACCGCTTCTTCGTCAAGGATGCGCTGCTGTGGCAGAAGCACCCAGAGCGTTACCGCGAGCTGTTCCTGGCCGAGGCGCATTTCGCCAACACGCCCGGCTTCCGGGACGCCCTGCTTGAAGGCTTCGCCCGGTTGGGCAAGACGCCCGAGCAATTGCCTGACTGGATGAGGGAGCGGCTCGATGCCTGAACTTGCCATCAAGCCCCTGCCCGCCGATCCGCTGACCTGGACCGATGTCGACATGTGGGGCTGGGTGAATGAGGTATCGCCTCTTATAGACCGAGGGGCCTGTTCTAATGGTGCGTTGATCGAAATGCTCCAATCAGACGCAAAATCACGTGCCGTTTACGTCAAATTTTCCCGAAACAGCCTTGTTGCTACCAAAGGCTATAATTGGGATAACCACGTAGCTGACGAAATGGTGCAGATCGAATTTCTTTCTGATCGCATCATTCTAATGGTCGTTAATGATCTGAATGCCGTTCTTTTGGCGCGTTTGGTCCCGGTTGCTGCGATGGTGCGGATGGCAGACAACCTGCTTCGATCAACCCGGACAGGCTCAATTCCTATGTCGATTGGTGACGGAGACTGGGGCCAGACATGCCTCGCCTTCGCTTCACAGAGCGCAAGCCCGTGGCTCGTGCCCGACCCCTACTTCTTTCTCACCTTAGGCTACGAAAAGGAGCGAGAGGAAATCGCGCTTAACTCAAGGCCCTGGCACGAACGCCGTAGTCAGATTTATTGGCGAGGCGCCCCCAGCGGGTTGCAAAAGTATGAGAACCACGCAGAATCTCAGCGTGTTCGACTTGTCCTGAACGCAGCCAGCAGCCAGAGGCCTGAGCTGTATAACGTACGTTTTGCCGGGCTCGATGGCATGAGCGAAGAGGTCGCAAAAGCGGTCATCGCGGTAGGCGGAGACGGACCCAGAGAGCCGCAAATGAACATTCTCGATTACCGGTACAACGTGGATGTGGACGGCTGGAGCTGCGCGTGGACCGGCTTCTTTATCAAACTGCTGGCAGGATCACCGGTACTTAAGATCACGTCGGACCGGGGATTCCGCCAATGGTATTATTACGCCCTTAAGCCTTGGCGGCATCTTGTTCCGGTTGCGGCAGACCTGTCGGACCTTGATTGGGCGGTCACCATGCTTGAGGCGCGACCGGATTGGGCCGAGGAGATCGGCACTGACGGTAAGTTGCTTGCGGAGAGCATGACTTATCGAAATCAACTTGAGCAATCCGGAAGAACTATTGTTCGATTTCTTGAAACTCACACTTGATTGATGGGAATACTAATGACTTATACTGATATCGTACACCACATCCTTCAGACGATGGATTCAGATGTCATTGGTTTGCCAGCACCCTCGGCACTTTCTCCCGATATCGAACAGCTCGCGTCCGACGTCGTTGCAGAAAGCAAGTCCGCAATCGGCGAAGCCGGTGCAAACAGCGACTATTTCAAGTGTTGCGAGGATCGCTTCAAGACTCTCGTCCAAATGGCGCTAAGTCACCTCCCCGTGGGTGCGCGCCTGCTCGATGTTGGCAATGCACCTGGCTACCTTGCCATCATGCTCGCTGGTGCCGGTTACGACGTCGACGGCATCAATTTGTCTGACGCCTGGAATTCGAGTTACCCGGATCCCAAGTATGTCGAACAATTCCGGGTCATTGCGACCGATATTGAGAAAGCTCCCCTTCCCTATGGGGACGGTACGTTCGCCGCGCTCGTCTTTACCGAGGTGCTCGAACACATCGCCATCCGCCACCCCCGCGACCTTCTGCCTGAATTCCGGCGGGTTCTGGCCGATGACGGCATTGTGATCTTCTCGACCCCCAATGTGTGCAACATCAGCAACATCGTTTCCCTCTTGCAGGGCAACAACATTTTCTGGAATTCCGATATCTTCTACGGCGGGACCGATCGGCACAATCGCGAGTTCACACCCCGCGAGGTGCGCAGCCTGTTCGAGGACAATGGCTTCGAAACCCGCGAATTCTTCGGCATGAACGATCACGCCAACTGGCGTACGGGTTCGGCCCACCACATCTACGATTACCAGGCCCTGCACGGCACGCCCGATCACGGCCTGATGCGCAACACCATCATCGGGGTTTTCGCAAAAGCATGATACGGCAAACCGACCTCCCCAAAATGACAGAGTTTACCAACCGGCTCAGAATGGCCGCCTTGCCTGCCTAGTGCTCCGAGACTTCAACGTGTGCCACGAAAGGACTGTTCAGTGCTCGATACCGATCCAATGCTCCGACAGTACGTTGAAAATGGCCATCATGACGTCGAGGGTTGGTTTTCCGGCAACCAGCTCGATATGTTTCTAATTGCCGACGAAGTCCAAAAGCAGCTTGGGATCGATGGCGCAGTGGGCGAGATCGGGGTACATCATGGGCGACTTTTTATCCTCCTAATGTTGTTGCGACGCGCGGGAGAAAAAGCGGTCGCTATGGACGTTTTTGACCTGCAGGAGTTCAACACCGACTTCTCAGGGCTCGGAAATTTGGAAGCTTTTCTTGCTAACATCGATCGCCACGTAGGGACGAGGGAAGGCCTGGAGATCGTAAAGGCTGACTCGATGCAGCTTGAGGCTTCAGACGTACTGACCGCTGCCGGGGCGCGGTTCCGTATGCTGAGCGTCGACGGATCTCATACGACCCACAACACCGCCAACGATTTGCGCCTTGCCCATCGCGTTCTGCGCCAAGGAGGCATAATTGTTGTCGATGACTACTTCAATGGCGGCTACCCGATGGTAGCCGAAGGTGTCGCCCGCTTCATGATTCTCGAGCCCGTGGTGAACATCGTTCCTGTTCTTGCCGGAATGAATAAAGTGGTGTTCACTACCAAGTCACACCATACTCAATATCTCGAAGCATTCCGAGCTTTGAAGGTATCGGGCGGGGGTTGGTTATCCGAACGCGAGTTCTATGGAGTTCCCTGCATTTGTTTCTAGTGATAAAGTTCACTTAAAGGTATAAGTAAAATGAAGAAAATACTTGTCACCGGCGGCGCCGGATTTCTCGGCTCGCACCTTTGTGACAGGCTTGTCGAGCGCGGCGACGAGGTGCTTTGCGTCGACAACTTCTACACCGGCTCCAAGCGGAACATCGCGCACCTGCTTGGCAACCCCGCTTTCGAAATGATGCGTCACGATGTGTGCTGGCCGCTCTACGTGGAGGTCGACCAGATTTTCAATCTCGCCTGCCCGGCCAGCCCGATCCACTACCAGAACGATCCCGTCCAGACGACCAAGACCAGCGTCCATGGCGCGATCAACATGCTGGGGCTTGCGAAACGTGTGAAGGCGCGCATTCTCCAGGCCTCGACCAGCGAGGTTTATGGCGATCCCGCGGTCCATCCACAGCCCGAGGATTACTGGGGGCACGTCAATCCCATCGGCATCCGCAGCTGCTATGATGAAGGCAAGCGCTGCGCCGAAACTCTGTTCTTCGATTACCACCGTCAGCATCGCCTCGAGATCAAGGTGATGCGCATCTTCAACACCTATGGCCCGCGGATGCACCCGCAGGACGGGCGCGTGGTGTCGAACTTCATTGTCCAGGCGCTGCGCGGCGATGACCTGACGATCTTCGGCGATGGCCAGCAGACCCGCAGCTTCTGCTATGTCGATGATCTGGTCGACGGAATGATGCGGCTGATGGACAGCCCGGCGGATTTCACCGGCCCCGTGAACATCGGCAATCCGGGCGAGTTCACGATGCTTGAACTGGCGGAAACCGTGCTGCGGCTCACCAGCAGCGCGTCACGCCTGCGGCACGAGCCACTGCCTCAGGACGACCCCAAACAGCGTCGCCCGCAGACTGACCTTGCCAAATCCGCGCTCGGCTGGGAGCCCAAGGTCGGTCTGGAGGATGGCCTGAAGGAAACGATCGCCTATTTCCGGTCCATTTTGTGAGTCCCACGCTGCTTCAAGGGGATTGACCGTGAATTTTCCGGACATTGTTCCACTCGACGGTAAGTTCGATTTAAGAGAATTGTCCCCTCTTCCGGTAGAATACAGCTCGCTTCCAGATGGCTGGTTACTCGACCTAAAGTGCGAAATCCTTTACAATGCCGCCTTGGCCGCGGAAGAGCCCATAATGGAAGTCGGCACTTGGGAGGGTCGTTCGACTTGCTGCTTAGCTTATGGCAAAGCGGATAATAATCGTCGGCCAATCTTTGATGTGTTTGACTTTGGCGACACTGGCCTAGAGGAATTCACTAACCGCCATGGTTCTTTCGATCCCCCTGAGACTGAACGAGAACGACTTCTACGCGTCGTGACAGCGCACGGCGGTGTGGCTGGATGTTTGAAGCAGAATTTAGCGGATCGGAAGCTGGGCGGACTCGTGACGGGTTATCATTTTGGCGATATCACTGATATGGCGGTCTCGCGTAAATATGACGTAGTGTTCTGCGACGTGTCACATGGCGAGGACGAAATTGTCCGAAATGTCGGCTTTATCAAAGGCATGATGGTTCAGAGCGATTATCTTGCTATTTTTGACGACGCAGCACTTCCGAACGAGTATGCACTTATCAAAGACATCATGAATCCTGATCGCAGTCTTTGTTTCGGAATCGACAACGGCGGGACTTGGATGGTCAGCAAGTTCAGCATAATGGCGAAGGGCCGGTATGCTGAAATTCCTTGGCTGAACTAGCGCCCCTCGAAATTAGCCGAGAGCGTTCGCAGGACGAACTCGGCCGTATCTCGCCAGGTCGTATGCGGGGCGTCGGCCCGTGCCACCTGCGCAGGGCCCGATAGCCAGCTTGCGATCGCGTCTCCGAGGGCGTCAGCCGAAAGTTCGGGCTCGAACAGCGTCACACCGCGCCCCTCCAGCGGCTCGAACACGTCAAGACGCCGGGCAAGCACGGGCCTTCCATGCGCCAACGCCTCGATTACCGGCAGGCCGAAGCCTTCGGCGAAACTCGGAAACAGCGTGCCGGTGCAGACCTGATAGAGCCGGTCTAGCGCCTCGTCGCTGATCCGGCTGGTCCAGAACAGCCGACGACCCAGTTCGGGGTGGTGCCGCAGCCGCGCGATGAAATCATCCATCTTCCAGCCCGCCGCACCGACCAGGACCAGCTGCAGATCGGAGCCCCGGCGCCACAATTCCTCCATGGCGGCGAGACTGTCTCGATGGCCCTTGCGGGGCTCGATTGTGCCGACTTGGAGAAGCACCTTGCCGTCATCCAGCTGTTTCAACAAGCGATCGAACCCGGGCGGCAATCCGCGAGACGGGCGGCTACCCGACAGATCGCTGCCCATCGGGATCACCATGGCAGCCGGGCAAGCGCCGAGGCCCGTGTGCGCCGCCAGAACGCCAGGCAGTCGCCGAGCAACCGGGGCGGAAACGCACAAGAAGCCGTCCGCCGTCGCCGCCATGATCGCCAGCCAGTTGGCAAACCGCAGAACGGTTGGCGCGGAGAACCATTGCGGCTCGGTCAGCGGTAGGAAATCATGCAGGAGATACCAAAAACGCACGCCGCTCTTGCGCATTGCGGCAAGTTCGCGGCGCATGCGCCAAAGATCATCGAGGGCGAAGTCGAGGCCAAGGAACAGGTCTCCGCTTTGGAAACCGATCTCCTCAGATGTTGCCTGAAAGCCATCGTGCGACAGGTCCAGACGGATATAGCGCCGCTTGTAGCATTGCACGAAGATGATGGGGAACGGACAACTGTCCTCGAGCGCGGCCAGATTGTGCGCGATGGCTCTGACCACACGCTGGATGCCGGTTCCTGCATCGTTCCTGCTGATGACCGAAACATCGATAAGGAGCCGCCCTGAAAATCGCGGCGAGCTGCCCGCGTCTTGGCGCAAGCGCCTGACATAGCGGCGCCCCCCGGAAAATCTGAACCATCGCTTGGACATGCCGTCGATCAGTCTCATCGGCGCGCGCATGGCAGGCATAGCAGCACGTTTCAACGTGGCGATCCTCTCAATGCGCGACAAGACGGCGCACGCGCCCAACCGCGCGGCGCACCGTAACGATGGCTTTCGCCGCGGTATCGAGCGTCTGCGCCGATGTTGACAGCCTCTCCACCAGCACCTCGGCAGGGCACGGTAGGCCGGTCACCGGATCGAGATAGCGCGGATAGAGAAGCAGGGCGGCGGCGACCAGTTCGTCCAGCGTACGCCGCGCGGTGCGGCGGGCGGGTACCGCGCCGCGATCCTCGGTCAGCCCCCAGCCGGCGTAGAAGGGCACGCCGTGGACCGTCACCCGCTTGCCGCGCATCAGCGCCTCGAACCCGGCGAGCGAGCTGTTGACGTGCAGCTCGTCGACCATGGCGATCAGCGCCGCCATCGGCGCGTCAGTCTCCACCCGGTCGGCAAGTGCGGCAATCTCGCGCTCGGGGATTAGCCCGCGGCGGTGGCCTGCCAACACGTCGGGATGAGGCTTGTAGATGAGGTAGGCGTCCGGCCCCGCCTCGGCCCGCGCGCGGCGCAGCAGTTCGAGGTTGGAGGGCAGCGCGCCCCCGCTGGTGACGGCGCGGTCATCCTCGACCTGGCCGGGCACCAGCACATGGTTCCGATCGCCACCGGGGCGCGGGAGGGTCGTGCTCTGGCCCCTTTCGTACTTGGAGAGTACCCCGGCGATGATCGCCTCGCGCAGCGCGCGCGCTCGGGCGACGAGGTCCGGCGGGAAATCGCCCGATTGCAGCAGCCGCTCGATCCCGCTCGGCGCGCCGGGCACGAAGTGCGGGGCGGCATCATCGACGATGATCGAGAGCGGCGGGACGCAGTCCGCACCGAGGCCCTGCGAGCGAATGAAACCGTCCTCGATCTCGATCACTCCCGCTTCGATCTCCTCGATCCTGCGCGCCTGCGCCCGCGACAGGCGGCTGCGCCAGATGGCGACGGCAGCGCCTTGAGGCAGTTCGTCGACAGAACGACTGTAGGGCACGTCGCTTCCCCCCCACAGCAGGGCGGTGACGGTAGGCTTCTTCCAGTACGCGATGCCCATGACCGTTTTGATCGGCCGGTTGATATCGATCAGCTGTCGCCAGAAACCGCACAGCGCGATCGCCTCCATGGCCGTAAGGTCGGTGCCGTCGAACGGGTTCCTGTACCGCCAGCCCGTCAGCGCCGCACGGCTCCAGCACTGGGCATCGTGCCCCTTTGCATCACGCACCGAGCCATCGGCGCACAGCAGCACTACGGGCACCCCCGCCCCCATGGCGAGCAGCCCGCGCGGGTCGTCTTCGGTGAGCCTGGCATAGGCCGCCCTGCCTAGCAGGTGCCATGGGTCCTCATCCGCAGCCCAGGACACTGCGCCCTCAGCCTGCTCGCCCGTCCCGTCGAGGATGAAGGGGTGATCGGGAAGTGTCCGCTGGCGTCCCCAGTACCAGCCGCCCACCCGGTGATGCGCCAGAGCTTCGAGCAACGCTTCGCATGGCATTGTCTGCCCCGCCGCGTCGTCCGGTTCGGCAAAGCGTGGCGGCCGCGCCCCCGGGAACGGGGGAATGGCGAGGATCGGTCCCGCCCGCATGTCAGCCGATGGCGGCGATCGTGGCGATCTTGCCCAGCAGTGCGGGCAGCCGGTCGAGCGGCACCATGTTGGGACCGTCGCTCAAGGCCTGGTTCGGATCAGGGTGGGTTTCCATGAACAGCCCGTCGACTCCTACCGCCATCGCCGCGCAGGCGAGCGGTTCGACGAATTGGCGCTGGCCAAGCGAGCGGTCACCCCCGCCGCCGGGCAGCTGGACGCTGTGGGTGGCATCGAACACCACCGGCGCGCCCATCTCGCGCATGATGACGAGCCCGCGCATGTCGACCACGAGGTTGTTGTAACCGAAGCTGGTGCCGCGTTCGCACAGGGCGATGCCAGGCGCGGCGATGCCAGCCTCGGCGGCAGCGGCCTGCGCCTTCCCGAGCACCGCGGCCATATCTGCGGGCGCCATGAACTGCGCCTTCTTGATGTTGACCGGTCGGCCGCTGGCGGCGGCTGCCATGATGAGATCGGTCTGCCGGGCGAGGAAGGCGGGGGTCTGCAGCATGTCGACAACCTCCGCCACGGCGGCGACTTGGTGCGGCAAGTGAATGTCGGTGAGCACCGGCAGGCCGGTCTCCTGCCGCACCTTTTCCAGCACCCGGAGGCCTTCCTCCATCCCATGACCGCGGAACCCGTTCACAGAGGTGCGGTTGGCTTTGTCGAAGCTCGCTTTGAAAATCACCGGAATGGCGAGTTGTTCGCCTATCGCCTTGAGGCGCTCGGCAATGGATAGGCACAGCGCCTCGCTCTCGATGACGCAGGGCCCTACGATTAGGAATGGCGGCGCGCCGGGCGCGCGGTGAAGGGCAGGCAGCATCAGCGATCCTCGAATGTCTTGCGCGCAATCATCTGCGCTTCGATAAGCGGGACATCGGTCGGGTTGTTGAGCTCGATCATGTCCCAGGCGGGCGCAGCGCACACCGCCACGCCCACCGCCATCCCTGCATCGAGGAAGCGCAATTGCTCAAGCCCTTCCTGCATCTCCAGCGCCGCAGGCTCGAGAGCGGCATATGCGGCCAGCATGGCGGGCCGATAGGCATAGAGCCCCAGGTGGAGCAAGACGCTTTCGGCGGGGGTCGTGCCCGGCGCGACATAGGGAATGATCGATTTCGAGAAATAGAGCGCCTGCCCCTGCCGGTTCAGCACGACCGTCGTCCCGCCCACCCGCCCGGCCGCGGCGTCGGTCTGGAGGTGGCCTAGCACGGCAGGCGAAGCAGGCACTGCGACGGTCGCCATCGCTAGCGCCGGGTCGCCCAGGAGACGATGGACCACGGCGGCGACGAAGTCCGCAGGTGTCAGCGGCGCGTCACCCTGCAGATTGACGACGATGTCGAACTCCGCCGCAAGCACCGCGAGGGCCGCTGCGCAGCGTTCCGTCCCGTTGCGGCAATCCACCGGTGTCATGACGACGTTCATCCCGGCTCCGCGGCCGAAATCGGCAATCGACGAATCGTCGGTCGCGACCACGCAGAACGTGCCGGAACCCAGCCGCTGCGCCGCGGCCCGGCCCGCTTCCCAGGTATAAGAGAGCGCCGGGCGCTCGACGCCGTCCGGCCCACGAAGCGGCGCGAGCGGCTTGGCCGGAAAGCGCATTGACGCAAGTCGCGCGGGGATGATGATTGCAGCGCGGGTCACGCGGGATCAGATGACGGGAAGTTCGGGCGGCGCTGCGGCGATGTCGTAAATCTGTACGGCCCCGATCGGCACCGCAGGCTCCCGCTCGTCTATGACGAAGAGGATGGTGATTCGATGGGTCTTCATCAACTCGAGCGCGTCCTTCACGCTGGCGGTGCGCGGGATGGTGCGCGGCGCCGGGGTCATAACGTCAGCCGCCGTGCCGTCGAGCAAGACATCGGCGTTCCGCCGCAGATCCCCATCCGAGATGATCCCAACCAGCTCGCCGTGTTGGTCGACCACTCCGGCGATGCCGAGTCGCTTTTCGGTCATGGTGATCAGCACTTCCGGCATACGGCAGGTCAACGACACCAGCGGCAGGCGGCTGCCCTGATGCATCACATCTTCCACGCTGCGCAGCTGCAGCCCGATCTGGCCGCCCGGGTGGAGCGCTAGTATGTGCTTGTCCGATAGACCCCGCGCCCGCATCGCCGCGACCGCCAGCGCGTCGCCGAGCGCCAGCATCATTGTCGAGGAGGTGGTCGGGGCGAGGCTCGCAGTGCAGACCTCCTCGACCTGCGGCAGGACGAGGTTGATGTCGGCGGTACGCATCAGCAGCGAATTGAGGTTGCGCGAGATGCCGATTAGCTGACAGCCGAGCGTCTTTGCATAGATGCACAGCGGCTGGACCTCGACCGTCGCCCCGCTGTTCGACAAGACGATCAGGACATCGCCCGGGCTCACCATGCCGGCGTCCCCGTGGGCGGCCTCGGCGGCATGAACGAACACGGACGGCGTGCCGGTGGCCGCGAGGGTTGCGGCGATCTTGCGGGCGATGTGGCCGGACTTGCCGATCCCCGAAACAATCACCCGCTGGCGGCAGTCGAGGATCATCTGCACGGCGCGAGAGAAATTGCCGTCAATCGACGCGGCCAGCATGTTCAGCGCATCGGCCTCCATGGCGATAACGCTGCGGCCGATTTCGAGCTGTTGATCCGGAACCCGTTCAGGTTCCTCGTTTGATGCCTCGAGGGCAGGGAATTGGCGCGACACCAGTTGCATTTTCGTCTCCATCACCGCCTATGTCGGCGGACGGCACGGGGCCGAAGCCTTTGGACAAGGACTCCATGAAATACCAGAGCATTGTCTTCGATCTTGATGGCACGCTGGTGGACAGCGCGCGGATCACGGGAAACATCATCGATGCAATGCTGGCCGACCGCGGGGCGTTCGACAGGGCGGATCGCGATCTGATTCGGGCGATGGACGCGGTCGGCGGGTCGCCGATGATCGCGGCGGTGATGGGCCGCCACACGCGCGATCCAGTGGCGGACCTGGAGGAGTTCCGGGACCGTCACCGCAGCATCGCAGTGCCGGCGGACCTGCCCTTCCCCGGCGTTCCGCAGGCCCTTGCAGCGCTGGCCGGTGCGGGCATCCGGCTCGCCATATCCTCCAACAAGCCGCAGGGCCTGTGCGAAAGGATCCTCGCTGGCCTCGGGCTTGCGGAGCATTTCGTGATTATCGTGGGGAGCGCGCCGGGTCTTCCCCGCAAGCCCGATCCGGCGGGAACCCGCCAGGCGCTGGCCGCGCTCGGCACCCCGCCGGGGCGGACCCTCTATGTCGGCGACTCGGCGGTCGATGTCACGACGGCGACTGCGGCCGGGCTCGATATCTTTCTGGTCGGCTGGGGCTACGGGACCGACGAGGCACTCAAGACGGCGCCCAATCTGCCCGTGATCCGCGATATGGAGGATGTGGTCGCTCTGTGTCACCACACGACCGACACCTAGGACCCCTCTCCGGGGGAGGGTATCCGTGTTGACAGTATGCGGTCCCAGGCCATTCCCGTGATCGCGTAATTGCCCTTCGCCCGCAGGTGATGGTGCCGCATGTGATGCACCTTCAGGATCCGGGCGAGCCGGCTCTTCATCGGCCACTGGTGGCAGGCGTAGTGCACCAGATCGTAGGACACGTAGCCGAGCATGAAGCCGAAGAAGCACCAGGCACCTTCGGGACCGATCACGCTCACCAGCATGAGGCCGATGAGGCTGCCCACCGGAACGCTCACGATCGGGGGCATAAGGTTGCGCAGCGGGTCGTTCGGGACAGCGTGGTGGTTGCCATGAATGACGAAGATTGCGCGCTTCAACCCGGGCGAGCTCGCCTCGAAGTGGAACACGAAACGATGCAGGGCATATTCGGCGAGAGTCCAGCCGAGCACGCCGAGCACGATCAGCAGCAGCGCCCAGACGGTCGGCGCATAAACCGCGGCCCAGATCAGGATCGCCGGCAGCAGGAACGCCCATAGCGCTATGAAAACGTGTGCGGAAACCACCGTCAGCGATTCGAGAAGCGGGCTGCCGAAAAGCCTGATCTGGCCGTTTGGAATGTTCAGGCGTGACATACCTAAACCCATCCCCAACGCACCGGCGAAGTCAAGCAGTTTGCGCCGCAAATAATTGTTTGGCTGGCATCTGTTACTTGCATACAACCTCGCACAGGTTCGACCGTTCCAGGGCATCGACAGGCCGCACAACTTCCCTGATTCTTGACCGCGCGGTACGGCCCGGGGGAGGAAAAATGACTCATGACAGCAATGCAAGCATCTCTACCAAGGTCGGTCCCCGCCGCATCCCTCGGGGGACTGCGTATTCTGGTTTGCGGAGCGTCCGGAAACCTCGGTGGCCGACTGGCTCTGCGCCTGGCCCGCTATCCAGTAAACTTGTCGTTATGGGGACGAAACACCGCAAAACTTGAAGCGCTTGCCGACGCCTGCCGTGCGGCGGGGGCGGGGGTCGAGACCCGCACGGTCGACCTCGCCGACACCACCCTCGCGCTCGAGACCCTGAGGCAGGCGGACGATGCTGCCCCCTTCGACTTTGCCTTCCTGGCGGCAGGCGCCGGGGACACGCGCGAGCCCGGGCGGATCGTGGAGAGCGCCGAACAGCTGGTGCGGCTGGGCACGCTCAACTACGTCGCCCCGGCAGCGCTCTCCGCCGAGCTCGGCGAGCGGATGGCCCGGCGCGGCGCGGGTCGGATCGCAATCGTCGGCACCGCCGCGGCCAGCCACCCGCTGCCCTTTGCGGCCGGCTATGCCAGCAGCAAGTGCGGCCTGTCGCTGTTCGCCGAAGCCTTGCGGATCGCCGTCAAGCCTTCCGGCGTCAGTGTCACGCTGATCTCGCCCGGCTTCTTCGCCCCGCAAGAGGGCGCCCATGCGTATCCGCGCCCGGGCGAGATTTCCGCCGATGCCGTGGCCGAACGGATGATACGGGCCGTCGCCAAGGGGCAGGCCGAACTGGTCACGCCGCGCCGGTTCCGGGCCTTGCGCTGGCTCGGCAGCGTGCTCCCCCGCCCACTGCGCGACGCGCTGATCCTACGGCTGAAGGGGCCCTGAGCGGAGAGCGGCGAGCATCGCCTCGTGCAGCCCTGCGGGGGTGATGTCGCGGTCCTGCGCCTCGCGCGGGATCGGCTGGCCGTTCGCATCGAAGCGGACGATCACGTAGGGCGTGTGGCGCTCGCCGCCCGGCAGGCTGATGAGCGGGATGCTAGGGCGATGGTCCCCGAAGAAGCACAGCGTCACGGCCCGGCCCGCCCCCGGCAGCGCATCGAGAAGCAGCGACAGCATCGCGTCGCTGCGACGCAGCAGGCGCATATAGGCCGCCTTGTTGCCTTCCGGGGTGTTGCCATGCGAGGACCAGGGTCCGTGGTTCTCGATGGTGACGGTGTAGATCAGGGTCCGTCCGTCGGCCGATTGCGCGAGCTGCAGCACCCTGTCGCACAGCGCCGCATCGGTGACGTAGCGCCCCTCGCCTTGCGCGGGCGGGGCGAAATCGCTCTCTCCGAGGATCGTCTCGAAGCCGGCGCGCGGCATGAGTGCATCGCGCCCATAGAAGCGCATGTCGTGCGGATGGACGAAGATGCTGCGCCACTCCTTGCGGCCGAGCCGGTTGGGAAGCGCCCAGCGCGCCGCCTGCGCCGCGGTGAGGAAGGGGTCAAACCGGCGCAGCCCCAGCCGCTCCTCGCCGATACCGAACAGGACGCCGAACTCGGTGCGCATCGTGTATGCACCGAAGCCCGAGACCATTAGGCGGCCCGCGGCCCAAGCCATCTGTCGGGCCTGGGCAAGGCCGGGCAACGCGACCGCGGGATCGCCGAAAAGCGCGACCGGATCGGCGAAGGATTCGCATTGGATGACGACCAGCAAATGGTCCTCATCGCAGACCACAGGCGCGGGCGGTTCCTCCTCCAGGGCAGGTTCGCTGCGCCAGAGGTGCCAGTAGACCAGGAGGCACGCGGCGAGCCCGTGCTCGCCGACGTCGCGCTCGAGATCGGGGTTTTGCGCCTGCCGCGTCCAGTCGAGCAGGCGGAAGCAGCCAGCCAGCCACAGGATCCCGCCAAGGGCGACGCCGCTGCCCGCCAGCCGCGCTGTCATGTCCTGCACAGAGAACAGGACCACGCCCGTCACCAGCCCGGCAAGGCCCGCCACGAGCGCGACCAGCTGCCATAATTTCAGCGCTGAGAAGTAGAATTGCGGCTGCTGGAACACGGCGCCGAGCAGCGCCAGGTCCGAAAAGACCAGCGGTTCGCCGAGTACCTGCCGCTTGACGTTGGAGACCAGCGCGAGAAGCGCGACAAGCATCAGCACCACCATGGTTGCGGTCAGCCATGCGCCCGTGATGCATAGGAGAGTCCCGAAGCTGACAGCGCCCCCACCCAACAGAACGGCAGTGCCCTTCGCGCTGCGCAGCCGCCAACCCGCCCGGCCTGCAGGCCGCGCCAGCCCATCAAGAAGGACGAGCCCTCCCACAAGCAACCCGGTGGCGATGGCGGCGGTCACGCGAGAACCTGGGTCTCAGCCATGCCGACCCCTGCCCGTAAGTTCTCTCCGCGCCGGTCCAGCCCGGGCATGCGAGGGGCCCAGGGATGCGCACGATTGTCCGCGCAAGTTGCTGCGACAGGAAGGAAAAGCGGACTGACAGGGTCGACAGGGGCCACTTGGGCGCATTAGGGGGATAATCCTGTTCGATCAATCTCTGGACACAGCATGGCTTCGGGCCACAACAATCTTGATTTATCACCGGCCCCGCCCGTGAAAGAAGGCTCCGCCGTGACCGGCGCGCGGCGGTTGATGCTTCTCCAGGGCTTGATGGGACCCTTTTTCCGCAAGCTTGGCAAAGGCCTTCGTCGAGCGGGCCACACTGTCCACAAAGTCAATTTCAACGGAGGCGACCGACTTTACTGGCGCCTGCCCAATGGGATTGACTTTCGGGGATCGCTGGCCGAATGGCCCGCCGCCTTAGCCGCGCTGCTCGAGGAGCACGGCATCACCGATGTCATGCTGTTCGGCGATTGCCGGGCGCACCACGTCGCGGCGCTCGACATCTGCCGCAAGGCGCATGTGCGCGCTTGGGTATTCGAGGAGGGCTACATCCGCCCCGATTGGGTGACGATGGAGCTGGGCGGCGTGAACGGCCACAGCTCGCTTCCGCGCGAGCCGCAATATTACCACGACCGCGCGGCCGCGCTCCCGCCCTTGCCAGAACACCTGCGCGTGCCATCCTCATTTCGCCGGCGCGCGACCGAGGGCGTACTCTACAATGCCGCCGACGTACTGACGCGCTGGCGCTACACAGGCTGGACCAACCACCGCCCCTGGCACCCGCTGGTCGAGGGGACCGGCTGGGCGCGCAAGCTGAGCCAGCGCAAGGACCGCCAGCTCGAGGCGGCGCAGCTGATCGAGCAGTTGATGAGCGGGGATGATCCCTACTTCCTGTTCCCGCTGCAGCTCGATTCCGATGCCCAGATCAGGCTGCACTCGCCTTTCGCCGGGGTGGCCAGCGCGCTCAAGCTGGTGATCGACAGCTTCGCGGCTCATGCGCCTGACGGAACTCGGCTGGTGGTCAAGGAGCACCCGCTCGACAACGGGGTGCGGGACTGGGCACTCGTGACCCATGGCCTTGCCGAGCAGGCGGGCGTGGAGGACCGGGTCGATTACCTCGCCTGGGGCGATATCGAGGCGGTCGCCGACCGGGCACAAGGAATGGTGACGATCAACAGCACCAGCGGGACGCTAGGGCTGGCGAAGGGGCTTCCCGTGGTGGTCCTGGGGAACGCGGTCTACGATATGCCTGGGCTGACGGATCAGGGTGGGCTGGACCGCTTCTGGAGCGATCCCACGCCCCCCGATGCGGAGACTTTTGCCGCCTTCCGCCGCGTGCTGATCGACCGCTGCCTGATCCCCGGCGGCTTCTTTTCCGAGGAGGCGATCGACAAGGTCGTCCGCCATGCGATCGCGCGCTTCGAAGGCCGTACCCTTCTTCCCGATTGAGGCCGGCCGGCCCGGGTGCTTGCGCGACCCCGGGACCGCCCCGCCTCTCCCTGTCAGCCCGCCGCCGAACGGGCGATCCATTCGTCCACCCGCCGCTCGAGGATCGACAGCGGCTGCGATCCGCTCGCGATCAGCAGGTCGTGGAAGCCCTTGATGTCGAACCGGTCGCCGAGCTTCTGTTCGGCCCGCTCGCGCAGTTCCATGATCTTGAGCATCCCGATCTTGTAGCCGGTCGCCTGGCCGGGAAGCGTGATGTAGCGCCGCACTTCCGAACGCGAGCGTTCGATCGGCTGGCGGCCGGTGGTGTTCATGTAGGTGACCGCCTCGTCCTCGGTCCAGCCCATCGCGTGAAGTCCGGTGTCGACCACCAGCCGCGCGGCGCGGAACAGCTCGGCGTCCAATCGCATGAAATCCGCCGCGATGTCGGGGAAGGCGTTCATCTCCTTGCACAGCGCCTCGGCATAGAGCGCCCAGCCTTCGCCGAAGGCGACATAGCCGGTGACCGCACGGAACTTCGGCCCGCCCTGCTGGCGCACCTGGATGTCGCCCTGCATGTTGTGACCCGGCACCGCCTCGTGGCACATCAGCGTGTACATCGCCGCCGGGTCGGGCACCGTGCCGACGAGGTGGACGTAGGTGCGCGCGGGCCGCTTGCCGTCCGGGCTCGGGGCCGAGGCGTGGGCCGCGCCGCCCGGCACTTCGGAAAAGGCAGGCTCGCGCACCACCTCGATCCCGTAGGCGGGGAGGGTGCCGAAATAGGGCTCCAGCAGCGATCGGGTGCGGGCGACGAAGGCGTTGGCGGTGTCGAGATACTCCTTGCGCGCCGCATCGTCGTATTGGCGGGGGGGATAGAGCTTGGCGCGCTCGGCATAGAAGGCGTGCCGGTCGGCGAGCCCCGCCTGCCGCGCGAGCGCGTCCTGCTCGGCCTCGATCCGCGCGACCTCGGCGCGGCCGGTGGCGTGGATCTCCTCGGCGCTCATGTCGGTGGTGGTGTTGAGCACGAGTTCGCGGGCGTAGTATTCGCCGCCGCCCGGCAGCGTCAGCGCGCCGACCTTGCCGCTCGGAGCGCTGGGCAGGGCCTCCTCGGCCCAGGCGATCACCCGGGCATAGGCGGGCTGGAGCGCGAGGATGGCGGTGCGTGCCTCGCCTAGCAGCGCGTCGGCCTCGGCCCGGTCGAGCTTGCCGCCGGCCACCAGAGCTTCGGTCTTGGTTTTGACGTCGGCCCACAGCGCCGCGTCAGGCCCCTCGCCGAAGGGCGCGCCCGAGGTGAGCTTGCGGCTCCCCTCGATGATCGTCTCGATCTGGAAGCGCGGCGGGACGATCCCGGCCGCTTGGCTCGCCCGGGTGCGCTCGATCGCGAGGTCGAGCACTGCGGGCATGCCGCGCAGGCGCGCGATGTAGTTCTCGAGGTCGGTCCGGTCGGCGACCGTGTGGGTATTGATGAGGAAATCCGGCAGCTGGCTGTGCGTTGAATAGAGCCGCGAATAGAAGGGCGGACGGAAGACGCGGTTGGCGAGCTGCATTTCCGCGCGCTCCGCCTCGAGCGCCCAGATGTCGAAGTTGACCTGCGCTTCGGGGGAGAGCTTCGCGCGGTCGAACGCCTCGCGCATCCTGGCGACGCTGGCCTTGCGCCACTCCACTTCCTCGCGCGCGGCCGCGTCGCTGGTGTCGTTCCAGCGGTCACCGCCCTCCTTTAGCCCGAGCCGCGTGGCAAGCTGCGGCTGGCGCTTCAGATAGGCCTCGAACTCCGCATCGAGGAAGGCGGTGAGGCGTGCCTCCTCGCTCTGGGCGCCGGGGACGGCGGAGGCGGCGGTGGGGGTCTGGGCGAGGGCGGCCGCGGCAGGCAGCGCTGCGGCAGCCAGCGCCATCGCCAGATGCGAGGTGAACTTGTGCTTCATCGAGTGTCCCTTTCGCGCGGCATCGCGCCGCAAGCCGGCAGGCTAGCGCCCTGCGGAATCCCGATGAAGTGTCGTTCGTCGATGCCGGTCGCCCGTTCAGCCGAGCGGCAGGGACAGTGCCTCGGCGACCGCGGCGTGGCGCACCGTGCCGCCCGCAACGTTGAGCCCGGCGGCAAGGTGGGGGTCCGCCGCCATCGCCGCCTCGGCGCCGTGGTTGGCGAGCTTTAGCACGAAGGCCAGCGTCACGTTGCCGAGCGCGATGGTCGAGGTGCGCGCGACCGCCCCGGGCATGTTGGCCACACAGTAGTGGATCACTCCGTCCACCTCGAACACCGGGTTCTCGTGGGTGGTGGGGTGCGAGGTTTCGAAGCAGCCGCCCTGGTCGATGGCGATGTCGACAAGCACTGCGCCCTTGCGCATCGCGCCGATCATCGCGCGGGTGACGAGCTTGGGCGCCGCAGCGCCCGGCACCAGCACCGCGCCGATCACCAGATCGGCCCCCGCCACTGCCTCGGCGATGGCGGCGCTCGAGGAGAAGGCGGTTCTGATCCGGTTGCCGAACAGCGCGTCGAGCTCGGCAAGGCGCCGGCTCGAGATGTCGAAGATCGTCACGTCGGCGCGCAGGCCCACCGCCATCTGCGCAGCGTTGAACCCTGCGACCCCGCCGCCGAGGATCACCACTCGCCCCGGCTCCACCCCCGGCACCCCGCCGAGCAGCACGCCGCGCCCGCCCTGATGCTTCTCGAGGTAATGCGCCCCGCACTGGACGCTCATCCGTCCGGCGACCTCCGACATGGGCTTGAGCAGCGGCAGCGAGCCGTCGGGTGCCGTCACCGTCTCGTAGGCGATCGCGGTCGCGCCGCTCGCCATCAGCCCCTTGGTCTGGGGTAGGTCGGCGGCGAGGTGGAGATAGGTGAAGAGCACGTGATCGCGCCGCAGCATGGCGATCTCGGATGCCTGCGGTTCCTTGACCTTAACGATCATCTGCGCCGCCTCGAACACGGCTGGCGCATCGGGAAGGATGGCCGCGCCCGCCGCCCTGTAGGCCTCGTCGGCGAAGTCGACGCCCCCGCCCGCGCCGCTTTGGACCACGACCACGTGGCCGGCGCGGACCAGCTCGGCGACCGCCGCCGGGGTTAGGCCGACCCGGTACTCGTTGTTCTTGATCTCGGTGGGTACGCCGATGCGCATGAGGCCTCTCCTGCCGTGTTTGAGCTCCCGCTGTGTAGCAGGAAGGCGGTGGGGCTTCTTTGCAATGATTGGCGATATCAGGCGCACGAGCGCGAAAAACTTGCATGCAAAGCCGCTTTTGCGCACTCGATCAGCGCATGGATCAGATCGACCGAAAGATTCTCGATCTGCTGCGACAGGACTCGCAGCTTACCGGCGAGGAGCTCGGCGGGCGTGTCGGGCTGTCGGCGTCGGCGGCCTATCGCCGGGTCAAGGCGCTCGAGGAGAGCGGCGCGATCCTTGGCTACCGGGCGCGGCTTTCTCCGGCGGCCCGCGGATTTCCCTCGACCGTCTTCGTGCACGTGACCCTCACCGACCAGCGCCAGGCGACCATGCTCGCCTTCGAGGAGGCGATGGCCCGCACCCCGCAGGTCGCCGAGGCCTACCTGATGAGCGGGCAGTCCGACTATCTCGTCAAGGTCCTGGTGCGCGAGGACGACAGCTACGAACGCATCCACCGCGAGATCCTCTCGGCGCTTCCCGGGGTGCAGCGGCTGGTCAGCCAGTTCACCATCCGCACGCTCGAGGGCGGCGACTGAATCTGGCGGCTTGCCTCTGGGGCGACACCTTTGCGCGCCAGCTCAACCCCTTACGGCAATCACCTGCAAGACACCGGTTTCGGCCCGCCCGATTTTCGCCCGAGACCACTTGTTTTCTTGCGCGGATTACCGATTTGCGCGGTTCGGTTCGGTGACAATTCAGAGTCAAGATTGCAGTAGCAAGTTGGTTTTCCGACCGGTAGAGGACGATTATGGCAAGGCCGATCTACGAATTTGCGCAAATCCCGCGAGTTGACCTCGCGGCGAAGGCGCGTGGGCGCGCGCAGCGGATCCGCGATGCGGGCGAGGCGCCGACGGTCGGCGTGATCTACAATCCGCGCAGCCACCGCAATCTCGGCGCCGATTTCGACTGCGGTCTGTGCCCTCACGTCCACATCGCCCAGCCGCGTGAGCGCGGCCAGCTGCCGCTGGCGCTCGCCGAATTTGCCGAGAAGGGCATCGATCTGCTCGTCATCAATGGCGGCGACGGGACGGTGCGCGACGTGCTGACCTGCGGGCAGGCGATCTTCGGTGACGACTGGCCGGCGGTCGCGGTGCTCCCCAAGGGCAAGACCAATGCGCTGTCCTTCGATCTTGGCGTGCCCGATGATTGGACCTTGCAGGACGCCATCGACGCGCTCGACCACGGCCAACGCATCTGGCGCCGTCCGATGACCGTGTCCGCACTCGACGGCCACGGCGCTGAGCCGGGCAAGGCGCAGGGCGTCTCGCGCGTGGCCGGCTTCATCCTCGGTGCAGGTGCCTTCACCAAGGCGACCCAGGCGGGGCAGAGCGCGCACAAGCTGGGTGCCTTCGATTCGATGGTGGTGGCCGTCACCGGCATCTGGGCGCTGCTGCAATCGCTGTTCGCGGGGCGCGGCAATGCTTGGCGCCAGGGAGCACGGATGCGGATCGGGCTCGGCGCCGCCGATGCGCCGATGGCCCATAGCGGCCATGGTGATCCCGAGATGCGCCAGCTGCTGTTCGCCTCGACGCTGGAGCGGCTTCCGGCCGGCATCAAGCCCTTCGGGGTGCTCAAGAGCGGGCTCAAGCTCGTCGCGGTCGACCAGATTCCGCGCCGCACCACCGCGCTCATTCCGCTGGTTCTGATGAACAGGCTGCGCGGGTCCCTGCGCGAACGCGGCATCCACCAGGTCGCCGCGACCCAGTTCACCCTATCGATCGAGGACCAGTTCATCCTCGACGGCGAGGCTTTCCCGGCAGGCGATTACCGGATCGAGCAGGGCCCGGAGCTCGCCTTCGTCGCGCCATGAGCGGCGGCGCCCCGGCGCTCGCCGAGCGAATCGCCGCGCGCCTCGCCGTCCCGGTCGATCCCGCGGTCGCCGCCTTCGCGCGCGACCTCGCCGACGCTTCGGGCGCGCGCGCCGTGCTGTTCTACGGATCAAATCTGCGGACTGGTTCGCTCGACGGCGTGCTCGACTTCTACCTGCTCCTGCCGGGCACGCGCGAAAGCGCGATCTGGCCGCAGGTCAGCTATCACGAGCGCCCGCATGGCGACACGGTCCTGCGCGCCAAGGTCGCCACCATGCGCCTTGCAACCTTCGCGCGGGCCGCCAGCGGCGCGCTCGCCGACACCACCATCTGGGCCCGCTTCGTCCAGCCGTGCGCGCTGATCTGGGCCGAGGATGAGGCCGCGCGCGGCGAGGTCGTCGCCGCCATCGCCTCCGCCGCAACCACCGCCGCGCGCCTCGCCGCCGCGCTCGGACCCGCCAGCGGCACCGCCGAGGATTACTGGCGCGCGCTGTTCCGGGCGACCTACAGCGCCGAGTTCCGGGTGGAGAAGCGCGGCCGCGAGGACGACATCCTAAGCGTCAACGCCGATCATTTTGCCGGGCTGCTGCCGCTGGCGCTTGAGGCGGCGGGGATCGCACCGGGCGCGGGCGGTCCAGTCCTGACCCCGCGCCTGACGCCTGGCGAACGCGCCCGGATACTCGGCTGGTGGAAGCGCCGCCGCCGGCTCGGAAAGCCGCTCAACCTGCTACGGCTGGTGAAGGCGAGCACCACCTTCGAAGGCGCGGCGCGCTATGCCGCGTGGAAGATCGAGCGGCATACCGGGATGCCGGTCAAGCTCACCCCGTTCCGCGAACGCTTCCCGCTGCTCGCCGCGCCGCAAGTGCTCTGGGACCTGTGGCGCCACGCCCGCCGCGCCTGAGCGCGGCTCAGTGCGCCGCGTCCCATGAAAGGCCGGTGCCGATCTCGACCCCGAGCGGCACCGTCAGTTCCACCGCCGGCAGGGCCGCCTCGGCCATCACCCGGTGGATGATCGGGGTCGCGGCCTCCACCCGGGACTCGGGCAGTTCGAACACCAGTTCGTCGTGCACCTGCAGCAGCATCCGCACGTCGGCGAGGCCCGCCTCTGCGAGCGCCGGGAGCATCCGCGCCATCGCGCGCTTGATGATGTCGGCGCTGGTGCCCTGGATCGGCGCATTGATCGCCGCGCGCTCGGAGCCCTGCCGCTCGGCCTGGTTCCTCGAGTTGATCCGCGGGAACCACGTCTTTCGGCCGAACAGCGTTTCGGAATAGCCGCGGCTGCGCACGCTTTCGAGCGTTTCGTGGATGTAGCGCTGGATGCCGGGGAAGCGCTGGAAATAGGTGTCGATCATCGCCTGCGCTTCCTCGGGCGGCACCTCGAGCCGCGAAGCCAGGCCCCAGCGGCTGATGCCGTAGAGGATCGCGAAGTTGATCGTCTTGGCCCGCGCGCGGGTGTCGCGGGTGACTTCGCCGAACATCTCGGCCGCGGTGCGGGCGTGGATGTCCTCGCCGGCCGCGAACGCGTCCTTGAGAGTGTCCACCCCGGCCATGTGCGCGGCAAGGCGCAGTTCGATCTGTGAATAGTCCGCCGCGAGCAGCACATTGCCCTCGTCCGGCACGAAGGCCTCGCGGATCTGCCGGCCTATTGCGGTGCGCACCGGGATGTTCTGGAGGTTCGGATCTGTCGATGAGAGGCGTCCGGTCTGCGCGCCGACGAGGCTGTAGCTGGTGTGGACGCGGCTGGTCTCCGGATTGATGGCGGCCTGGAGCGCGTCGGTGTAGGTCGACTTCAATTTGGCAAGCTGGCGCCATTCCAGCACCAGCCGGGCGATCGGCGCGCCCTCGGCCGCGAGCTTCTCGAGCACCGAGACGTCGGTCGAATACTGCCCGGTCTTGCCCTTCTTGCCGCCCTTGTAGCCGAGCTTGTCGAACAGGATCTCGCCCAGCTGCTTGGGGCTGCCGACCGTGAACGCCTGCCCGGCGACCGCGTGGATCTCGCCCTCGAGCCGGCCGATTTCGGCGGAGAATTCCTCGGAGAGCCGTGCGAGCCGGGCTCTGTCGACCTTGATGCCCTCGCGCTCCATCCGGGCGACCACCGGGATCAGCGGGCGGTCGACCCGCTCGTAGATCCGGCTCCCCCCCTCGACGGCGAGGCGGGGCTTGAGCATCGCATGGAGCCGCCAGGTGATGTCGGCGTCCTCGGCGGCGTAGTGGGTGGCGCGGTCGAGCGGCACCTCGCTGAACAGGATCGCCTTCTTGCCGCTGCCGCACAGGTCCTTGTAGGCGATCGCAGTGTGATCGAGGTGGCGCTGGCACAGCTCGTCCATCCCGTGACCGCCCCCGATCCCCTCCTCGCCGCGCCCGGCGTCGAGGTTGAAGCTGATGACCATGGTGTCGTCGATCGGCGCAACCGCGATCCCTTGGCGGGCGAGGATGTTGAGATCGTACTTGCCGTTGTGGAAGACCTTGAGGACGGCCTCGTCCTCCAGCAGCGCGCGCAGAGCGGCGAGCGCCTCGGCGAGCGGGATCTGTTCGGGCCTCTCGGCGAACATGTCGCTGCCGCCCCCCCCGATATTGTGATGGCCGAGAGGAATGTAGCAGGCATCGTTGGGGCCGAGCGCGAGGCTGACGCCGACCAGTTCGGCGCGCATCGGATCGAGCCCGGTGGTCTCGGTGTCGACCGCGACCATCTGCGCGGCGCGGGCGCGGGCGATCCAGGTCGCGAGCCGCTCCATCGTCTGCACCGTCTCGTAGGCGGCGTGGTCGATCGGCGGCATTTCGGGGAGCGGCTGGCGGTTCGCCGGGCCGTTCCCGTTCGCCCCTGAGGTGGTGGGCTTGGGCGGGTTGAGCTGGACCGAGGGGGAGGGGCTGCCAGTGCCCGCATCCAGCCGCCGCAGCAGCGAGGTGAAGCCGTGGGTCTGGAGGAACGCCGCGAGCGGCCCCGGTGGGACCGGGCCGAGGCGCATCTCCTCGAGCGGCTGGGGAAGATCGCAGTCCTCGCGCAGCGTCACCAGCACCTTGGAGAGTTCCGCGGCGGCGCGACCCTCGATCAGGCGGTCCCTCAGCTTGGAGGGCTTCATCGCCGGCGCGGCATCGAGCGCGGCGATCAGGGAACCGTGTTCGGCGATGAGCTTGCTCGCGGTCTTGGGGCCGATCCCGAAGATGCCAGGCACGTTGTCCACGCTGTCACCCATCAACGCCAGCACGTCGCCGACCAGTTCCGGGCCGACGCCGAACTTCTCTTCGACCTCGGGAAGCCAGATGCGCTGGTTCTTCATGGTGTCGAGCATGTCGATCCGCGCCGGGCCCTGGGGGCCGTCCAGCTCGCCGACGAGCTGCATCAGGTCCTTGTCGCTGGACACGATCGTCACGTCCCAGCCCCGGCGCTGCGCCTCGCGGGCGTAGGAGGCGATGAGATCGTCCGCCTCCAGCCCCTCGACCTCGATGCAGGGCAGGCTGAAGGCGCGGGTCGCGTCGCGGATCAGCGGGAACTGCGGGACGAGATCCTCGGGCGGCTCGGGGCGATTGGCCTTGTAGTGCTCGTAGATGTCGTTGCGGAAGCTCACCGAACCCGCGTCGAGGATCACAGCGAGGTGAGTCGGGCCGTCGGCGGCGTCGAGATCGGCGGCGAGCTTCCACAGCATCGTCGTGTAGCCGTAGACCGCACCGACCGGCGTGCCTTCGGGGTTGGTCAGCGGGGGCAGCCGATGATAGGCCCTGAAGATATAGGACGAACCGTCGACGAGATAGAGGTGCTGCCTCGATTGCATGGAAATATCGGCCATGCCGCCTGCTAGCAGGCGCTGCCGCGGGCGGGTAGGGGTTTGGCGCGAGCGCGCGAACCCGGATTGCGGCAAAATGCGGCAAGGCGACCTCGTCCCGCTTGTGTCGCCCTTCCCGACCTCCTATCCTTGCCGGGAACCGGACAGGCAAGAAACCGGTCTGGGCGCGCTCGCCAAATGGGCGGGCGCCATTCGCGGACAAAGGAAGGAACTCACATCATGCGCAAGATCATTCTCGCGGCTGCCATCGCCACCTCTGCGCTCGGCCTTGCCGCGTGCAGCGAGACAACCGAAACCGAGAGCGAGGAAACCGTCGAGGCGATCGCGTCCGATGCCGAAGCCGCGACCGACACCACCGCCGAGGCGATCGAAACCGGCGCCGATCAGACCGCTCAGAACGTCGAAGCGGCTGCCGATGCGGCGGCGGAAGAGGCCGTCCAGACCACCGACGAGATCGGCGATGCGGCGGCCCAGATCGCTGCCGAAGCCGAAGAAGCGGCCGAATAAGCCAGCCTCTCGCGATCAGGAAAGGGCGGCGCCCAAAGGTGCCGCCCTTTTCGTTGTGCGGGATCGGAGTGCGGGGGGGCCGGGCTCAGCCGCCGGTGGCGTAGGGTGCGCTTGCCCAGTTGCGGGTCGGGTTCGCCTGAGCGCGCACCGCGAAGCCATCGTACAGGGCCCGGGCGATGGCGGCGATGCGCTCCTCGCGCGCGAGCTTGCTGCCCTGCCCGGTGACATAGATCGCCACCGCGATCGCGCGGCCATCAGGGCATTCGATGATGCCGATGTCGCTCGAAGTGTTGTTGAGCGAGCCGGTCTTGTGGCTGACCCGCGCCTCGAGCGGGATGTGCGCCGGGATGCGGCGCTTGCCGGTGACGGTCCGGCTCATCGCCGAAAGGATTACCTGGCGGCTCTGGTCGGACAGGAAATCGCCGCGGTAGATCCCGGACAGCAGGCGGACCATCGCGCGCGGCGTCGCGGCGTCGCGGGTGTCGATGTGGGTGGCCGGGTTGTACTCGCCATCGTCGCGCACCAGGGTCGCGATGTCGCGGTTGATCGAGAACTCGCCGATCCCCTGCCGCCGGATCCAGTCGTTGACCACAGCAGGCCCGCCCACCGCCGCGAGCAGCGCGTCGGTCGCCGGGTTGGAGGAGCGGGTGATCATGATCTCGATGAGGTCGATCGCCGGCATGTACTGGCCGGCACGCACCGGAGCGCGGGCCGAGGAGAACTTGGCCGAGGCGACCGGCATCATCAACGGAAATTCCGAGGTGAGCGTATAGCGCCCCTGCTCGACCATCTCGAGGAAGGTGGCGGCGACCGCGATCTTGCTGGTCGAGGCCATCGGGAACAGCTGGTCGCCGAGCACCATCACCTCCTCGCCCGTGGCAAGGTCGATCGCGGCGACGCCGATGCGGCCCATCGCCGGATCGGCAAGCATCGCGATACGCTGTTCGAAGTTGCTGGCATAGAGCGCATCGAACGTCGGCGGCTGACGCACTTCCGTGCCGAAGGTGCTGTCGAAGGTCGCCTGCAGATCCTCCGTGTTCGCCGCCGCCGGGCTGGCAATCGCCGCGAGGGAAGCGGCAAGGCCGGTCAGGATTGCGGGAAAGCGAGGGCGTGCCATGTGCAGAAGCTAACTCCGTCAGGGTTTCCGGTGGCTTAGCGTATACCGTTTCATACGCGATTCCGCGCGACAATACTTCGTTAACGTTGCTGCGGTGAACAGTGTGTCCTGCGCGACAAGTGCGGGAACGCTCAAGTGGATGCGACTCCTCGACGCAGGTTGCGGTTTCGTCGAACAGCTGCTTCCCGATGCCCGTATGGTATTGACTGCAAGCCTTGAGGCGGCAGTCTGGTGTCAAGCATTGATGCCAAGGGGACCATTCATGACCGACACCGCCGCTCCGCGCGCTGCGCGCGCCGCCTTTGCTGCCGCCCTCCTGTTCACCGCCTCGGGGATCGCCCATGCGCAGGCCGTGCAGATCGTGCAGCCCGGCGCGCCCGGGCAGGCGAGCAAGACGCTCACCGCCGAGGAAGCGACCAAGCTCGCTCAGGTGGGCTACACCGCTTCGGACGTGGCCTTCATGCAAGCCATGATCGTGCATCACGGCCAGGCGCTCGACATGGCGAAGCTCGTCAAGGACCGCACCAACACCGAGGAGCTGGTGCAGATCGCGGGCCGGATCGAATCGAGCCAGGCCGACGAGATCGCCTACATGAAGGGCTGGCTGGCCGAGCGCGGCGAGCCCGCGGAAGACCCGAGCATGCAGGGTCACGGCGAGCACATGCACCACATGATGAAGGGGATGGCCTCGCCCGATCAGATGAAGGCGCTGGCCGGTGCCAAGGGCGTCGACTTCGACCGGCAGTTCCTGACGCTGATGATCGCGCATCATGAGGGCGCGGTGGAGATGGTCGAGAAGCTGCTCGACGAGGACGGCACCGCGGCCGATCCGCTGCTTTACCAGTTCGTCAGCGACATCGACACCGAGCAGACCGGCGAGATCGAGCGGATGGACAAGCTCCTCGCCGGCCTGTCGGGCGATCCGCGCTCGGGCCTTGCCGCCGGGTTCGACAATGCCGGCGAGGCGATCCTGAACCTCACGAAGGTCGCGAGCCTCAGAAGGCCCGCCGGCTTCTTCAACCCGGCCAACCCCGCCGACCTGCGCCCGCCCGTTCCGAAGAAGAAGGACGAGGACGACAAGGACCCCAAGGCTGGCGAGGTGATCAAGGACGCGGCCCAGCCGGCCGCCGCTTCCGCCGAGGGCGAGGCTGTCGCCGCCGCCACGCCCGAGCGCGGGGAGGAGGAGGACCTCACCGAATATGCCGAGCGCACCCCGCTGCTCGACTTCGCCAACACCGACATCGCCTTCTTCGACGATGTCATGGTGGCGGGCTCCTATCACGGCTTCAACATCTACAAGCTGGGGTCGGACGGCGTGCCGAACCTGATGAGCAGCGTCGTCTGCCCGGGCGGGCAGGGCGATGTCTCGGTGGTCGGCAACATTCTCGTCATGAGCGTCGAGCAGACCCGCGGGCGGACCGACTGCGGCCTGCAGGGCGCGCCGGGCAAGATCAACGCCGAGCGGTTCCGCGGCCTCAGGATCTTCGACATTTCCGACCTTGCCCGTCCGGTGCAGGTCGGCGGGGTGCAGACCTGCCGGGGGAGCCACACCCATTCGGTGGTGAGCGCCGATGCGACCCGTCTCGTCGTCTACAACTCGGGCACCGCCGGCGTGCGCGACGAGAAGGAGCTCGCCGGCTGCATCGGCGAGATCCCCGGCGACACGCGCACCGCGCTGTTCTCGATCGACGTCATCGAGATCCCGCTCGCCGATCCGTCCAAGGCGCGGATCGTGTCCCGGCCGCGGGTCTTCGCCGACGCCGCCACCGGGGAGATCGCCGGCCTGTGGAAGGGCGGCGATCACGGCGACGGCACGCAGGACACCGCCCCGACCGACCAGTGCCACGACATCACCGTATTCCCCGCGCTCAAGATCGCCGCAGGGGCCTGCTCGGGCAACGGCATCCTGTTCGACATCGCCGACCCGCTGAACCCCAAGCGGATCGACGCGGTGACCGACCCGACCTTCGCCTACTGGCACTCTGCGACCTTCAACAATGACGGCACCAAGGTGATCTTCACCGACGAATGGGGCGGCGGCGGGCGGCCGCGCTGCAAGGCATCCGACCCCAAGACCTGGGGCGCCAACGCGATCTACGACATCGTCGACGGCAAGCTCGTCTTCCGCGCGCACTACAAGATGCCCGCAGCCCAGAGCGACAAGGAGAACTGCGTCGCCCACAACGGTTCGATCATCCCGGTGCCGGGCCGCGACCTGTTCGCGCAGGCCTGGTATCAGGGCGGCCTCAGCGTGATGGACTTCACCGACAGCGCCAATCCCAAGGAAATCGCCTATTTCGACCGCGGCCCGGCCGATGACAAGCAGATGATCGTCGGCGGCTACTGGTCGACCTACTGGTACAAGGGGCACATCTACGGCACCGAGATCACCCGCGGGATCGATGTCTTCGCGCTTCAGCCCAGCGAGCACCTGACCGAGGCGGAGATCGCCGCCGCGAAGGCCGCGCGCTATCCCGACAACCGCTTCAACCCGCAGACCCAGACGCAGGTGACCTGGGACAGCGCCAGCATCGCCGCGGCGGAGGCGAGCCGCAAGGGCGGGTGAGCGGCCTTGCCTACTGCCCGTCGGCGTCCCCAACGGGCAGGATCGCATAGGTGACGATGTAGGCATCGTGGTCGGACAGCTTGCCGCCCGCGTCCTCCCCGTCGAACCACGCCTCGATGCGCACCGGGCGCAGGGCGATACGGGCGCCGTCGTCGTAGATCTGGAGATCCTGGGTGTCGAGCCAGGGCGCATCGCCATCGAAGCTCAGCCGGATGTCGCAGGCGGGCCGGGCGCGGCCCGCGGCGGCCTCGAGACAGTGGCGGCGGGCGAGCTGGTAGCCGTTCTGCCGCTCGAACGCATCGAAGCGCGCCGGGCTGCGCCGCATGTTGAAATCCCCGGCGAGCACCAGCGGGCTTTCGGAAAGGCTCACCCGGTCGAGAAAGGCCGCAAGCTCGGCCGATTGGGCGTTGTGGGCGGCGAGATGCTTTTCGGGCGGGGCCTTGGAGGCACCTTGCGCGTTCATGTGGGTGGTGGCGATCTCGACCGGGTCGGCAAGCCCGGGCACGGCGATCCGCACCAGCATCACGGCCTTGTTGGCGAGGCAGTCCCAGCCCGCGCAACTTGTCGGGCCGTAGGGCTGGCTGAACTGCGCGAGGATCGGATAGCGCGAGGCGATGGCGAGCCCGCTCCCCATGAAGCGGATGCCCCACTCGCCGCGCAGGTAGTTGCGCTTGCGCAGCACCGGGTCGCGCGTTTTCGGCAGGCCCGAGCGGGTCGGCGCGCGCGGCCCTAGCACGACGTTGCGGTGCGGTGTCGAGGCCGCGGTGCGCAGCGCGTCGGTGCTGAAGGCCTCCTGGAAGACGATCACGTCGGGCAAGGTGCCCGCCTGTTCCATGCGGGCGAATTCCTCGGTCATCGCGGCGAGGAACGGCCCGCGCCCGGTGCGGGCCGGCCAGGTGAGGCCCTCGATGTTGTAGGTCATTACGCTGAGCGTGGCGGGCGCCTCGCGCGGCGCGGACGCGGTGACCTCGATCCGGCGCTCCTCGGGATAGGAGACGCAGGCCCCTGCGGCGAGCGCGAGCAGGGCGGGGAAGGCGCCCCGGCCCATCAAGGCACCGCCGCCAGGATCAGGAATGCCGCGAAGATCACCAGGTGGACGCCGCCTTGCAGCACCGTCGTGCGCCCGGTCGCAAGCGTGATCGAGCTCATGAACAGCGTCAGCACCAGCAGCACGGTCAGCTCGCCGTCGAGCCCCAGCACCAGCGTCTGTCCCAGGACCAGCGAGACGATCGCCACAGTCGGGATAGTCAGGCACAGGCTCGCCAGCGCCGAGCCCAGTGCGAGGTTGAGGCTGGTCTGGAGCCGGTTCGCCCGCGCCGCGCGCACCGAGGCGATACCTTCGGGCATCAGCACCACGAGCGCGATCACAACGCCGATCAGCGCCGTGGGCAGGCCGCCCCGCTCGATCGCGTCCTCGACCGGGCTGGCCAGGGATTCCGCGAGCAGCACCACACCGACGAGCGCGACCGGCAACAGCACCGAGGCGATCCGCATCGCCGCCGCGTCCACCACCTGCCCGTGCGTCTCGACGACCGCGCCGTGAAGCGGCAGCTCCAGGAAGTCCCCGCTGTGCCGGGCGAGCTGGATGTAGAGGAACATGCCGTAGAGCATCAGCGACACGATCGCCACGAAGGCCAGCTGCACCGGGGCGTAGGCCGGGCCGGGCTCGGCGATGGTGTAGTTGGGCAGCACGAGGCACAGCACCGCCAGCGTCGCGAGCACCCCGAGCGCCGCGCCGGCGCTGGCGGGCTGGAAGGTCTGGATGTGGTGGCGGATGCCGCCGACCAGCAGGCTCAGCCCGACGATCCCGTTGAGCACGATCATGATCGCCGCGAACACCGTGTCACGCGCCACCGCGCTCACCCCGCCGGGCGAGGCGATCAGCACCGACACGATCAGCGACACCTCGATCACGGTGACCGCAAGCGCGAGGATGATCGAGCCGAAAGGCTGGCCGACGCGGTGGGCGATGGTTTCGGCGTGGTGGACGGTTGCGAACACCGCCGCGAACAGGACCGGCACGGCCAGCGCCATGGCAAGCAGCGGCAGATCGCCATGCCAGTGAAACTCGCCCGCAAGGCCGAGCCCCAGCGCGACAAGCGGTGTGATCACCGTCCAGGCCGCAGTCTCGATCGCGGCCGCTGCCTGCGCCCCGGGGACAAGCGGCTGCTCCATCGCGCTCGCTCAGAAGCGGTAGGTCGCGCCAAGGATGGGGCCGGTCTGGCTCCCCTCGAAGCGGGTGCCGCCGTCGGCATAGTCGAGATGGAGGTGGCGCCAGCCTGCCGAGAGATAGAGGCGATCCGAGGCGCGGTAATTGAGCGTGCCCGCCACCTGCCAGGTGAAGTCCGAGCCGACCCCGAAGCCGCCGATATCCGCCTGCACGAGCGCCGACAGGCGCGGGGCGACGGGCGCGTTGATGCGGGTCGCGACGATCGGATCGACGAAGGTCTTGTCCGGTGCCGCAGCGACTGCGGCGAGCGGGACGGACACCCGCCCGTCGAGGTTCCAGAGCCGCGCCCCGGCCAGAAGGTCGACGCTCACCTCCGGGCTGTCCTCGACCCGCGCCCCGGCCAGCGCGGTGATCGCCAGCTGCGACACCTTGCCCGAGGCCGGGATGCCGGGCGGCACCAGCCCCTCTCGCGACAGGGAGGCATAGGAAAGGTCGGCGGCCGCCACGAAGCGGTCCCGGCGGACCAGCGCATTGGCGAACAATGCGGCGTCGAGATTCTCGAGCACCTCGCCGAAGGAATTGTCGAAGGCGAGGGTCGGGGCGCCCGCAAATGGCCGGAATTCACCAGTGGCCCCGGCCAGCCAGCCGTAGACGGTGATCTGGGCGCTGTTGGCGGGCTCCGCCTCCGACCCGGCCTCCGAGGTCCCTTGCGCGAAAACCGGCCCGCCGCTCAGGGCCGCGGCAGCTGCGGCACTCGCGGCAAGGACGCGGCTCATTGGGCTGCGCCCTTCACGATCACCCCGTCCTTCATGATCACCGTGAAGTTCGCGGCCGGATCGCCGATCAGGTCGATATCGGCGAGCGGATCGCCCGCGACGAGGATGAGATCGGCGAGCGCCCCCACCTCGACCACGCCGAGCTTCCCCTCGTAGGGCGTGCGCGGTCCCGACAGGGCGAGCAGCTCGGCATTCTGCGAGGTCACCAGCTTCAGCAGTTCCGCCGGGGTGAAGAACGGCTTCAGCCGCAGGATATAGGCGTTCTGCTGGGCGTTGAGATCGGGTTCGAACAGGAAGTCCGTCCCCCAGGCGAGCTTCACGCCGAGGCGCTTGGCCATCGGCCAGACGATCTCTTGGCCCTCGATCACCGGTTTCCTCTTCTCGCGGCGCTTGGGGTCCATCGCCTCGGTGGAAGCGACCAGCATCTGACCCGAAAGCCAGATGCCCTTCTCGGCCATCAGCTTGAGCGTGGCCTCGTCGAGAAGGTTGCCGTGCTCGATCACCTTGACCCCCGCCTCGATCGCGCGGCGCACCGACTTGGGGTGGTAGGCATGAACGGTGACGTAGGTGTTCCAGTCGGAGGCCGCGTCGACCGCCGCCTTCATCTCGTCGAGCGTGTACTGGGTGACGTCGAGGGGATCATACTCCGAGCTCGTCCCGCCGCCTGCGGCGATCTTGATCTGGCTCGCGCCCAGCCTGAGGTTCTCGCGCACCGCCGTCAGCACCTCGTCGCGGCCGTCGGCGATGACGCTCGCCCAGACTTCCTCGGCGTGGGGCACCTTGCCGGTGAACCGCCGCGAAGGCTCGTTCGGTCCGCGCAGGTCGGCATGGCCCGAAGTCTGCGAGATCATCGGGCCCGACGGCCAGATGCGCGGGCCCATCACCTTGCCGCTGTCGATCAGCCGCTTCAGCTCGAACGAGGGCCCGCCGACGTCGCGCACCGCGGTGAAGCCGCGCAGCAGCATCGCCTGGGCCTGCCCGGCGGAGAGCTGCATGATCTTTTCGAGCCCCATGTCGGGCGCCGCCATCTGCGCGGGCGACAGGCTGTTGAACATCATGTGTACGTGATTGTCGATGAGCCCCGGCATCAGCGTGCCCCCGCGCCCCTCGATCACCGTGGCTTCGCTCGCCTGCGGCTGCGCGTCGGGACCGATGGCGGCGATCGTGTTGCCGCGCACGATGACGGTGGTGGGCTCGGAGAGGCGATCCGACTTGCCGTCGAACACCCTGACGTTGCGGAACACGATGTCGGCTACGGTAGCTTGTGCCCGCAGCGGGGTAGTCGCCAGCACCAGGCCCGCCAGCAGGAAAGCCGCAAAAGTCCGGACCAGCCGCCGCATCGCCATCTCTCCCCCAAGTTACAAGGATAGGAGGTTATATCATTTGATAATCTAATCTTGTATAGGATTTAAGCGCCCGCCTCGTCGCCCGGCGGGGTGGACCTTAGCCCTCGTTCGCCTTGCCCTTCTCCAGCCACGGGCGCAGCGGGAACAGCCATTGCTCCCTGATCGACAGGCGCCTGCGATCGTCCTGCCCGACCACGGCGGATTCGCCCTCCCGGTAGGTGCCGAACACCCGGTCCCAGAAGATCACGCTGTTGCCGTAGTTGCAGCGCGTGTCCTCGTAGCTCAGCGCGGTGTGGTGGAGGCTGTGGTTGCGGATGGTGGTGAAGAAGAGGCCGTACCAGATCGGCGGATCGGCCCGGACATTGGCGTGGGCGTAGACTGCGATCGCCCCGCTCGCGGTGAAGGCGGCAAACAGCGCGTTGAGGTCAACGTCGAGCAGCGCGATCACGCCGAGGCTGATCAGGAACAGCTCGATGGGATTGCCGATGAAGCCCTTCATCGCATTCAGCTGGGTGACGTGATGATGCGGCGCATGGGTCAGCCACAGCGGGTGCCAGTTGTGCATCGCGCGGTGCATCCAGTACTGGCCGAACTCGAATACGAAGATCACCACCAGCACCTGCACGAGGAACGGGCTGGCCGCGAGCCACGGGGTCGCGATGCCCCAGGCCTCCTTGAGTTCGCCAAGCGGGCCGTTGACGAGCGTGTCCGAGAGAAAGCCGATCACCCCGTAGCCGAACACGACGTAGAAGACATCGGTGGCGAGCTCGCGCGCATCGATGCGCCAGCCCTCGTGCCGCTCGAACACCAGCTCCAGCAATTGCACGAAGGCGATGGTGACGAGGCCGACGACGATGATCGTCCACAGCGCCTCCACCCATGCGGCAGGCGCGAAGGCCCAGAAGGCCAAGATCGCCGCGACGGTTGCGGGCGGCAGCAGATTGATCAGCGACTGTTTCACCACGCGTCCTTTCCCCTCAAGGCGGCGGGCAGGCTCTAGATATTCGAGCGCCTCGGGGGAAATACGCCAAACTGCGCAATTCGTCGAGCCGGTCTGCGGCCGATGAGTTGGCGGGGGAAGCGTGCGGCGAGCGCAGCCCCTATTCGAAGCTGATCCCGGCCACCTTCCACGCGCCGTCCTCCCAGGCGAGCGAGAGACTCTCGGTCTGGACCGTGCCGCTCTCGTAGGACGAGCGGAACTTGACCAGCCGGTAGCCCTGCGGCGGGGCCGGGACGAACTCGTTGCCGACGAGGTCGCGGGTCAGCAGCTTGCCGAGCGGCGGGCGCGCCGTTTCGGAGACCTCGCTCCACCGCTCGAGCGTGTTGAGCTTGCGGAACTGCGTGCCCGTGGCGGCATAGCTTTCCGCCCAGCGGCGCTCGTCGACCAACGCGAGGAAGTCCTCCGCGGCACGTGCGGCGCTGGCGGGATCGGCCTCGGCGGCGGCCGCGACCAATACGGCGGGTGCGGGCGCCTGCACCGACAAGGGAGAGGCGGGGAGGAAGAGGGCGGCAAGGATCAGCGACATGACAAGCACTCCGGCTAGGATGAGAGCAGGGCGCTGGCGCCCCGCCGGCCGCCCGGTGGCGGATGCCGCGTGCTCTGCCGCAGCCGGAGCCGCCGGCGCATCCCCGAACGGCTTGTCCCCCAGCTTTTGGGGGTTCTCGCCCTCCTGTGCCACGAGCAGGCGCGCCGCCTCGCGGCTGCTGGTGACGCCGAGCTTGCGGCGCGCCTCGCGCAGACGCTCGTTGACGGTGTGGATCGACAGGCCGAGCTCGCGCGCCGAGGACTTGGCGTCGTGCCCGCGCAGCAGCAGCCGCAGCGTGTCCTTCTCCTTCTCGGTCAGCGCGTCGATCCCGGTGGTCATGGCGCGGGTCTAGGATGAGGGCCGGGGCGGAGCCACCCCGAATTTCTCGTACCGTGCCCGGCGTGTCGCGAGCGCAATTCGGACAAGCTTTGCGCGCGCCGCTCGGCTAGGCTCGCATGCGAAGGAGACCGCCATGGCCGATCGCATTCTCGTCTTCTATGGGTCCTACCGCAGCGACCGGCAGGGGATCCGCCTCGCCGATTACTGCGTCCGCCAGCTCACCGCGCGAGGGGCCGATGTGGAGCTGATCGACGCGGCGGCGCTCGATCTCCCGATGCTCGACCGGATGTACAAGGAATATCCGCGGGGCGAGGCTCCGCAAGCGCTCGAGACGCTGGCGGGCAAGATCCGCGCGGCGGACGCCTTCCTGTTCGTGGTCGGCGAATACAACTGGAGCGTGCAGCCGGGCCTCAAGAACCTCACCGACCACTTCCTGGAAGAGTGGTTCTGGCGCCCTGCCGCCATCGCCAGCTACTCCGCCGGACGCTTCGGCGGGGTGCGCGCGGCGCTGGCGTGGCGCGACATCCTCGGCGAGATGGGGATGGTGGTGGTGTCGAGCACCATCGCGGTGGGGCCGATCAAGGACGCGCTGGACGAGGCGGGAGAGCCTGTCGGGGATGGCGGCAAGGCGCTGGAAAAGCAGTTCCCGCGCTTCGCCGACGATCTGGCATGGTGGACGGCGGCTGGGCGGGCGCAGCGGGAGAAGGCGGCGCCGCCCTATTGATCGCGGCACGGTTCCGGTTCAGCCCGCTGGGCCATGCCCCATAGCCTCCCCATGACGATTCGCCGCGCCACTCCCGCCGATGCCGCTGCGATTGCCGCAATCATCATGCCCGTGATCCACGACGGCACGACCTATGCCCTCGACCGCGACATGAGCGAAGCCGCGGCGCTGGCATACTGGACGGGCGAGGACCGGGAGACCTTCGTCGCAGTGGACGAAGGCGGCGCGGTTCTCGGCACCTACTACATCCGTCCCAACCAGGCCGGCGGCGGGCGGCACGTGTGCAACTGCGGCTACATGACCAGCCCTGCCGCGACCGGGCGCGGCGTAGCGCGAGCGATGTGCGAACGTTCGATGGCTCACGCGCGCACTCGGGGTTTCCGGGCGATGCAGTTCAATTTCGTGGTGAGCACAAACGCGCGCGCAGTGCGGCTCTGGCAATCGCTCGGCTTTGCCATCGTCGGTACATTGCCCGGCGCCTTCGATCATCCCCGGGAAGGCCATGTCGACGCTTTCGTGATGTATCGCCAGCTCTAGCGGCGGCCGTCACCCCCGATAGAGTCCGTCGATGCGCGTCTGATAGCGTTCGCGGATCTTGTGGCGGCGGATCTTCATGCTCGGCGTCATCTCCTCGTTCTCGATGGTGAAGGCCTCGTCCGCGAAGGCGAACTGGCGGACCTTCTCGATTACCGAGAGGTCGGCGTTGGTCCGGTCGACCGCGGCGCGGACCGCATTCTTGAAGGCGGGGAGCTCCTGCAAGGCCTTGAGATCGAACTTCTCGCCATTGGCCCGCGCCCATTCGAGCGCCCACTCCGCATCAGGGACGATCAAGCCCACGACGTAGGGCCGCTTGTCGCCGCTCACCATCGCCTGCGCAATCTCGGGCTGCAAGGTGAGCATCCCCTCGACCTTCTGGGGCGCGATGTTGTCGCCCTTGTCGTTGACGATCATGTCCTTCTTGCGGTCGGTGATGACGATTCGCCCGCGCGCGTCGAGGTGCCCGATGTCGCCGGTGTGGAGCCAGGGGAGGCCCGCGGGGTCGGCCGGATCGACCTTTAGGGTGCGCGCGGTCTCGGCCTCGTTGCGCCAATAGCCGTGCATCACAAGCTCGCCGCGCACGAGAATCTCGCCGTCATCCGCGATCCGCACGTCGACTCCGCGCAGGGGCGGACCGACGGTGTCCATCTTGAGGCCCACCTTCGGCCGGTTGCAGCTGATCACGGGGCCCGCCTCGGTCTGGCCATAGCCTTGCAGCATGGTGAGCCCCATCGCGTCGAAGAAGTTGCCGACCTCGGGGTTGAGGGGCGCGCCGCCCGAGACCATCGCCTTGATCCGGCCGCCGAACTTCTGGCGGATCTTGGGGCGCAGGGTGCGTTCCACGAGGAAGTCGAGCGGCCGGTCGATGAGGCGCTTTCTGCCCTCCTTGCTGCGCTCCGCGATGCCGAGCGCGGCGTCCATCATGAAGTTCGCGACCTTCCCCTGCTTCTCCACCTGCTTCATGATTCGGGTGCGCAGCACCTCGAACAGGCGGGGGACGACGACCATCAGGGTCGGGCGGGTCTCCTCGATATTGCTGGCGAGCTTCTCGAGACCTTCGGAATAGAAGATCTCCGCCCCGACCCCGATCGGCAGGTATTGCCCGCCGGTGTGCTCGTAGGCGTGGGAGAGCGGGAGGAAGGAGAGGAAACGCTCGTCGCTGATGCCGAAGTCGCCCAGCAGCACCTCGGCCGCGCCCGCGACGTTGCACAGGATCGCGCCGTGGTGCTGCATCACGCCGCGGGGCGCACCGCCGGTCCCGCTGGTGTAGATGAGGCAGGCGGTCTCGGACCGCTCGATCCGTCCGATGCGCTCGTCCACCGCGGCGCGCGCCGCGGCGGCATCGCCGGCGATCAGGCTCTCCCAGCCGTGATACTGGAAGCTGCCGGTCTGGCGCGGCTTCAGCGCGTCGATCCCGATGACGTGTTCGATCAGCCCCGTCTCGCCGATCGCGCCCACCAGCGGGGCGAGCAGCTTCTCGTTCGAGACGAACACCGCGCGGGCACCCGAATTGTCGAGAATGTGCGCGTGATCGCGGCGGGTGTTGGTGGTGTAGGTCGGCACGGTGATGCAGCCCGCGGCCATGATCGCGAGATCGGCGATGCACCATTCGGGACGGTTCTCCGAGACCAGCGCCACCCGGTCACCGTCCTCCAGCCCCATCCGGCGCAGGCTTTCCGCCAGCAGGCACACCTGCTCGGCGGCCGAGCGCCAGCTCTGAGTCACCCACTGCCCGCCGGTCTTGTGGCCGAGGAACGGTGCATCGCCCTTCTCGTCGGCGCGCTTCAGGAACAGCGCGACGAGGTTCTGCGCGCCGTCGATGTCCTGCAACACCGGATGGTCCGCGGGATTGATCACCGCGCGGACAGCATGGGGCAGCGTGGGGGAATGCACTGGCAAAGGCTCCTCGTCCCTTCGGGCTTGTGGCTTGCGGGGTTCAGGAGCGACCCCGTGGCGGGGCAGATTAGAAGGTCCGATCCGTAGCGGCAAGGGACCCGATGGACTGCGCCAACTCAGGGCGTGACCGAGGCGGCGCGCCGGGGCTCGGTCGCCACCTCCCAGGTGCCGTCGGCCTGCCGCCCGAGGGCATTGGCCTTGATCGGGGCGGGGGCGATGCGGATCGCGCCGTAACCGAGCGCCTCGAGCTGGGGCTGGAGCGCGGCGAGCGCGCTGCCCTCCTCGATCAGCACCGCATCGCCGAAGGTCATGGCGAAGGGCAGGGCGAGCGCATCCTGCGCGCCGAGCCCGAAATCGAGCACGCCGATAATCCCGCGGGCGACCGTCACCGGGATGGTCGGCCCGCCCGCCGCGCCGATCACCAGCAGCGGCTTGCCAGCGGCGTCGAACACGATGGTCGGCGCCATCGAGGAACGCGGCCGCTTGCCCCCTTCGACCCGGTTCGCGACCGGCTTGCCGTCCGCTTCGGGGGTGAGGGTGAAATCGGTGAGTTCGTTGTTGAGGTAGAAGCCGCCCCAGTGAAGGCCCGATCCGAAGGCGCCCTCGATGGTCGAGGTGTAGCTGACGGCATGGCCCGCGGCATCGACCACCGAGAAGTGGGTGGTGCCGTTCTCCGGCTCCTCCGGCCCGTCGCCGCGTGCGGGCGGGGCGCCAGGGGGCACGCCCGCCTCGACCTTGGCGAGCCGCTGCGCCGGATCGATCAGTGCAGAGCGGCTGGCGAGGTAGGCGGGATCGACGAGCCCCGTGACCGGCACCGCGACGAAATCGGCATCCGCGGCGTAAAGCTCGCGGTCGGCATAGGCGAGGCGCTGGCTTTCGAGGAAGAGGTGCCAGAAGGTCGCGCTGTCCGGTCCCAGAGCGGCGAGATCAAAGCGTTCGAGCTGGCCGAGCATCTGCGCCACCGCGATCCCGCCCGAGGACGGCGGACCCATGCCGCACACCCGGTAGACGCGGTAGCGCACGCACACCGGCGGCCGCTCCTTCGCAGCGTAGCCGGTGATGTCGGCGGGGATCATCCGCCCGTCCTGCGGGGTCTCGCCCGCGACATGGGCGGCAAGCTCGGCGGCGGGCCCTTCGCCGTAGAGCGCCCCGGGCCCCTCAGCAGCAAGCGCGCGGAACGTGGCGGCGAGTTCGGGCACGGTGATTCGCGAGCCCACCGGCAGCGGCTCGCCGTCCGGCCCGAAGAAGACGGACCTGGCGCTCGCGGACTTGTCGGCGCGGCCCTTGTTGCCGGCGAGCGATTCGTGCAGCCGCGGGTTCATGACGAAGCCGCCCTCGGCGAGCGCGATGGCGGGTTCGAACAGCTTCGCCCAGGGCAGCGTGCCGTGGGCGGCGTGCGCCTTGGCGGCGAGCGCGACATTGCCCGGCACGCCCACGCTGAGCCCCGAGAAGACGCGGACCTCGCGCCCCAGCACCTTGCCCGAGGTGTCGAGGAAGCGGGCGGGCGTGGCGGCCGCCGGGGCGGTCTCGCGCCCGTCATAGGTGACGAGGCTGCCGCCCGCCGCATCGGCGCGCAGGAGGAAGCCGCCGCCGCCGATGCCGGAGCTTTGCGGCTCCACCACCGTCAGTGCCAGCATCACCGCGATCGCGGCGTCGACCGCCGAGCCGCCCTGGGCGAGGATTGCCTCGCCCGCCGCGCTCGCCCGTGGATCAGCGCTGCTGACCGCGCCCGCCACCGTCGGAGCGGCAGCGACCGAGGCGGGGGGCACGGGGGTCTGGGTGGCGGCGCAGGCCCCGAGAGCCAGGGCCAGGGGGGCGGCGAGGGCGGGGAGAAAGCGCATCGGGAGCGGTGCTATTCGCTTCCCACCGCTTCGGCAATGCCGGCGAACCCGTCGCGCCGCATCAGCGCCTCGATCCCGCGCACGATCCGCGCGCCGAGGCCGGGGCCTTCATAGACCATCGCCGAATAGAGCTGCACCAGGCTCGCGCCCGCGCGGATGCGCTCCCAGGCGTGTTCGGCGGTGGCGATGCCCCCCACGCCCACCAGCGGGATCGCGCCGCCGGTCGCCTTGCGGAAATCGCGCAGGCGCTGCGTCGCCAGCGCGCGCAAGGGGGCGCCCGACAATCCGCCGCTCTCGCCCGCGTGCCCCGATCGCAGCGCCGGCCGGGTGACGGTCGTGTTGGAGACCACCAGCGCGGCGAGCTTCCGGTCGAGCGCGATGCGGGAGATCGCGTCGATGTCGGCAGGCTCGAGATCGGGGGCGACCTTGAGGAACACCGGGGGGGCTCCGAAGGGCATCGCCTCGTCCCTTGCGGCGAACACCGCCTCGATCAGGGCGGCGAGCGCGGCCTCGTCCTGCAGTGCGCGCAGGCCCGGCGTGTTGGGCGAGGAGACGTTGACGCACAGGTAGTCCGCAACCGGCGCCATTGTCCGCGCCATCACGGCGTAGTCGGCGATGCGGTCCGCCGAATCCTTGTTGGCGCCGATATTGACGCCGACGATCCCGCCTCGCCCGGTGCGCGCGGCAAGGCGGGCCAGCGCCGCCTCGGCCCCGCCATTGTTGAACCCCATGCGATTGATGACAGCCTGATCCTCGACCAGCCGGAACAGCCGCGGCTTGGGATTGCCCGCCTGCGGCAGCGGTGTGATCGAGCCGACCTCGGTGAAGCCGAAGCCCAATCCGAGCAGCGCATCGGGCACCTCGGCATCCTTGTCGAAGCCGGCGGCCACCCCGACGGGGTTGGGAAAGCGAAGCCCCCCCACGGTCACGGCGAGCGGTCCGGCCGGCGGCGGCCCGCGCCGCGGCAGCGCGGCCAGCCCGCGAACCGCGAGGCGGTGTCCGGTTTCCGAATCAAGCGCGAAAAGCGCGGGTTTGACGAGGCGGAACAGCATGGCTCTTGCGCCTATGGCAGTGGCTCGCCGCTGTCGAGCCGCTCGGCGCATCCTTCCCTCCAACCATCGGCAGAGCGTTCCCGTCCCGGCGGGCCCCCACGGGGCGGCAAGCGCCGGTGCTTGTCGCTTGCATACAATCCCCCTGACGAATGAGCCGATAAGGGGGCAGTCGCGACCCGAAGGGCTCGGAGCAGCAATGCAAAGAGTTCCTCAACTCAGATGGGCGGCGCTCCTTGCGGGGCGCCGCCCCTTTTTTGCCGGTCCGGACGGGAAACCTATCGCACGGCGGATCGTTGTGCTCCTCCATGGAGGCACGTACCACAAGGGGATCGCCGCGCGGCCCGCGCGACGGGGAGACGGCGCTGACCGCGTCGGCGCTGATCAGCGTCGACTACATCCCGCCGCCCGCCGACCTCGCCCCCTTCGTGACCACGCTCTACCACTTCCGCTGCGACGAGCCGTTGATCCGCGACATCCAGCCCGCCGCCATCGGAAATCTGTGCCTGTTCCCGCATGGCACCGGCGAGATGCAGTTTGCCGGCGGGCACTGCGATCCGAATCATCCGATCGGCCTCCTTACCCCGCTCTCGCGAGCGGCTCCGATCGTGGTCGAGGGGCCGTTCCATGCCTTCGGCGCGGCGCTGACCCCGATCGGCTGGGCGGCGCTGACAGGGCTGCACGCCGGGCGTCACCGCGACCGCCTGCTGCCTGCGGCGAGCGTGCTCGGGCCCGGGATCGACGACTTGGGCGAGCGGCTGATCGCGGCCTACCGCGCGGGCACGATGAGCGGGCGCGACTGTGCCCTCGCCATCGGCGACTTCATCGGCGGCGCGGTGCGGCCGCTCAACCCGCGCCATGTCGAGCTGATCGCGGCGACGGGACGCTGGCTCGGCGCGGCCTTCAATCCCGAGGTCGGGGCGCTCGCCGGGGCGGGCGGCTATTCGGCGCGGCAGGTGCAGCGCCTGGTCGAGCGGTATTTCGGCCTCCCGCCGCGGGCGCTTGCGCGGAAATATCGCGCGCTGCGCGCCGCCGCGCTGCTGAGCGCGCCGCATCTCACCCTCGAGGACGAGGCCGAGATTTCCGAGGCCTTCTTCGATCAGCCGCACATGATCCGCGAGATCGCGCATTTCGTCGGGCGCACCCCGGCACGGCTGCGCGACCGGACCACGCCCTACCTTGCCGAGATGATGGACCCCCGCAATCTTCGCGAATTGAATAGCTGACCGCTGCGGCACTCGACAGGTCTGGGCAAGGTGCGCCAGACAGGGTTTGCAAGGGGGTGCCGCAACAGGACAGAAAAGGCGGCCTCCCGTTGGGGGGGAAGGCAAGGTTGCAGGTTCGGGCAAGGCTGATCGCGCCGCCCGGCGAACTCGCCGGGATGGTCAATACGTTCTACATCGTCGAGATGGACGCCGGGCGGATCGAGGAGACGATCCCCGCCTATTCGGCGCAGCTGATCGTGCTGGTGAAGGGGGGCCTGCGCATCGCCTATGCCGATGGGCACAGGGAGCAATCCTCGACCGTCACGATCAACGCGCCGCAGATGCGCAGCGCGGCTTGCGTGCTCGAAGGACCGGTGACGCTGGTGGGCGCTTCCTTCTGCCACGTCGCCTGGCAGGCCTTCGCCAACCTCGCGGCGGACCGGGTGCACGACCGGATGATCCCTGCGGCGACGGTGATGAGCGCGGAGCGGATCGCGGCGCTGGTCGCGGCGGCGGGCGCGTGCCGCGACGGCCTGATCTCGCCCGAGGCGCTGTGCGACGATCTCGGCGCAGCGATCGCGGCGGCACCCTTCGTGCCGCGCGCCGATCACGTCGCCGCGGTGGAGGCGATGCTCGCCTGGCTGGCAAGCGGCTTCGACCCGGCGCTCGGCGATCTCCACGAGGCGGTCAGCATGTCGCCGCGCCAGCTCCAGCGGATCAGCCGGCGCTTCTTCGGCGTGCCGCCCGCGCAAGTGCTGAAGCGCTTCCGCGCCCTGCGCGCCATGATGCTGCTCGCCACGCCGGGAATCGACGAGGCGCTGGGCGATGCGCTGATGGCGAGCTATTTCGATCAGGCGCATCTCATCCGCGACATGCGCCGCTACACGGGGCGCACGCCGAGCCAGTGGCGCAAGTGGTCGCTGGCGCGCGCGCTGCTCGACCCGGCGGGCCACGGCCGGGCGGGGGCCCTGTTGCGGACGAGCGAAGACGCCGCACATAGCGGTTGAAATCCGAAGGATCCGGTCCTAATTCCAATTCGGAACGATTCCGTCCGATTTGAGAACCGCTCGCAAAATGCGCCTGTCCAACCTTGCCGATTATGCCGTCATCACGATGTGCCAGGCCGCGCTTCATTGCGGCAACGGCCGGGTGAGCGCGGCGGAGCTTGCGACCGAGACCGGCCTGCCGGTGCCGACGGTGCAGAAGCTGGTCTCGAAGCTCACCGCGGCGGGCCTGCTGCGGAGCGTGCGCGGCGCGCATGGGGGCCTGCAACTCGGCCGGCCCGCCGCGGCGATCACGGTCGCGGACATCGTCGAGGCGATCGAGGGGCGCATCGCGCTCACCGCCTGTGTCGACCACACCGCCTGCGATTACGAGACCGGGTGCAACATGAAGCCGCACTGGCCGATCATCAACAACGCGCTGCGCGGTGCGCTGGCAGGCATCACGCTTGCCCAGCTGCGCGGGCCCGTCGCTCCGGCGCCGACCATCATCATCGAGGACCATCTGGCATGAGCGATCAACTCGAAGTGCAGGACCGCGAAGCCCGCGAGGCGGCCGCCAAGGTCGCCGATTACGAGCATGGCTGGTCGGCCGAGATCGACACCGAATTCGCCCCCAAGGGGTTGAACGAGGATACGGTCCGCTTCATCAGCGCCAAGAAGAATGAGCCCGAGTGGATGCTCGAATGGCGCCTCAAGGCCTTCCGCCTGTGGCAGACCATGGAGGAGCCCGACTGGGCCAAGGTCGGCTATCCGCCGATCGACTACCAGGACGCCTATTACTACGCCGCGCCCAAGAAGAAGGCGACGATCGCGTCGCTCGACGAGCTCGATCCCGAGATCAAGGCGGTCTACGACAAGCTCGGCATCCCCGTGGCGGAGCAGGAAGTGCTCGCGGGCGTCGAGGGCGCGCGCAAGGTCGCGGTGGATGCGGTGTTCGATTCCGTCTCCGTCGCCACCACCTTCCGCGAGGAGCTGAAGCGCGCCGGCGTGATCTTCCTCTCGATTTCCGAGGCGATCCGCGAATATCCCGAGCTGGTGAAGCAGTGGCTGGGGCGCGTCGTGCCGGTGCGCGACAACTATTTCGCGGCATTGAACTGCGCGGTCTTCTCCGACGGCACCTTCGTCTATGTGCCCGAAGGCGTGCGCTGCCCGATGGAGCTTTCGACCTATTTCCGCATCAATGCCGAGAACACCGGCCAGTTCGAACGCACGCTGATCATCGCCGACAAGGGCGCCTATGTCAGCTACCTCGAAGGCTGCACCGCCCCGATGCGCGACGAGAACCAGCTCCACGCCGCGGTGGTGGAACTGGTCGCATTGGACGATGCCGAGATCAAGTATTCGACCGTGCAGAACTGGTACCCCGGCAATGCCGAGGGCGTGGGCGGGATCTACAACTTCGTCACCAAGCGCGCGCTGTGCCAGGGGGACCGTTCGAAGGTCTCGTGGACGCAGGTCGAAACCGGCTCGGCGGTGACGTGGAAATACCCCTCCTGCGTGCTCAATGGCGAGGATAGCGTGGGCGAGTTCTACTCGGTCGCGGTGACCAACAATTACCAGCAGGCCGACACCGGCACCAAGATGATCCACAACGGCAAGAACAGCCGCTCGACGATCATCTCCAAGGGGATTTCGGCGGGCAAATCGAACAACACCTATCGCGGCCTCGTCCGCGTCGGGCCGACCGCGAGCGGCGTTCGCAACTTCACCCAGTGCGACAGCCTGCTCTTGGGCGATCAATGCGGCGCGCACACCGTGCCCTATATCGAGGTGAAGAACCCCACCGCGCAGATCGAGCACGAGGCGACCACCTCCAAGATCAGCGACGAACAGCTGTTCTACGCGATGCAGCGGGGCCTCGGCGAAGAGGAAGCCGTGGCGCTGATCGTCAACGGCTTTGCCAAGGACGTGCTGAAAGAGCTGCCGATGGAATTTGCCGTCGAAGCGCAGAAGCTGCTGGCGATTTCGCTCGAGGGGTCGGTCGGATGAGGCTGTTTCTTTCAGCGCTGCTGACGGTCGGCACGCATGCTGGGGTCGCCGCTCAAGGGTGCCCGGCGGTCCTCGAACTCTCGGTGCCGCAACTGAGCGGCGCCGATCGCAAGGTGGCGCAGCTCTACGCCGACTGCATGACCGCGCCCAACCTCACGTCCTCGCAGGGGCGTATCGCGAACATGGCGGCATGCCGGGCCAATCTGCCGCTGCGCCGGTCAGCGGCGCTGGAACAGGCGGTGCGCCTCGTGGACGAGACCGCGATCCAGCTGGGCGCCTGCAACACCCGCGTCGCATTCAAGGCCAAGAAATGACCACCCGCAAGACCCTAGCCCTCAACCCCGAGGCCGCCTCCATCGAAGCCCCGGCGCTCAAGAAGAAGGGCCGCGGGTGGGAGATTTCGGAGAAGCGGCTCGATGCCCTGCACGAACAGGCGCGCGAGTTGCGGCGCCATTCGTCCGAGGCGCACAAGGCGCTCGCCGTGAAGTTCGCCGCGGCCGACATGGGCCGCTACACCTTCAAGCGCCACGCCGTGGTCGGAAGCGCGATCGTCGATTTCAACTGCCACAACCTGGGCCTCGCGCTCGCGATCGACGAGGAGGGGCAGAACGACACCCTCGCCAAGCGCCGCGACAAGAGCCTCGAGAGCGTCGGCATCAAGGTGATGCGGATCGCCGCCGCCGACATCCTCACCGACATCGACGCGGTCCTCAAGCAGCTCACCCAGGTGATGCGCGAGCGGATCGAGGAACGCAAAGCCGCCGCCCGCGCACACAAGGCGGCCAACCCCAAGCAGACCTATTCGCGCCCCAAGTCCGGCGACAAGCCGCAGGGCCACGCCAAGCGCCCCCCAAGGAAGTATTGATGCTCGAAATCACCAACCTCTACGCCTCCGTCGGCGACAAGCCCATCCTCAAGGGCCTCACCCTCACCGTCCCCGCGGGCGAGATTCACGCGATCATGGGCCCCAACGGCGCGGGCAAGTCGACCCTGTCGAACGTGCTCGGCGGCAAGCCCGGTTACGAAGTGACCGCAGGCAGCGTGACCTTCCGCGGCGAGGACCTGCTGGCATTGGAACCGCACGAGCGAGCTGCCAAGGGCCTGTTCCTCGGCTTCCAGTATCCGGTCGAGATCCCCGGCGTCTCCAACGTCCAGTTCCTGCGCGAGGCGCTGAACGCCCAGCGCAAGGCGCGCGGGGAAGATCCGCTCAGCGGGGGCGAGTTCCTGAAGCTCGCCAAGGACAAGGCGGGGCTGCTCAAGATGGACATGGAAATGCTGAAAAGGCAGGTCAATGTCGGCTTCTCGGGCGGCGAGAAGAAGCGCGCCGAGATGGTGCAGATGGGTATCCTCGATCCGGCTTTCGCGGTGCTTGACGAGACCGACAGCGGCCTCGACATCGACGCGCTCAGGATCGTCGGCGCAGGGATCAACGCGATCATGCGCTCGCCCGACAAGGCGGTGCTGCTCATCACCCACTACCAGCGCCTGCTCGACGTGGTGAAGCCCGACAAGGTCAGCATCCTCGCCGGCGGCCGCATTGTCGAGACCGGCGGCCCGGAACTCGCGCTCAGACTCGAGGCCGAGGGCTATGACGCGGTGATGGCGTGACGACAGCGACCCTCCCCACACGTCGCGACGAGGCGTGGCGCTATGCCGACATGGACGCGGTGGCGCGGCTTGGCGTCGCGGCGCTCGATCAGTGGCAGGCCATCGACGTCGCCGCCGGCGAGAGCGTGACCCGCTGCCTCGTGGTCGGCAGCGATGCGCCCGAACTGCACCGCTTCCGCGTGACGCTGGGCGAGGGCGCCCGGGCGGCCTTCTTCGTCACCAATGCAGGAGGCGATTACACCCGCGTCGAGATCGAAGTGCACCTCGCCAGGGGCGCCCACTTCGAATTCGGCGGCGTGACCATCGGAGGCGCCAATGAACAGGGAGGCGTCACCCGCGAATTCGTGACGCAGGTCATTCATGCCGAACCTGAGGCGACCAGCAACCAGACGATCCGCGCGGTCCATTGGGCAGGCGCGACTGGCAATTTCCTCGGCGAGATCAAGGTCGCGCGCCATGCGCAGAAGACCGATGCGGCGCAGGACTTCAAAGGCCTGCTGCTCGAAGCCGGGGCGAGCGCCAATGCTGTCCCGCAGCTCGAGATCTTCGCCGACGACGTCAAGTGCGCCCACGGTGCCACGGTCGGCGCGCTGGACGAAGCCGCGCGCTACTACATGATGGCGCGCGGGCTCGACCCACAGGCGGCGCAGCGGCTGCTGGTGCAGGCCTTCATCGGCGACGCCTTCGTGGCGCTGGAGGACGATGCCGAGCGCGAGACGCTGCTCGATGCCGCGCTCGCGGCGCTGGAAGGAGCAAGGCTGTGAACGACGTCGCGACCCTTCCCCCGCTCGCGGACCTGCGCGCCGATTTTCCCGGCATGGTGACGGCGGACGGCAGGCCCTGGCACTATCTCGACACCGCCGCCACCGCGCAGAAGCCGCGCGCCGTGATTGACGCCATGGCGCGTGCGCTTGGCGAGGATTACGCGACCGTCCACCGCGGGGTCTATGGCCGCTCCGCCGAGATGACGCTTCGCTACGAGGCTGCCCGGCGCACCGTCGCGCGCTTCATCGGCGGCTCCGAGGACGAGCTCGTCTTCACCCGCGGCGCCACCGAGGCGATCAACCTCGTCGCGCAGACCTGGGGCCGCGCGAACCTCGGGGCCGGGAGCCGCATCCTCCTCTCGCAGGCGGAGCACCATTCGAACATCGTGCCCTGGCAGATGGTCGCGGCCGAGACCGGCGCGGTCATCGACGTCTGCCCGCTGACCGACGATCACCAGATCGACTTGGGCGCTGCCGAGGCCATGCTGACCGAGGCTCACGCGCTGGTCGCCTTCGGCCATGTCTCGAACGTCACCGGCGCGCTTCTGGACGCCCCCCGCGCCGCCGCGCTGGCGCACAAGGTCGGCGCGAGGCTGCTGATCGACGGCTGCCAGAGCGCACCGCACATGGGGGTCGACATTGCCGCGCTCGGCTGCGATTTCTACGTCTTCTCCGCGCACAAGCTTTATGGCCCGACCGGGATCGGGGCGCTCTGGGCGCGCCGGGAGCTCCTTGCCGAGATGCCGCCTTATCAGGGCGGCGGGGCGATGATCGACCGAGTGACCTTTGCCAGGACCACCTATGCCTCCGGCCCGCAGCGCTTCGAGGCCGGCACGCCCGCGATCACAGAGGCGATCGCCTTCGCCGCCGCAGTCGATTACGTCGCCGCCATCGGCCCGCAGCGCATCCACGCGCACGAGCAGGCCCTCGTCCAGCGGCTGCGCCGCGAGCTCGGGAGCATGAACGACGTGACGCTGTTCGGCCCCGCCGACAGCGCCGGGATCGTCAGCTTCGCGCTCGACGATATCCACCCCCACGATCTCGGCACGATTCTCGACGAGGCCAATGTCGCGATCCGCGCCGGGCACCACTGTGCCCAGCCGCTGATGGATTATCTCGGCGTCCCCGCCACCGCCCGCGCCAGCTTCGGCCTCTATTCCTCCGAGGCCGATGTCGACGCGCTGCTGGCGGGGATCGCCCGAACCCGCCGCATTTTCGGAAAAGGATGAGAGCGATGGACCACCCTTCGGATCATTCCGGCAAGCCCCCCCGGGCCCGCGTCGAGGATGCGGTCGACCCCGATGCGGGTGCCGGTGCTGTCGTTGAGGCGCCGCGCCAGCGCGACTATCTCGACGGCTTCCTCGCCGCCAAGCCCCCCGCCGAGGGCGCGGGCGGGGCGGGCAGCGACCTCCAGGCAGCGGTGATCGAGGCGCTGCGCGAAATCTACGACCCGGAAATCCCGGTCAACATCTATGACCTCGGCCTCATCTACGGCGTCGAGGTCGACGACAACGCCGACGCCACCGTCACCATGACGCTGACCACCCCGCACTGCCCGGTCGCCGAATCGATGCCGGGCGAGGTCGAGCTGCGTGTCTCCAGCGTCCCCGGCATTCGCGATGCCGAGGTCAATCTCGTCTGGGACCCGCCGTGGGGCCCGCACAAGATGAGCGATGAGGCCCGGCTCGAGCTGGGGATGCTGTGACCCCTCATGCTCGCTAAGGTGCCCGCCCTCTCGATTGCTCTTGCGGACTATCGCGACCCGCGCGACGCGGCGGACGTGGTGGCGCTGCTCGATGCCTATGCGCGCGATCCGATGGGCGGGGGTGCGCCGCTGCGCGACGAGGTGAAGGCGCGCTTGGTGGGCGATCTCGCCGCCAACCCACACGCTTTCTCGCTTCTGGCCCGGATCGACGACACGGCCGTGGGCCTCGCCAACTGCTTCATGGGCTATTCGACCTTCGCCGCCGCCCCGCTCGTGAATATCCACGATTTCGCCGTCCTCCCCGGCCACCGCGGCGCGGGGATCGGCAAAGCGCTGATCGCCGCGATCGAGGGCGAGGCCTTGAAGCGCGGGGCATGCAAGGTCACATTGGAGGTGCTGAGCGGCAATGAACCGGCCAAGGCGCTCTATGCCGCCTGCGGCTACGGCGACTACCAGCTTGATCCCGAGGCCGGGCGCGCGCTGTTCTGGCAGAAGAGGCTGACATGACCGAGACCACCACCACCGCTCGCCCCGCCCCCAAGGCCGCCGTCACCCTGACGCCGTCGGCCGAGGCGCGCATCGCCGATCTGATGAGCAATGCCCCGGCGGATGCCATCGGCGTCAAGCTCTCCACTCCGCGGCGCGGCTGTTCGGGCCTTGCCTATTCGGTCGACTACGTCACCGTCGAGGCGAGGTTCGACGAGAAGATCGTCACGCCCGGGGGCGTGTTCTACATCGACGGCGCGAGCGTGCTCTACCTCGTCGGCAGCGTCATGGACTGGCGCGAGGACGATTTCACTGCCGGCTTCGTCTTCGAGAACCCCAACGCCAAGGGCGCCTGCGGCTGCGGCGAAAGCTTCATGGTATGAAGGACCGCGCCGCCCGCTGTGCCGACCTGCTCGGCGAGGCGCGCGCGCGCATCGCGGCCCGCGCGGCCGAGCGGGCGGCGCTGATGCAGCGCCTCGGGGCACGCCGTCGCAGGCCTCCCGAAGCGGGAATCGCCGTGCCCGCCGTTCCGCCGCGCGGCCCCTTGCCCATGCTGGGGGGAGCGGCCGCATCGCTGCGGTTCGGGGGCGAGTAGCGCCCGGCCATGGCGAGGACGGTCGAACTGTCCACCACGCTCGACTGCACGCCTGACGAAGCCTGGCGGCGCGTGCGGACCTCGGCGCTCCTGATGCATGTCGCGGCGCCCCTGATCCGCTTCGCGCCGGTGGGGGACAAAGCCTTTCCCGAGACCTGGACACCGGGCGAGTATCGCGCCTCGATGTGGCTTCTCGGGGTGCTGCCGATCGGCTGGCAGGCGGTCGTCATCAGCGAGCCCGCGCCCGAGGGCCAGACCCGCTTCATCCGCGACAACGGCTATGGCCCGCTCATCAAGCGCTGGGATCACTGGATCGCGATTCGCCCGGGCGAGGGCGGCACCGCGCATTACACCGACACGGTCCACATCGAGGCCGGGGCCCTCACCCCGCTGATCGCCGGTTTCGCGAGGCTGTTCTACGCCCACCGCCAGCGCCGCTGGCGCGCGCTCGCGCGAAGCGGGTTCGCGGGGCTGGAGAAGCCGCTTGCGGCTCAGTCTTCCTGAGCGAGCCGGGCGATCAGGCGGCTTTCGAGCTCGTCGACCTCCCCGTCCTCGTCGATCATCGCTTCGAGCCAGGCGGTTTCGTGATCGGTGATCGCCGCGCCGGCCTCGGCCAGCGTCGTATAATCGGGGCCGGTCGCGCGCTTCCTGCCGAACACCTTGCCGAAATGGTTCATCACCTGCGGCGCCTCGCGCGCGACGCGGCCCATGAAGCGCCCCACGTTCGCCCGGTTGTCGGCGATGAAGCCTTCGAGCTCGCGGCGGCGTTCGTGGCTCAGCTGCGCGTTCTGGAGCGTGAAGCCCTTGAGGTAATTGGCCACCCCGTCGATGAACAGGTCGTCCCACTCGGCCGCATTCTCCTCGGCGAGGGTCGCGTCCTTCAGGCGGAACAGCATCTCGGCATCGTGCCGGGTCACGGCGGCAGGGCCGTGGCCGCCGCTCGCGAAGATCACGCGGCGCAGGATCCGGCACTCGGCAGCGGTGATGCGGGTCGCGGCCAGCGCGCCGCCGCACCGGGTCGGCCCGGTGCCGGTCAGCACCTCGCGTTCGACCTGGGCGAGCACATAGTCCTTGAGCCGATCGGGGGTGTTCTCGGCGCGCTCGAGGATGCGCACCATGCACTCGAGTTCGGCCATGCTGTCGACCATGCCGTCGTGGTCGATCTGCCCGATCAGCCACTCGGCTTCCTCCAGCGAGCATTGCAGGCGCGGCTCGCTGCCGTTGAGGACGTGTTCGCCGACCGCCTCGACGAAGAAGTCGCACCATTCGGGGCTGCGTTCGGTGAGCGCGCGGTTGAGCTCGAACAACACCTCGGCCTCGCCGCGGGTCATGATGCCGTCGCCCCAGCCCTCGCGGCGCAGTGCCAGCAGCTCCTCGGCGGTGATCCGGCCGTCGGCCGCGGCGGCCTTGGCGATGGCGGTGAATTGCGTGGTCATGCTCGGTCGGTCCCCTGACAGTCCGGCAAGGGCCATCGCACGAACAGGCTTAAGAGCGCGTTACCTGCGCTCTATCTCGCGGATGCAGGCGCCCGCATCGGCTGGCGCGCCGCCCTGCCGGACCCGCGCCGCGACATGCGAGGCGGTCGGCTCGGCCCCGGGGCTGAGGGGGTAGAGGTAGATATCGAGCACGCAGGCGCTCCCTGCGAACTGGAGCTTGCGCACGTCGCCCTCGGGCACGTCGAGCCGCGGGGGGCCGAAGCGCCGGGTGAGGGCCGCGGCGCCCTGCCCGATCACGCCTTCGAGCCCCTGCGCCGCCATCACCTGCGGCACGCGCACCACCCCGCCGCGCGCGGGAGCGGCGGCTGCGGGCGTGCGGATCGGCGCGGGTGCGGGCGCGCCCGCGCAGCCCGCCAGTGCCAGCGCCGCAGCGGCAGCGATAGTGCCCGCACCCCTCATTCGGTTCCGGCTCCCCGCTGGATGCGGCGCAGCATCAAGTGCGTGCCCGCCGCCGCACCGATCACCGGCGCCACCAGCCCCGCAAGCGGCACCGCCATCAGCCCCGCCACAGCCGCGCCGAGCAGAGCGCGCTCGACCCGGGGCACCGGGTTCGCTGCCTCCTCGTCCTGGCAATGGCGCAGCCACGCCATGTCGGTCAGCTCGCGCCCCAGCAGCACTGCGTTGACCGCCAGCAGCACCAGCGCCGGGCCGACCGCGGTGAAGGCGAGCAGCCCCGCCACCGGCAAAGCCACCGCGGTGTAGCCGATCGTCCGCGCCAGACCTTTGACCGCGCTGGCCAGATCGCGCCGGAACGGGAGCGGCCGTGCCGTCGCTGCCAGCGTCGGATTGTGCCGCGCCTCTACCGCAGCGACCACTTCGTCGGCGAAGAACTGGAGCACCGCCACCGCCACCAGCCGGAACAGCAGCCAGACCATTACGGGCACCAGCAGCACCGCCAGCACTCCGGCCCACCCGCCGCTGACACCGAGCCGCTGCGTTGCCTCGGCCAGCGCGGCATAGGTGCCGAAACCAAGCCCGGCGAAAATGAGCAGCGTGATCGCGATGCTCCGTGCTGCCACCTTCAGCACGGCGGGGTCGCCAAGCTGGCGGTATGCCATGAGGAGGGCGGAGGCAACGGCGGGCATGCGCCCCGCGATGCGCAGGCGGCGCGGCGAAGTCAACGCGTCTGCGCTGCACCGCACACATAAGCTTGGCGGACGGCGCGAAGGCGGCTAGGCGCCGGGCGAAAGCCGCAACAAGGAACCGCCCGTGCCTGCCAACATCCCGCCTCGCTACGACGTGATCGCCATCGGCAACGCCGTGGTCGACGTGATCGCCTCCTGCTCGGAAGAGCTGATCGACGAGCTCCAGCTCAACCGCGGCGGCATGACCCTGATCGACGAGGCGCGGGCCGACGAGCTCTACGAGGCGATGCCTCCGGCGCGTGAGATCTCGGGTGGATCGGCGGCCAACACGCTCGCCGGGCTCGCCACGCTCGGCCTGCAATGCGCCTTCATTGGCCAGGTCGCCGACGACCAGCTCGGCAAGGTGTTCCGCCACGACATGCGCGCCACGGGAATCGACTTCGACACCCCCGCGCGCGACGGCGATCCGGCGACGGGCCGGGTGCTGATCTTCGTCACCCCCGACGGCGAGCGCACCATGAACACCTTCCTCGGCGCCGGGCAGTTCCTCCCCGCCGCCGCGCTCGACGAGGAGCTGATCGCGAGCGGGGCGATCCTCTATCTCGAGGGATACCTGTGGGACCCGGAAGAGCCGCGCCGCGCCATGCGCCGCGCCATTGAGGTCGCGCGTGCGGCCGGCCGCAAGATCGCCTTCACCGCCAGCGAGAGCTTCGTGATCGAGCGTCATGGCGAGGATTTCCGCAGCATGATCGAGGAAGGGATCATCGACATCCTGTTCGTCAACGAGAGCGAACTCGCGACCCTGACGGGCGAATCCGGTTTCGAGGAAGGCCTCGCGGCGGTCGTCGGCAAGGTGCCGGTGCTGGTCGCGACCCGCAGCGAGAAGGGCGCGGTCGCGATCGCCCACGGGGAACGCGCCGAAGTCGCCGCAGTGCCGGTCGAGAAGGTCGTCGACACCACCGGCGCGGGCGACCAGTTCGCGGCGGGCTTCCTGTCGGGCTATGCGCGGGGCGAGCCGCTTGAGACGTGCCTCAGGCGCGGGGCGATCTGCGCCGCCGAAGTGATCTCGCACTACGGCCCGCGCCCCGAGGCGGACCTCCAGGCGCTGGTCGCCGAGCGGCTTTGATGTCTTGCGTGCCCGCCTCCGCGGGTCCGTCCTCGGCGCCGTTTCAGGCCCTGCGGGCCTAAGCGCCTGCGGGGCGGCCGCGTGGCCTTGCGGGCCTCTGGCCCGGGATCAACCTTGCGGCCTTCCGCTCACTCGTCGGGCACGTAGCCCGCCTTGCGCAGCGTCACCATGTAGCGCGCGATCTGCTCGATCTGGGCGCGGGTCAGCGTAAAATCCATGTCCTCGGGATAATTGTGCGCCTCGCTCAGCCAGTCCGCGAGCGAGCGTTCCGACAGCCCCGGCCGGTTGGCGATCGCCGCAAAGCTCGGCGAGGCGGGGTTGGGCGAGAGGAACGGCGGCTCCACGGCATGGCACCCCCCGCACGCCGCCTCTACGAAGGCAGGCGCGCGGGTATCGCGCGAGGGCGAGGTGGGCTTGCCGACCATTGGGGGCGGGTTGCCGGTCCCCTGGGTCTGGCAGGCGGCCAGTGCGAGGGCCGCAGCGGCCATGAGGGTGAGGCGGTGGGTCATGCGGTCCTTATCCTCCCTGTCCCGCCAGCATTCCTTGATCGGGATCAATTTGTCGCAAGGCTTGCGTCAGGAAAGCCGACCGATGACTGCTTTCGGGATCGAGCCTCGACCTCGCTGATGACTGCATCTGGGTGATGGGGTGGACGCCCCCCGACGGCATCTATGTGCCATATTGGAGGTGTTGTCACACCACTAGGATGAGGCGTCCATGGCAGAGGCTAGCACGATTGGTCTCGATATTGCGAAGACTGTTTTTCATGCGCACGGCGCGGATGCGCGCGGGCAGATGGTGTTCAGCCGGCGGCTGACCCGCGCGAAGCTGCTGGAGTTCTTCGCCGCGCAGCCGCGGTGTGTCGTTGCGCTCGAGGCCTGCGGGGGAGCCCATCACTGGGCCCGCGAGATCGCCTCGCTGGGCCATGAGGTGAAGCTGATCCCGCCGGCTTACGTGAAGCCGTTCGTGAAGCGGAACAAGAATGATGCGGTCGATGCCGAGGCGATCTGCGAGGCAGCCCAGCGCCCGAGCATGCGCTATGCCGCGATCAAGACCGAAGCGCAGCAGGCAGCGGGCATGGTGTTCCGCACCCGCGATCTGCTGGTGCGCCAGCGCACGCAGCTGATCAATGCGATCCGCGGGCACCTGACCGAGTTCGGATGGGTAGCTCCCAAGGGCCCATCTCACATCAACGTGCTCGCAACCCTGCTCGAAGAGGGCGAGGAGATCGGGGCATCGCTGCCCGAGGCGGCACGCGCTATGTTCCTGGTGATGACAGGGCAGCTCGAGCAGCTGAACGAGCAGATCAAGCTGCTCGACAAGGAGATCGCCAGGCGTGCCCGCGAGGACGAAGCAGCCCGGCGGCTGATGACCATCCCCGGCATCGGGCCGATCGCGGCAACCGCGTTGCTGGCGCTTGCCCCACCCGCAGAAGGCTTTGCGAGGGGCCGCGACTTTGCAGCCTGGCTCGGGCTCACGCCGCGGCAGCACTCGACCGGCGGCAAGGAGCGGCTTGGCGCGATCTCACGGATGGGCGAGCGCACGCTGCGACGGCTGCTGATCATCGGCAGCAGTGCGGTGGTGCTCCACGCCAGCAAGCGCGGGGCACCGCGCGGCTCATGGCTCGAGCAGATGCTGGCGAGGAAGCCGCGCATGCTGGTCACGGTCGCGTTGGCGAACAAGACCGCCCGGATCATCTGGGCGGTGCTGATGAAGAAGGAAGACTACAAGGCTCCGGTCGCGGCAGCAGCGTAAGCTGAGGCGGACCAGAGGTCGTCGGTAGAGGCAAGAGACCGAAGGAGGGTATGGCACCACAGTCGGCGAGACGGGACCGGAAAACCAGTGAAATCCACAGTGCCTCAGAGCACGCCTGGGTGATGTGGATCCGGTTCGCGAACTCCCATACGGGCCAGCGGCATTACGCCCGCGTAGAAAGGCCGGACAGATGGCAGCATCCGACTACCGCCAATACCCGACTTTACTCTTGCATCTTCTGGGGCGTCCACAGATGGATTTCGGACTCAACCTTTCATTTCACAGATCCCTCATGTCAGTCGATAGTGCACCGTCCCCATTTGATGGCAGCCACCTACTATTCGGTGAGGTCGTGGTGAATTGCAGTGAAAGGTGGCTGAAAATAATCAAGCACCTCACCAGCCGCTCGCCCAGAGCGGCTCCGCCTGTTCTTGAACAGCAATTCTCTGAGATTGATACCCAGCCCAGCAAAAACATGGCGTTTGGGAGCAATTCCTGCAGCCCTGTCTTCATTCAAAAAATCGTCGGCACGATAGCCCAGATGTAGTTCCACGAACCGGAGAGGGGTACGTTCAAACACTTCGAAGCCTGAAAATTTCATCGCAAAAAGATAGCGCTGCTGACGAAAGTGTTCTTTGCCGTTCAGTGTGTAGACATCCTCATTGGGCTGGATCATGAGCCGAAAATCAAGTTTGCGATCCAAGCCGGGCACGGAATTGCGAAGCACCGAAAAGCCTGCGCCGAGGGAATTGAAAGCAACATCTTCCCAAGACCAGCCGCTGGTTGGCTCGATACTGTCAAAGGCTTCTGCCCACAACATCACGCCTGACGCTAAAGCCGCAGCTGTAAGCTCTATTCCCGGTGAATCTCCTATTTTGCGCTTGATTCGAGCGTAGAGCAATTCGCTTACGACGTAGGTGGAATAGGCGTGTGCAAGTTTGTCGACCCCAAGGTTGTTGGTCGAACGGCCGAAAAAGCCTTCTTTCTGGGTCGTTGGCCAGCGAGGATCTTTCAGCAATTTGGGTGCATTCATCGCAGTGTAATACCCTGCCACGGCAGCAAATTCCCACTTGATAGCTTTCACATCTTCGCCAAACGAAGCGTAGGTGCGCGGCTGTACATCCGACTTTAACGAATAGTCTTGCTCGCCCGGCAGTTCCGGCTCGTCCTGCAATTGCCCATTCACTCCAAACTCGGCCATTTCATCCATTCGCGCAAGCTCAGGAATGTTCAGCGGGCTGTCCGACGGTGTACTCGCTTCTTTGGCCGCCATCACCCTATCGAGCAATTCGAAATCGACCAAAGCAAGGTCTTCCATCGCTTGTGCCGCGTTGGGCGATGACAGCAGGACGCCGAAGGCACATGCCCGAAGCACAGAAGCAACCACAGGTCTGATTCGATGCGGCGACGAGCCCGCTGGATTTGCCGTAAAGTTCAACATAGGCGCCTTTATTTTTGCTTGAGCCAATCCGCGTGGCGTACAGCCAGTTATCGTGGATCCCAATAACTTTGTGACGAGGATTCAAATACCTTCACTTCCGACGTTCGGCAGCGATGCGTGAGGAAAATGTGGCTGAGGAATGGGGGTGATAGGTAGAAATCTAGGCTCAGGACTCATTGCGGCAGCCAGAAGATGACGGTTGCGGCGATGCAGATGGCGGACATGAAGGTGTGGGCGCATCGGTCATAGCGGGTGTGGATCCGTCGCCAGTCCTTGAGCTTGCCG
>JAESFJ010000160.1_pt1 | contig 69013 bp, 59 predicted proteins | sample 9266161 | NCBI WGS metagenome assembly JAESFJ01 (sample SAMN14506165, study PRJNA617096) | algae metagenome | isolation source: Calothrix sp. FI2-JRJ7 and co-occurring heterotrophs from granitic desert soil | place: USA: Red Pass Lake area, Fort Irwin, California | collected 2000-06-01
ATCCACCAATTGTCCCTGCGACAATTGGAGAAGGCTTTCACGCTTTAATTCAAGAGGCTGATTTTTATCCATGACTATCATAATCTGCCTCGGTTGTTACACTTGTCAATACCCCTAGACCTGCCTGACACTTAAACCGTGCTTCTTATATAATTTTTACGGCGCCGTGACCCCCGGAGGGGGTCACTCACTTAAAGTTTTGGGAAGGGGACTAACTGGAGACCTGAATCCTTACAAACTGGGTATAGTTCGCAAGATGTTAAAAAAATTGCTACGCTTTATAACGGGCCAAGTAAGGATACAAATCAACTACATTTGTTTTTAGCACAGAATGCAGTTAAGGTGAGCGAGCAAAATTTGGATATTACAGAAGAAATTGAAGTTTTGTTAATTCCTATTGATGAAGTGCTAAGTAAAATAGAAAGTGGTGAGATTTGCGTAGTAAGTAGCATTGCTGCTTTATTGTTAGGTTTAAATTTTTTAAAAACTCTATGACTATTTCTCAAATCTTTAACGTTGCTAATTTAGTTGTACTACCATTTTGGGCTTTGATGATTTTATTGCCGAAATGGAAGGTTACGCAAAAGGTAATGGAGTCTTATATTCCATTTATTCCTTTAGCGTTAACGTATGTGTATTTATTTGCCAGTAGCATTACACCAGAAAATGCTCAAGCTCTCTCAAACCCACAGTTAGCTGATATTGCTAGATTTTTTGCTGACGAAACCGCAGCAGCTACTGGTTGGATTCATTTTTTGGTAATGGATTTATTTGTGGGTAGATATATTTATTTAGAGGGGCAAAAAAGTGGGGTGTGGACTTTTCACTCGTTAGCACTGTGTTTATTTGCTGGCCCTATGGGGTTGCTTTCACATATCCTGACTTTTTGGATTAGTACAAAGTTTTTAGCTAAGAATGATAGTTCATCTGTTGCGGATGCTTCTACTCAAGCAGAAATATGAAGTTAAATATTGTTGGTTATGTTGGGTTACGCGCTAGCGAAGCCAACCTACCTTTTCCATTGCTGTAGAATATACGAGTAAAACCAATTTTTATCAACTTTGTCCATTGCTAAAATTTTTCTTCCTTTTTCAACAACTTTGGTTCTTCCTTGGCTTTTTCCTGTGGCTATAATTTCTGTCTCTAGTTCTTTTAATTGAAATGCTTCTGGATGACCTAAATATGAAGTTGCTAATACGTCCCAGGCATAATAATCTTGAGAAATTACTAAGGCATAACACTGTCCTGCTAAATCGGATATATCATATTGACGCTGTTTGCCTATTTTTTGGACAAATTCAGGCGTAACTGGAACGTTATTTGTGATATCTAGCGAACACATGATTATTTCTATTGAACTTTCCCAGACGCGCGCTACTGCTTTTGGGTCCCAGTAAGCGTTCCATTCAGCAGAACCATCTTGTCCAGATTCCCAATTTTTTTCTACGTTACCTGCTACATTTAAGGCGCCTCCCATCCAAATAAGGCGCCGAATTTTACTTTCGATATCCGGGGCTTTATCTAGTACATACGCGAGGTTAGTTAATGGGCCTGTTATTAATAATGTGACGGGTTCGGGTGCTTGTTGTAATGCGCGTATCATAAAGTCTTGACCCGGTTCTGTAAGTAACGGGGTTGTGTATGTATCTTGCTGGTTAAGAATTGGCAGGTTATCGATAACAAAGGAGTCACGACGGTATAGGTATGGAAATGGATTGATTCCACGGACGGTACTTTCTGCTACGCTCACGTGAGAAAAACCCATTAGGTCTAAGATTTTACGTGTTGCGCTGACTGCTGGTTGAATGTAACAGTCAGCAGGGGTGACAATAACACCAATAGGCTCAACATTTTCCATCGTCATCAAAAGCATGACAGCAAGAAAATCATCAACGGCGCCGTCGTGGTCTAACAATACAAGTTCTTTCATCTAAATTAACTCCTAACTCCGCTCCTCGTAAGGTGCGTGACGCTACTAGTTTATTAGTTTTACTTCGCGATTGTTATGGCGTCACGCACCCTACTCCTAACTTGTAACCCCTAACTTTTAATTTCTATTCCCCTTTCTTTTAAAAATGCTTCAAACATGTATCTGTCGGGTAATGATGGTTGGGCGCCTGGTCTGGTGGCTGCTATTGCACCTGCTGCGGCACCCCATGTAACACATTCACGTAAAGATAATTCTGCTTCTATTGCTGCTGCTAGTCCACCACTAAATGCGTCTCCTGCTGCTGTTGTGTCTACTGCTTGTATAGTAAATGCTGGTATAAAAAAGTTTTCTTCTTTGGTGGCGCAATATACTCCTTTGGCGCCAAGTTTAATGATGGCGCATTTTACTCCGCGTTGTAATAGTATTTGAGCGGCTTTTGCTGCGGATTCTTCATTGTCTACCGGAAAACCAACGAGTTGCCTTGCTTCGACTTCGTTGGGTGTAATTATATCTACTAATGAATATATTTCTGATGGTACATCTAATTGTACGGGGGCTGGGTCAAGGATAACTTTGACACCAGCATCATGACCTGCTTTGGCGGCAGCAACTACAGCAGCCATTGGGACTTCAAATTGTAATAGTAATGCTTTTGCACGTGGTAATAAGTCTGTGAGCCTTTCAACGTCTTCATTATCTAATAGTCCATTGGCGCCTGGAATCACAATAATTTGATTTTCGCCTTGAGCATCAACGATAATAACGGCTACACCTGAACTAGCATTTGCTTCGATTGATACATTGTCGGTTCTTACACCCGCTGCTTGTAAGCTGTTTACTAATTCGGCGCCAAAACTATGGGCACCCACTCGTCCAACAATATGTGTATTAATTCCTAAGCGGGCACTGGCAACCGCTTGGTTGGCACCTTTTCCACCTGGTGCTTTGAAAAATTCTTGTCCCAACAGCGTTTCGCCGGCGACGGGTAATCTGGGTGCTGTCGCGATTAAATCTATATTAATGCTGCCGAAGACGATAACTGTCATAAAAGTGTGTTTTTCTGGTTTTCCCGCTCCAATGGCACTATACTAACGGACACCTTTAACATCGTTCAAAGCCCTTAACACCCTCATTGTTTCTACAAAAATTTATTATTGACGTACAAACACTTAATATGTTAGTGATTTTTATAACTGATATTTTATCAAGGCACCTGTGTAAAAATGTATGTATAACAATCCTAGGCACCAAGTGTTCTTAGTATCGTCTATTAGTATACGACGAATTCAAATGAACATGATAATCGTCATCATTTAAGTCATCATTTAAGTCAAAATTAAAAGATTTGGTTTAATCATGAAAAAAAGCATCATTATTACTGGTATAGCATTTTTCATTGCTGGTATGGGTATGAAACCTTTTATCATAGCTAATGCTAAAACTCCTGCGGTCAAACCAACTATTAACAAGCAACAAACTAATACACCAGTTAATACACCAAAAATTACCCCTGCTGCTAAAGCCAAGGTTCAATTAATTTCCGCAGGCACCGAACCACGTCAAGAACTACGAATAAAGCCAGTTGTGGGCACAAGAGAACTCGCTGATATGAAGGTCAATGTTGACATGGTTATTTCTTTTGAGGGTAAACCTTCACCAGCCTTTAAAATGCCTGCAACAATAATGAAGACCGATGTTGTGGTAACAAAGGTTGAACCAAACGGTGATGTGCATTATGAGTTTTCTTATAAAGACGTTGATATTCAAGGTGATACATCATTACCACCAGCAGCTATCAGCAAGATGCGTGGAGAAATTAAAAAGCTGACTGGAATGAAAGGTACAGCAGTAGTTGATAGTCGTGGGCAAACCAAACAAGCAAATCTTACCCTTCCCCAAGGTATAGATAACAGCCTTAAGCAGTATATTGACCAATTTTCAAATTCGATGCAGCAACTGTCTACACCTTTTCCACTAGAAGCTGTAGGTGTTGGCGCCAAATGGCGTGCGACCGAAAGTGTTAATGTCAGTGGAATGACAGTTAATCAAAGTGCATTGTACGAGTTGGTTAGCATCAAAGATAATCTTGCGACATTCAACGTTACAATCGAACAGCAAGTACCAGGACAACAAAAATTAAACTTGCCGGAGGCGCCTGCTGGAGTGACGATGACTGTTAAGTCATATGACGGCAAAGGTCAGGGACAAGCGCAAATCAGCATGAATAAATTAATGCCAGTTAGTTCTAATGTATCGATAACTGCGAACTCGCTGTGGGGAATGACACCCGCGAATAGTAAGAAAGAAATAACGATGAACCAGCAAATGTCAATCCAAATGACTATTGACTCAAAATAATTACACTCCTTATTTCTTTAGAGTAGTTGAGCTTAAGTGCTGAAATCGATAATATTTACGATTATCAGTCAACAACTTCAATCCAAAACACTAATCTGAATTATTAGGGGAGGGGTGTCTTAAATGTCCGACGTAGAAACCGATGAGACTCGTGAGGAGCGCATCAAGAACGAAATACTTGTTGATGCTGAAGACAAAGAAGACCGCGCGATGGGGTGGTATTATTACCTAGACGAGTGCCTAAATTTTCCATTTAATGCTAAATGGGCAAAAAAGGGACGTAAAGGAACTGCACCAGAAAAGGATGTCGAAGTTTTAGCGATGGCAACCGAAGAAGAGTGCTTACGCGATATGCTCGTGGAAGTAGTCGAGGTTGGTGGCAAAGACGAGGACGTTGACATTGCGCGGTTAACTGATTTGAAGGTGCTTGATGCTGATGAAGATACTCAGGAAGCGCTAGATGATTGGTACTACTGGGTAGCAAAAGGTTACAAGTTCTAATTTAATAAGTTATAGAAACCGGGTTTCTGGTAGGAACCCGGTTTCTTTTCTTGCAAAGAGAATTTATAATAAATATTAATTTATGTCATTTAATATTTTAAGTTTAGATGGGGGTGGAATTCGCGGAATTGTGGCGGCGAAAATGCTATCTATTATCGAAAAACAAATTGATAAACCTTTAAATGAGTATTTTCAGCTAATTACTGGAACTTCTACTGGTTCTATATTAGCGGCAGCTATAGCCAGTGGACGTAGTAGTGAAGAAATTGTTGATTTATATAAGCAGCAAAGTTCTATTATTTTTCCTTATAGAAAGCGTTTTAGTCTTAAACGTTTACCTTTACTTTTTAAACATGGGGTATCGGCGCCTAAGTATTCACAGAAAGGGTTAATTCAGGTTTTAAAAGGTGTTTTTGGAGATACACCGCTTTTTAATATTGCTTCACCGTTATTATTAATAATATCTTTTGATACTATCGAGCGTTCGCCTATTTTTTTTAAAAGTTGGCGCCAAGATAAAGGTTATGGCAACGTGCCATTATGGGAAGTATGTGTTTGTTCGGCATCGGCGCCTACTTATTTTCCCGCACACAAACTTAACAGACGAATTGGTGGAACCGCGCAAGATGGATATAGTGATGCAATTATATTAGATGATGGCGCCGCTTCAGTCGATAATATTTATAACAACATGCAAATCAGTATTATCGACGGTACAGGAATTTCACAAACCCGCACAATTAAAAAATATATTGGCTCAACTCGCACCTGCACAATATACCCAGCTTGGGAAAAAGTCCCCGATAAAACTTCGATTTACTTAATCAAATCACAATACTCAGCTATCGATGGAGGAGTTGCGGCAAATAACCCCTCAAGTTGTGCAGTTGCAGAAGCATTAAGATTAGGATATTCCATCCAAGACATTCGCGTTCTTTCCATCGGAACTGGAGAACGCACGCGCATAATTCCATTTGAACAAGCGCAACATTGGGGTTTAATACAATGGGCACAACCATTAATTGGTATACTTTTTGACGGTTCATCAGAAATATACGAGTATATAACTAAGCAAATAGCTCATCAGCGTATACTCAGACTACAATTCAAGCTCGATAGAGAACTTACAGGAAAACGTCTTAGCGACGATATCGACGACGTAAGTCCAGAAAATATTAGCAACCTGCTTGAAGCTGCCCAAGTTTACATGCAGCAACCTAATATACAAACCTCACTACATAAATTTTTTAGCAACTAACTTTATCGCACAACTGTACCACGTGTAACACCAAGTTGATTTTGTAACTTTAACTGGCGCCACAATTGCGAACCAGTTATTTTACCTTGTAATAACTGTTGATAATACTGTATTATTTGAGCCACCTCTTCGGGTTTTTCATTAACAAACTCAATCCGAAAACTTTGTAAACCAAGTTCAATTAATCGTTGTACGTACTCGGCGCCAGTTTGAGCGGTGGCATTAAATACTGTATTGCGACATCCTAAGTCAGCTTGCAGAATATGCTCGCTTCCGACTCTATCACGTAACTTAACCTCATGTTTTTCACATGGGCGCCCGCAATCACGAAAATCTTTCCCATCAGAAAGAAACGCACAAAATACACAATGCTCCATATGGAACATAGGCATATGTTGATGTATAGTGACTTCGTACCAGTTAGGGGGTGAGGTTGTAAGTAAATCTTCTAACTGATTAATATTTAAGTCATAAGAAGCAGTTAACCGTTCTAAGCCAAAATTATTCTTTAAATAATCTGCTGTTAATGGGTTAGCGACATTAAGCGAAAAATCTCCTATACATCTATCATTGGCAAAGAATTGAAGATGGTCATAGTTACGTACTAAATACCCATCAGCATTACACCCACGTACCTGCTGTAAAATCCAGTTTTCCCCAGGTTTGGTAATTCGTGGTGGTGCAACAAAAATTGTCGTGTGTGTAGAGACGTTACATGTAACGTCTCTACGGATATTATTGTTTTTAACGATTTCTACTGCTTCGCGATATTTTCGAGGGTCTTCAAATTCACAGTACAGTGTTTCAATTCCTGCATTGAGTGCAGTTTGTAGCTGTTCGAGGTTGCGGACTAAGACAATTAGAGAGGTAATAGCTTTAGGTTGAACTTGTCGTGTAGGTAATAAATCTTTTAGCGAAGCATTTGCTTTTAATTGCCAGCGTTTGGGTTTTGCACGTTGTTCTTCTAACTTTGCGACAATATCTCGACGCATTCGGTTTAATTCGCTGACTGGAACAATTACCTCACCTTTAAGATTATTAGTTAAATTACCTAATTTAAACGCTGTATTACCCAAACGTCCAAATTGTTCTTCTAATTTTTCTTGCGTTAATGGTTTATTGCGAGCAGTTTCTAAAGGAACTGAAGATTCAACTAAAACTATATTACCTATTTCATCACGACAAAGGGCGCCTAAACAAACTCCGCTTTCTCCATGAACTTCAATATCAAGGGGACGCTGGAACTGTGGTATGTCTCCAGCATAACTTTGTCGCACCTGCTTATCTAATTCAGGGTCGCTGGTTTTCCATAATTTATCCCCTATATAAATTCGGCGCCAGTTTATATTACCGCGTCCAAAGCTAATTACTGTATCTTTACCTTGTTGCTGTACAGCATATACTCGTCCACCTTCTTCCCTTGCTTCTGGGTGCCCGTTGTCAAATACAATACCGTCACCTGGTTTGAGTGGCGCCTCTAATTTAACTACTACTTCTTCGTTATTTACACGTTTAACTCTACCTAAATATACCCCACGCTTCTTGCCAAATTTCGCATGTACCAATTCCTGATTGTTGATTCCACGGAACCAGCCTGTATACAAACCACGCGAAAACGCCATTTCTAAATTATATTCTTCTTCTTCTTTTAAAGTATTTTCTACTATTTCTTCCTCTGGTGCCTCCATTAATTTATCTAATGCTTCACGATAAACACGAGTAACGTTTGCTACATATTCAGGTGCTTTTAATCGCCCTTCAATTTTAAGACAGCTAACTCCAGATTTAACTAAATCAGGTAAAACACTTAAACCAGCTAAATCTTGTGGACTAAGTAAATATTTTTTATCTTTTAAGTTTAATACTTCGCCATCAACTACCATTTCATATGGCATTCTACAAGCTTGGGCACATTCACCTCGATTTGCAGAACGTCCTCCTAATGCTTCAGATGTTAAACATTGTCCTGAATATGCCACACATAAGGCGCCGTGAACAAATACTTCTAAAGGTAAAGAGGCGCCGCGATATTGCATTCTATTTTGGATTTTGCTAATTTCTGATAATGAACACTCGCGTGCAAGTACTACTAAATTACATCCTAATTCCTGAGCAAACTCTACACCAACTTCGCTGGTAATGGTCATTTGAGTCGAAGCGTGAATAGGAAAGTCTTCGGAAATATGGCGAATTAAACGACAAATACCAATATCTTGGACAATTACTGCGTCTACACCTGCGCTAATAATTGTACGTAAATATTTCTCTGCTTCGCGTAACTCTTGGGGAAATATTAATGTGTTAAGAGTAACGTAACCTTTAACACCACGACTATGCAGAAACTCCATTAACTCAGGCAAGTCAGCTTCGGTAAAATTTTCTGCACGCATTCTAGCGTTGAACTTGTCTAAACCGAAGTATATTGCATCGGCGCCGTTTTCAACAGCAGCTTTTGCACACTCCCAGTTACCTGCTGGCGCCAGAAGTGAGGGACGATTTAAAGTGTGCGCGTTTTGTTGGGTAAGTTCGAGTTCGGCTTGCATGGTAGTGAGGGGAGAAGAGTAACACCTTAACAATGATATCGTTTAGAGAAGGGGAAAGGGGGTTGATTTGTGAAACAGGCTCAATTTGTCATTAGTCACGCAGCGTAAACGTAAACGTAGTTTTCCCGCAGGGTAGTTTTCCCGAAGGGAAGAATCTTAAATATTTCGATATTTGTAAGAAAGTTGAATTCACTACCCTCATTTATTAGCAATGACAAATGGGAATGCTCCCTACTAATAGCACTGCCACAGTCTACTTATATATTAGTAAATAAATATAAAAATGTATAAAAATACATTTATCATACAAATTTATTTTATAAAATACCGCTGATTTTGCGATAAATACACAATCAGCAATAATCGTGGTAACAATATTTACTTTATTTTCTTTAAAACAATACCGGATTGTATAGCATTTCTAAATCATTAGTACAATGGCAACATCCCGATTTAGAAGAATCATGTCATGCTGAACATAGTGAAGCATCTATCCCTTTAAGGGATTATTTGAAATTTCAAGAGCAGCAAAGAAACCTATTGCTGCAAAAGCTAAGTTTCAATCCCTTTAAGGGATTATTTGAAATTTCAAGGTGGTTTCCAAACTCAGGAGATTTTCATGCAATCAGTTAACGTTTCAATCCCTTTAAGGGATTATTTGAAATTTCAAGTTTTAATGAGTTAGATTGTCCTATTGCAATAGAAGGGTTTCAATCCCTTTAACCCACATTCCGCACCCCTAGGCGCCTCTAATTGTCACAAAAGTGTTTTTACTGAGTATTTTCTCTATAGAAAGAGTAAAATAATACTTTTGTTACCTGTATAGACGTATTTTTTACCTAACTGACATGATATTTATATTCTCAATAATTATCAACAAATATTCATGTTTAGTTAATAGAGAAAAGCTTATGATTATTGATGCAGTATCTGTGTTCGACTGATGCAACATCAATTAGAAATGACTAGAATCTGTGACTATCAATTTTAATTAATAGCCTCGATGACAAATATTTTTTTTGTATCAGTTTAACAGTTATAATAAAAACGACAATTTTCGGGCAGAAAACTCAAAATATACTTTCTTTCTGGCGTTAAATTTGATATCAATATTTCGCTATCGAATTTAACTAAGTGTATAGATTGAAAACATTGGAATATCCATCGCATAGTCGGATTATTGACAGATTTACCAAGCTGATTTTTTATAGTCGATTTAGTTGCTGATAAAGCTTTCCTCATTTGTCTTTGAGCTAAAGTGTATATTAATAAACATAATCCCATTATCATAGACATCGCTTCAATTCTTTCTGGAGATTTGAGAAAAATACTATCTGCAAAAAATAAAGCATCTTTAAGAAATCCAAAACCTCTCTGCCGAGGCGGCACACTTCGTGAACACAACTTTGCTGTGCCTTATATTCAAAAATCATATCATCATTACTAAGAGATTCTTCATCTAAAATATTTGTTGCAAGGACGAAGCGTCCAGCACTCTTATGAGCTTTTTTTATTGCATTTATGTTTTCAGACAATGTAGCATTGGCTTGATAAAATATTGTTTTATCTTTTTTACTTTTTACCTGTTTTTCTATGTACTCTACGTTATTCAGTTGATGATATTTTAACTGTTTATTTAAATTATCTACGGCTTGAACAGCCTCTTGATAGGAATCAAATTTCGAGCTAAGTAGTTTTTTCAGCTTATCTGATGAACTAATTTTGAGCCGAGATATTCTTTTCTCTAATTGACGTAAATCGGATTTTTTTCTTTCAGTACTTTCTACAACTAGCCATCTCTGTTCAATCCCACCATAATTACTTTTAACTACAGAATAATAATATCCTGTTAAAGAACTGCTAATAAAATCAGTTGATAATAATGTTGAAACTAATTCTTTTGCCAGTCCAACAGTCATTGGTACTCTAGATAACCATCTCACTTCAGATAATAAATTGATATTTTTGGCGTTATATAAAGCTCCGTCTGCAACCATTAAATTATCTTCATTACCTGTTTGTTCTATTTTCTGTTTTTTCATATGTTCTTTATATTCTAAAAATATCTGAGCAAAGCTTGAAGAATCTGATTGATTTCCAGATGCGGGTTTTATGAATATTGGTATATCTCCATCTGCTGATGATATTAGTTCTATAATAAATTGCTTTAAATCGGGTCTATGGTCGCGAGAGTAACCATAGGTAATCTCTATTGCTTGTGGTGCCTCGATTTCAATTCCTGATGAATGATTAAAAATTACGTTTGGTAAACTAGTGTTATATTCACCATGTAAATGAATTGAAGTCGAATCTAAGTGTGACGACTTTAAACTAATATTAAACTCTTTCATCACACTTATACTAATAGCTAAAAACACCTCTGTTAAACCTTTAATAAATAACTTATCCATCACTCTACCTAACTTATCATCATTGAGATATTCGGCTTTTACTCCTTCTCCTATTAGATATTCACAGGGTTTATCCTTAAAAAACTCAGGAAACATATATAGGGGGCTACTTACAAAACCCATTCCATTTAATATCATCGCTTTAACTACATGTCCCGGACTTACTTTTTCGTCGGGCGCCTGCCCAACTATTTCATTAATAATTTCTACCAAACCTATTGAGTCTATAATGCCTGCGATGATACCCAAATGGTCTATGCTTTGTATTTCAACATCTCTTAGATTAGACATAACGATATAATTAAGTAACAGCGTCTGTTAAAATTTTCACATCTTGTGTGCTGAAAATTTACTTTCAATATCGCCCATCTTAACTTTTAAAAACTCAATATATTCGCGCATACCCGGTGGCGCTATAGCTTGATGCCAACAAAGCTATAATAGAATTTATTCTTATTAAGTTTTGAATATCCCACCAATATTTAATTATTAAGTAATTATTCTGTACTGCTTAATAATGGCTATTTAAGTACTAATGACCTTGTGACAGCTGGGTGATAGCTAGGGGGTGCGGAATGTGGGTTACAAGATTCAAGCTGCCAAAGTTCTGAACAAAGATGTTGAGAAAAAAGCAGAGCTTTTGGCAACTGAAGTTGAACGTCTAAAGGCTTCTATTCAAGAAAAAGATGCTCTTATTGCTCAAATGCAACAAACATCGGCGCCTGACTTGGATTCAGTTATTTCATCGTTGGGAGAAGTCGGCGAAACCCTAGGCTGGAATGGCTGGCGCCGTTCTGGGTATCGTGACTGTAACGGTACATTGCACAAAGGTATAAGTGCGATTAGTGCATTTGTTTTAGACTTAACGCGCGAGTTTCAACCAGAAACTGCATTTTAAATTGACGGGCAATTAAATAATAATTTATGTCTAGTTTTGTTATAAAACGATTACTTGATGCTGGGGAAACTAGGCGGCGTTTGGTTATTCATTGAGTGGCGCCAGTACCCGATATCAATGTTGTGGTTGTGTGTTAAATATGTGATGCATTAAGTAGGCACACCCACAACATTTACGTAATTTCTAGCGGTTTACTTGAAACTCAACTTAATTAAGTTTTAATGTAATGTTAACTACATCAAGTACATTACTGTCTGGCTGTGTAAGATACTCTTTGCCTTTTACTCCTTCATAAATACCACTGCCACCTACAATGTCAATTTTTTGGCGTTTAGTGTTTACGAGCTTATCGGCATTAATTTGGCCTTGGAGGAAAATTCTCCCATCGGGGAGATATATAATTTCGGTTGTATCAGCAATGAATTGGCCATTTCCAAGTTCTTTAACAAACTTAAAACTAATATCCTTAGTGCCGACTAAATTATTATTTAGGTCAAAGAGGTTTGTTGTGTAACTGACAGCATCTCCAACCTCTGTTTTTGCAGGGTCTCCAGCTTCAAAAATTTTAAAATTGGAAATTCCGCTCTCCCTGAAAGTGAAACTAGATTTAGAAAGAAGTGAGCTAGTAGTTGCAGTAAGGGGTTCAGAGTTTAGATAAGACGGATTGGGATTTACATTTAGTGGTGCAGAATTTAGGTCAGCCATTTTTACCTCAAGTCTTTGTTAACTTTAATTAATCTCCCTAGCGCATATCACAAGCCGCAGTAGGGATTGGTTGCTGATTTGATTGTGGTACAAAAATAAGAGGTATTAGATTTTTAAAACCTATTTTTGTAGCGATATACAGTTTAATATAGTAATAGTATTATGTCAACCTTTTTTGACGATTTATTCAATCCCACTCTCATCATAATCTCAGAAAGCTAGTGTGGATTGTTGTTATACTGATTATTAAATAAGATTAACCGCTTATAAAAATCAAAGGTGCCATATAAGACCTAGAGCAATTAAAAACACTTTTTTCATGGTAGATATTTAAAGCGCACGTTAATTAGTGCAGGGGTGCCATCCAGAAAAATCCAGACAAAGCGCAAGCTCTACGACAAGCGATGTTAACTACTATGAAGAGTAACCCTAATCCTGTTGACTGGGCTGCTTTTACATTAATTGGAACAATAAGTAGTATTTTAGTACTGTATAGATACATGTGAGAAAACCTCGAATGGTTTATTCGAGGTGCCTTTATATAAAGAAGTTAGCTTTTGTTTGATCACCATCTGACGAAGGGTGAGAATTCACTTCCTTTATCTGTTAGATACCAACAATCACCAACGGTAATAAGAAAGCCTGTACTAACTAAATCTTCAGTGAATTCAAGAATCACCTCGGAGTCATAACAACCAATTCCTTCCATGATATTTTCAAGGTTTGGCGGATAATCGCCATCTTTATATTTATCTTTTTCGGTTACACCAACAGTTTGAAGAATTTCTATCCAAAGTGTTGATACCAAATATTTTTTGCCATCAGTAGCATTACAGTAATGCTGTGTTTCAAATGGAAAAATCACGGTGCCTCAACCTCCATAACTTCGAGTACTGTTTCAAACCATCTCAGGTGTTGGACTGTTTTATCACGTCCCTTAGCTGTACCCAATGTTAATTGTGAATATGGCTTACCTTTTTCAGTAGCCAGATAATCAGGATTACCTTCTGGGTTACGAACTTGGAAACCTTGTTCAGTTAACAGTTGATTAACTCTTTGTGCTGACCAAGATTCACTAGTACGTTCAGTTAATTTTTCACCCAACTTTTTCGGTGCCAATAATTTATCTTCCACTGGAACAAGCAGCATGGATTTAGCTTCTTCCACTTCTTGCTGCAAGTGAGGATATCTTTTACCCCACATTCCGCACCCCCTAGCTATCACCTAACTGTCACAAGGTCATTAGTACTTAAATAGTTATAAAAAAATAGTATTTAATAACTATTAAATAATTATATATTGGTACAATATCTAAAGCTTAATGATAATAAATTCTATTATAGCTTTGTTGGTATCAAGCTATAGCGCCATTGGGTATGCGCGAATATATTGAGCTTTTAAAAGTTGGGATGGACGGTATTGAAAGTAAGTTTTTAGGCACATAAAATGAGAAAATTTTAACAGACGCTGTTACTTTATTCTATCGTTATGTCTAACCTCAGAAATATTGAAATACAAAGCATAGACCCTACACGGTATAATCGCTGGGATTATAGACTCAATTGGTTTGGTAGAGATTATTAATGAAATAGTTGGGCAGGCGCCCGACGAAAAAGTAAGTCCGGGATATGTAGTTAAAGCGATGATATTAAATGGAATGGGTTTTGTAAGTAGCCCGCTATATATGTTTCCTGATTTTTTTAAGGATAAACCCGTAATGATGACATGATTTCTGAATATAAGGCACAGCAAAGCTGTGTTCACGAAGTGTGCCGCCTCGGCAGAGAGGTTTTGGATTTCTCAAAGATGCTTTATTTTTTGCAGATAGTATTTTCCTCAAATCTCCAGAAAGAATTGAAGCGATGGCTATGATAATGGGATTATGTTTATTAGTATATACTTTAGCCCAAAGACAAATGAGAAAAGCTTTATCAGCAACTAAATCTACTATAAAAAACCAACTTGGTAAATCTATAAATAATCCGACCATGCGATGGATATTCCAATGTTTTCAATCTATACATTTGGTTAAATCCGATAGTGAAATATTAATATCGAATTTGACTCCAGAAAGAAAGTACATTTTGAGTTTTTTGCCAGAAAATTGTCGTTGTTATTATAATTGTTAAACTGAATAAAAAAATGATTTTTCATCGAGACTATCAATTAAAATTGGTAGTCACGGATTCTAATGATTTCTAATTGATACTTTATAAATATAATGCATTTTTTACATCAATAATTATAGACTTTTATCTATTAACTAAACATGAATATTTATTGAGAATTATTGAGAATATAAATATCATGTTGGGTAGGTAAAAAATACGTCTATACAGACAATTAAAGTATTATTTTACTCTTCTTAAAGAGAAAATACTCAGTAAAAACACTTTTGTGACAATTTGAGACGCCTAGGGGTGCGGAATGTGGGCTTTAAGGGATTATTTGAAATTTCAAGCTGCTATCTTACCATCTTTATCTGCCAGTAGTACACGTTTCAATCCCTTTAAGGGATTATCCTGCTTAAAAAACACCCTATGGTTCGCGGTATTGCTGGAGAATTTATAATTTTATCTATAATTATACTACGAACGGGTTACAGCTTTACTTTTATATTAAGTGTGAAATCTTAAAGATGCTACCCTGCGGGAAAACTGCGTTTACGTTCCTCAGCATGACAGTTGGTGCCTATGTTCCTCAGCATGACAGCTAATGCTTATGTGTGAGCATGACATAGCAGTAGTGCATAATATAATAAGTGCATAGTATAATTTTATTCTCAAATATTTATGTTTTTTTTTACCGATGTCAAGCAACTAGCAGCTTAACCGCTTAATTATTTATTATACTGAAACTTTTCATAATTAAACACATTTAATTTTTGGCGTTCTTTTAATGTTCAAGATATATCTCGCGAATGAGTAGTTTATCTTTCCTCAGTATTAATATTGTATGAGTTGGTACGATTACAACTAGAGATGGCGGTTATTACCACCCTTTGTGTTGAAGGAGTTAGTTAAATTATAAAGGTAATTACCTTAAGCGCTTATACCGAGTTCATAAGTTAATAAGGCTGCATCTTCGATATGTTTTGTTTCGGTTAAATCATATAAGGTTTGGAGTCTGATTTTTGAGTCGAGACGCTTCACACTTCATGCTTTATAGTTTTGTTTTTTGAGTAAATTTAATATTTGTGTAATTATTCATACCGTAGAGACGTGATTTATCACGTCTCTACAAGAATCTGGTTTTTGAACAGTGAAAAAATACTTTATTACAGCAATAATTGCTTTACTTAGTTTAATTATGGTTTTAGTTACATCCTCATTACACGATAACACCAGTGCGCGTACTATCAATCAAATATATGTTTTTGGCGATAGTCTCTCAGATACCGGGAATATGTATCGTGCGACGAATAGAAATTATCCACCCATTCCACCGTATTTTCAAGGACGTTATTCTAATGGTCAGGTGTGGGTAGAGTATCTTGCCTCAAAGTTAGCGCTCAATAGTAAACAAAGTACAAATTTTGCTTTTGGTGGTGCCATGACGGGTAAGGTTGGTAATAATGGTATCCCTGGTTTGTTGGGACAAGTTGAGAATTTTACTAAAAATCAGCTAGATACAAACGATAGCGGACTGTATGTAATTTGGGCAGGTGCTAATGACTATATATATGGTGTTGCTGATTCTACGGCGCCTGTTATAAATATTACTCAAGCAGTCGAGTCTTTACTGAATGCTGGCGCCAAAAAAGTCTTGGTTGCGGATTTACCTGATTTGGGTGATTTACCAGCAACTAAAAGCAGTGCAAGTTCTCAAAGTCTAAGCGCTGTAACAAAAGCACATAATCAGGATTTAGCTAAATCATTATCGCAACTGCGGCAAAAATTTGACTCTAATTCACAAATCATCGAGTTAGATATAAGTTCACTCTATAGGGATGCAATTTCTAACCCATCTAAATATGGTTTTACAAACGTGACAAGTGCTTGCTTAAATCAAGGACCAACTTGTAGTAATCCCAACCACTTTTTATTCTGGGATGGTATTCATCCTACAACTGCTGCACATCAAATTATTGCTGAAAAAGCGTTGACTGTTCTTAATGCTCAGACTTCACAATTACAATTAGGCGCCGTTTAACTCTTTCTTTGTGTCCTTTGTGGTTATATATTTAAAACCATAAAGGATATAAAGTGTAAGAGTGCTATAACAAAGGTATAGCATTAAGGTGAAAGTAACTATGCCTACACCATTTCCGGGAATGGATCCATATTTAGAACAGCCGGAACTATGGAATCAAGTTCATAATCGGTTAATAGTGGCAATTGCTGATGCACTGACACCTCAAATCGTTCCTAGTTATCACGTTTCAATTGAAGAACGAGTTTACGCAAGCGTTGATGATTCGTTACTAGTTGGAGTCGCGGATATAGCTGTTGCAAGTAAGAATAAGGCAACAAGAGCAACAACTGCACTTAAACAAGCTGAACCTGCTAAAGTTAGGGTTCCGATGCCTCTTGAAATTACGGAAAGGTTTCTAGAAATTAAGTCTACTCGAACAGGTGAGGTAGTTACCGTCATTGAGGTGCTTTCACCCAAAAATAAACGGTCAAAAGATGGTAGACAAGCTTATGAAAACAAACGGCTCAAAATTTTTGCTTCAAATACAAGTCTAGTAGAAATCGATTCATTACGGGCTGGGGAACCGATGCCGATTTTTGGTGATGCTAAAGGCGATTACTATATTTTAGTGAGTCGAGGATATGGTAGACCTGATGCGGATTTATACACATTTACAGTCCGTGATGTGTTACCTGCTTTTCCTATACCCTTAAAACAAGGTGATACAGAGCCTGTATTAGATTTGCAGCAATTGTTACATGATATTTATGAGCGCGCAAGGTTTGATTTGGTTATTGATTACTCACAACCTGCCAAACCTCCATTATCTCCCGAAGATACTGCTTGGGCATGGGAAATTTTAGGGACTTCTAAATAATAAAACATTCTAATTTTCTTGTGGGGTGGGCATCCTGCCTGCCTTATGTTTGGAACGGGCAGGGATGCCCATTCCACATTTCAGCCCATTCCACGTGTTTAAAAGTATTCTACGCGCGCGTCGAAACCTCTATCGCGTAGTTGGTCACTTAGTCTTTCAGCTTCGCTACGTTCGTTAAATGAACCTGCATTTACATAATCACCTAAACCAGATTTTGCTGCAAATGCTTGTGGTAATAATTGACGCACACGGTTTAATGTGTCGTTGGCAAATATAGGAATAACTACTACATAACGATTATTCCTTTCGGGTCGCTGTACTGCGGGTGGCGCCGGATTGTTACTTAAACCTAGTGCTTGCCATGTATTAAAATCTACAAACCCTGTTGGCGCCAGTTGTCTTGCACGTTGGAACTGTGCAACTGCATCTCTAGTTGCTGGGCCGTAATATCCATCTGCGTTACCTCTAAAAACTCCCCATTGCTGTAAGCGCTGCTGTACAATTATTACTCGCTGGCTGCGTTCTCCAAGACATATTTCACCACGTGCAGTTGAACATTCGTTAGTGTTTGGGTTCGGGTTTGGATTACCAGGGTTAACAAGAGCTTGAGAAATTAATGTTAAGGTTTGTGAGTCAGCAATACCGTTAGGAATAAGTCCATTATTGCGTTGGAAGTTAGAGACAGCATCGCGTGTTGTCGGGCCAAAAATACCTGTTGGGTTGACAGGGAAGAAACCTAACTGCCGTAAATCTTGTTGCAGTTGTCTGACTTGAAATCCTTGGTCTCCTTGATTTAAAGCGTTATCCAAAGGACCGCCAACACTGCTTGAACCACCACCAAAAGTTCCAGCAGTGCGAATAGCTTGAAGAGTTCCAGCACCAACTACTCCATCTGCACGCAAACCGTTCGCTTGCTGAAAACGAATTACTGCATTTTGAGTTTGTGGTCCGAAAGTAGTGGTTATTGGCCCGTTATAAAATCCTAAACGCGATAAATTACTTTGCAAGTTGCTGACTGCTTGTCCGCGACTGCCTAAACTTAGTACTCCACTTGCGCGACTACCACCACCTGTGTTACGGGTGTTACACTTTGAGCGTAATAGTTGCTGTGTTCTTGGACCGACTGAACCTACTGCTGGTAGTCTATTTGCGCGTTGAAAGCGAGTAACTGCGTCTTGAGTTTGTGAACCAAAGTTACCTGTTACTGGGCCATTGAAGTAACCTAATTGTTTTAAACATCTTTGAACATTACTAACTTCTCCGCCTGAAGTTCCTCGTGATACGGCTAAACTTTGTCCTGCTATACTAACGACAAATAATGACAGCATTATAGGTAAAAACCGCATCATTGCGTTAAAAGAAAGTTTATTCCAATTCCAAGATGCTAAACCGACTTGGATATTTGTTACTTCGACTTCTTCAGGCGCCTCATAAGCCGAAGCTAGATGCAGATAACCAGTATTTTCCATAATTTTAACAAAGTTTTAGCAAGTAAGTTTTTTCGGTTAAAGAAATTACCTGTTATGGCATATACCTTACAGGTGTGTCAAACACTTAGGTTTATATCAAAGTAGTGAGGCAGAGTAGTTAAAGTAGCTGTCGTGAATAGTCACGTTTGCTACGTTGTGTTTATTAAATAGAATCACCTTGACTTAGTAGTATTCCGGTTTTCTACCCAAAATTTTTGCTACATCTGACGCAGCCACTACAAAAAAATCAAAAATACCAGAAATTAAAGCTTTTACGCCTTATTACCCCCAATTGCACACAACTATACACAAACCGCCTATAAATGGAAATATACCACTGACTTTCTTTACATGCGTCAATTTCCTAGATTAAATTTAAATAAATGGCTGCTGTACTATGCTTATATTCTAAGTGATTTCGCTAGATAATACTGAAATATTTATTGTTACTTTAACTACTTGTACGTAGATTTGAGACAAAAATGTCCACAAATTGTGGACATTGTACTGTGGAGATTTTTGATTTATTAAAACGTTAGGCGCCACTAATGAAAACCTAGAAACCAGGTTTCTTTACGTAAGAGATACTTCTTTTTGGTTTTTGGTGGATGCGGAATTTACTTTGTCAAGTATAGATAAGACTTCTTGTTCAAAAGCGACTTGTGCGCGGTTGGTTTTGCCACCTACATACAAGCGACCATCTTTTTGTAGTGCCCAAACTTGAGAGTGAGAGAAATAACTCATCGCGACACCTGCCATTAAAATCGCAAACCCGCTATAAACGATGGGAATACCTGGGTCTGCTTTAATTTGCAATCCTGTACTGCCTATGACATCGAGTAACTTTAATGTTACACCATTAATTTGTGTGGACATACCTGTTCGCAAGGTGTTCGCAAGTTGACCTTTACTGTCGTATATCAATACCATTCCCTGTAAATCTTTGGCAAGTAATGATACACCTTCGCTTAAGTCGGGTTTGATAGGTATCCACGTACCCCAAATTCTACCTTTGCCGTTGGTATTAAGCGGCGCCATTGGTAACTGAAATATTGGACTATTATTAACACGAACGCGAACTGCGGCAATACCCCAGTCGGTTTGGTAAAGAGTTACTCCATTATGGCGTAAAGGTTTGTTGACATATATTGTTTGATTATCAACTTCTTTACCTTGAGCATCTAATACCGACATTTTCGAGTAAAATTGGTCAATGCCACCTGAAGGTGTGTAGTCAATCCAAAAACGGTCAACATGTACCGACCAATCTTTGGGAACTTGTGATGCTGCAAACGGACCCGCATCAATAATATTTTTAATTTGGAATGTTTCACCGCTTGGTACCATTTCTTGAGCAACGAACCCTGTCATGGCGCCGAAAATAGAACCAAGTAAAGTTACAACTATTCCAATGTGAACTATAATGGGTCCAATTCGACCAACAATACCTTTGCGTGCGTAAAGTGTATTATCTTGTTGATAGACTTTATATTGCTGATTTTGTAAAATCTCAGGTAATGAATTTAACGAAGCATCATCAAATTCTGCACTTAAAGCGAGTTTCTGAAATTGTTGAGGTCTTTCATAAAATTTCCATTTACGCGCTGACTTTAAAGCAGGTAGCTGACGGGTAAATGTACAAGCAACTAAACTTGTGCCAAATAATATGAGTAGTGATAAAAACCACCATGTGCGGTAAACATGGTCTAAACCAATGAAAAGTAAGACTTTCCAAGTTAGAAATCCAAATAAAGCTGGATGTTCAGGATAATTTGTTTGATAAAATGCTAGCGACTGCCCTTGTTCTATAACAGTACCAAGGATACTAAAACCTGCAATTACAAGTAGCATCACAATGGCAAGTCTTAAATCGGTCAATATTGGTAATATATCTTGTCTTATTGAACGTTTAAGAAGAGAAAACCAATTAAGTTCTTTTTCAGTTGTGTTATCAGCAGTCATGTGGTTAATATAAGCGATTATGGGCTAAATAGGAATTCGAGAAAGTAAAGAAAATACGCCAAATGCTACTAACATTACACCACTGACAGGATTTATCCAACCCGACCAGCGTCGCAGTTCGAGTATCTTTTTTATAGAAGCAGTAAATGTGCCAGCTAAAATTAACGGCGCCACATAACCTAATGTATAGGAGAGTAATAAAACTCCACCCATAAATAAATCTTGTTGCTTTGCCACCCACCCCAGTAAACTTACTAAAACTGGAGTACTACAAGGAGAAGCAACTAATCCAAAACTGAGACCAATACAATACGCGCGTACACCTTGAGGTAAATCTTGAGAAATCCAATCTGTACCACCAAAAGAGGGTAATTGTAAAGGTAAAGCTTCGAGGAGGTTTAACCCCATTAAAATAGCGATAATACTAACAATGATTGGTAGACCAATTCCAATTTGACCGTATACTCTCCCAAAACCTGCGGCAAATATACCTAAACCAGCAAGTGTGGTTGCCAAACCTAGAGAAAACCAAGTTGACTGAGAAAAAGCTTGTAAACGAGTTTTAGTTTCGTATCCGCCAATATAACCAATTGTAATTGGCAACATCGACAGCATACAAGGTGTAAGACTGGTGAGCAATCCAGCTAAAAATATTACACCAATACTGATGATACTCAAATGCGTAAGTTGGCTAGCGACAATACCGTTAGCAAAGCGTTCGAGTTGATAGAGTTGGGTAGAAAGAGTTTCCAGCATGGGTGTTGATAAAGTTAGGATGCTTACTCTGCTTGCATTCTAACGTGGAACGGGCATCCCTGCCTGTTCTATAACTTAATATATTTGGTATATTGTTATGAAAATAAATCGGTAACAGCTATACTAAAGCCTTGTAAAAAAACTTGAGTGGTAGCTGTTTCTCCTAAAGTCAATAATAAATGTTTATCTTTAGTAAGAATAATAATCCATTGGTTTTCAGGATAGATTAACCACACTTCTAAACAACCCGAATCTAAATATTGTTTAGCTTTAGCAAATAAATATTCAGCGCTATCATCAGCAGAGGCAATTTCTGCAATCAATGGAAAACTTTGCGGTAAAAAGTCAGCATTACCGTATTGCGATAGTAAATGTTTATCTAAATAAGAAACATCTGGACGACGACCTTGTTTATTCGTGCGACAAAGTGCTTCTGTATAAACTTCTCCTCCTTGACCACTAGAGAGCATATAGCTTCTCCAGTAATAACTAACGCGCGCTTGAATTTTACTATGCAGCAACGTCATCCCAACTTTCTCAATTATTTTGCCATCAACCCATTCTGCATTTTTTAAAGGATGATTAAAAAACTCTTCAAGGGAAGTTGCTGGTGGATATATTATCGTTTCTTGTTGTTGAAAAGAAATCACCATAATCTGCTTCCCCAAAGCTAAATTATAAATCTTCTATACTTTCTTCTAGAATACTGTCTATATCGCGCATACTAGCTAAAACCCTTAAAATTTCCAAGTGCGTTTCTTTAACTCGGTAGACTACAATATAAGCTATTTTACCTATTTTCCGTGTTACAAGTTCTCATGTACTAGGAACTCGTCCAGGTTTTCCCAGATTTGGCATAGAGGATAATTTACTGATAGCTCGGTTTAAACGTGCAGCAACATCAAAGGCCTATTCTGGGTTATTATCAGCAATATAAGAGCGAATAGCTGCTAAATCTTCAACAGCAAGTGAGAGAAAAACTATACGCATGGAGCAGGTTTTTCATCCTCCGTTCCCCAAGATTCAAGCCAAGTTTGTACATCTTCAGCATTTACCCATTTAGGAAAGCACATCCGTTACAGGAGCGTTACCGTTGCCAGTTTTCACCGTGATGTAGTAATACGTCTACGTCTTTTAGTTCGTGTTAATTCTGGGTTGATAGGTACAACTTCAGCTTCGCTACTTTCGCGAGCAACACGAACTAGTAAAGCTGCGGCAAGTAAACTGGCTATCATTGAGTTACCACCGTAACTAAATAATGGTAAAGGTAAACCGGTAGTTGGCAAGGCGCCTGTAGTTACACCAATATGTAGTAATGACTGTCCAACCATGACCACAGTAATGCCAATTGCAATAAGTCGGTAAATAGGATTGGTTGCTTTGATTGCTACAATTAAACCTAAAGTAGCGTATATAGCCAGTAATGATAGCAATACCATGCAGCCAACGAAGCCAAATTCTTCAGCAAATACAGAAAATATAAAGTCGGTATCTTGAATAGGTAGATAAAAAAGTTTTTGCTGTGATAACCCATACCCTGTTCCCGACTGTCCACCGGAACCAATTGCAAGTAAACTTTGCACTAGCTGATAACCGTTACCTGTGGCATCTGCCCAAGGGTTGATAAAAGACATTACCCGTTTACGTTGGTATTCACGGATGCTGATACTTAACGTCGCAAGTACAATTCCACCAAGCGCGGTGCTTCCTAAATATTTATAAGGTAGTCCAGCGCCGAGTGCAATTAACCATATAGTCATTCCGCACAACGCAGCAGTACTAAGGTTGGGCTGGGCAAGTATACCTAAAACAACTAAACCAAACACACCTAGCCAAGTAAACCTTACACGCCATGTTAATTTATCCCATTGTCCAAATAATCGGGCGCTTTGAATAACTAAAAAGGGTTTAATTAATTCAGATGGTTGAATTGGAACTGGACCGAGTAACCTACGTGCGGCGCCTAAGTCACTTTTACCAAGTCCAGGAATTAGCGTCACAAAAATTAGCAGCAACATCAAGAAGATAAACCAGTGAGATATACCTGTTATCTTCTTAACTGGGGTATTAACAATAATATTGAATCCTAATATGCCAACGACAACCCAAATGAGTTGGCGTTTAAAGTAATACAATCCATCTTGGAACTTTGCGTCTGCTACTGGGTAAGACGCACTAAACAAAACAGCAAGTCCCACAAACAGCCAGACCATAGTCAGCCAGCGCAATAAACGCGCTTCAAGTGCCCAACTGTTTACGGAGTCATCTAAAAATGGTATCAGGCGACGAATTATCTTCACTATCGGTACACTGGGTGAAGTTGAGTAAGTATAAACAAGAAACGATATTACTCGATTTAACCCAAATTTACCCACAATTCCATAAATTAGTTATGCACTAGTATTTATAGATACATATATCTTGTGGAATGGGCATCCCTGCCCGTTCCAAAAATAACTTTCAATACTTATGTACTTTATATTGGCGCCTGAATTAAGGCTAGCTGGTAAGATAGTTTCACAAGATAGCAAAAAAAGAGGTCTAAAAAGACCTCTAGGTAACTCCCGATAGTAATTTCTTGTTGGAGAGTAAGTATATAAGTTATAGAAGACCAGTGTTTAAACCTTGTTTGCCAGTAGCAAGCTCAACTTTAACGATTCTGCCACCCATTTTTTGAATACGTTGCTGTTCTTTGAACCAGTTTTCGTAAGGAACTAGTTTTGTGAAGAAGGTATTTTGAAGTTCGCGTTGGGTTCTAATCCGGGTTTGGCTAGGTACACAAGCTGTAACTTTAAACATCCGCATGGTGATAAGTCTCCTGTATGAAGTGGAATATCTTTTTTATTTCAAAAATTATGAGTGTTGAATATTTGCCTACTCATTGCAAGACTGGGAATCAATCATCAATACTAGCCTGCCAAAACTCATTAAACAAAACTTACTCAATATCTAAGTTACTTTATGTATAGTTTTGTCTATCCACTTAGCACTCAGCACTCAGCACTTTTTACTCAATAAGCTCTCAGCCTTCTAGCACTCACAACTGATTCCCAGCCCTTAAATTACGCAATTAATTTGTAGCTAAATGCGCGCGTGTTACGACTATTAGCTCAAGCCAGAGCTGATGTAGTCTAAGTAAACGCCCATTTCTTTACCAGCGTCAGGACCTACCAAGCTAGCAGTCACTTCTTTGATTGATTGAATAGCTTGTACGGTGGCGCCTACGGGTACACCTAATGAGTTGTAGGTTTCTTTCAAACCGTTAAGTACGCGCTCATCTAAAATAGATGGGTCGCCAGCTAACATTGCGTATGTAGCATAACGGAGGTAGTAGTCTAAGTCGCGGATGCAAGCAGCATAACGACGTGTGGTGTACATGTTACCACCTGGACGGGTGATATCTGAGTACAACAACGATTTAGCAACAGCTTCTTTTACGATTGCAGCTGCGTTTGCACTGATGGTGGTAGCTGCACGAACGCGAAGTTCGCCTGTTGCAAAGTAACCTTTGAGCTTGTCGATTGCAGATGAATCAAGGTACTTGCCTTGAACGTCTGAAGAATTTATTACTGAGGTAATTGCGTCTTGCATTGTTGTTATTTCCTTATTTCCAACCGTAATTACAATAATCCGGCGCCTAATTTTAATCAGATTGAGTCTAAAGTTTGAGATTAATCTTTCTATAGATTAAATCAAAACTATGACATAGCACCAATTACGTAGTCGAAGTAAGAGCCAGCTTCACCAGCATCTTCACCAGACATAAGTCCAGTAGCAACGCTCTTCATTGCACCAACACCAGCAACAACAGCGTCAATGGGGGTACCAAGTGACTTGTACATTTCGCGTACACCAACGATACCGATTTCTTCGATAGGTGTTACATCACCAGATACGATTCCGTAGGTGATTAAGCGCAAGTAGTAGTCAAGGTCACGTAAGCAGGTAGCAGTCATTTCTTGACCGTATGCGTTTCCACCAGGAGAAACAACGTCAGGACGCTTTTGGAACAACTGGTCGCCAGCTTGCTTAACGATGCGCTCGCGGTTGTCGGTTAATGCTTGAGCAATACGTAGGCGCTTTTCTCCAGTGGTGACGAAGGATTTGATTCTATCCAATTCGCCAGGGCTGAGATAGCGTGCTTCTGCGTCTGCATTCACGATGGACTTCGTGACGATACTCATCTTTTGGATTCCTCTAATACTAGGTAAAACCAGATTTACGAGTTACTGGCACTGTTACAACGGTTGTGAATTTATCTCGCTGCCTTAAACAGCTTCGAGAACCCACTTGCGTAAATTCATCAACACAAGCGGTTAAACTCAACTACCTCTTATGGATTATTTTCAGGCATCCTGTTGAGTATTTATGACTCTTCTTAACACTTTGTAATATTTGCTTTCATGTTTGCTATTGTACGTATTTTGTGCTTATAGTTTGAAAGCTTTGTTAAGAAATGTTTTAAAATTCAGCACAAAATAGGCTGGCGCCTTTCTCGATGGTCAACAGCCTAATTTAATCCCCCCAACCCCCCGCGTGGAAGGGGGCTTAAATACTTCTCTTTCCCCCCCGAATTCGCGGGGGGTAGGGGGGAATCAGATGAATTATTCAGCTTTAACGCTACCCAAGTAGTTACCAGCCTTTAAGGAAGGTACACGTTGGTAAGGAACGACATCCTCATTAAAGTACTGAGCGTATTCAGTCGAATCTACAAGCGCGTTAACCGTAGCAAGCACACCTTGCTCACTCAATAGTTGGTTATATTGATTGATTTCAGCAATTGTTGCGGGTGTACGTCCTAGTAAGTGACGGAACAGCAACTCCACTACTTTATTTTGTGGGAAGGTTGTACAGAACCGCACTTTATAAGCATCCGAGCTAGCTAAACCACGAACAAATTCACGTACCGAGATGGCGCCATTTTCGAGTTTGGCTTCTAACTCAGCATTACGGAATTGTTGAGGAATTTCACTGCCGTGAATATCTAACACTTGTGCGTAAAGCGCATTTAGAGTGGTTGCAAAATCAGTTTGATTAACACCTGCTGTAAAGCGATAAATACGAACATTTTGACGTGCGCTTACAACTTGCGAAGTCGGAGTAACTGTACGACCAACACCGCTATAAACAGGTTCGTTGCTTCTACGTCCTTGTGCCGCTAAATCTGCTATTGCTTTACCAGTCATGGGCATGGTTGACATGTCCATTTTAGAGTTAGCTGGCTCAAAGCTTGGAACAACCACATCGTTATTTTGTTTTGTGAGTTGGTTGTACAACCGCTCTGTGTTGGGGAAGTTCGCAGCAGGTAATGTTGGGAAGCGACGATACGGTACAGTATCTTCACCAAATACATCTTGGTATTCAACGGTATTTAACATCGCGCTAATAAACGCTTTGATACCTTGTGTCGCCAATATTTGGTTATATTTACGAATTTCCTGTTGGTTTTGCGGCGCCCGTCCTAAGAAGTGTTTGGTTCCTAGTTCGATAACCTTGGTATTGGGGTAAGGTGTATAAAATTCTTTTAAGTACAGGCTCGAACAACCCAAACCTTCGATGAATTCCTTAACGGTAATTTCACCATTACCTAAACGACTTTCTAAAACCTTAAATTCACGAGACGAAGTTACATAAGGTGCAATATCGCGCTCGAAAATTTGACGGTAAGCAGCACTAATAACTGTTTGTACAGCTACTTTATCGCCAGTACCAGAGACAAGCTTGAAGATTTTGGTTTGTTCACGCTGCTTCGATACACCTTGGCTAGTACGGAAAGCAACATCGGGTTCTGTACGAGCTTCTGATGGAGTACCCAACTGCACAAACATTGGTACTTCTTCTTTAGTAATGCTGGGTGTAATATCTTCACGGATACTACCAACACGTAAGTTACGTGCAGATTGTCCAGCAGGTGTTAAATAGCGTTCGTATGGAACAGTATCTTCACCAAAAGCTTGTTGATACTCATCGGTATCAATAATTGCATCAACTAATGCGTAGAAACCTTTCTTAGCACAAATATCGAAATACTTGTTGGTTTCTTGGCGCCCATAAGTAGGACGACCGAGCAAACGACGGTGGATGTACTCAACCGATTTCATGACGTACAAATTAGTCCAGTACATCTTGCGGAAAACATCCGATTTCGCTAACGCGCGGATAAATTCCTTAATGCTTATTTCGCCGTTTTCTAGCTTAATTTCTGCGACCTTCTGACGCTGACCTTCGTAAACTTCGCGTCCGAAAACTTGTAAATAAGCAGCTTTGATTACTGCCTGTGTGGAGCTTTCAGAAAACTTAACGCTTGTGCCAGCTTTTGATTTTTTACCGCGAGTTCCTGGTAACTGGTCGAGTTTGAAGACTTTGGGTCCTAGTGAACCAGGCGCCACACCACGCGCTCCAGGATTACTATTTTGGTTATTAATTCCTGGCCCTTGGTTAATTAACAGACGCTTGGTATCTTTACCGAAGAACGCAGGACTGCTGCTGGGGTTGCGGGTTTCTTTCGGGAAAATGGCGCCGAATTGAATTTCTAATGGGTCATTACCAGAACCATATGGATGTTGGTCGGGTAATGGCTGATTGTACGACGCAAACGTTGTTAAGAACTGGGGTATTTTTCTAAATGGTGCGCTGTAATTAAATAAATCTTGTTGTGGTCCCCAGTTACGGCATTCTTGAGCTTCTTGTCCCAAACCGCGTAGGTAAGGTACAGTTTCTTCACCGAAGTAATCTGAATACTCAGAAGAATCTACCAAAGCATCAACAAGTCCAGATAGTCCTTTTGAAGAAACTACCGAGAAATAGTTTTGCACTTCTTCGCGTGAAGAAGGACCACGACCAAGAATATGACGGAAAGCCAATTCTAAAGCGCGACTGTTAATATATGGGTCAAAGAAGTTTTTGCGGTAAAGCGGAGATTTACAAATACGACGTACAAACTCTTTCATCGAGATGTCGCCGTTCTTGACTTGTGACTCTAAATATGATAAAGACAAGCCATAAGCACGGGTAATATCACGTTCAAAGATTTGCCGATATGCAGCTTTGATAACGTCGTTCTTTTCAACCGCCGATAAACCGGTCTTCATTACGAACTTTTGGCGCCGTTCGGAAGCATTAAAGTAAATTTGTGGCAGTTCCAAACCTTGTTGGTCAGATGAAGGACGCTGACGAACTTTGGCTGAAGGTGTTGGTGCTTTGAATTCGCTAATCAAAACATCCATGTACTGCTTAACAATTTCGGTTGCTTCTGGGTCTTGGCGGAAATAGCTAAGTGAAGCTCCCTTTATTTCTTGCAGCGCTACAATAGTCGCTTCTGTAGAGCAAGCATTTTCAATAATTTCGCGTAAACCGCGTGTATTTACAGCGATTATGTTAGGGTCGCCTGCAACAATTGCATAAGTCGCATAACGTAAGAACCAACTTAAGTCACGTAGACTCTTCGCCATGTTCGATGGACCATAGCGAGCAACGTTTATTGGTCTAAAGCCTGGAGGTGTTGGGCCAGTTGAAGCGGTATTAAAGATGGAACGTAAATTTTCAAAGAAACCACCACGACTTTCAACGTAGGTGACGTTTCCTAATTCCATTCCACGACGCACATCCACTATTGAGGCGCCTAACGCTTCTGATACTGCCATCGCCACTTCTGGGTCTTTTGGCTTTTCTAAGAAAGCCATTGGCGTACCACCAACAAAAATTCGGTTCGCAGCACGCGAGACGATAATCTCAGAATTATCTGTCAGAGTTTGAGCTATTTGTAAACGCTTGGCGCCAGATGCAAAGTAGCTCGCCAACTCCGAAAGTTCGCCTGTTCCCAAGAAACGGTCTTGCTGTTCAGCTTGGGAAATTGTCGATAAAGCTACAGTTTGATATAGTTGCGGGCGCGCAACCGAGCTTCCACCACTCGCCTTAACACTCATCGGATTTCTAAAACTCCCATCAATATTTTTTTTGTGTTAAGTCTGATTTCTTTGTACTTGACACAGTAATTATTTTATGAATTACTGTATGTCACTTAACAAAGCTATCAGAGAAAATTAACCCAGTCAGCTTATAGATTAGAACGTTTTGCGGTTCCACTGTGGATTTATTAAGAAGTATGTCGAACTTGTCACCTGAATGTATCAAGTTATGACAGTAACCACTCCATCTTATCTGAGAAATCGGCTAAGTTTTGTAACGATAAGTAACAGATATGCCGCTCATTAAATTTACTGATAACGCATGTAATTATTTTTAAGTTATACGCAATTTCACTGCCATACAACCTTCAAAGTGGCAGTCAAAATCTTAAATCGCCTATAATTTTAGTTAGCAAGTGTGATTTTTCGGTGCTGTAAGTTTTCTCAGCTAATAGTTCCGGAAATACGGAGATATGATTGTAGCTACTTATAGTTAGTACAGATAAGTACAAGCGAAAACTTCTGATAAATTATGCGTTTTAAGTATAAATTACTAGCCCTAGCTGCTCTATCTATCGCGCTTACACAGACTATTACTCCTGCAACAGCGTTACCAGGACAAAGCATTAAATCGTTTCTAAGATGGGCAAAAACTAAACCTCTGCCCACGCTACAACAAAATAGTGCGTATGGCGCCGTTAACAACCAACATCTAAATTATCTAAACAAGGCGCCAAAAAGTAAGAAAATCAACAAAACAAATGTAACAGCCAACAAAGATACAACAGTCAAATTCAGTAAATATAACGAAAAAGCATTAAACTTAATTTTAAAAGTATACGGCAATTCTAGATAAAAACCCCTAATTGTAGCACAGGCCGGAAAGCCTGTGCTGTGCATAGTTATTTTTTTACTACACAGACACAGAGAAAAGAGATAATACTAAATTCCTTTATTTACATAAGCACTTTCAACGAAAACAGGTATACAATTACTGACATTAAAAGCTGCTGCCAACTCTACATCTTGGTCAAACCCACGATAAATTAACTCTTTGCCCGAACTAGATTTTCTCAAATAACCTAATAAATCATCTTCACAACTTTTAAATGCTGCAATAGCTACTTGAGCTTCTGGTGAAAAATTACCCTTTAAATAACTTAAAATAGCTCCGGCGCCAACTAAATCTTCAAACGCAAAACGTAAACTATCATCTTCCCATCTTTCACCTGCGGGTATCACCGCGACATTACCAAACCTTTGAGCAAATTTTGCTACTGCTTCGCAATTTCGTAAACAACCAGCTACTGTTAATGTATTTCCAGTTTCAAGAGTCAGGGTTGCACCATTAGGAGAAGGCAAAACCAATTTTGTTCCAGCAGGTATATTTTGTAACGATGCAGGAGAAAGAGAATACTTCCCAGATTGTCGTTTGCCTGCCAATTCTGCTTTTAAAGATTCAGCATAAGCTTTTGCTTCATCCTTCCATCTATAAGGATAAACGATGGCGCCGTTATTGGTCGCAATTTCGACGCACGTAGAAAACGACAAAACATCAACAATGATAATAATATTACTGATTGGCGCCAGTTGATGGGCGCCGTGTAAACCCCATTCGCAAGTTATATCAAATTCTGCTTGGTCGTAAATCATTTGTTTTATCTGTTATCAAAAATAACCAGGTGAAAATGCTAGTAGTAGTCTGTGTCATTAATTCTGAGATGTAGAGACGTGTTCACGGAGTGTACCGCAGGTAAATTTCACGTCTCTACAAGGTTTTGATATTTACGCAACATACCAAAACTATTGACACAGACCAGTAGTCATCTGCCCAATACAATTTGTAGTTCAGGTTAACAAACCGCCGTATTATAAAAATTACAAGTAATACAATAAATATACTTCCCTATATGCTGGTTTGGTTGTGGTACTGTTTTACATTATTTAACTATATTAGGACTTACGCTGCATAAACCTGGAATCGAGCGCATTCATTGTCGCAGACAAATCGTCATTTTTATTACATGTTATCAACGAAGAAACCAGGTTTCTAGGTTTTCATGCGTAAGTCCTGTATATATATATGTCGAATCAAATATAACTGCTCAAAACGCCCAACCACAGGATAAACTCAGAAGTGCAGCGATGTTGTTTATACTATGTCCGATACTCAAAAAGTTAGCGAGAAAGTTGCTAAACTCTACGATACATATCCGTTTCCGCCAGAACCAATACTGGACTCTGCGCCTCCAGGTTACAATTGGCGGTGGAATTGGTTGGCTGCTTATAATTTTTGTACCGGTATGAAACCGCAAAAACGAGATATTCGTATTCTCGATGCTGGTTGTGGGTCGGGTGTTGGAACTGAGTATTTAGTACATTTGAATCCAGAAGCGCAGGTTGTTGGCATAGATTTAAGTGCGGGAACACTAAAGATTGCTAAAGAACGTTGTCAACGTAGCGGCGCCAATCGTATAGAATTTCATCAGCTAAGTTTATTTGATGTCGAACAGCTACCTGGGGAATTTGATTTAATTAATTGTGTTGGGGTTTTACATCATACCGATGACCCAATTCGAGGAATTCAAGCTTTAGCAAAAAAAGTGGCGCCTGGTGGTTTGTTTCATATATTTGTATATGGGGAATTAGGACGTTGGGAAATCCAACTTATGCAACGTGCGGTTGCATTACTCCAAGGTGATAAACGTGGAGATTATAAAGATGGAGTCAAAGTGGGACGGCAAATTTTTGCTTCGCTTCCAGAAAATAATCGAATTGTGAAGCGAGATAAGGAACGATGGTCATTAGAAAATCATCGTGATGAGAATTTCGCGGATATGTACGTACACCCGCAGGAGATTGATTATAACATTGATACGCTGTTTGAGCTTATTGATGCTTCGGGTTTGGAATTTGTCGGTTTTTCAAATCCTGGGTTTTGGGACTTGCAAGCGCTTTTGGGTAAATCACCTGAACTAATGGAGCGTGCAGAAAGTCTTACGGAGCGTCAGCGTTATCGTCTTATCGAATTACTAAATCCTGAAACTAGTCATTACGAGTTTTTTCTGGCACGTCCACCTTTAAATAAGGCTAACTGGTCGTCAAATAGTACATTACTAAGTACGATACCAGAAGTTAGCCCATGCATAGATGGGTTCCCAAGTCAAACAATATTTAACTATGATTACAAAATAGTAAATCTATCGAACGCAGAGTTAGCTTTTATGCAGGCTTGTGATAGCAGTAAAACTGTTGATGAAATTTTAAAATCTGTAGATTTTAATTTGGATGGAGTCCGGCGCCTTATTGAACAACAATTAATAATGATGGCGCCATCTAGTTCGTAGATATGCACAGGATAGAGAAAACTAAATGTAGATAATTATGATTAGTGAGTGCAGTGTATTCCTAGGAAATATCAAGTGTGATAGATAACTCAGTAAGTAGAGTCTACTGAAATTAGGTTCAGCAAGACACAAACGGGTGAAAACTAGGAGCTAAAATGTGAAGGGGAAGGGTGAATATTTATCGCTTCTTGTAAAATCAGCCTTGAGAGCAGGTTATCATCCTGATTGGTTTCTAGTTCGACTTTGTTCGTAACGGGAGCCAATTCTCGCAATACTGAGCATCCAATGGAGGCAATGTCCAGTTTTCAATCACTAAATGGTCAATCAGTTGCCTAAAACGGTTTCCGTGGGGCGGGGGGATCAAATTGGAGTTAACAATTAAGTTAGTTGTTTTTTTCTAAAGTAATGTTACCCAATCGTGATATGATTTTACTGGCTGAGTGTGCAGTCAACATAACTAGAAAATACTGGTTTAAAGTCCCGTGAGCTTGTCAGAAGAAACAACCGAACCCACACCAACAATACGACAAGAAGCTCAATCCGGTGTTGAGGACTCCGAGCCAGTTGGTTCTATGCAAGAGTTCTATCGACTCTATCAAGAGTTGCTAACGATTACTCTTGTGATAACGGGGATTATTTTCGTCTCTGTTTGGATTTTCTATTCTCTGAACATTGCCCTGAACTATTTGCTTGGGGCATGTACCGGCTTAGTTTATATTAGAATGTTGGCGAAAGATGTTGAGCGGCTTGGGCCAGAAAAACAGAAGCTAAGTAAAACGCGCTTCGCATTATTGGTAATAGTAATTCTGCTCGCATCGCGGTGGGATGAATTACAAGTACTGCCCATATTTTTGGGATTTCTGACTTATAAGGCAACTCTCATCCTCTATGTAATTCGGACGGCTTTTTACGCTGACTAGCGCTTTGTAAGCGGGATAACCGAAAAAGTAAATCTAGATTTTGCGGTTAGGTTTATATCTACCCGTAAGATTTGCCCCTGCTCTTAATTTAAGAAAAGAGAAACATTTGATATAGGAAGAAAATGGTGAATTTTATCAACGTCTTCCATTCTCTTACCCTTGCCGAGTTAGAAGTTGGAAAACACTTTTACTGGGAATTGGGTGGATTAAAAGTACACGGGCAAGTATTTCTCACTTCTTGGTTTGTTATTGGTCTTCTCGTAATAGCATCGCTTGCTGCAACGAGAAATATCCAGAAAGTTCCTAGTGGTATCCAAAATTTAATGGAATATGCCCTAGAATTTATTCGGGACTTGACGAAAAACCAAATTGGTGAGAAAGAGTATCGCCCTTGGGTGCCTTTTATTGGCACATTATTTTTGTTTATTTTTGTCTCGAACTGGTCTGGTGCTTTGATACCTTGGAAGCTATTAAAATTGCCTGAAGGTGAATTAGCGGCGCCGACTAATGACATCAATACAACTGTTGCACTGGCATTACTGACTTCATTGGCGTACTTTTACGCTGGTTTTAGCAAAAAAGGTTTGGGTTATTTCAGAAAGTATATCGAACCAACCCCAATCTTGTTGCCAATTGCAATTCTTGAAGATTTCACCAAACCTCTTTCCCTAAGTTTCCGTCTTTTTGGTAACATTTTGGCGGATGAACTGGTGGTTGGAGTACTAGTTTTACTAGTTCCTTTGTTTGTTCCTCTGCCAGTAATGGCACTTGGATTATTTACCAGTGCTATTCAAGCGTTGGTATTCGCTACCTTAGCTGCTGCCTACATTCATGAGGCACTCGAAGGACATGGCGAAGAACATGAGGAACATTAAAGAGCGTCCAAAGAACATCATTTGATGTAATTTGAGATTGGATAACTAAAACAACCTGTTCATTTTTTTGTAATAACACCGAGGAAAACCAAAATGGATCCATTAGTTGCTGCTGCTTCTGTACTTGCTGCTGCTCTCGCTATCGGTTTAGCTGCAATTGGGCCTGGTATTGGTCAAGGTAATGCTGCTGGACAAGCAGTTGAAGGTATTGCTCGTCAACCCGAAGCAGAAGGAAAAATTCGCGGTACATTGCTGTTAACCTTGGCGTTCATGGAATCGTTGACAATTTACGGTCTGGTTATCGCTCTAGTATTATTGTTTGCGAACCCATTCTCCGCGTAATACAAATTTTTAATGTAGAGACGCTGTATGTATAGTTAATAACTATCACCGTCTCTACAGTAATACGCCCCCAAATTTTGGTTTTTATCAATAAAAATTGCCGTATCAGCGCGGACGAGGCAAGAAATGTTTGATTTTGATGCAACCCTGCCTTTAATGGCATTACAATTCCTGCTTTTGGCGGCTTTACTAAACGCTATCTTCTATAAGCCTTTAACAAAGGCACTAGATGACCGCGATAACTACATTAGAACCAACAAGGTTGATGCTCGCGAGCGTTTGGATAAAGCCGAGCGACTAGCTAAAGATTACGAACAGCAACTTGCAGACGCACGCAAGCAAGCACAAGCAGCAATTACTTCGGCTGAAGCAGATGCTCAATCAATTTACTCTAAGAGTATTGCAGAAGCTCAACAAGAAGTTCAAAAGCAGCGTGAAGAAGCATCTCGCGAAATTGAAAGTCAAAAAGAGTCCGCGATGCGTTCTTTAGAACAAAAAGTAGACTCTTTAAGTCAGCAAATTCTAGATAAATTATTGGGACAAACTGTTTAGATAAAGCGATATATTTTCTCATCGCCCTATCAGTCTCAAAAGCCCAAGCAAACAAGGGCGTAAGCATTGCCCCTCCTTATATGTAGAAATATAAGGTGTGATTAGCAATTTTCTCCTTCTTTATATATTGGGGAGAAATCAACGTATTAGCAGTTAAGTACGCAGTTGTAGATGGGTATAATGGGCACCTTAATATTATTGGCGACAGAGGCGGTTGCCGGTCACGCCGAAGAAGGTGGTTTCGGTCTAAACTTAGACATTTTAGAAACCAATATAATTAACCTGGCAATTCTGGTTGGCGTACTAGTTGTATTTGGACGTAAGTTTCTTACTGATACTTTGAGCGCGCGTCGTACTAGTATTGAAATCGAAATTAAAGAAGCAGAACAACGTGCCAAAGAAGCTGCTGCGTCATTAGCAGAAGCGCAAAAGAATTTAACTCAAGCACAGCAAGAAGCGGAGCGCATCCGTAAATCTGCTAGCGAAAATGCTCAAAAAGCTAAAGAAGCTATTTTGGCACGTGCCCAAGTCGATGTGCAACGTCTCAAAGATGCTGCTGCTGCTGATTTGACAAGCGAACAAGATAAAGCAATTGCACAACTACGATCGAGAGTTGTTGCGCTGGCTCTTCAAAAAGCTGAGTCACAGCTAAAATCTGGAATTGCTGAAGATACACAGCACGCATTAATCGACCGCAGCATTGCGCTATTGGAGGTAAGTTAGATGAAAAGTACTGTTGCTACTGAAGAAATCGCTGCTCCTTATGCACAGGCATTAATGTCTGTAGCGCAATCTAATAACCTGACCGAAGCGTTTGGTGATGACGCACGGTCAATAGTCGGTTTACTATCTGGTAGTGAAGACCTTCGTAACTTTTTTGACAACCCTTTCATTCAAATTGATACAAAGAAGTCTCTTGTGAATCGTCTACTGAGTGACGATACTAACGCCTTCTTTCGGAATTTTTTGATGCTATTGGTTGATAGAAAGCGAATTTCTTTCCTTGAACCAATCATGAGGCAGTATTTATCACTGCTACGCGACTTAAATCAGACGGTTTTAGCTGAAGTAACTTCTGCAATTCCTTTAAGTGAAGCGCAAGAGCAAGCAGTAATCGAAAAAGTCGTTGCCATGACCTCAGCGCGTCAAGTGGAGCTTGAGAAGAAGGTAAACAGCGATTTGATTGGTGGTGTCATCATTAAAGTTGGTTCGCAGGTAATTGATGCTTCTTTACGCGGTCAATTACGGCGCCTTTCTTTAAGTTTAGGAAGTTAGGAGTTAATAGTTAGGAGTTAGGAGGCGCGGAGTTAGGAGTTAGGAAGTTATTTAAATATAGTTCTGACTTTTAGCTAAATTGTTAATTTATTAATCTTCAACTCATAACTCATAACTCATAACTCATAACTTTATTTAGTAGTCTCTTTTCAAAGAAGAAGAAACATGAGTATTTCAATTAAGCCTGACGAAATTAGCAGCATTATTCAGCAGCAAATCGAGCAATACGACAAAGAAGTCAAAGTTGCTAACGTTGGTACCGTACTTCAAATAGGTGACGGTGTTGCCCGCGTTTACGGTTTGGAAAAAGCAATGGCAGGTGAGTTGCTTGAGTTTGAAGACGGTACAGTCGGTCTTGCGCTCAACTTAGAAGAAGACAACGTTGGTGCGGTATTAATGGGTGAAGGTCGCAACATCCAAGAAGGAAGTACCGTTACCGCTACAGGTCGTATCGCTCAAGTACCAGTAGGTGATGCGATTATTGGACGTGTAGTTGACGCATTGGGTAATCCTATCGACGGTAAAGGTGAAATCAAGTCAACTGAAAGTCGCTTGATTGAATCAATGGCGCCTGGTATTATTGCACGTCGTTCGGTACACGAACCAATGCAAACAGGAATCACTGCTATTGACTCGATGATTCCTATTGGTCGTGGACAGCGCGAGTTGATTATTGGTGACCGTCAAACTGGTAAAACAGCGGTTGCGATTGACACGATCCTGAACCAAAAAGGCGAAGATGTAATTTGTGTATACGTTGCCATCGGTCAAAAAGCTTCAACCGTAGCTAACGTTGTTCAAACATTACAAGAAAGAGGCGCCCTTGACTATACTATTATTGTTGCCGCTAGCGCATCCGAAGCAGCACCACTACAATTCTTGGCGCCATACACAGGAGCAGCAATTGCTGAGTACTTTATGTACCAAGGCAAAGCTACCCTAATTATTTATGACGATTTGTCCAAGCAAGCTGCTGCATACCGTCAAATGTCCTTGTTGCTCCGTCGTCCACCCGGTCGTGAAGCATATCCTGGTGACGTATTTTACATTCACTCACGTTTATTAGAGCGCGCTGCAAAACTAAGCGATGAGCTTGGTGCAGGTAGCATGACAGCGTTACCTATCATTGAAACTCAAGCAGGTGACGTATCCGCATATATTCCTACCAACGTAATTTCGATTACCGACGGTCAAATTTTCTTATCATCCGACTTATTTAACGCTGGTGTTCGTCCCGCTGTAAACCCAGGTATTTCAGTATCACGGGTAGGTTCAGCAGCACAAACCAAAGCGATGAAGAAAGTCGCAGGTAAAATTAAACTCGAATTAGCACAGTTTGACGACTTACAAGCGTTTGCACAATTTGCATCCGACTTAGATAAAACTACCCAAGACCAATTGGCACGTGGTGTACGCTTACGCGAACTTCTCAAACAGCCACAAAACTCGCCATTGTCCGTATCTGAGCAAGTAGCTATTCTTTACGCTGGTATCAACGGCTACTTAGACGATGTACCTGTTGAAAAAGTAGGCGCCTTCACAAAAGGTTTACGCGAATACTTAAAGAACAGCAAACCAGCATACAGCCAAGCAGTACAGACCTCTAAGGTAATGGGTGACGCAGAAGAAGCAGCACTCAAAGAAGGTATTACTGAATACAAGAAGACCTTCGCAGCATAAAAAAGTTAGGAGTTAGGAGTTAGGAGTTAGGAGTTGTATCTTTCTAACTCATAACTCATAACTCACAACTCATAACTCAAGATTAAAAGATATGCCAAACTTAAAAGCGATACGCGACCGAATTCAATCGGTTAAAAATACCAAGAAGATTACCGAAGCGATGCGACTGGTTGCTGCTGCACGTGTACGACGCGCGCAAGAGCAAGTACTTTCGACACGTCCTTTTGCCGACAGATTAGCACAAGTACTTTACGGTTTACAAACTCGCTTGCGGTTTGAAGATGCAGATTTACCACTGCTTAAAAAACGCCAAGTTAAAACCGTTGGTATATTGGTAATTTCTGGAGACCGTGGTTTGTGCGGTGGCTATAACTCCAGCGTTATCAAACGGGCGGAAATTCGTGCTAAAGAACTTAAAGCAGAAGGGTTAGATTATAAATTTGTGATTGTTGGACGTAAAGCATCACAATACTTCCAACGTCGCGAATATCCAATCACCGCGACCTTCATGGGTTTAGAGCAAATTCCTACTGCGACTGAAGCTACTAATATTGCTGACGAGCTACTTTCTTTATTCTTGTCTCAAAGCGTAGACAGAATTGAGTTAGTTTACACAAAGTTTGTTTCATTGGTAAGTTCACGTCCAGTTGTTCAAACTTTGCTACCTCTTGACCCTCAAGGTTTAGAAGCAGCAGACGATGAAATTTTCCGCTTAACAACTCGTGGTGGTCAGTTTGAAGTAACGCGCGAAAAAGTAACAACAGAAGTGCGTGCTTTCCCTCGCGACATGTTGTTCGAGCAAGACCCAGTACAAATTTTGGATTCCTTGTTGCCTTTGTACTTAAGCAACCAATTATTACGTGCGCTCCAAGAATCCGCAGCAAGCGAACTTGCCGCACGGATGACTGCTATGAGTAACGCAAGCGAGAACGCTGCTGAACTTATTGGTTCGTTGACATTAGGATACAACAAAGCTCGTCAAGCTGCTATTACCCAAGAAATTCTTGAGGTTGTTGGTGGCGCCGAAGCGTTAAACTAGTACAATTGTCATTCTGAGCGAAGCGAAGAATCTCGCAAAGTCTTGATAGATAAAGAGATGCTTCACTGCGTTCAGCGTGACATTGTTTACATTGAGAATAATGTTAAGGCGCCTACTAAGATTGTTGGCAATTTTTGAAATCTTGTACTACAATAAAAATATCTAAATAACACGGGTCTGTACTGGTTTCGACGGGGTAGCGAAAGCTGTTCGTTGATGCAGGTCGAGAGGGAGTGTCTCTCGTAAATAAAGGCTCAAAACAATAGATGCAAACAACATCGTAAAATTTGCTCGTAAGGATGCCCTAGTAGCAGCCTAAAAGCCTCTTTCAGGTCCGAGCGTTTCTAGTTTGACTCCGTTAAGAGCTAGAGACAACCCTCAACGGATGCGCTAACAAGTTTCCTCTGGTAGACTAGTTAGCAAAGAAATCACCAGAGCATCCTACCGTCCGGGATAATGGACGATTCCCGCCTTGAGGGTAAGAAAGGCTAAACCTGTGAATGATGCGGAAGTTAATACCTATTTCGGACGGCAGTTCGATTCTGCCCAGATCCATAAGTTAAACTAATGAGTCCACTGTATAATTTTAGTTATGCAGTGGACTTTAGTTTTATGGGTGAATCAACTATAGTTGTAAATTGTCAAAATCCAGAGTGCGGTAAAGAGTTTACAAAACGTTTAAGTGAATTCAATCGAAGCCAAAAATTAGGAAGACCCCACTTTTGTGGTTTAAGCTGCCATGCAAAGTATAGAGGATTAGGGACTTCTCAGGTTCCTGTAATTCGTAAGACTTCCCACCTTAAAGATATTATTCGAGTCGATGATTTCTCACCATTTCGTTATCATCTCAAAATCATGAAAAAATCTGCGAAGCGAAGAAGTCATGAATGTTCAGTTACCTTAGCAGACTTAAAAGCTTTGTGGGAGAAACAAAACGGTATTTGTCCTTATACCGGATGGAATTTAATAAATTTAGCCTCAACTACTGAGTGTGAAAGTACACCTAGCACAATTTATAGAGCAAGTGTTGACAGAATTGATTCAAGGTCATGTTACACGCGCGATAATATTCAATTTATTGCTGTAATTGCGAACTTTGCCAAAAACGTTTTTACAGAGCAAGATTTAATTAATTTTTGTCATGATGTCTATCAATACAGGATTCTCGGTAAGAGTAATCCTTTGCGCGCGTTAAAAAATATTATTGATACATCTTTTCATACACGTAGAGATGAATTTTCGCCTTATCGTCGGCATTTAACATTAGCAAGAACAAGAATAAAAGTAAATGGGCGCCTGCTTAACATTACCTTAGAATATTTAAAAGACCTGTGGGAAAAACAGGAAGGTAGGTGCCCTTACACAGGATGGGAATTAGAAAACTTTGAAACAACCTCACAGTGGAAAAATCATCAGTTACATCCGAAAACCGCAAGTTTAGACAGGATTGATTCTACGTTAGGATACATAGAAGGAAACGTACAATTTGTTAGCGTAATGGCAAATTATGCAAAGCTATATTTTCAAGAAGCGCAACTTTTAGAGTTTTGTAAAGCTGTATTTGATTACCGCTGCGATTAAAGTTAAATCCCCCCAACCCCCCTTAATAAGGGGGGCTAAAAGTACTTCTTGTTCCCCCTTATTAAGGACTAAAAGTACCTCTTGTTCCCCCCTTATTAAGGGGGGCTAGGGGGGATTATTCATGATATAAAAATCTTAACCGACTGAAAAAATTTTACGCCCAGGTCTATAAATTTAGACTTATGTCATGCCCAGGTAGAAGCGTCTCCAAGATTGTCACGGAATTCATCAGTAAAGTTTTAACCCAGCTTTTAAAATTTTATAAACCTGTGTTTGATTATCACTATCATTAATAACCCGCCGGGTGTATTCAAATCCAAGACTAATAGCTTAAGTCTACTAAAGTAGACTAGGTATGCTTTTCAGCATTTACCACGAAAATTAGCTTGTCACAAAAATCGAATTTGTTATTTTTGAGAAGTTTTTGGGAACTATATGACTGGGGGTGTTTTAGCCCTACGTGTGTAGTTACCTGTAAACCTATAAAATGACCACAGATATTGAAACAATCTTGCGTAATGCCCGCAACCAGTTGAATGAACTTGGCGAAGCTGTTGAAAACTTACCAACTACTTACCCTGATGTGTTTGAAGACACAAGTATTGGGGAGAGACTAGAATCTTTTCGGATTTGCCATCGAGAGGCTGTGGATAGGTTACAGGCGCCAAGTTTATCTATCGCGATGATTGGCACAACATCTTCTGGTAAGTCAACTATCGTCAATGCTTTAATTGGTCGCAAAATTGCTCCTATAGAAGCAGGTGAGATGAGTGGGGGAGTTTTAACACTACGTCATGCTTTTGAGCGTAAATTAATAATTGAAGAAACAGAAGGGTCTGCTTGGGAAACAGGCGTTTGGTCAGATTTGAGTGATGAAGCTCTGTATGAAAAAATACGTGATGGTGTAATGCGTCCTTATCATGACACCCGTGAGAAAAGAGACTGTATGGCGCCACGGGTAACTGCCTATATACCGCTTTTACCAGCATCAGACAAAAACTTACTGGGATTACCACAAGGTGTGGGAGTTGAGTTAATTGATTTACCCGGTTTAAAGTCAATTCAAGACCGCGATAATTTAAAAGTTATTCAAGAAAAAGTTCATAAAGCGTTTAGTGTCGTAGCTTTAGACTATTTGCAGGTGGATGACAAACACAGAAAACGTTTGTTGGAAGAACTTAAAAAAGTTGTAGAGTACCTGCAAGGTCGTACTGATTCAATGATTTTTATCTTAAATCGGGTAGACCAGCGCGGAGCAGAAGATATTCCAATTTCAGAACGTATTGAAAAACTCCAGAAAGAAATTCAAGAAGTATTATCTTTACGAGAACCGCCAGAAATTTTACCTTTCAGCGCGCGACTTCTTTATTACGCCCAGTGCGCTTGGGGGTCAAGCTCTCTCAATAGTACATCTTCTATTGAGCAAGCAACACGCCTAAAGCTACTACAGGCAATGTTCCAATACTGTGCAACAGCGATTAAACAGCATACAAGTGAAAATAAAGAATTGCGGCGTTGGTTTCGTGATATTGAAGACTCCGTAGATGATGGCAGCTATATTGATGATGAAACAATGCGGAAAATCCTTCAATATGCTCTAGACTGGAGTGGTGGCAGCAAACTGTGGCATCGATTACGTAGTCGGGTTGAAGAATCGTTTCCTGAACTTGTGTTATTACCAGCTTTAATCGAAGTTTTTGATAGCTATAGTGCTTTAGATGCAGCTATTAATACTGTTGCTAGTATTAGAAAAATTGAGCAGAAAGAGGAAATTGAGGCACAGCAAGCAAAAATTAACGATAGTCGGCGACGTTTGCATGAGACAGTTGAAAACTATCGTAAAAGTTTCAGTTCTAAAATAGAACTAGTTATTAAAGATTTAAAGACTAATGAGCAAGTAGTTATTAGTCGTCTAGTACAACAGTTACAAGAAGAAGGATATCAAGGTTTTCAACCATTATTAGATGCAGTTAATGAAACTGAAGGAGATTTGAATCAAGTACTTATATTACCTGTTAGAGATGCGCTAAAAAACAATCAGAGCGCTTACGAACTAGAAGAAAAACTACATCAAATTATTAGTCCTGCAATAGCAAATGATATAGCTAGAGCATACGACCTAGTAAGTCGTAAAGTAAATAATTTTAGTAAAGATTCTGGTCATTTACAAAAGCGTGTTCGTCAAGACGATAACCAAGGTATCAGAGAACTTGAACATGCTGAACGTGCAGTTCGCGCGCTTTACCAAGCAATGCGAGAAGCGCTAACACTTCGAGCGGAATTTATACTTCAAGCACAAGCACAAAAACTTGAAAATGCCTTGGAGTTATTTATCAAAGAGCAGGATAATCAACTTCGTACTATTTGTTTGCAAGAGCTTCCAAATCTCAAACTTGATGAGGCGATTATTACCGAATTCAGAAAAAATGTTTATTTAAACACTCTTATTCTACCTGAAAAATTTTTTGAACTCCCAACAAGTATTAATCAAAAAACAGTCACAGAAAAAGAAGTTGTAGGAAACGAAGACGTAACTACACAAGGTAGCTCTTATAAAACAACTGAGAAAAAAGACAAATTTGAAAATGTAAATTACCGAGAGCTTTTACTTCCTAACGAAACTACTATGGTTAAACAATGGTCAGAAGGAATTACTAAAGGTAAACAACGCTTATGGGATATTATTTGCTCTTGGCTTACTGGTCGCTTAGATTGGGCAAGCACTGTTTTTAATACATCAGTAGATGATGTTACTGACTTTGCAGAACGCGCGCTTCAAGAGCAATTAAAGGTAATTGAGGAAAACTTCTCAACTGAAATGCAGCGTTGGAATGAAATTGAAGCTGACAAAGCTTTAGCCACAGAAGCGTTACGGAAGCTAGAAGAACAAACCCGCACATCAATCATAATATATTTCTGAAAATAAATGATTTTCTCTAACTATTTCAATGAAGCTTTGGAAAATATTGTACGTGAAGTGGAGCGATTCGCAAGACAAACTAATAATTATAGTTATGGCTATATTTTAGGTTGTGCAGTAGAGTGTTGGTGCAAAAAACTTCAATTTTCAAATGAAATAACTACCTACATTTATAATGTATCAGTCAACGCACAAGATTTAACCAATGATATTTGGTCATTTTGGAAACCAAAAACAGAAAAATCGGGGAAAGATGATAGTAAATTTAAAAAATATATTGATGATAAGATAGGTAATAAGATGAAATACAGATTTGACGATTGGAGATTTCTAGTATTCTTTGGTTTTTTGATAACTGCGGTTGGTTATGGGCTTTACTTGTTGAATCAGCAATCAACAAAAAAGGATAATATAAATCAACGTAAATTATCTGCTGATCAATTTCCTAATTCATATCAGCAAACAGAAAACTTCTTTTTAATTTTGGTTATAAATGCTACAAAAGAAGATATTCTGCAAACGCTGAAAGCTAACAGTAGAATTACAAGCGCTCAATCTGATTTGCTATATCGTGCTACACAATCTTTATGGATGGGGTCTAAAACAGATTTCTTTAATTCTGGACTTGAACACTGGTTTTACAGTAAAGCTACAGCTTCAGAGCTAAAATCTGAATATGATGTTTATTTTGTAAAAATTGAGTTATTTAATAATGATATTGGATTGAAGTCAGATGCAAATCAAGTAGATAGAATCGACGCATTTCATCGATTGCCTGATAATTCGGCTAAGCTTGAGGTATCTGACAGATTACCTAGTAAAGCTTATGAAAACAGGTATTTATACAGCCGATAAGAGATAAGATTTTTTATGTTTATTGACACAACTCTTTTAGTTAATGACCCAGCAATTATTCAAGGTTTACTCGATGGCTCTCTAAAGCGATTTGGTGGTGTTATTAGAGAAGCTGCAACAGGTAAAATTGTACGTCATTTACTTGAAACTCCTGGTTTGACTAATAAATTAATGACTCTACCACTTAACCCTATATTAGGTGGCGCCGACTTAGTTACAGATTTGGTTGGTCATGGTATCACAATTAATAAGCTGAACAAAATTCAGGATAAATTATCCTCTGTATTAAACTTAACCCAAATTGCTGCTGGCGCCAGTATTTTGAATATTGGCGTAAGCATTGCTGGTTTTGCCTACATGGGCTATAAACTCCACCAAATTCAAAATGCTTTAGATAATGTGCAAAAATCTATAGAAGCAGGTTTTAATCGAGTTGACAAGCGTTTAGATAATTTATCCGGTCAACTCGCGTATCTCCATTTGCTCGTTGAAGATAGCAGACAAAAGCAGCAACGTATTGGCAAAGCTATTTTGGAACTTCATCGAACAATTTTAGTTAAGGAAATAGCTAACTTACAAGCAGAGCTTATAGACAGAAGTCGCTTTCCTGATAGTCCTGCACGAAATGCTCTTAAAGTAGCATCGCTTGCGAGGATAGTTCTTTCCGACCAAGCAATGCAAGCCAAACCTGCTTTAGAAGCCGAAACTATGTTAATTAGTGATGTTGCTACTCAAGGTTGGGCAGTTGCAACAGCAACGGAAGCTTATCTTTTATTGGAAAACGGGCAGATTAATGAGGCACAGGAGTTACTTGCTCTTGAAGTTCCAAAATTCAAAAATCTTGTTTTGCAATGGTCAGATTCATTAATAGCTGATGAAAGAAACCAGCTTAGAACAGCATATCGCTTTACGGCGCCTCATTTTAAGCAACATATCAGTAATCAGCGTGCGGAAAGAATTGTTTACATTTCCTCAGCAGATAATTCTTTGTCTCAAGAGCAAATACGGCGGAAGAAAAAGGATGTTGAGTTAGAGTTTGAAATGTCCTATAGTTCTATATTTGATCAGAAATGGACGTATCGGCAAATCGCTGTGGCTGAGTATCTAGATGCTAAAAGCGAACTTCTAGCTAGACTAGAGAGTATACAAGCTTTCGCTGAGACTTGTAAAAGTAGAGGCGTCAAGACCAGTCTTGATATTCTTCCTGCTGGTAACGTAGAACCTGGGTTATACTGCTTACCAGCAAACTAAAAAATATAAACTTATAGTTCAAAAACTTATCTCAGCTTTAGCCAAGCAAATACATCATCTACACAAATTGTAAAATTTATACCTGGTAACACAGGTAAAATATCCTTAAGAGTTAACAAACTAGGTAGAGTATCTGGTTGATAAACAATGATAGAACGTTCGCTTGGGTCAATCAACCATCCAAGCAACGAGCCATTTCTTATACAATATAAAATATTACCTGTCACCTTAGTTTGACTTTGGTCTGGTGAAAGAATTTCAATTACCCAATCTGGAGCGAAATTGATACCAGTACTAATAATATCGCCATTTTCATCAACTGGTAGTCTGTCTGTTGCTACTACCGAAATATCAGGAACAACCGAACGATTACCAAATGTACAGCGTAATTCTGGAAAAGCCTCATAGTTGCTAGCTGTTGCATCAATACCTGCAATTAGACGTTTCTGTAAAAGACTATGCTTGCCTCCACCCATTGGTTTTTGATATATATTAGTGTTTATGTACTCCCATGCGGGTGATTCGTCAATGTAAGGAAGTTGTAGAAATTCTTCCAAAGTGGTTTTTGGAATTGAGATTGTCTCCATAAACGCCTATTTTACATTTTTTGGTATGTGCATGGCACAACAATATTTTATCTTAATTAAATAAATCGTGTAATCAATGTAAATTTGCTGCATTTGGAAAGACAGAGGCGCCGTTTGCCAAAAACATGATCACTGATAGATTAACATGATCATCAAGGGGGTTTATGATCATGTTTCTGAGTTATTGTAGGTTTAACTTGGCTCGGAGATAAACTTTCTAACGCCAGGTTAAGTGGAGTAAGATTATAGGAACTGCCCATGCAGTCGTTTGAACCAGGCTTTATTGAGCGTCAACCAATTACTCAAAATATACTGCGAACTATTCGACTTATCGGTGAGTACAAAGGTAAGCAAGAATTATTCAATCAACAGGCGCCTCAAGTTTTGGAAACATTGCAACAAGCTGCTATTATCCAAAGTACCGAATCATCTAACCGTATTGAAGGAGTCGAAGCTCCCCTCGAACGTATCAAAGCACTAGTAGCACAAAAAACAACACCGCAAAACCGCTCTGAGCAAGAGATTGCTGGATATCGAGATGTTCTTAACACGATTCATGCCAGCTACGAGTATATGCCTTTTAACACGAGCTTGGTATTACAGTTACACAGAGACTTATATCAGTTTTTGCCAAGTGGTGGTGGTCAGTGGAAATCCTCTAATAACAATATTACCGAAACTCGACCGGATGGCTCAACTGTTGTACGGTTTGAAACAGTTACGGCTTTTTTGACACCTGGCGCCATGACGCAGTTACATGAACGCTTTAATAGTATGATGCAAGCAGATGAAGTTGAGCCGTTACTCCTAATTCCTAGCTATGTCTTGGATTTTCTTTGCATTCATCCGTTTCGAGATGGTAATGGTCGAATGGCTCGCTTGTTGACTTTATTATTGCTGTATCAAGCAGGATATGAAGTCGGTCGCTACATCAGTTTGGAAAAAATAGTTGAGCGCAGCAAGGAGAGTTACTACGATACCTTATATCAATCATCGTTAGGTTGGCATTCAGGACAGCACACCTTACTTCCTTGGTGGGAATATTTTCTTGGTGTTATTTTAAGAGCTTACCGAGATTTTGAGCAGCGGGTTGGTTTGCTGACATCAAGTAAAGGGGCAAAACGCGAAGTTGTGTTTGATGTGGTTGAGAGATTACCAAATCAATTTAAATATATAGATGTTGAGCGCGCGTGTCCCGGTATTAGTCGTCCTACAATTAATCGGGCTTTGGCAGAACTCCGTAATGCTGGTAAAATTCGATGCATCAAGTCGGGTCGAGACGCAATTTGGGAAAAACATGATCATTGATTGATTAACTAGATCATTAAGGGTGGTTATGATCATGTTCTTTTTTTACGCGGTGTGTAGAGACGCGATTAATCGCGTCTCTACATTTTTGCGTAACTTCAAGATATTCCTCTGTAGAATAACAGAGATGAAAAATAAATATGTTGCTATATTCCGGGATAGACTGCGATGAAATTGGATTTCGTAAGATTTTTTCAAGCTTGTAATCCCAGTAAGACCTTAGTCGTGGGAGATGCAGAGGATAGAAAGTATTATATTGATTTTTCTAAAGTTCGAGGCGCCAGAATCATCGAAGAGTTAGGACGAACTATCACCCGTCTTTCACCTGACCAACCTACTTGTCAACTGTTTACAGGGCACATTGGCTGTGGTAAATCTACTGAATTGCTACGACTGAAAGCTGAGTTAGAGCAACAAGCGTTTCATGTCGTGTATTTTGAATCTAGTCAAAGTCTTGACATGGCTGATGTTGATGTCACTGATATATTACTAGCTATTGCCCGTGAAGTTAGTCAAAGTCTGGAAGCTATCAAAATTAATTTAAAACCAGGATACTTTAAAACTTTATTCACAGATATTAGTAACTTTTTACTAACACCGATAGAAGTCTCTGAAATTCAATTTTCTACTGGAATTGCAAATATTACCACTCGCACTAAAGATAGTCCCAAACTTAGAAACCAACTACGACAATATTTAGAACCTCGCACCAACGGTATTATCGAATCTATAAATAACGAATTGCTCAAACCCGCACAAGATTTACTCAAAAAGTACGGTAAGAAGGGACTGGTAGTAATAGTTGACAACCTTGACCGTGTTGATAACTCGATTAAACCATCAGGTTATTACCAACCTGAATATTTGTTTGTGGAACGTGGCGAACAATTGAACCAGTTGAATTGCCATGTAGTTTATACAATACCTTTAGTACTAATTTTTTCTAATGCACTAGGAAGACTAACCAACCGTTTCGGTGTAGACCCCAAAGTATTGCCGATGGTACCTGTGCAACAGCGTGATGGTTCAGAATGTTATGAAGGAATTTTAAGATTACAACAGCTAGTAATGGCGCGCGCGTTTCCTGGTGTAGATTGGGGAATAAGTCAAAATTTGATTACAGAAGTTTTTGATAATCCTGATACTTTAAAGCAACTTTGTTTAGCTAGCGGTGGTCATGTGAGAAATTTATTAATGCTACTTTATCGTTGTCTACAGCGTGAAGACCCACCGATATCACGGGAATGTTTGGATAGTGTAATTCGTCAGCGTCGCAATGAGTTAAGTTTGGCTATTAGTTCACAAGAATGGGATTGGTTGCGTGATGTTTGTAAACACAAAGATTTGCGGGGTCAAGATGGATATCAAGTTTTGATACGCAATATGTTTGTGTTTGAGTATCGTGATTATGATGGTTCTTGGTTTGATGTTAATCCGATTTTAGCAGAAGCAAAAGAATTAGTTTTTGGATAATTTAATCTCTTACTCTGTGTCCTCTGCGTCTCTGTGGTGAGAAACTGTTTATTTTAACACAGAGACACAGAGTTCACAGAGGAGGAAGATATAACTATTATGAGTAATATAGAAGATATAAATGTCGAAAACGAACAATCATTAAAAACTTTAGTGAGAACTATTAGACTTTCTCAAGGTCAGTTTTCTCTAGTTCTACTACGATGTAATTATACTGGTTTACAGCAACGTATAACCGCGCGCTTGGATGAACTCTCACCTATAAAAATCAGTAAATTGTCTCTTCAACCATCTGTAAAAACTCTTTATACCACTATTCTAGAAGGTATTGGAGACGAGGCGCCTTTTTCGTTGATGGTATCCGGGTTAAATACAGTCGAAGACCTCGATAATCTTTTGACTTCTGCAAACCAAGTTCGAGAAGAGTTTAGAAAGAATTTTGCATTTCCTTTACTTGTATGGGTTAATGACCAAGTTCTACAAAAGTTTATTAAACTGGCAACTGATTTAGAAAATTGGGCAACGGTTATTCAGTTTAATTGTATTAGCGATGAGTTAGTTAGTTTGATACGCGATACTACAAATGATATCTTTGCTGGTAATTTTACCCCAAATGTACAAACTTGCTGTGAAATAGAGTCAGCACAACAAGATTTACAATGGCGCCGCTCTGAAATGGCGCCGAATGATAAAGCTAGTTTACAATTTATCTTAGGTTATCGTGCGTATTTACATGAGCAAGTAGACACTGCCTTAGAATTTTACAATCAAAGTTTAGATTATTGGCAAGAGCATGACTTAGAACGGCAAGGAATTTTACTGCTAAATATTGCTTTAGTTTACGAACTTAAAGCCGAGAAAGCTCAAGTAGATTATATTAAATATCTTGAAGAAAGTAAAGATTATCTTCAAAAGGCTATTAATTGTTTTGAACAAGCACAGCGTTTTGATTTAGTTGCTAAATATATTATCAAATTGGGTGATGTGTTACGAAGCTTACAAGCATGGGATGATTTACAATGTCTTGCTCAAAAAGCTTTGGAGTTTAATCAAAAATATGGAAATGCGCTACTTATTGCTAGAAACTACGGCTTTTTAGCTGAGGTAGCGCTTGATAATTCACGATGGCATGATGCAATTTCGCTAAGTGGACAAGCTTTAAAAGCATTATCTAACTCCAAAGAAAATTTACACTACCGAAACTTGTATAAATTTATTATTGCGCGCGCTCATCAAGCTTTAGGGAAAATAGTAGAAGCGATTAAAAGTTTAGAAAAACTTCGTATTCTTAGTAGTCCCGAAAATAATCCGCAATTATATATTTCAATTTTAGAAACACTACGCGAGCTTTATTTTGAAGAAGGTAATTATTTAGAAGCTTTCCGAATTAAACAAGAACAAATTGCCATTGAACATCAGTATAGCTTACGTGCATTTATCGGCACCACTTATTTACACCCCAAACGTTATTGTACTAATTCAATTACTAATAAAAAGCAGCAAGCGATAGTAGCACAAGAAATTGCTGCTGCTGGTCGGCAAAAAGATGTTGATAATTTAATCGAACGAATTAGTCGCAATGACCATAAACTAACTATCATTCATGGTCAGTCAGGTGTAGGTAAAAGTTCTATACTCAAAGCAGGATTAATACCAGCATTGAAACAGCAGTCAATTGGAGAACGAGATGTTTTACCGATTGTGGTCAGAGTTTATACTGACTGGATAGGAAATTTATGTAAGCATTTTCCAGATGATATAGATAATAATAATGAACGCTGCGCGCAATTAATTTTATACATGTTGACTAACGAAAACGGTACTCGTCCTTTAAAAACACGTAGCGAACTAGAAGCAGATTTAAAAACCTTTGATTTAATCTCAAATACCGAAATTGATTTAGTCTTAGAAGTTTTGGTTGGTTCGGGATTAGTCCTTGAAGTTCCTGAAATTCCAACAAACCGCTATCAATTAGTACATGATTACCTTGTGCGTTTTATTCGTCAACAGCAGGCGCCAGAACTTTTAGCTGCACTTGCAGCAGCAAGAGAAAAGCAAAAACTTACTGAAGAACAACTTATCAAAGCACTACAAGAAAAAGAAAAAGCATTATATAAAGAGCAACAAGAACGTAAACGTGCAGAAATTGCAGAAATAGAAGCCTTAGTATCGTTATCGCAAGCTTTATTTGTGACTCATGACCAGTTAGGCGCCTTAGTTGCTAGTCTCAAAGCAGGTATACAATTACAACAAATTGATGTGGCATCATCTATCAAAAAGCGCGCGGTCGATAGAATTCGTCAAGTTGTTACCGAAGTTCAAGAACGAAACCGTTTAGAAGGTCATAGTAACTGGGTGACAAACGTAAGTTTTAGCCCGAATGGTAGAATCATTGCGACTGCAAGCGCAAACCGTAATATTATGGTTTGGAATTTAGATGGTACTTTACTTAATATCCTACAAGGACATGGGGATATTGTTTGGAGCGTTTGTTTTAGTCCAAATGGAAGTAAAATTGCCTCGGCAAGTGCTGACAATACCATCAAAATTTGGACTACAGATGGTACTTTATTGCATACCCTCAAAGGACACACCGACCAAGTTTTTAGTGTTTGTTTTAGTCCCAGTGGTAACGTTATTGTCTCTGCCAGCGCAGATAAAACTATTAAATTTTGGAGTATAAAAGGAACTTTAATACGAACGCTTCATGGACATACCGACCAAGTTATTAGCGTTTGCTTTAGTCCCGATGCCTCAATGGTAGCTTCTGCTGGCGCCGATAAAACAATTAGACTTTGGAGTACAGACGATATAAGTACTAAATTAATTAAAACTCTTACAGCACATACCTGTAGTGTTAACAGCGTTGTTTTCAGTCCTGACCGTAAAACTATTGTATCAGCAGGCGCCGACCATACAATTAGATTATGGAGCAAAACAGGTAACTTGCTCAAAACTCTCCACGGACATACCGCAAGCGTAAATAGCGTTAGTATTAGTCCAGACGGTAGAATCGTTTCAGGTAGTTCAGACTATACCGTTAAATTATGGAGCAAAAACGGTCAACTACTAAAATCCTTTCAAGGTCATAACGGCGAAGTCAACGGAGTTTGTTTTAACTGCGACCGTAACCTCATTATATCAGCAAGCGCCGACCGTACAGCAAGAATTTGGAGCGCAAAACCTCCAAAACCAAAATCATTTGAACTAGATGAACTAGTAGCATGTGGTCGTGAGTGGACGCACGATTATTTAAATACTAATCCAAATGTGAGACAAACAGATTATATATAGAGTTTTCCAAAAATTAAATTAACCATTCTTGTGGAGCGGGCATCCTTGCCCGCCTGCTTTGGAATTGGACGGGCGAGAACACCCTCCTACAAGGAGAGGAGTTGGGGGAGAGGTCTTTACAAAGAGGAGGCTTTGTTTCCGTTCTGTTGTAAAATCAGAAACAACAAATTAAAACATATTTATACTTAGTTATGTTTTATGAAAAAAATTACACTTTTGCTTTCAACAATTTTTTTAACTATTTTTATTTGCTTCTCCATTAACCCTGCACATCCCTATTCACAACCTCCTCTTCTTTGATATGAATCTAAATATGGTGGGCAGTGCCTACATAGTGCCTTATGAGAATTAACTAAAATATTAGTAAACTATCCGTTACATCCGTTTTAATCCGTTGCCAATTTTTTCACCACACTTAAAAAGTTCTGCAAAACCTTTGAAATTTCACCTTTACGCCAAACTGCGGCAATTTCAAGCATCGGCGCCAAATCAAGCGGACGATATACTACATTCACTTTATGCCGTGTTTCAGCGCCTGCGGCAACAAGAGAAATTCCCATACCTGACTCAACAAAACTTAGCATTACTTCTGGTGGACTTGCTTCTTGAACTATATTTGGTGTAAACCCTGCTTTTTGACACGCATTTATGATTTGTGTGTATAAATCAGGTTTGACGTGTTGAGGACAAATTATAAATGGTTCGTTTGCTAACGCTGCAAAAGAAATAACTTCTTGTTGTGTTAATGGATGATTACATGGAAGCGCAACAACTATAGCTTCGCATAATAGCGTTAATATCTCAACTTCTTTAAGCTCAACAGGTGGATGAATAAAGCCAATATCAATTTTTTCATCAAGTAACGCGCGTACTTGGCCTTGAGAAGACATTTCTGTTAATGTTACCTTTGCATCTGGATAATTAGCGCGGAATTCTTGAATAATTTCAGGCAAAACTCGATTAAACGCACAAATAGAAAATCCAATTGTAATATTTTGGCGCTGCACCTCTACAGCTTTACGTGCGGATGAAAACGCCCGTTCTGCTTGTGCTAGTGTTAAACGTGCTTCATCTAAAAATGCTGTTCCTGCATCCGTTAGCAGTACACCACGTTTGCTACGTTCAAATAATTCAACTCCCAATTCATCCTCAAGCTGACGAATTTGACGACTTAGCGGTGGTTGTTCCATATACAAACGTTCTGCAGCGCGTCGAAAGTTCAGTTCTTCAGCAACCGTAACAAAATATTTGAGTTGACGTAGTTCCATATATTGAACGGGTGATACTTTTTCGGTATCAGTTTAGCGCAAAAAAGGTCTTGGACATAATCATTTAACGCTTGCATAATCAGGGTTATAAGATAGTGGTAGTTATATGAAGACAATAGAACTACATGGTTTTGGTATCAATAACCTGAAAGTCAACGAACGACCCGCTCCTGTTCCGAAGCTTGGAGAGGTATTAGTTAAAATTGAAGCTGTATCGCTCAATTATGTTGATTTGTTAGTAGTCAAAGGTTTACTTAATCCAAGTTTGGAGTTACCTTACACACCTATATGCGACGGCGCCGGAATAGTTGAAAGTATTGGCGCCAACGTCACAGCATTCCAACCAGGTGATAAAGTAGCAACAACTTTTATACCAAATTGGATAAGTGGTAAACCTACTAGCCAAACCACTGATTACTCAACTCGTCAAGGATTGGGTAACGTTGCAGGGCAATTAAGCGAGTATAAAATATTCCAAGTTAACCAATTAATCAAAATACCATGTAATTTCTCACTTGTAGAAGCATCTACATTACCAATTGCTAGTTTAACAGCATGGAACGCACTCAAATACGGCAATCTTCAAGCAGGTGATACAGTTTTGCTGCATGGTACAGGAGGAGTATCTATTTTTGCACTGCAATTTGTAAAAGCAAATGGCGGCAAAGCAATTATTACATCAAGCAGTGATGAAAAACTTGAAAAAGCACAAAAATTAGGTGCCGACCTAACTATCAACTATAAAAATACACCTGAATGGGAAAATATCATTCATAAATACACAGATGGAAAAGGTGTAGATATAGTCGTCGAAACTGTTGGTGGCAACAACCTTCAAAAATCACTTAATGCACTGCGAATGGGTGGACATATTTCAGTAGTGGGTTTACTCAATGGCTTTGAAACCAATCTTAATGCATTAGCTCTACTACATCAACAAGCTACGATTAAAGGAATGGAAGTAGGTTCTACCAACGATTTTATAGCGATGAATCAAGCAATTGAAGCTTATAATATTCATCCTGTGATAGATAAAGTTTTTACCTTAGAACAGACTCAAGCTGCATTTGAATATTTAGACAATGGTAAACATTTTGGTAAAGTAGTGATTAAGCTTTCAGATTTTCAATTATGATGCATAAGCTTTTTGCTCCAGTTGTACTAACAGTATTTCTTTTAAACTCAATAGAATCAGTCGCTCAAGATTCTAACGTTAAAGCTTCGATTAAATTACCTCCTAATTTTCAGTATCCAAATGGAATCGCGCGCTCTTCCAAAGGAATTTTATATGTTGGTTCTGTGACAAGCGGTCAAATACTACGTATTGATCCCCAAGGTAAAAGCGAGATTTTTTTCCCAGGAAGTAGTGAGATATTTGCTGGTAATAGTTTACGACTTGATGAGCAGCGAGAAATTCTTTGGGGAACTTCTTCTGATTTTCTTGGAACTAAAAATTCTAAGGGTGAAATAGTTAGGCGCCCACACCGCATTTTTGCAATTGATACCCGTACAGGTAAAGTACTACGTGTCATTCAAATGCCTGATAGTGGTTTTGGGAATGATATCGCACTTGATGATAATGGTGGTGTTTATCTTACCGATAGTTCCCGTCCTCGTATTCATTATCTGGCGCCTGGAGCAAGTAAGTTACAAGTTTGGGCAGAAAATTCACTATTTAATTCTAAGCAAATAGGACTTGCTGGTATTGCTCGCAGACCAGATGGTGTAATTATTGTGAGTATGTTCTCTACTGGAGAGCTTTTTAAAATTACACCTCAACCTAAAGGAGTTGCTGTTGAAAAAATATCTCTAACACGCAAACTTGAAAACCCTGATGGAATGCAATTTGCTCCAGATGGAAAACTACTTGTAATTGAAGGTAGTGTTACAAGTGGTAACGGGCGCCTGCTTAGTATTGATGTGCTTTCACCCAAAAACACACCTCGGTCAGTAGAGACTATAGCAGCAAACATGAAGTCTCCAGTTAACCTAACTGTTGCTGGTAACGATGTTTGGGTTACAGAGTCACGCATTCGTCATCATCTTTTACCGGGACAAGAAAAAAATGTTCCAAGTCGCTTCTTTATTCGACGTTTTAATTTGAGGAAGTAAATATGAAAACTAGAAAACTAGGTAATTTAACTGTTTCTAGCATTGGTTTAGGTTGTATGGGAATGTCGGGAATGTATGGAAGTGCGGACGAACAAGAAGCTATTGCAACTATTCATAAAGCCATCGAATTAACACAGGGAGGCGCCACTTTTCTTGATACTGCGGATGCATACGGTGTTGGGCATAACGAAGAATTAGTTGGTAAAGCAATTAAAGGTAAACGAGAACAAGTTGTAATTGCAACAAAATTCGGGCTTGCTAGCACCAGTAAACATGGTAAAGCAATGTCTGTAAATGGTAAACCCGAATATGTTCGACAAGCTTGTGAAGCTAGTTTACGTCGTTTGGGAATTGATACTATTGATTTATATTACCAGCACCGCGTTGACCCTAATGTACCAATTGAAGATACTGTAGGAGCAATGGCAGAGTTAGTACTAGAAGGCAAAGTTAAATATATAGGTTTATCCGAAGCATCAGCGAAAAGTCTACATCGTGCGAGTAAAGTACATCCTATTACTGCGTTACAAAGCGAATATTCTTTGTGGAGTCGGGATGTAGAAACAGAAATTTTACTTGCTTGTAAAGAATTAGGCATTGGTTTTGTACCTTGGAGTCCTTTGGGAAGAGGGTTCCTCACTGGACAAATTCGGAAGTTTGAAGATTTAGCACCTGATGACTGGCGCCGAAACTCACCTCGATTTCAAGGAGATAATTTTCAGCATAATTTAAATTTAGTTGCTGAAGTTGAAAAAATCGCTGTTGAAAAAAATTGCGCTCCTGCACAGCTCGCACTTGCTTGGTTGTTAGCACAAGATGAGTGTATTGTCCCTATTCCTGGAACTAAGCGCATTTCTTATCTGCTGGAAAATTTAGGCGCCTTGGATGTTCTGTTAAGTAATGATGATTTGGCACGGATTGATAGCATTGTACCAAAAGGTGCTTTTTATGGTGAGCGTTATCCAGCGGCGTTGATGCAAATGGTGAATATTTGACAATAATAATAATCATCATTAAATAAATGATTTTCCTAGAGGATATTTTATCCTCTAGGATTAGTTCACGGTAACTAAAACGACTGCTACTGAGTCAGGAGTTGTGTTAGCCTGTGCCTCAAAATATTTGTGTACACACTGCTGCAAAGATGTATTGTAATCAAAAATAAAGACGTAGCAGTGCTACGTCTTCATAGTATTTTTGTATTTGAAGCAAAAGAGTATTGATAAATCTGCTAATCAGCCCTTGCGCGCAGTGCTGGAGATGGGAAAACTGCCTGAAAACCCTGCTGTCGTTGACCAGGGTCTTCGGGGCCAGTATCCCATAAACTTTCATAGTAGAAAAAGGCGACACCTAAACCGCGTTGCTGTGCGGCTTGTACTTGTGTTTTAATTTGTTGTATTGGTATACGGCGCGTTCGTAATCCTGCCATAATCCCAATACCTGTTGGTATATTTAGTTGTTGGGTTTCTATAATTTCTGGACGGGTGATTTTAGAAGTAAACGAACTTAAATCGTCACGATAGACTTGCATTACCAACTCGTCAACAATATTTAACCGTACCCAGTTCAACCAGTCTTGGAGTTGGAACTTATAAGCGAAGTTGTAGTAATTGGGCGAAACTGAGAAAATAGCATTTGGTTTGCGTACTTTAACTGCTTGGTTGAGTTGCAGCATAAATGCTGTAATTTTATCTGCACGCCAACGTATCCACGCTTGGTCTTGAGGGTTAGATGGAGGAGCTTTTCCAGTTTCTTGAGTATACAAAGATATTGTATATCTATCATAACCAAATTCCTGGGGTAAACTCATGTGGTCGTCGAACTGAATACCATCAGCATCGTATTTAGTTACGATTTCTAGTACTAAATCACTAATAAACTTTTGTACTTCTGGGTGGAAGGGGTTAAGCCATGCTACCTCACCCGCTGCACTAATTGATGTTTGGTTACCATCACGTTTTCGTGTCAACCATTCAGGATGGTTTAAAGCTAACTCTGAAGTTTCAGGCGCCATAAAACCAAATTCAAACCAAGGAATAGCCAGTAACCCACGACGATGCGCTTGATTAATTACATCCGCAATAATATCATGACCTTCTGTGCCCCTATATACAAACGGCTGAATTTCCGCACGTTGTGCAACATCGCTTGGATACATCACATATCCCGAATTCCAAACAACAGGGTAAACAGTATTAAAGTTTAATTGGCGTAATTTATCCATCGCTTCCCCAACTTTAGTCCTGTCCCTCAAAATATCAAGGTCATTATTAGTCATCCATACACCCCGGATTTCCTGCCGTGGTCGTTGTACTCTTTGAACAGGTTGTGGTACGGGTTGAGGAATTGGTTGTGGAACGGGTTGTGGCTGTGGTACAGGTTGCGGTACAGGAACAGGTTGTGGAAACCCATCAGTTTCAGCAGGTGGAAACTCAGGAGTTTGAGGCAATGGAATAGGTATTGGAACGGGTTGTGGAAATTGCGGTTGTGGTGTCGGAAACTGTGGTTGTGGCGGAATCGGCTGCGGCGCCGGAAATTGCGCTAAAGCAGGAGCAAAAGTATCTAGTACTATTACTCCAACAAAAGTCAATAGAAACAAAATTGGTACAATTGACTTCAGTCTCAACCGCCATCGAAAAATCGAACTAGGTTTTATTGATTTGAATGACATGTTAGTTACCCACGCACGCCATCGCATATTTTTGTGATGGAATCTACTCGCCATATAGTTTACAGTTAATGTATGTTTACTCCCACGAGCAATTGGCAATGCTTCTCTTTATGCCATATCGTGCGCCAAAGCAGTGCATCAAGTAACTTGATACAACACTTCTTGGCAAACTAGTAATCCTGACGCAGCGAATTCGGGAGTAGTGCCCACAACATTTTTATTTGTGACATGAAAATGGCAACGCATATAAACGGACGTAACGGATAATTGTAGATAATTGTAGGTTGGGTGGAGGCTTTGCGTAACCCAACATATTCCCATGAGCATTTTTAGTGGGTTGGCGCCGTCAATGACAGTTTGTCACAGAACTTTTACATACGAGTGGTGTGGGTAAATATACAACCGAATGGCACCCACTTGAGAAGGCGGAAATTCCATCGCTGCTAACGAAGTAATTGATGACCTTTTGAAATACTTACTCAAAGATTAAAAATTTCAAAATACCCAATATGAGTTATGCAATCAATCGAATTATATGACAATTTGATCGTGTACAGGCGCCAATAAAACAATAAATTGTAGGTTGGGTGAAGGCTTTGCGTAACCCAATATACCTCCCCATGAGCGCTTGTTGGATTCTGTAACGTGGCGCTTATTCGTTTAACCTGCTAGTCATTGATGAAAATTCCACGGGTTGGCGCCTAGAGTAAAATATATACAGTAAAGCAACGGAGCAAATAGCAGTGAACATCACCGCTTCAATAACCAAAATGCTGAAACTGGCTATTTTATGCCTGATGGTGTTCCTGCTGTGGACAAGTAATAGCTGGGCACAAGTTACTGTAGATGAAAAAATTGCTCCTCTGGTTGAAAAACTAATTGATAACAACGCGCGTGTTCGTTTAGAAGCGCACGATGCACTTGTCAGTATTGGTTTAGGCGCCGTTCCTACGCTTGTAGAAACTTTAAATAATCCCGATTGTAATATACGTTGGCGTGCGGTTTGGGTGTTGGGAGATATGGGCACCGAAGCTGCATCTTCCGTTCCAGCACTGACGAAAGCTTTGCAAGATGTAGATGCCCAAGTACGTATGTATGCTGTATTGGCATTAGGCGCCATTGGTACACAAGCAAAACCAGCGGTTCCAGCTTTAATGGCAGCGTTACAAGATAAAGAACTGTACGTTCGGATTTATGCAGCTTCAGCATTAAGACGAATAGGTATGGAAGCGAAAGTAGCTGTTCCATCTTTAATAAATGCGCTCAAAGATAATAACCCGCGCGTTCGTAAAAATGCAGCTTTGGCTTTGGGTGCAATGGGAACTGAGGCAACTTCTGCTGTTAAAGAAATGATTCCGTTGTTGAATGATAACGAATATTACGTCAGGTATGGCACGGCAAAAGGGTTAGGTGGTATTATTGGCGCCTATCAAGATGTTGCTGATAAATTACCAAGTGCCAAGTTAACAAAGGTAATTACTGATTTTGAGCAAGTTATAAAAATTTTAGAAGAACATAAAGATAATTTTACTGAAATTGACGCTGCGAGAATACGGCGCCCTTTGGAAGCTTTGAAATCTGAGAAAGAAACGCGGTTATTTGATAGAGTAGTCGAATGGCTTCTCAAGCATAAGTTACTTTTGGGTATTGCAGCATATGTGACTTTGTTGCCTACACTGTGGTTTATACTGCTGCGAGTCAAACCAATATGGCTGTTAAAGATTAATAATGCTCTTAAGCCTTACACTGATTTTTCATTACCGTTTATTAGTATAAACGTACCTTTAAGATATGTGTTATTTGTTGGATGGTTTCATTATCATCCTAAAGTACTCGATGCGTGGGTAAATAAATATATTGAATCGGCGCGCGAACAGTTTCCCAAAAAAGATACTGTTAGTAATCGTAATACCTATATTCCCATTCCCGTTGTTCTTGATGGCAATACCGTAGCACAACTGGCCCCCGATAATTTGCGAGCGACTTTCTCAAAACAGCGTAGTTGCTTGATAATATTCGGTGAAGGTGGAAGTGGTAAAACGAGTTTAGCTTGTCAAGTTGCAAACTGGGGAATGAGTGATATTGTAGATAACCGCTTGTGTCAGCATTTAATGTTACCTGTGCTGTTAGAAGAAGACTTTCGCACGGTAGATGGAAAGTCATCATTGAAAGAAGCTATTCGCGGACAGTTACAAGCGTTAATAGACGAACCAGAACCAATATGCGAGGAATTATTAGTTAAGCTGTTACGAAAACAACGCATTTTAGTAATAGTAGACCGTTTCTCTGAATTAAATACTACTACGCGCGAAGCATTACAACCAGACTCACCAGACTTTCCAGTCAATGCGCTGGTCATTACATCACGGTTAGAAGAAAAGCTAGGAAGGGTAAATAAAACTACAATTAAACCATTGCGAATTGAAGCAAATAAGCTTTCCTCATTTATGGAAGCTTATTTAATGCAGCGTGGAAAGCGTGATAAATTTACAGACCAGGAATTTTTTGATGCTTGTAATCGTTTATCTTTAATGGTCAGTCATGGTAATATTACAGTGCTATTAGCAAAATTATATGCCGAACAGTTAATAGCTAATGTTGAAAACCAAATTGTATATGATATTCCGCAAACGATACCCAATTTAATGCTGGGGTATCTCAACGAGTTAAATCGTGATGTTGCTAGTGATAAATTGGATGATAGAATTATACATCTAGATACAAAAGCAATTGCTTGGGAATGTTTGCAGCGTAATTATCAACCAGGTACAACTTCGCGCGCGGATGCTGTTGCTGCTTTATCGAGTATAAATCCTGATGATGTAGACAGGCGCCTTGACTATCTCGAAAACCGTCTACATCTAATTCAAACCGTTGGTTCCGCAAAAGATAAAATCAGGTTTTGTCTCGACCCATTAGCTGAGTACTTAGCTGCTTTGCATGTTGTAGAAATATACGGTAACAACGATGGTAAATGGCGTTCGGGTTTTTTGAAAAAAGCTGATGATTTAGTTAAAGCCAGTGGGCAAGATACAATTAAAGGGTTTTTATTGGCTGTTTATGATTGCTACCTGTCACAAGTTATAAGCGCCAAACCTTCTGATTTTTTACTGGTTAGATTAAGTAAGCTGACAGGTGTTACAAGTGCTGTACAATCAGTGGCGCCGTGATTTTATTGATGATTTATATATATCTTGTGGAACAGGCATCCCTGCCTGTCATAAAATTATAAATCTTAGAACGGGCAAGGATGCCCATTCCACAAAAGCAAAAAATGATTTTATAAATATTTCAGGACTTACGCATGAAAACCTAGAAACCTGGTTTCTTCGTTGATAGCATGTAATAAAAATGACGATTTGTCTGCGACAATGAATGCATGAAAACCAGGTTTATGCAGCGTAAGTCCTATATTTATTTAAGCAACAGCATAACCAGTATATTGTCTAACATTAGGATGATGAAACGCTAAAACAATCTTGTCTTTAGGCACACCAGCAGCCACTAAATCATCAGTTATTCCATCTTCTATTCCATCTCGATAAATCCAAATTTTGCCGTTTTTAATAATAACATCAACTACACATCCATGAATTCTCAAATCTTTATCCCAACCATAAATCATCAATATATAATGATTTCTATCTTGGCTGATAACGATTTCAGATTCAATCTCACCATATGAGTAAGGGATATCAGCATGATGCTTCAAAATTTTATAAATATTTTCTCGATAAAACTCTAATGTATCCATTGAGTAATCTCCTTTTTTTCAGGATCGAACACAATTAATCTAACTACAGTTCGTCTCATTATTAACGTATACAGGTTATGGTGTAGCGTAGTATTTTATTATATAAACGCATGTAGAGACGTTACATGTAACGTCTCTACATTTAGGTTATTTAATATTGTTGACGACTATTTTGTTCTACCCTAATTTACAATTTTGCAGCGGTAGATTCTAGAATAGTTTTGAGTTGCTTTCTAAGTACTTGTTCAGTTTGAGCTACTGTTGATCCAGCTTTAGCAGCTTTTTTATCTGCTTCTGTTTGATATTCGTCTACGGGAGAAGGTTCACCGTTGGCTATTTTTGTTTTTGTCGCGTTGTATGAAGTTTGTGCTGTTTCCCAACGTTGCTTAACTTGGGTATAACGGTCGCCATATTGCGCTGTTAATTTATCATCCCAGTTAGCCAATAGTTCTTTGAGAGAAACATAATCTTTTTGAAGACTTACAGATAATTTGCCTCTTAGAGCGTTGAAAACTGTTAAGAGTAAAGACATTATACGACTGCGGGGTGCTTTTTGCTTTTGGGTTTCGACTGCAACAAGGGCGCCATCAACAGCATCTAAAATTTGTTGCTCACCAATAGCTTGGTTGGTAACTGTTTGCTGTTGAGTATTGCTATCTTTTACTCCTGCGATGGCACCTTCCATTGCTGCCATTGTTTCATCCTTAGCTTGTTGACCCTTGGTTTTGAAATTTTCTATAACTGCTGTAACAGCATCTTTAGCTATATTGCGAATTTCGCCAGAACCGCCTTTAAGCTCATTTACAGCTTCATTAACTGCAAGTTGAACTATTTCACGAATTCTTTTAGTTCTGGCGCCGCCTGTTTCTTTGACTTGTGCTAAATCTTGAGCAATACGTTCTTTAATTGTAGACATATGATGTTCCTCCTAATTCTGTTAATTCAAATAATGACGTGTGTTTAAGATGTACACAGATAATAAAAAATAAGTTAGTAGTAATTGTGTTTAATTTACAGTCACAGCTTCAACATCAATTACATTATTTACTACATTATATACTTTGTTCGTATCGACTTTAGCATCAGTATCATGCTTCTTGCGGTTTTGAAGTTTTTCCATAACAATTTGGGATACTTCCGCAACTAAAAAGGTACCAATTACACCATCATCGATAAGTCCTAAAAGTGGTATAGCATCTGGTACTATATCTATAGGACTAATGAAATAAAACAACGCCGCAACAACTGCTGCCCAACGATACTTAGGATTACGTAAAGCTTTACTAATTCCGTTTTGCAATACCTGTGTAATAAATTGCTTTCTCATTTATAGTTCCTCTGCCTCACAAATTTATATTGACAGATATATCTCAGAAAATCTGGTGTAGATAACCATCAATAAATTCGTAAAAACACACCGTCCAATTTTTGTAGTACTAACCGTATGGCGCCATCTTGTAGGAATAATCTTGTGGAGCGGGTATCCCGAACCGCCCTTACTAAGCGCGTATGACTGTGACGGAACGTTTGTTTTTTGTGGTTGTAAGTTGTGTTGATAGGCGTTCTTCTAAAGATGGCGCCAGTGTTGCTGTGTAAACTAGTAATGCCAAGCAACCAAGAAAGTTAGCTAGAGGTGCGGGTCTAAAATATAAACCTAGAAGTAAAAATCCGATGTAGCTGCTTAAACTTAAAGCTAGAAATATTAGTGATTTCTTGCTCTTGTCAATATTTGTACGCATAACCAATTTCAAGATAGATAATAAGGGACTAGAAAATGTAACAAAATCTTTTCCTTGTATATCCTCTATAGATGTAAGCAGTATCAGCTTATTCAGTTAGGTTACATGGGAGCAAATTAAGTCAAAACCGATTGTTGAGAAAAGCTTTTGGTTGGCTTATTCCTTTTACCTGTGACTACCATCTTGATAGGAGATGCAGGCGCCGTCACTAAACTGATATCTTGCACCTCTACGTATAAATTCTTAAATTTAAATAAGCCTGTTTCTAATATTACTGATTAACTTAGTTCATTTTAATGAACTTAAGCTATTAGCCTACGGGTTTTAACCCTAGGCGGGTATGGGCATTATTGTAAAATTGGTAAATAAAGTTACATGTATAAACCCAGGTGCAAGATATGAGTAAACCACGGCGCCCAGCTTTTACGTCACGATTATCAGCCAAAGTCAATGAATACTCAGAAAGTATCTTGACGAGTGCGACTTTCATTTCAAACATGGCAAAAGCGGCACCTATACAACGTCTGACACCACCACCAAAAGGTAAAAACTCGTAGGGAGAAAATTGACGAGCTAAAAAACGTTCTGGCTTAAACATATGAGGTTCAGGGTATAAATCCTCACGATGATGTGTCAAATAAATACTTCCACATAATGTAGTACCAGGCTCTAAATCATATCCACACAGATTTACAGGGGTTTCTACTACTCGTGGGAAAATAAGCATTGCTACTGGGTATATCCGTAAGGTTTCGCAACAAACCGCATTCAGGTAAGGTAATTTATTTATGGCAGTTGCGTCTATATCTTGACCTAAACTATCTATTTCTTTAAGTAACTTCTCTTGTACCGCAGGTAATTTGTGTATCCAGTATAAAGCCCAAGCTAAAGCAGTAGCAGTTGTTTCCTGGCCTGCTATTAATAGTGTTAACAGTTCATCACGCAATTCCTGGTCGGTCATTGGCTCACCCGCTTCATCACGAGCGGACATAAGCAGACTTAGAATATCTGTTCTAGATAAATCTGCTTGCTCTCGACGACGTGACTCAATTTCCTGATAGATCAGTTGATCTATTTGTTCAGTGCGTCGCAGATGCCTACCCCAAAGACTCCAGGCGCTCCAATCTTTCTGCAACGCCGGGAAGTAAAGCATTATAACGCCACCAATAGAACTGCTGTTATTTACCATTGCATTCAAAAAGCCTTCCAATGTTTTGGCACGCTTACCGTCATACAGCCCAAACACAGCTTTAATAATTGTTTTTAGGGTAATACCTTGAGTAATATCTCGCACAGAAAAGGGCTTACCTATCTGTAACTCACCCATTACCTCTTCTGTAATATCACCAATTACCTCGGTATAGCTACGCATCCTTTCACCATGAAAAGGAGGTGTGAGTAGCTGACGTTGGCGTTGATGCTGTACTCCGCTTAAAGACATTACAGAATATTTTCCAACCAACGGTTCAAATATACTATTTTGTTCTCCTGGGGCAGAAAACTGCTTGGTTGAATCACCAGTTAAAATTTCCTGCAACGCGATTGGATTACTAACAAATACTACAGGGGCATATTTTTCACCAAGGCACAAAGTAAATATATCTCCATAGCGCTTGGCACACTCGGACATCATAGACAACGGACTTGCAATCCATTGCATCATTTGTAGGAAAGCAGGCGCCTTGGAACCGTTTGGTAACTTTATATTAGTTTTAGTCATTTGGTAGTCTCAAAATTTACATTAGTCATTACGGATATAAATATAAAAATAATTTGTGCTTTTTAATTTTGCATAATTACGTCTCAACAATACCTATAAGTTAATATCCAATAGTTAAATATAATGGAATACATTAGTTCTATGTTTGATTGATTAAAGTCTACCTGCCTATATATTTTGCAGATGAATTTTCTTTCTTAAAAATATTTATTTTACGTAACGCAGATGAAACAGCATACCAAACAGCGCCACCGGGGCGTTATCTTCACCCTTAAAGGCTGGGATAAGCTTCAAACCGCTAGAGCCACTACTGAATTAAACGAAAATGCTGGAAATAACTTTACTTTAGAAGAGCTTGCCGACCGCATGAAATTAGCACTGCACACAGTTTCTAAGATAATGGGGCGCCAAGAAGTTGTAGATAGAGGTTCTGTGCAAAAAGCCTTTAGTGCTTTTGGATTGGAGTTAGTCAAAACTGATTATACACAACCGACCGAAGAGTCTAAAGATGTGGAAGTACGTTCATGTGCAAACCCTCAGCAAGACTGGGGAGAGGCTAAGGATGTGTCTATATTTTATAATCGTTCTGACGAATTGTTGCAGTTACAACGGTCATTAATTGAAAAGAATGGCGAGCGGCAAATAAAATATTCTCGAATATATAACCGTCTATCTCATATCTCAAAGGTGTTTGATGGAATCATCCATACTAACTTCTTTATAGGTAACATCCATGAAACAACATATTAAACGGCGTAACCGGGGTGTTATTCTTACCCTTGTTGAACTACCGTGACCAACCCCTTGGGGTATGGACACGGATTCGCGCGAGGTTATGGTTGGACTAAACTTCAAGGCGCCTTAGAGTCAGCGTCGTTAAACTCTAATTATGGAAACAGCTTTACTTTAGAGGAACTCGGTGCCCGCATGGAGTTATCTTTGCACACTGTTTCTAAAATTATGGGGCGCTGTGAGGCTGTAGATAAAAGTTCGTTGGAGTCCGGATGGTCGTACATTATTAAGTAGTAGTACGGATGAAGCAATTAGATTTTGGGATACGAATAGCGGAGAATGTACAAAAATATTGAAAAGCAGGCGCCTTTATGAGGGTATGAATATTACAGGTATAACAGGGTTGACAGCAGCGCAAAGAGCATTTCTTTTAGCTTTGGGGGCACATGAAGGTAGGCATCGACATGAGCAGAATGCTATATTAGGATAATTAGATTTAATAAATTAACAATTGTAAAAACAAAAGTATAAGTTAACAAGAGGTTTAAAATGGAAACTACAACCAAAAAACAGCAGTTATTAAAAATTATCTATGAAAAATTAGAACAAGCTTATGAAGACACTTTAGAAGATGTTATAGAACTGTTAGACATTCGTAAAACAGAAGATTTAGAAGATATGCAAGCGTTTGAAGATGCTAAAAATGAACATAGAATACCTTGGGAACAAGTGCAAAAGGAATTAGGATTGTGGCTTACCAGGTCGAATTTACAAGTAAAGCGTCTAAACAATTAGAAAATTATCAAAAGATATACAACAGCGCATTAAAGTTAAAGTTTATGAATTAGCTGAAAATCCACGCCCTAATGGGGTGGTCAAGCTAGAAAATAGTGAGAAATACCGTATTCGTGTTGGCAGCTATCGAGTATTGTATCAAATCGAAGACGATTTATTAATAATCACTCTTGTTAGAGTCGGGCATCGTAAAGAAGTTTATAAAGATGATAGTTAAGAGTCAAATTAATTAAAACTAAAAGCTAAAAAGTCAAGACACTAGTTGCTAATTATTATAAACAGTCACCTTTATTAATCTTCTCGGTTAAGGACGCAAAATTAGTAATTCGTAATTGCTTATTCTTTAAATCTAATAATGCTATAAGTGGTTTATAAACTTCACCCTCATAAGGTTTCCAAACATAACTATCGCTCGACTCTAGGATTCATAGCTGTAGAGGTTGGAGGAAACAATTTAACGATAATATAAGCTTTTTAAAGCCTTTCCCCGCATCGGGGAGAGGTTTGGAGAGGGGTTTGATAGTTTCCACCACGTTTTTTCTCCCAATATATTGGCTAGTGGCGCCTCGAATGGCTGTATTTATTTATGGGATGTAGAGCTAGGTGAATGTATAAACTCTTTGAGTGTTCATACTCGCCTTATATGGTCACTATCTTGGAGTCGCAATGGTCAAATTTTAGCAAGTGCTGGTCAAGACAGTGCAATCAGGTTATCGGATACACGACTTTGGACGTGCATTAAAGTATTGCAAGCACACACAAATGAAGTTTGGTCTGTAGCATGGAGTCCAGATGGTCAGACCTTAATTAGTGATAGTACAGATGAGACAATCAAATTTTGGGATGTTCAAACTGGTGAGTGTATCAAAACTTTTAAAAGTGGGCGCCGATATTCGGGTATGAATATTAAAGGTGTGACAGGATTAACCGAGGCAACTATTACAACACTCTTAGCTTTAGGGGCAGTGGAATATTCATAAATAATATATAAAGTATATAAAGTACAATTAACTTCTCAAAGCAAAATGGCTAGTAATTATACCTAGTTAGAAAATGTTACATAACTTTATATAAAAAAATTTTCAACTCCCCCCAAAAGTTGTTTGCTATGCCATAATGGGAGGTGAGAGTTAATTCGGTCAACAGCGTTTGTTTTTAGTGGTGACAGTATTTTTTTGTTCTTGGTATTTACAAACTTTATCTCCGAAAGCTAA